>ERZ1740062.199-NODE-199-length-44877-cov-14.215519_pt1 | contig 44877 bp, 16 predicted proteins | sample MGYA00581741_ERZ1740062 | MGnify/ENA primary metagenome ERZ1740062 (study PRJEB43018, sample SAMN04849747) | marine metagenome | isolation source: floating plastic debris | place: Pacific Ocean | collected 2008-09-01 | study: EMG produced TPA metagenomics...
CCAGTTGATTAGCTTTAGTATTTAATTGTTGATAAGTTAATTGCTGCTCTTCAAAGACGACTGCTACTGCATCTGGATTCAGTTCTACTTGCTTTTCAAATAATTGATAAATACATTTATCTGTGGGATATTCAGTTTGTGTTTGATTCCATTCAATTAATAACTGATGTAGTTCTGCTTGGGTTAATAAAGGTAATTCTGCCACTGCTTGTTGAGGCTTTTGTGCAATGGCTGAAAAAATAGTTTGCAGATGTCCTAACATCCGCTCTATCGTACTTTCTTCAAAGCAAAGATTATCGTAACTTACTTTAATTAATAACTCATCCCCTGGCATTGCCACTAGAGTCAGTGGATAATTAGTTTGCTCAAACGCCTGCATTTCGCCTATCTGTAGCGAATTCTCTTGATTAAATTCAGTCTGCTCAACTGGATAATTCTCAAATACCACGATACTTTCAAATAAAGGTATCCCCCCTGGAACCTCACTTTGAGCTTGAATTTCAAACAATGGTGTGTAAGAATAATCCTGTAATTTTAAAGTCGACTGTTGGATTTGTTCTAGCCAAGGTATTAAGTTCTCTAATGGGGATATTTGCACACGTAATGGTAAGGTATTTATGAATAATCCCACCATCTTTTCTATCCCTGACACATTGGCATTTCTACCGGAAATGGTTACTCCAAATACGACATCTTTTTCCCCACTATAACGACTCAAAAGTAATGCCCAAACTCCCTGTACTATAGTGGGTAAGGTTAAATTATTTTGTTTAGCTAAATTTTGTAATCCACGACTTACTTCCACTCCTAAAGATAAGCCAAGTTCAGAGTAATTGGATTCTGTCTGTTGAGACGACTTAATTTTATTTACTACTAAGGGGGTTGGTGCGCTGAAACCTTGCAAATTTTGTTGCCAAAACTCATTTGCTGCTTCAGTATTTTGAGAATTCAACCATGCAATATAATTACTATAAGGAACTGCTGCTGGAAAATCACAAATTCTTCCGGTTTGTTGGGTTTGATAAAAACTGAAAACCTCTTTAAAGATAATTGGTAAACTCCAACCATCGATGAGTATATGATGAAAGTTCCAGATAAACTTGTAATTGTCATCACTTAGTTTAATTAACGTAAATCTCATCAATGGTGCTTGGTTTAAAACAAAACCTTCCTCTCTTTCTGTTTTTAAAAACTTGGAAAATTGTTGTTTTTGCTCTTTGGGAGATAATGAACTCCAATCTAAATTAGTCCAAGGTAAAGTTACCTGTTGTAAAACAACTTGTAAGGGAGTGGGGCGATTTTCCCATACAAACAGTGTCCGCAAAATTGAATATCTATCAACTACTTTTTGCCAAGCCGCTTCCAAAGCTACTTCATTTACATTCCCTTTTAAATTTAATGCTATCTGCTCAAAATATACCCCACTACTTGGTGCAGATATACTGTGAAACAGCATACCCTTTTGCATGGGTGATAGGGGATATATTGATTCAATCTTGGGATTTCCCAGAAGAACTAATAATTCATCTATTTTCTCTTGATTTAAATGCGCTTGAGGGAAATCAGATGGAGTATAACCAAAAGCTTCTTCTGAGTGACAATGTTCAATTAAAGTTCTGATGCTTTGAAGATAATTCTCGGCTAAATTTTCTACTGTCTCCTGAGTATGAACTTGACTATTGTAACTCCAACTTATTTGTAATTTTCCTTCTATTACTAAGGCATTTATTTCTAATAGATGAGCCAGATTGCGCCGAGGACTGTAATTATCTCCTGTTGATTCTGTTGTAAATTGCCACCCATTTTCCTCTTGTACTTGGTCAAATTGTCCTAAATAGTTAAAAATGATTTCTGGACTAGGAATTTTTTTGATTTGTTCAGTTATTGCGGTCTCTTCACACAAGTACCTTAAAATTCCATAGCCTATGCCCCTTTCGGGAACGGCTCTTAATTGTTCTTTGATTGATTTAATGATTTCTTCCGGTTGTTTGTTTGAAGAAATTCTTAATAACACTGGGAAGATACTGGTAAACCAACCTACTGTTCTCGATAGGTCTACATCTTCAAATAAGTATTCTCTGCCATGTCCTTCTAAGTCTATTAAAATACTTGTATTTTCTGTCCATTCTGCTAAAACTTTTACTAAAGCACTTAGTAGTAAATCGTTGATTTGTGTGTTGTAAGCTGAATGAATTGAACCCAACAAATTAGTGGTATCTTCAACACTTAATTTCCTTGATACTTGTTGACAGTTAGCGGCTATATTATCTGATTGGGTGTAATCATAATCTATTGGCAATCCTTGGTTTTCCTCCCAAGGTTGATTAAGCCAATAGTCTGATTCTTTTTTGATAATTTCTGATTGGGCATATTTTTGTAATTTGATTGCCCAATCTTTAAATGATGTGGTTTTTGGACTTATTTTTATTGGTTCTTGGGTTTCTATTTGTTGATAGATTGTTACTAGGTCGGGTCCGATTATTCGCCAACTTACTCCATCTACTGCTAGGTGATGTATTACTATGAGTAATCTGCTTTCATTCTCACCTAAGTTAAACAGTACAACTCGGATTATTGGTCCTGTTGATAGGTTTAAACTAGCTTGATATTGTGTAGCTACTTTTTCTAATGCTTGTGCTTTCTCTTCAACAGGTGTTGATGATAAATCTACTACTTCTAAGGGTATTTGTTCTTCTATTGAGTTTATTGCTGGGTATTGTGCTGTTTGCGAGGTGAATCTTAAACGCAGTGCGTCGTGATGTTCTAGTAATTTTTTTAGGGCTTTCCTTAGTATTTCTTTTGACAGATTTGGGGGAATTCGTAGTAAAAATGATTGGTTATAATGATGTGCTTCAAGATGATTGGGGGCAAAAAACCATCGTTGAATTGGTGTTAAAGGTGCATTTCCGGTGACTATCCCTTGTTGGGCATTTACTTCAACTGTTGTATTCGCTACTCTGGCTAATTCGGCTATGGTTTTATTTTCAAATACTTGTCTGGGAGTAATTTGTATTCCCGATTTCTTGGCTCGAGATACCACTTGAATAGTGAGGATGGAATCTCCCCCTAAGTTAAAGAAGTGGTCGTGAACGCCTACTTTTTCTTTAAGTAATAACTCTTGCCAAATATTACTTAAAATTAATTCTATTTCCGTACTTGGTGGGATGTATTCGTCTGTTATATCTCTGGTTTCATCTGGTGCTGGTAACGCCTTACGGTCTACTTTACCACTAGGTGTTAAAGGCAGAGTGTCTAAAGTAACAAAGGCTGATGGCACCATGTATTCTGGTAGCTTATGTCGGAGGAATTCACGTAGTTGCTGGGAAGTGATTAATTCACCCTCTGTAACTACATAGGTGACTAAGCGTTTGCGATCGCCAATCTCTTCTTTAGCAATAACGACAGCTTGTTGAATTTGGGGGTGGGTGTTAAGTACTGCTTCGATTTCTCCCAATTCAATACGGAAGCCCCGCATCTTAATTTGATGATCTATGCGTCCCAAAAATTCAATATTACCATCCTGATGGTAGCGGGCTAAGTCGCCTGTTTTGTAGAGATAGCCTTCACCGAAGGGGTTGGGGATGAACTGCTGAGCGGTGCGTTCTTGGTTATTGATATACCCAAGACCAACTCCAGCACCGGCAATGCAAAGTTCCCCAACAACACCAATCGGCATGAGATTGTGGTTGTTATCTAAGATAATTAATTGAGTATCGGAGATAGCATGCCCAATAGGAACTGATTTGTTGAGAAAATTTTCGGGGTGGTCTAACCGATAGAAAGCACATACATCTGTACATTCTGTTGGTCCATAGGTGTTGACTATTGTAGCGTTGCATTCAGGGGCTTTAAGCCAATCTCTAAGAATTGAAACTTGAATGGGTTCTCCACCCAGAAAGACATATCTTAGGGATGATAATTTACTAAAAGAGTCTTTGCCTAAAGTGTCTAGGAGAGTGTAAAACATGCTGGGGGTACAGTTAACCCAGGCGATCGCATGGTTATCAATCTGTTGAATAATTTTCTGAGGATCGTAAACACCAGCCGGTAATATATGTAAAGTACCGCCGCTTATGAGAGGAGCATAGATATTTTTCTGGGTTAAATCAAAACTTAAAGATGTGGTTAATAAAACCCGCTCTAGTTCTGGGAGGTTAAATTCTGTGATGTACCACCAAAGTAAGTTAGTAAGTCCACGATGAAAGACTCCTGCACCTTTTGGTTTGCCTGTAGAACCTGATGTAAAAATTGTATAAGCCAAATGACTAGAATTGACTATTTGGGCTGGGTTATCCAGGGATTGTTGAGCAATCGTTTCCCAATCACGATCTATACATAAAACTTTTGCCTGACTTTCTGGCAAGGATGCTAGTACTGATACTTTCGTGACTACTATGGGTGCAGATGTATCGGCTAATATGTCTGCCAATCGCTGTTTTGGATAATTGGGATCAAGGGGTACATAAGCACCACCAGCCTTAAGTATTCCCAATAGTCCTACTACCATCTCTAGTGAAGGTTCTACACAAATACCCACTAGTAATCCTGGTTCAACTCCCAGTGTTTTCAGATGATGTGCGAGTTGATTAGCTTTTTGATTTAATTGCTGGTAAGTTAATTGTTGATCTTCAAAAACCACCGCTACCGCTAATGGTGTTTTCTCTACCTGTTGGGAAAACAGTTGATGAATACATTTATCTTGGGGATACTCAGTAGCAGTATCATTCCACTGGGTTAATAATTGCTCGTATTCTACTTGTGTTAATAAAGGCAATTCAGCTACAGTTTGTTGAGGATTAGCAACAATTCCCTCTAGCAATTTGACAAAATGACCTGCTGCACGCGTAATAGTATCAGGGTTAAATAAACTTGTATTATATTGCCAGCAGAGTTGTAAAATATCTTCCGCTTCCATGACCATTAAATTCAGGTCTCTGTCAGCACCCCGTTGATGTCCGAGCAAATAGGGCTGCATTTGAAACGCTTTATTTTGACTATATGATGAATTCCTGTTTGGTTCATACCAACCATGTCTTTGCCAAGTAAATCCCACCTGGCATAATGGTGCAACCCCTGGATCTCTCTGGGGAGCGAATTTTTCAACAAGAAGAGAAAAAGGATAATCTTGATACTTTTGAGCGTTTCTTATTGTCTTATTAACCTGAGATAGCAGATCAGTAAATGTGGCATTTCCTGATAGAGAAATCCGTAAAGGAAGCAAGTTAACAAAGTAACCGATAATCTTCTTAAAATCTCCCCTCCCCCGACCTCTCATGGGACTCCCGACGAGGATGTCTGTCTGATGAGTGTAGCGATAAATTTGTATATAAAATGCTGTTAATAAGAGTTTGTAAAGAGTTGTACCAGAAATTAGTGCTAGATTTTTAAGTTTTTGAATTAACGCTTCATCTAACTTGACAAGATAGGATTCTCCTTGATAGGTCTGTATGATTGGGCGAATTTTGTCGGTCGGCAAACTTAAAATTGGCAGGTCACCTGCTAATTGTTTTTGCCAGTATTGCAAAGCTTTTTGTCCCCTTGAATTTGACAACACTTTTGACTGCCAATCCACAAAATCACCGTAGGATGGATATTGAATTGAAGAATCTTTAACTATCTCTATTTGCTCTAAATTTACTGCCTTTATTTCGGTGGTATATAAATTTTGAAATTCACTTAGTAATAAATCAAAAGACCACATATCCCCTGCAATATGGTGCATCGTTAGCAGTAGAACATGTTCTTTTGCTGATTGTGTAAATAAATTAATTCTTAAAACTGAGTCTTTTTCTAGATTAAATGGACGGTCTGTTTCAGTTAATATTCTTTCTTTTAATTCATCTTCACTCCATCCCTGAGCATCGATAACTTCAAGACTCAGTTCTTGTTTGTCACAAATTTGCTGAATAGGTTGGTCTTGACTATTTGTTGTATAGGTAGTTCTCAGGATAGAATGGCGTTCAAAAATCCGATTCCATGTCTTGACGAAAACAGGAACATTGACTGGTGCTTTTATTTTTACTGTGATGAAGATATTATAAGCAACGCTTTGAGGATCTATTTGGTAAATAAACCATATAGCCTGTTGACCGAACGAAAGCGGATAACTTTTACTTTCCATAAATCTTGAGAATGTAACCGTCAAATTTATAATGCTTTACTTGAGACTTTAGGGGAAATTTATCGCTCAACTAATGGTTGCTCATAACCAATCAGAACTTACGCAATATGTGACCGAAAATCTTACTCTTGTATAGGGGCAATTTATTAATTACCGATACTTTTGTTATGTTTTGCGTAAATCTTATGGAATGTATCCAATAGTGTTAAGGCAGCATTTTGATTAGTTATATTCATAGGAATTTTCCTCAATTTTCCAAGTGTTACCTTTAATTGGTTCTAACCACTTGAGAATAGTGGTGATTAAAGTCACATCATGTATATCCTTCTCTTGCCTCCAGCATATTTTCTGCTCCGTTACACGATCATCTTTCAAATTTCTCTTGACAATATACAGCCATTAGAATAACTTCTCATTTGTACCTAGCGATCGTACTGTGTCATTGGCTATATTGAATTAACCTGATATTAACGAATATGATATTCGCACAGCATGTTGGACAAATATAGATAGCTGTGTCCGGATCTTAAGTTAATTAATTAGTCATTTAATTAATTAGTCATTTAAAGTTGAAAAGTTATATTTTACCTAGTATTTGAAAGCTTGTTCAGTAACCTCTGAGTAGCTTACCATCAATCAAACATATTAAGTAGTTGTTGGACAGTTAGATAAAAATATTTACAATCATTGTATCGAAAGTTTATCATTTTATCCCTTTAACATAAAATATTACTCTCTTAAAGATGTCTAAATAGTAAATAAACAAAATAGACAAAATATATAAATATAAAATATATCAAAAATTAATCTAGAGTTAAAAAGACTGAAGCATTTACCCTGGAGATGTATGTAGATCCAAAAAATTGATGCATATTTCATGCATAGATAAAACTTATGACATACATAATAAATTTTGAGAATATACAAATTATTAGTATTTTAAGTATTTTAAATATTTATACTTGGGAATAATTTCATCTATATCTATAAAGACGAAATTAGGTAATCTCTAATTTTGCAAAAGAATTAAGAAAAAGTCCACATAAATTGCGAATTATGTGGAGCTATGGTGAACATGAATAACACAATTCGGTGTCATAAATAATAAAGACTTAGGGATGGAGTTTAGTACGGATAGATATACAATAAGCTTTGTCTAACCACTTATCTCAACTAACTATACCTGAATTTTTAAATTATTTTATTAATAATTTTATTGATTGGTTCGCTAATTTTTGTTCCAAGAATTGATTCATCTTTATCTTTTAATATAAATTTAGAACTATTAATTCTCATAACTTCATAATATTCAGGAATGAGCACAGAACTCATTGCAGCCACGATATCTGCTATAGAAATTTTAAAAGATAGTGGTAATTCAAAATTCAACCATGAGCTTGGTATATTTCTAACATTTAAATACAATTTTTTCTGGTTTACGTACCATATCCCATTAAATTTATTACCTGTGATAAGTTCTTTTGGTCTCAAGAAAAATGATGTTTGAATTCTGGTTTGCTCATAAGTCATATCATCTTTGAATTCGATAGTAATTTTTTCTGAGTAAACATTAAAACGCCATTTCCCCAGAAGTAAAATTTCTATATCTATATCAGAATGCTTACTATTATCCATATATATCTCAATAAATGCCTATATTACTAGTAAAATGCAACGTAAATAAAACAATCATTATAAAGAAAGTACAAAACTTAATTTTCAAGCTTTTGAGTTTTCTGTATTCATATAATAGCAACTTAATTGTTACGATTATAAACAGTTTTACAATTAACACATAAAGAAGTTTCGTGACAGCTTTTAACACGAGAAAAGAATAAATTCATCTGCCAAACTAACCAAGAATTTATTCGCCAAGCTGCCATTGAAATATTTTCTTTAGGTGATTGTGATGATAAGTTAGCACTGTTTTGGTCATAGTGTAACCATTTGGATGGGAAGTGTCCCATCGGTGTCATAGGAGATAACTTAAAAGTTAGCTGTTCATAGTCTAACCAGTTTCCTTCTTTTCGCCAACCTAGGCGATCGCCAAGTTTTTTTTGTGTTTCATAGTCTACTTGACCACCCATTTCACTCCAAATAGTTTGTTGAATACTGAAACCAAAATAACCGTAGCTATATTGTTCCCAGAGTTGGTCAATGATATGTATTTCTTGGCAAGGAAAGTTTTCAATATCTTCCTGATAAACTTCATTCCAATAATTTTTTCTGATGATTGCTAACATTAATTTAGCAGTTTCAATATCAGCTTCTTTCCATTTATGCTGTGCTAGGAAATCCCGTAATTGGGTATAATCAATGTTATCATTGCTGAGAAATTTCTTTGGGAAAGTAACCTGATTGTCAGGTAATTCTATCAATTCTGTTTTTTTGGCAGTAGGTAAAGGTGTTTTTGAAGATAAATTTACTTCTGGGATGTCTAATAATTTTCTTTGGTCAGTTAGTTGCTTAGATATATAGTTTGATATTAAATCAATACTATTTTCTAAGAACATGTCATTGTCCTGAGTATTAAAATTATGGGTTTGCCAATCTAACAATTGAGATTGAATAAAAGCATCTTTCAATCTCGCTTTTTTTTCATAACTTGTCACCATAAAATCAAGAAAACTATCAGAAATTGACCTACTTTCTTCCAGATTAAATAAGTTTGACTGGTATTTTAAGATATTATCTCCTAAATTTTTAATATCTCCAACAGTTGCGTAAAAATATTCATCTACTTTTACAACTTCATCTATTAATGATTGAAAAGGACTAAAGTATTCATGTAAAGAATTTTCGATGTTGATGGCGACCTTAGCAATTTTTGCGATTTCTTGACGAACTTGATGAGTTTTGGTTTGATATTTATAAATCTCCTGATAGACTTCTAAGTCTTTAACTATTTGTTGAATAAGCTTTTTTTGATTTTTGTTATCTTCTGCCAGTTTTATAATTGCTTCACTAATTGAACTGATTTTTTCTAGCATTAAAAAATAAGCATTACTCAATAGTAGAACAGCTTTAAAATTTTCTTGCTTTTCCCATTTTAGTGTATCAATTATTTTATAGTTGTTCTGATTTTTTAACTCTAATTTACTTCTTTCATCTTCTAAGGTCTTTATTTCTAAATATTTTTTTTTAAATAATTTTTTTAAATTATCTGTCAGAATCAATAGAAATTTTTGATAAGTATCCTTATAATTTTCTAGAAAATCAATCAGGTGAATATAATCTTTAATGAATAATTGAATTTCATCCAGAATTTCTCCCTGACTAATTGATTGTTTACGTTTAATAATTCCAGCAAAATTACGACGATAACGAACACCTTCTTTAATTAATTTTTGCCGTTCTCTAATTTTTCTTTGAACTGTTTTTACACCGTTATTTTTTAGAACCGGTACTTGATAGTTCTGTTCATAAATTGAAATGGTTTCGTAAGTAATTAGTTTTTTTTGCTGTTTAGCTAGCATAATCCTAATTTGGGAAATGGTGAGTATTTATAAAAAATTTGCATATTTCAATACTTTATTAGATTTATCTTAAAGATAGGTAAAGCTATTTTTGATAATGCTAAATTTCGATAATGTAAATCCTAGAAATATTAATTACCCTGGCTATTAATAATGTTAATATTTGTATTTTATCTGAGAGAAGTAGCTAAGAGTTATAATAGTTTTTGCCGATATGTATGTCTGATTAACTTTCAGATTCTTACCCTATTAAAATACCTATTCTTCAGTATTTCCGGAAGAAATATTGACAATATATTTTGCTTTTTGTAGCCGATAATCCTGAACAGTTGAAAGTTTCCACTCTGAATCTTGGGAAAGTTCTAAAACCCATTGATGATAATTAAATAGGCTTTCTCTGTGTCCTACACTGATAAATGTTGTGTTTGTTTCTTGTAGCTGTTGATATAAATTACTTTCATTATCCAAATCTAATGCACTTGTTGCTTCATCTAATATAGTAAAACTGGGACGACTAACTAAGAGACGTGCGAATGCAAGACGTTGTTGTTCCCCCAAGGAAAGTATATTTTCCCAAGGAACCTCTGTATCAAAACCATCTATCCGACTTAATAAGTTTTCCAGACTGACTTGTTGCAAAACTCCCTCGAGTTCTGGATCGCTCATTTTTCGCTTTATATTTGGATAGAGTAACTGTTCGTATAAAGTTCCTAAAATTATATAAGGACGTTGAGGTAAAAAGAAAACTTCTTCTAGAGGAGGTCGCACTAAACGACCAGTACCAGAATTCCACAAACCAGCGATCGCTCGCAATATGGAACTTTTTCCGCGACCGCTAGGACCGACAATTAATAAACCTTCTCCAGGTTGAACAGAAACTGACAAGTCTTCAACAATCACCTGTTCGTAGTTAGGTGTTTGTAAGGTGAAATTCTCAAAAGCTAATCGATTTTCTTCTACTGTCTTAATCGTACTGACATTTTCTGCTTCTTTTGTTGCTGCTTCTAACGCATTCGATAGCTCAATTAAACGCTCAACATAACTAGAAAATCTTCCGGAAGTCGCAAACTCTCTAATTAATTGTGCCATTGCAGTAGCAAACAGATTACAAGCTAAGCTAGCTTGAGCTATTTCTCCAAAATCAATTTCTCCTTTAATTTGTAAAGGTCCAAATACTATAAATGGGAATATTTGGATAATAGCCTGATATCCTCTGTTAAAAATATCCTGACTTCTTTCCCAATTAATTTGGTGTTTAGCATTTTGAATAATGTTATGAAATCTTCGCTGAATTATATTGAACTCTTGCTCTTCTCCTTGAAAAAAGGCTATTGATTCAGCATGATTACGAACATGAGTTAGACTGTAAGTGTAGTCTGCGGAAAATTCGAGTTCTTCTTGCTTAATTTTATTTACTTCTTGGGCTAAATAAGCAGCGATTATATTGCCGATTACAGTATAAGTAAGTAATGCAACTGCGACCCATTTGGAAAGAATCCAGAGAATTATTAGAAAAGTTGTCATCTCTAGAATTTTCTCTAGAAAAGTTGCTGAGAAGCTCAGAGCATTTCTAGTTAAAGGCTTGATTTCTTGAGATATTTGTTGATCTGGATTAGTAATATCGGATTTAAAGTTAATCTTATAATAAGCACGATTGCTTAAATATTTTGATAATATACTGTTATTTAGCCATTGATACCAATCAAGAGCAATTTGTTTTCTAAGAAATTTAGAGAACCCTAATAGGAGTGTTACAGCAACAAGGGCAGTACCATAAATCAATAATGCATTGACAAGTTTACTTAAATCTTTCTCTTCAACAATGATATCGAGTAAATAGCGGCTAACGAAGCTATTAAAAGCAGTTACACCAACAAGTGCAACGATTAATAATATTAAAAGAGCAAGCATTCCCCAGGAACGAAGTACATCTGGAAATGCTCTACCTCCTGCTTCTGTTGGATACCAGTAAGGACCTAGAACCGCTCTGATATTGTACCAGAATTGATTAACAACTGGGTCAGAATCATTTTTTGAGGAGTCATTAATAAAATTTGTAGCTTGCATCTGTAGAAATATTGTTTTAATCTATGGAGGCTTATTGCTTATCAGAATTAAAAACTTAGGTCTAAAAAAGCCTTATTTTTCACAATACTAGAATTTTCACAATGGACTATTCAAAGATACCATCTTTCCATAGTTCTAATACTTCTTTTGCTGTAAAATAACGTTCTTGTTCAATAGCTAAGGATTTGATTACAGAACGCATTTTTTCGTAATGATTTCTAGGTTGAGGATTTTGTAGTTGCTTTTCAAATAGATACTGGAAATTACTGATTCCACTCCATTTACCAAATAGAACCTCTACAGTGTTGTAAGGGAAAGCAGCATAGCTTTGGGGATCGCTAAATAAAGAATTGACATGGATACCTGATTCGTGACGTTGAGCAGCTAGAGAGTAAGGTGGTGCAGGACAAATTCCTAGTTGCTCAATATAATTAGTTACTGGAGCGATCGCATCATAGTTAATTCCCTCAACTTCTATTCCAAAGCGGACTCGCAACCCATTTAAAACTTGCTCGATAGCAACATTTCCAGCTCGTTCTCCTAAACCAGTAAAAGTTCCAGAGACTAAAGTCGCTCCAGCTATTACAGACTGAAGAGTATTTTCCAGAGCCAATCCCATGTCATTATGATAGTGTACCCCCAATCCTATTCCTATAGTGGATTGGAGCAGGTCGTTAACCCAGATATAACTCTTTTCTGGAATAAGAATCCCCACTGTATCACAGAGTAGAAAGTGTTCGATATAGGGACTGAATGAGCGAATACATTGCACTAGGAAGTCAAAATCGGCTCTGGAAGCATCCTCGGCAGCAAAGTCTACTCTGAGTCCTGCTACTTGTGTTGCATAATGCAAGTTTTCTACAATTACATCAATAGCATTTTGGCGTATTTGATTGATGAGTTTTGCTGGAATATCATCATCAATAGTTTTTCCTTGGAATTCCCTCCCTTGTCGAACCTGGGAATCTCGCAGAAACAGTAGTCGGTCAGAAACTGCATTGAACAGAACAATGCGCTTCACTCCACAACTTTTGGCTTGATCGATATACTGCTTTCCCATCATGGTATCAGCTGTAACCATCCCATTCCATCCATCAGATACCAATGATTTGACTAGCTTTGTTTCTTGTTCACAGACATATGGCATGATACAAAGTTCATCAACTCCTGTTTGAGCAATCAGATGAGCAAGTTTTCGTTTGACTGAGTAAGGGAAGAAAACACCTGCTTGCTGTTCTCCATCACGTAGGGTTTCGTCAGAAATTTTGATTGGAAGAGTTTGCATTTTTTTATACCAATTTTTAATTCAAAATTTAATTCGCTTCTGCGAGAAGGAAGAAGAAAGAGGGAAGAGGGAAGAGGTAAGAAGTAAGAAGTAATATGATATCCGGTTAAATAGTTATCATATATGTAGGGACTGAGTAATGAGTAATGAGTAGTAGGTAATAACCGCCATCTTTTCATAGTGGGTTATATAGTAACGGTCTTAAGGAGACTTGATATTACTTATGAGTCTACAAGCACTCATGACTCCCCTTTCTCTTCTTCGAGCTTTTGGGTTTAAACCCCCACCAATTATTCAACTTCGGCTCTTTATTTCTATTTTTTCCTTCTTTTTAAGACAATACTGGTAAATAATTGTCGGAGATTACTTTGTATTGATGTCTTGAGGGGTGATAACCATCTGTAATTGTGTGGCTAATGTTTTTACATTAGGTTCATGGAGCATTTTACCGTGGTTCCCAGGTACAGATATCACCTTGACAGGTTTTTGGGTATGTGCTTGCCATCCCCAAGCTGGTAGATGGTAATCTGAAATAGCTTGAAGTTCTTGTAAAACAATTTCTTTAACTTCTTGAGCGCGGAATAATACGATGGGGGCAGAAATTGGCTCCCTTGGCTGATAATTCGCGTAATTAAGTGTCAGTTTTTTCATAACTTTTATATTGGTTTTGAGTAAAGAAAGACTTGAGTGTTCCGGTAGGACATTATGTTGGTATAAATACTCTGCTGCTAAATCCCAACGGGCTGATTCGTCACTTTGAGCAGCTAAATCAGCGTATTCCAAACCTAAAGAAATTCCCTTTAAAGCTTCAATTCGTTGGAGTAATTGCCAAATCCAATCAATATCTGCCCTATTAGTTAAATACTCAGGATGAGAAACCAATCCAGCGTCTAAAATAGCCAGTAAACCCACTTTTTCACCAAGATGTTCCAACTGGGAAGTCATTTCTAAAGCAACCGCACAACCCGAAGAGTAGCCTATTAGTATATATGGACTATTAGTTTGCTGTTGGTGTAATACTTCAATAAGTTGACTTGCATGAGCTGTTACTGAGTCTGGGAGTGGTTTGAGTCCTTCTCTTCCTGGAGTTTCTAGACTATAGACTGGATGTTCATTTCCTAAACTGGTAGCCAAATCTTGGAAATAAAAGCCGTATCCGTTTGCACCAGGAAGACAAAATATAGGGGTTGCATTTCCTAATGGTTGGAGAGATACTAAATCTGGGTGAGACTCTGGGTGAGACTTTTGCACTTGAGTAGGACAAAGTTGTTGCGCTAGTTGAGCAATAGTCCCGTTGTCAAATAAACTGTTTAAGGGAAGTTGTTGCCCAAACACCTGTTCAATACAATCGAGCAATTTCATCGCTAATAAAGAATGACCACCCAAGTCGAAAAAGTTATCGTGAATCCCAATTTCTTGACGTTCGAGTACGGTAGACCATATCTGTGCTAGCTGTTTTTCAACTTCGTTGCGTGGGTTCGTGTGTGAGTTTTTAACACTAGTATAAGGGTCAGGTAAAGCTTTACGGTCAATTTTGCCATTGGGAGTTAAAGGTAACTCATCGAGTAGGACAATTTGAGCGGGAATCATGTAATCGGGTAGACATGATTTGAGGTGATTTTTCAATTTGGTAGACAAATCATTAGACAAATCATTAGTAATTCCCGTTACATAGGCAATTAAACTTTGGTTACTATCGGTTTTATATAAGGTGACAATTGCTTCTTTAACTGAGGAATGTTGTAATAAGAGTGATTCAATTTCGCCAAGTTCAATTCTAAATCCCCGTAATTTTACTTGCTCGTCAATGCGACCCAGGTATTCCAGATTGCCATCCCGACACCATTTTGCTAAGTCACCTGTTTTATAAATTCGTTGAGTTTTACCAAATAAATCAACTTCAATAAATTTTTCGGTGGTAATTTCAGGACGATTCAGATAACCCCGTGCTAAACCAACCCCAGCAATGCATAATTCTCCAGGAATTCCTGGGGATAGTGGTTGATTATGTCGGTCTAAAATATAAATAAAAATATTAGATATTGGTTTACCGATAGAAGGTTTTTTGGTTAATAATGGCTCTAAATTAGCGATCGCAACAATAACCGTGGATTCTGTCGGACCATAACAGTTGTAGAAACGTCGTCCTTGTCCCCACTGCTTAACTAACTCAGTCCCACAAGCTTCACCACCGACAGTAATACATTGCAAATCGGGTAAACTTGCTTTTGGTAAGACAGATAAAGCTGAAGGAGATAAAAAGCTATGAGTTATTTTATGTTTGTATAAAAAGTTAATTAAGCTTTGAGATGGTAATAAAGTTTCTTTCTGAGCTAAATATAAACTTCCACCTGCACTTAAAGCGGTTGCAATTTCACCAATAGATAAATCGAAACTAAAAGAACCAAACTGGAGTAAACGACTTTCGGGTTTCACTTGAAAAGTTTTAGTCCAGGAATCGGCTAGATTCACAATTGCACGGTGCTCAATCATCACTCCTTTGGGTTTTCCGGTGGAACCAGATGTGTAGATGAGGTAAGCTAAATTCTTAGGGGTTATTTGAGCACTGTTAGGGGGAGCGGAGGGAGCAGAGGGAGCAGAGGGAGCGGAGGAAGCAGGGGAAGAACTACTAGGATTATCTGTTAATTCTTTAATAAAGGTTTCGGAGTCTAATATTAGGACTTGGGGAGGATTTTCTAGTTCATCTAAAGGTAACTGGTGTTTTAAAAAACCTTGAGTGAGTAACACTGATACCCCAGAATCTTCTAACATGAATTTAATTCGTTCTTTGGGATAATTGGAATCTATGGGTACATAAGCACCACCGGCTTTGAGGATACCCAGTAGACCAATAATCATTTCCAAAGACCTTTCAACACAGATTCCAATTAAGGTGTCTGGCTGAATTTGATGATTCTTCTTCAGGTAATGAGCTAGTTGATTAGCTTTTTGATTGAGTTGCTGGTAAGTTAATCTTTTCTCTGTTGTCTTTTTCTCTGTTACCGCTTCCCTGTTAAGAGTATCCTGTTCACCGTTACCTATTAAATCAGATTCAAATACCAAAGCCAAATTATCAGGGTTTTTAAAAACCTGTGCTTCAAACAGTTCAACTAAAGTTTTATCCTGGGGATATTCTGTTTGAGTCTGATTCGATTGTTGTAACTGCTCAAGGTCCTTTGCCGTCATCAAAGGTAGAGTATTGATAGATTGTTGAGGATTATCAATAATTCCCTCCAGCAGAACTTCAAATTGTTCTGCCATTCGTTGGATAGTACTCAAATCAAAAAGGTCGGTAGCGTATTCCCAAGAGCAATTTAACTGATTATTATATTCCTTCACCATCAGTCCCAAGTCAAACCGAGCGATCGCATGATTTGATTCGAGCCATTGAATCTCTAATTCTGGTAAACTCAAGTCTAGACTTTGATTATTTTCCAGGGCAAACATGACCTGAAATAATGGGTTGTAACTCATGCTGCGTTCTGGTTGCAACTCTTCTACCAGAACTTCAAAGGGGATGTCTTGATGAGCATATGCATCTAAACAAGTTTGACGAGTTTTTTGCAGGAACTCGATAAAACTTTGATCGAACTCGACTTGATTACGAAATACCAAAATATTGACAAAAAAACCAATTAATGGTTCTGTTTGCCTATGGTTACGATTAGCGGTAGTAGAACCAATACATATATCGTTTTGGCGACTGTAACGAGCTAATAGAATATTAAAAGCTGCCAACAAGGTCATAAATAAACTTACACCCTGTTGTTGACTAAAGCTTTTAACCGCAGCACTTAATTGTGGACTCAGAGAATAGGTATAGCGATCACCTCGGTAACTTTGCTGTGGTGGACGGGGATAATCGGTTGGTAATTCTAGTAATGGGGGAGCATCCTGGAGTTGATTTTTCCAGTAGTTGATCTGGTTTTCTAAAACTTCCCCTTGTAACCATTTTCGCTGCCAAGCTGCATAATCACTGTATTGAATTGTTAATGGTGCAAGATTTGGGTTTTGACCTCGGGTAAAAGCGGTGTAAGCTTGCTGTAACTCCCGCACAAATATCCCCATTGACCAACCGTCAGTGACGATGTGGTGGATATTGATTAGTAGGATATATTTTTGCTCTTGTAATTGCAGTAGTTTGGCTTTAAATACTGGACCAGTATTTAAATCAAAGTTTTCTTGAGCATGAGACTCGATTAAATCCTGGAGGGCTGGGGTGTTGACTTCCTGGCAATCTTGTGATGTTAATATTGCGATGTCCTCTAGATTCTGAACCGCAATTTGAGGTTGTCCCGCGACTGTGGGAAAATACATCCTTAGACTCTGGTGACGGTTAAGCAGATAAGCCAAACTAGAGTGCAGGGCATGAGTATTTAGGTTACCTTCGAGTTGTAAAGCCATCGGCATATTGTAAATAGCTGATGACCCTTGAATTTTTGCTAACAACCACAGAGATTGTTGAGAAAAGGAAAGAGGTTTGGGAGCATCGCTGCTTAAGGGGGGAATTTCCTCTGTGGTGATTTTGGTGGTAGTTTTTAAAAATGCTATTATACTTGCTTTGTTATTTTGAATCTCTTGCTTGAGTTCCTTGGTAAGGGTGTTTTTACTAGTACGAATCCGTAATTTATCATCTTCAGCCCAAATTCGGCAGCCTATTTCCTGCAAGCGGAGCATTAAAGAAACTACTTGCTGTGTTTGTGTCATATTTCAATTTCCTCTTCGTCTGAGTTTAAAGCTGACATATCTGGGGTGGTAGAATTAACCCAAATACAGGTATCGATATAATTCGCCAATTCAGTGAGTGTAGGAGAATCAAATATTTGAGGCAGTGGTAGATCTACTTGGAATCTATCGCGGATGCGGTAACATAGCTTGGTGGCTAATAGAGAATGTCCCCCCAAGTTGAAGAAGTTATCTTGTCGAGCGATCGCTTCGTATTTGAGCAGCTTTGTCCATATTTGAGCTAGTGTTTTTTCTGTTTCTGTTACGGGTAATTCAATATTTGTGGCTGTAATGGTTGCATTTGGTGCGGGTAAGGCTTTACGGTCTAGTTTGCCATTTGGTGTTAGTGGTAGTTTTTCTAAGACGGTAAAATAGTTAGGAATCATATAATCAGGCAGATTTTTAGCTAGAAAATCCCGCCATTCTTCAATCATTTTTGGATCGATTTGATTGGTGTGAGATTGTAATGGTTGATTTGCATAATCTTTCCAAGGTTTCGGTTGCCAGTTTTTACTTAGATTAAATGTTGGTATTTGCTCATTCTGGAGAATATTCTTTTGGAAAACAACATCATAATTACCAAAACCTGTAGAACTATACTGAATAAAAGGTGTATAAGTTAAGTTTTCCCCCAGATTTCGTGCTAAATCTTGCGCTAAATCTCGAAATGCTTCGGGTTCTATTCCTGATTTTGTTTGGGTAAGTGTCGTTTTTAAGTTTGATTTCAAGTTTGATTTCAAGTTTGAAATATTAGTATTATCTAATTGAGAATCTAATTGAGAGGTTAATTGAGTAATTTGTTCTAACAAGGCTATTTCAGAAGTTAGGCGAGGATTAGGAATATCTGTAATGGCTAATAAATCTGGTTGCTCAGTTGTGAGAATTTTCTTGATGGTTTCCAGATTTAACTGTTGTTCTTCCCAATCTAACCATTTTGGTTCTGCAATAGGGGTTTCTATTCGATCCAAATATAAAACCACATCATAACGAAAACGACTCATTTCCGTGTGACTATAACCCCGTTTTAATTGAACTTGTACGTGACTAATCCGAGGAAATTTTTGTTTGATAGCGATGAAGAAATTAGGATCGATTAGCAACTCACCTTCAGTACGGATGCTTTTATTAACCTGCTGACGCAAGTCCTGAATTGATAATTCATCGGCAGCACGATAAAATTCGACTGCGGTGTGGAAGGTTTCGAGTAATTGGAGATTTCGCACATCTCCAATAAATATTTTCCCTTGATTATTGAGGATTTTGATACTTCCTTCAATTACTTCGAGCAAGTAATCTAGAGAGGGAAAGTACTGGATTACAGAATTGAGTACTACCAGGTCGTAACTATTTCTCTCCACCCCATCAAACTGGTTCGCTGCACTTTGAATTAAAGTAACCTTGTCCTGGAGAGATTGTTGCTGGAGATGCTTTTCAATATAATCTAATCCTGCTACGGCAATATCTGTACCCAAGTATTTTTGACAATGGGGTGCAACTTTAAATAGTAACATTCCCGTACCGCAACCGATTTCTAAAACTTGTTGAGGAGAAAGTTGCAAAATATTCTCAACAGTAGTGTCTCGCCATTCTTGCATCACCGCATTAGGTAATGGTTTCCCCGTATAACTATCAATCCAACTAGCTAAATTCAGAGTAGGATCATCTTGTGGGTTTTGTGATTGATGGTAAGCTTGATTGAAAATCTGCTGCCATAATTCTACTTGTTCGACTTGTAGTTGTTCACCTTGAATTTGCTCACCTTGGATTTGCTCACCTTGAAAAGACTTATCTTCTGCTGATGTAGGGACAATATAGGCGACTAGATGTTCAGGAAGATCCTTTTCCTCCCTTACTATAGTAACCGCTTCCTGAACTTGAGGGTGCTTAAGTAAAGACGCTTCAATTTCACCTAATTCAATCCGGAAACCGCGAAGTTTGACTTGACTATCCATCCTTCCCAAGTATTGCAAATTCCCATCCGGTAACCAACGAGCTAAATCACCTGTTTTATAAATTCGCTCAGTTCTACCAAATAATTCCACCTCCAGAAACTTCCTAGCAGTTAAATCCGGACGGTGCAAATAACTCTGTGCTAAACCTGCACCTGCAATGCAGAGTTCCCCAGGAATACCAGGAGGGAGAAGCTGGTTGTAATTATCTAAAATATAAATACGAGTATTAGCGATCGCTTTACCTATAGTTGGTTCTTGTTGGGTATTTTTAGCAATTTTTGTAAACGTGGAGTAAGTTGTGTCTTCGGTTGGTCCGTAGAGGTTATAAATTTCTTGTACGGATGTATTTTGGTATAGGGTCTGTACTAAACTATTTTTTAATGGTTCGCCGGCTAGATTAATTACTTTTACGCTTTCGGGAATTGCATTCATCTCCAGCAGTTCAACCGCAGCACTGGGTACAGTATTAATTAAAGTTATTGGTACGACACTTTGATTTGCTTGCTGGATGTAAAGGGCATTTTCCACCACAATTACACTACCACCTTGAGTTAGGGGGACAAATATTTCAAAAATGGAGAGGTCGAAACAAATTGAGGTTGATGCTAAGACACCTGCAAGTTGTTCTGCATTAAAGACGGAATGCGCCCACTTTATTAAGGCTACTGGACTAGAGTGGGCAATTGCAACCCCTTTTGGTCTTCCTGTTGACCCAGAAGTGTAGATTATATAGGCTAAGTTATTAGTTAGATTATTAGTTAGATTATTATTTAAATTATTATTTAGATTACTACTTAGATTATTACGAATACTGTGTAGATGGGGATTATCTGTGGAGCAATTATTCCAGGTTTGTTCATCCAGAAGTATTATTCTACAGGGATTTTTAATACAAGAATTTTTGAGTTTTTCTAGGGGAAGTCGCTTTTTCAGAGATTTGGTAGTTAGTAATATCGGTGCATTACTATCTTCGAGGATTAAGCTAATACGTTCTTGGGGATAATTGGGGTCTATTGGTACATAAGCTCCACCTGCTTTGAGGATAGCAAATATACCAATGAGCATTTCCAAAGAACGATTCATACAAATCGCTATCAATGGGTTATCTGGTAATTGTTGCTGACTTTTAAGTTGCAATAAATAATCTGCGAGTTGATTAGCTTTTTGATTGAGTTCTTGATAGCTTAAACTTTGCTCTGCAAACACCACCGCAATCTTGTTGGGTGTTTTTGTAACTTGTTGTTCAAATAAAGTTACCAGTGTCTGATTTTGGGGATAATTAGTATCAGTTTGATTCCAAACTTGTAATTGTTGAACTTCTGTGGGAGTAATTAAGGGTAGCTGATGAATTGACTTTTGGGGATTTTGGGTAATTGCTGTTAACAAAACTTCAAAATGTCCAGCCATCCGTTTAATTGTTTCTACCTCAAATAAATCTGTGGCATATTCCCACATACAATGTAGTTGGTCGTCCCTTTCGCGCAAATCTAACATCAGGTCAAATTTGGCAAAGGGGAAGCTTTGTTCCAAATGTTGAATATCGAGTCCAGGTAAACTAACATTTGTCCTTGCTGCGTTTTGTAAAACCATCATCACTTGGAATAAGGGATTATGGCTCAGACTACGTTCTGGTTGTAACTTTTCTACTAAGTATTCAAAGGGAATATCTTGATGAGCATAAGCATCTAAACAAGTTTGACGGGTTTTTTGGAGTAATTCAATAAATCCTTGTTCTGGCTGAATTTTATTTCGCAGTACTAGAGTATTGACAAAAAAGCCAATTAACCGTTCTGTATAACTATGAGTACGATTGGCTATGGGAGAACCGATACATAAGTCTTCTTGACGGCTGTAACGGCAGAGTAAGATACTAAAAGCTGTTAACAGGGTCATAAATAAACTCACGCCCTGTTGTTGACTCAGGTGTTTAAGTTTATGAGTCAGTTCTTTGCTCAAGGAATATTCTTCACGCTCACCTTGATAGCTCTGTTGTGCGGGACGAGAGTGGTCGGTAGGTAAATCTAACAAGCGGGGTGCGTCACCTAGTTGTTGTTTCCAATATTTTTCCTGATATGATAAAATTTCTCCTTGTAACCAATCGCGTTGCCAAGCTGCATAATCGCTATATTGAATCGGTAATGCTGATAAGTTTGGAATAGACCCCGCAGCAAAGGCTGCATAAGCTTGCTGCCATTCTCGCTTAAATACACCTATTGACCAGCCATCACTGTTGATGTGGTGTATATTAATCAGCAGGATATTTTTTTGTTCGCTAAGTTGTAGTAATTTGGCTTTGAACAGAGGACCAGTATTTAGATCGAAGGGTTTTTGAGCATGAGTGTCAATTAACTTTTGTATAGTTTCTGCTTGGGTTTTCTGTTCGAGTTTTCGCAAGTCCTCTATTTCGAGTATTTCTACATCTTTTAAGTTCTGATTTTCTAAACTTTGATTTTCTAGACTTTGATTTTTTAAAACCTGATTTTCTAGACTTTGATGATTTAGACCTTTATTTTCTAGACTTTGGTGATTTAAACTCTGATTATTTAAATTTTGATTTTCTAAAACCTGATTTTCTAAACCTTGATTTTCTAAACCTTGATTATTTAAAACCTGATTATTTAAACTTTGATTTTCTAGACTTTGATTATTTAAATTTTGATTTTCTAAAACCTGATTTTCTAGACTTTGATTATTTAAACTTTGATTTTCTAGATTGTGTACAACTACTTGCGGTTCTCCCTCCCTGGCAGGAAAATAAGTACGTAAACTTGTATGACGTTCCAACAAATAGGTTAAACTTGACCGTAGAGCCTGTAAATTCAAATTTCCATCAAGTTGTAACGCCATCGGCATATTGTAAGTAGCCGAAGTTCCTGTACCTTCAAGCTGGGCTAAAAACCAAAGTCTTGATTGGGCAAAAGATAACGTTTTAGGTTCATTTCCCGGCTGGGGTACAATGGGAGTGAAAGCAACACTCGCAGTGGCTTTGTCAATTTCCCTAGCTAACTCAAATAAAAGACTTTGTTCAAATACCTTACGAACGGATAGTTCTACCTTAAAAGTATCACGAATTCGGGCAACTAATTGAGTTGCTAAAAGGGAATGTCCACCTAGTTCAAAAAAGTTGTCAGAGCGACCAACAGCATTAACTTCTAACAACCCTTGCCATAAACTCGCTAATGTTTCTTCTGTAGGGGTTACCAGTATTTCTAAATCCGTGGAAGCATTTATATTTGGTGCTGGTAATCCTTTACGATCTAATTTACCATTGGCAGTGATAGGTAACTTATCCAAAACCATAATCTGGCTAGGAAGCATATAATTAGGTAAGTTGTTTTTTAGGTATTCCTTAACTTCACTCCCTAAATTAACGGAATTTTTAATAACGGAATTTTTAATTTCCTTTTCTGTTTCTGCTTTTTCCGTCTCTGTAATATAAGCTGTTAACCTGGAATTACCATCCGTTTTATATAAGATGACAATTGCTTCTTTAACTGAGGGATGTTGTAATAAAACTGATTCAACTTCACCAAGTTCAATTCTAAAGCCCCGTAATTTCACCTGTTCGTCAATGCGACCCAGGTATTCTAAATTGCCATCTCTACCCCATTTTGCTAAATCACCAGTTTTATAAATTCGCTCAGTTTTACCAAATAAATCAACTTCAATAAATTTTTGAGCAGTAATTTCAGGACGATTCAGATAACCCCGTGCTAAACCAACCCCAGCAATACACAATTCCCCAGGAATTCCTGGAGGTAGTGGTTGATTGTGTCTATCTAAAATATAGATAAGAGTATTAGATATTGGTTTACCGATAGAAGGTTTTTTGTCTAATAATGGTTCTAAATTAGCGATCGCGGTAGTAACGGTAGATTCTGTCGGACCATAACAGTTGTATAAGCGTCGTCCTTTTCCCCACTGCTGAGCTAATTGTGCACTACAGGCTTCTCCACCCACTCCTATACTTTGTAAATCGGGTAAACTTGCTTTTGGTAAGACAGATAAAGCTGAAGGAGATAAAAAGCTATGAGTTATTTTATGTTTGTATAAAAAGTTAATTAAGCTTTGAGATGGTAATAAAGTTTCTTTCTGAGCTAAATATAAACTTCCACCTGCACTTAAAGCGGTTGCAATTTCACCAATAGATAAATCGAAACTAAAAGAACCAAACTGGAGTAAACGACTTTCGGGTTTCACTTGAAAAGTTTTAGTCCAGGAATCGGCTAGATTCACAATTGCACGGTGCTCAATCATTACTCCTTTGGGTTTTCCGGTAGAACCAGAGGTGTAGATGAGGTAAGCTAAATTCTTAGGGGTTATTTGAGCACTGTTAGGGGAAGCGGAGGAAGCGGAGGAAGCAGGGGAAGAACTACTAGGATGATCTGCTAATTCTTTACTAAAGGTTTCGGAGTCTAATATTAGGACTTGAGGTGGATTTTCTAGTTCATCTAAGGGTAATTGGTGTTTTAAAAAGCTTTGAGTGAGTAACACCGATACCCCAGAATCTTCCAACATAAACTTGATCCGTTCTTTGGGATAATTGGAATCTATGGGTACATAAGCTCCACCGGCTTTGAGAATACCCAGTACACCAATAATCATTTCCAAAGACCGTTCAACACAAATACCAATTAAGGTGTCCGGCTGAATTTGATGATTAGTAATTAAATAATCAGCTAGTTGATTAGCTTTTTGATTCAGTTGCTGGTAAGTTAATCTTTTCTCTGTTACCGTTTCTCTGTTAAAAGTTCCTGTTTCCCCCTTACCCGTTAAATCAGATTCAAATACTAAAGCCAAATTATCAGGGTTTTTAAAAACCTGTGCTTCAAACAGTTCAACTAAAGTTTTATCTTGGGGAGATTCTGTTTGAGTTTGATTCGAGGGTTGTAGTTGCTCAAACTCATCCTCTGTAATCAACGTTAAAGTATTAATCCCTTGTTGGGGATTATCCACAACACCTTGAAGCAGAACTGCAAAATGTCCTATCATCCCTTGGATAGTTTCAGACTCAAACAAATCCGTCGCATATTCCCATTCCCCTATCAAACCTTGGGGAGTTTCTCGAAAAATCAGCGACAAATCAAACAGCGTCGTTATATTTTCCCACTCAAAACGAGTCAAAGTTAATCCATTAGTTTCCAACCTCTCCTCAGTCCCAATTTGTAAACCAAAAGCCACCTGAAATAAGGGATGATGAGAAAGCGATCGCTCTAAACCCAACTCATCTACCAGTTTCTCAAAAGGTAAATCTTGATGGTCGTAAGCACCCAAAGTTACCTGTTTCACCCGTTGTAATAACTCTAAGAAACTTGGATTACCTTCTAGGTTAGTACGTAAAGCCAAAGTATTGACAAAAAAGCCAATTAATGGCTCGATTTCTCGACGATTTCGATTAGCGATCGCAGAACCAACGACAATATCGGACTGTCCACTGTAGCGGGAAAGTAAGAGGGTAAATACTGTCAGCAAGGTCATAAACAAGGTGGTTCCTGACTCTTGACTTAAGCGTTTGAGTTTCTGTGTTAAATCTGGATTCAGTTGCAAAAAATCACTGCGTCCTCTGAAGCTTTGCACTGATGGACGGGGTTTATCTGTAGGGAATTCTAATAGGGGAGGGACTGAAGCTAATTGTTTTTTCCAGTAATTCAGTTGTTTTTGGAGTACTTCTCCTTGTAACCATTTTCTTTGCCAATGAGCAAAGTCGGCATATTGTAGTGATAATTTGGGTAAAGGAGAGGGTTTTCCGGTAGAGAAAGTGTTGTAAAGTGTAAATAATTCCCGGCGGAATATATCCATTGACCAACCATCACAAACGGTATGATGGATAACCAATAATAGTAGATGGGATTCCTCAGCCAATTGTATCAACTTGACCCGCAACAAAGGTGGTTGTGATAAGTCAAAGGGTTGCTGTAAATCAGATTTCCCTAACTCCTGGGCTTTACTTTCCTGGTCTTTTTCTGTTAGATTTTGTTCTGTGAAATTTTGCCAATCTAAGATTTGCATCCTCAGGTGAGGATGGGAGTGAACCACCTGTATCGGGGAGTTATCTACAACACGAAAGCTAGTACGTAAGACTTCATGACGTTGAATGACTTCTCTAATTGCTTTTTCTAAAGCAGTTACATTTAGACATCCCTTAATTTGTAAGAAGAAAGGAATATTATAGACACAATTTTCACCTTCTAGTTGGTCGAGAAACCATAGTCTCTGTTGAGCAAAGGAAAGAGGAAGAGGTTGTTCCCTTGATACAGGTGCTAGAGTTGGTGTTAGAGTTGGGGATTGCTGTTGCTTCTTTAATTTTTGTAAAACTAACTCTCGCTTTTCTGGGGAAAGTTTTTCTAGACGTTTTAATATATCACTCATAATAATTGCATTATAAAAATTAATTTTTTAATTAAACTACAGAGCCAATTCTTTATATAAATATAGAAAAACTCTGTAAACTTCTACCCTAATTCTTCGCTCCTCTGAGTTTTTAAAAATACTAATTTACGGGTTATGTGAATTAAGTGCTTAAACTCTTCATGGTGTTGATAAATTAAAAATAGAGATTTAAGCGAGTTTCAAAATTCTTCTAGAAGAAGAGTGCGTTTTTAACTCACATTAAATATCTCCGAAAAAGAATACGAAAGCTTTGTATAGTCATGGTCAATATCTTATTTCCGAGAGAGGTCTATTAACAGTTATCAGTTATCAGTTATCAGTTATCAGTTATCAGTTATCAGTAAAGAGTGATGCATCCCTTCAAGGGTATATATAAGTCCCCCACCAAACCTCTTGATAACTGTTCACTGTTCACTGTTCACTGTCTTAAGGGTGATTTATAAATAAAACTTACACACTCGTGACCAAAAATAAAGTTTAGAGATTGTAACTCTTTGGTCGCTTCGGAGGAAATTCCGTTATTATTACGTAAGTCCTGTCAAAGTAACTGCTCTTTTACCTCTAACTCAGATAACCCATCCACTTCCCCTAAAATCTCCGCTAAAGCATCATTTTCTACTTGTTTAAATTGTTCCTCAGTCACTTTTTGAGCGAGTTGCGCAATAGTCGGATTTTCAAACAAATAACCCACAGAAAAGTCTACAGAAAAGGCTTCCCTTAAGCGAGAAATAACTTGAGTTGCAAGTAAAGAATGTCCCCCCAATTCAAAAAAGTTATCGTGAACTCCCACCTGTTTTAATTTCAGAACCTCAGTCCAAATTGCAGCTAATTCCTGTTCGGTAGATGTGCTAGGAGCAACAAAATCAATCTCTAAATGTCTTTGAGAAGTATCAGGAGCAGGTAAACCACGACGATTAATTTTACCATTGGGTGTGAGAGGAAATGCTGATAAAAAGACGAAAACAGCAGGAATCATGTAATCTGGCAACTTTTCCTTCAGGAAGGTTCGTAATACCCCAGGACTTGGCTGATTATCCTGACTTATATCCTGACTCAAGAGATAAGCAACTAAGTACTTGTTTCCTGGTTCATCTTCCCGCACAATCACCACAACTTGTTTGATATCAGGATGTTGAATGAGAACTGCTTCAATTTCTGCTGATTCAATCCGAAAACCGCGAATTTTAACTTGTGTATCAATTCGACTGATAAATTCCAGGTTACCATCAACAAGACGACGGACTAAATCTCCAGTTTTGTAAAGTGTATCTCCCTCAATAAAAGGATTAGGAATAAATTTTTCACGGGTTAATTTTGATTGATTTAAGTAACCTCTAGCAACACTCGCTCCACCCACATAAAGCTCCCCAGGGACACCAATGGGAACTCGATGTAAATCTTCATCTAGTATGTAAACTGTCCGGTCACCAATGGGTTTACCAATGGGAATTGAATGAATATTTTCAGGAAGTTGTGGAGGAATTGGATAACAACAGGTAAATACTGTACATTCCGAAGGACCATAGCCATTAATGATTTGTGTTTCTGGTAATAACTTTAAGGCATGATGAAGATGAGGTACAGAAACGGACTCTCCCCCAGTAAGCAATTGCTTAACTCCTGACAACCCTTGTGGCATTGTATCAATCATCAGATTGAATAGGGCTGTAGTTAGAAACAGAGTGTTAATTTTTTGTTCTTGAATAATCTCGCTTAAGCTCAATGGTGTAGGAATTTTTTCTGGATAAAGTACACAAATTCCTCCATAAAGTAATGGTGTCCAAAGCTCTAGAGTAAGTGCATCCCAGGAAATCGATGAGTGTTGTAACCAAATTTGTTTTGCATCAAGGTGAATATAATCCACTCCAAACATAAAACCAAGAATGCTCCGATGGGGAACTTCTGTTCCCTTTGGTGTTCCTGTCGAGCCAGAGGTATAAATGATATAAGCTAAGTTTTCTGGAGCTACTTGAGTGAGTAAATTTTCTTCTGGATATTTAGCAATAACCTCAGCAAAAACTTCCCAATCTGAATCAAGATTCACCACAATTTGATTATCCTGTGGGAGTCTATCTTGTAAATGAGTTTGTGTTAACAGGATTGGTGCTTGTACATCTTCAATCATTAAAGCTAATCTTTCAGAAGGATAAGCAGGGTCTAGGGGAACATAAACTCCACCAGCTTTCAGAATCGCGAGTATCCCAACAACCATTTCTAGGGAGCGTTCTATACAAATCCCCACTCGGACTTCGGGTTTAACTCCTAGGGATTGTAAATAATGGGCTAATTGATTCGCGCGATTATTTAATTCTCGATAGGTTAAATGTTGCTTTTCATATAGTTGTTTATCATATACAAGTGCGATCGCATCGGGATTTTTTTCTACCTGTTCTTCAAATAGAGTATGAATACATTTATAATTTATAGGATTATAATTTGTAAGATTAGAATCTTGAGTATTAGAATCTTGAGTATAATTAGTAAAATTACATCTAATAGAATTTGTTTGTTGTTGATTCTCTAGTTGTTGATTCTCTAGTAAAACTAATTGTGATTCTTCCTCTGCACTGAGTAAAGATAATTGGGAAATATATTTTTTTAGATTAGAGGTTTCTAAATTAGAGTTTTCTAACTTAAAGCCTTCTAAACTAGAGTTCTCTAAATTAAAGTTTTGTGAATTTGAGTTCTCTAAATCAGAGTTTTCTAAATTAAAGTTTTGTAAATTAGAATTTTGTAAACTAGAGTTCTCTAAATTAAAGTTTTGTAAATTAGAATTTTGTAAATCAGAGTTTTGTAAATTAGAATTTTCTGAATTAGAATTTTCTGAATTAGAATTGTCCGAATAAGAATTTTGTAAATAAGAACTTTCTAAATAAGAACTTTCTAGACTAGCTGCCATTTCTACTAATAACGTTTGGAAATGCCCAATCATACGAGCAATTGTCTCTTTCGCAAAGCAGCTTGCATCATAAATAATCCTACCAGATAATTGTGAACGAGGATTAATCACAACCGTTAGCGGATAATTAGTGCGTTCAAAACAACTAATATCACTAACCTCTAAAGTCTTTTTAGTTGAATCTTGTGCAGAACTTAATGGATAGTTTTCAAAAACTAAAATACTTTCAAATAATGATAATCCGCTTGGAATATTACTCATCTGTTGAATTTCCGCAAGAGAACAATAACCATACTGTTCCCTCTCCAAACCTTGAATTTGTAAATCCTGGAGCCATTTTAATAACTCCTGATTACCCGTAACATCTACTCGTATAGGCAGAGTATTGATTAATAACCCCACCATCGAGTCTACCCCCTCAAGAGTTGGTAAACGACCAGAAACAGTCCCACCAAAGACTACATCCCTTTCCCCACTGTAACGAGAAATTAGTAACCCCCATGCTCCCTGCACCAAATTATTCAAAGTTAAATGGTGCGATCGCGCCGCAAGTTGCAATTTTTCAGTTACCATTTCAGATAATTGAAAATGTTGCTCATTGTACTTTTCCTTTCCCTTGTATGTTCCCTTGTCTCTATTACCTCCTAAAGAAGTCGGAGCTGCAAAACCTTGGAGAGTTTTTTGCCAAAATTTCTTTGCTCCCTCAATATCTTGTCCCTGTAACCACTGGATATATTGTCCATAGGGACGAGTAGGTGGGAAACGTAAATCCTCACCTCGCTGATTAGCTTCATAAAAAGCTAAAACTTCTTTCAGGACAATCTGCATCGACCAACCATCAAAGAGGATATGATGATGACTCCAAATAAATTGGTATGTCTCCTCCCCTAACTGAATGATAGTAAAACGCATCAAGGGAGCAACATTTAATTGAAAAGGTTGTTGGCGATCGCTCGACAAAAAGTCTTCTAGATGTTTTTTTTGCTCGTCGGGAGTTAAATTTCGCCAATCCAGTCTCACCCAGGGAAGTTTAACTTTCCGACTCACCATTTGCAAGGGTTTTTCTATCTCTTCCCAATAAAAAGAACTGCGTAATACTGGATGTCTCGCTATGACCTGTTCCCAAGCTTGTGTAAATGCAGAAAAAATTAACTTTCCACAGAAGGTGCAAAGCAATTGCTCAAAATAAATTTCTGAGTCTGGTGTATACAGAGTATGAAATAACATCCCCTGCTGCATGGGTGAAAGTTCATAAAGGTCTTCAATATCTTGCATAAGACTACATCCAGTTTAGAAATCCAGTTTAGAAATTAGAGACAAATCAATTCCGTATATACCCGCATTCGGTCATTTAAAATACTTGCCCTTTGCGGAGGTCTTGCTACAAAATTTAAAATGAAAATGTAGCAATACGCCAGATATCTTAGAACATCTTTACTTACTTTTATTAATTTTGGCTAAGAATTTATCAAGCTGTAGTTGATTGAGTTTTGCTCCTTTAAAATCAGAAGGGGTATAACTTTGGGACTCTTTCAACTGACAGTGAGAAATTAGGTTTTTTAGTGCCTCCATGAACCCTAACCCTAACTTTTCAATAGTCTCTCGTTTGTGAACATTCTCACTATAAGTCCAAGTCATTTCCAGTCTCCCTGCACGAATAAAACCGCTTATTCCTAACAGGTGACTACGTTTATTAACTAAGCTTTGTTCAGCCTTGAACTCTTTGGTTGAACCCAACACTTCAGATGCTCTGAGTACTCCATCGAATTGACCCAAGTAGTTAAAACTGACTTGTGCTTGAGGTCTTTTCTGTAGTTTTGTAAATATTTCTTCCTCTGTGCTCAAATATCGTAATACCCCATAACCAATCCCTCGGTTGGGAATCGACCGTAACTGCTCTTTAACAGACTTTAAAGCATTCTCTAGATTATCAACTTCTTCTAGCTCTAAACAAACGGGGAACAAAGTCGTAAACCAACCTACCGTACGGGATAAATCCACATCCTCAAATAAATCTTCCCGTCCGTGTCCCTCCAAATCAATCAGCAAAGAACTCTCCCCTGTCCACTGGGCAAAACTTTGTACACTTGCGGTCAAAAGTATATCATTGATTTGAGTATTGTAAGCAGAGGGCACATCTTGCAAAAGAGCGCGAGTCTTCTCCTCATCTAAAGAAAGTGACACAGAAGCGGTTGAGGCTACAGTGTTATTTTCTTGACTTGAATTATTGTCTTCACTTAAAACATAATCTACTGGTAATGTCGTAACTTGAATATTAGACCGACTTAACCAGTGCTCCAACTCCCCAAGCAGTAACTCTGATTGCCTATATTCTACCAGGCGATCGCTCCAATATTTCCAGGAAGTTGTTTTGGGTGGTAGTTTAATCTGTTCACCACGGCTAATTTGCTGGTAAGCAGTAGCTAAATCTTCCAGCAAAATCCGCCAGGATATACCATCTACTGCTAAATGATGGACAATGAACAGTAAACAACTTGGTCGTTCATCACCCAGTTGAAATAATGCAAATTGTGCAATTTTTCCAGTGGATAAATCCAGACTACCCTGGAGTTTAGCATCCTCAGCTTTGATCGCGATTTCCTGTTCATCGGATGACAAATGCGACAAATCGAAAACCTTTAATGGTACAGATTCCTGTGTTGTGGTATTGATTTGTTTATTTTGTTTATTTTGTTTATTAATATGTTGTCGGTCTTCTCCTTCCTGCACAAACTTCAAACGCAGAGCATCGTGATGTTCTAACAATTTTTGAACAATTTGCTGTAATTGCTCTGGTTTTAAATTAAAAGGTACCTCCAGCAGTACTGACTGATTAAAGTAATTAGGTTCGGATAATTTCTGCCCGAAAAACCATTCCTGGATTGGTGTGAGTTCCACATTACCAGTTACTAACCCTTGTTCAGCTTTGATTTGACGATTTAGACCTGCGACAGCAGCTAACTCAGCAACAGTTTGGTACTGAAATAGTTGTTTAGGAGAAATTTTTATACCCGCTTGATTAGCACGGGAAATCAATTGAATGCTGAGAATCGAGTCCCCACCCAATTCAAAAAAGTTGTCGTGGATGCCTACTTGTTCTATTCTTAAGACCTCTGACCAAATCGCCGCTAATTTTTCTTCTTTGAGTGTCCGAGGAGTCATAAATTTATCTTCGACACTACGAGAAAAGTCGGAGATTGGTAGAGCACGATAGTCTATCTTTTGGTTGGGAGTCATGGGTAAGGTTTCCAAAAGCACAAATCCGGCAGGAATCATGTAATTTGGTAGCTTCTCCTTCATGAAATGACGCAGTTCGTCGGTGGTTGTTTGCGAGTCTTGGGGTATGACATAAGCTACTAAACGTTTTTGTCCGGGAATGTCTTCACGAGCAATTACCACAGTTTGTAACACCCGTGGATGTTGACGTAGTACTGTTTCAATTTCTCCTAACTCAATCCGAAAACCACGAATTTTCACCTGATTATCAACTCGACCCAGATATTCGAGAGTACCATCTCGACGAAATCTTGCTAAATCACCTGTCTTGTAAATCCTTTTACAATTTATATCAGCATTTGTACTATGAAGCGGATTCTCAACAAATTTCTGTGCAGTCAAATCAGGACGTTGCCAATATCCCCTAGCTAATCCTGCTCCCCCAATATATAGCTCTCCAGGAACTCCTATAGGTAAAGATTGCAGATATTCGTCTAAAATATACACTTGAGTATTGCTGATGGGTTTTCCTATGGTCACAGAGTCACTTCTTGATGAACTTAAGGGTTGTAAAGTAGTGACAACTGTTGCCTCGGTTGGTCCATAACTATTAAATAACTCGGGTGGTTCGGAAAGATTGGTCACGCAATCATGCCAATTTTGCACTTTGTCTAATTGGACTTCTTCTCCCCCAATAATCACAGTTCTCAAACTTCCGGGTATTTTACGCCCATCAGAAGTAATATCTGCTACTAACTGATGCCAATATGCTGTAGGCAAATCCAAAACAGTTAATTTCCATTCCTTGCAAAACCGCCAAAATTCATCACTCGAATGCAGCATTTCCTCAGTGCGTAGAACTAATTTTCCACCCACACACAGACAAGGAAAGATTTCCTCAATAGACGTGTCAAAGCAGATTGAAGCAAATTGCAGAACATTATCCCCCCGATTAATTCCATATCGATCGATAGCAGCGATCGCAAAATTCATCAATGACCTATGTTCAATCATTACTCCTTTGGGTTTACCCGTAGAACCAGAGGTATAAATAATGTAGGCGAGATTATTTAGATGAACATCATTAATCGGGTTGAGTGTACTGTGTGTTTCAATAATTTGCCAATCTGTATCTAAATAAATTATTTGTCCGGTATAGTTTGACAGTTTATTTTGGTGTTTATCTTGGGTCAGCAAAATACCTAATTGGGTATCAGCCAAAATATCAGCCAATCGCTCTTGGGGATAGGCTGGGTCGAGGGGAACATAAGCACCACCAGCTTTGAGAATACCCAGTAAACCGACAATCATCTCCGGGGAACGATTTACACAAATACCAACCAGCGTCTCTGGTTTCACTCCCAAACTTTGCAAATAGTGAGCTATCTTATTAGAGCGATCGCTTAATTCACGGTAAGTTAATTGTTGACCTTCTTGTACAATAGCTACAGCATCAGGGGTTAATTCTACTTGAGATTCAAATAATTCATGAATACATTTGGAGTTAGTATAGTCCCTATGAGTCTGATTCCATTTAGATAGTAATTTTTCTTGATTTTGGGTTAAAAGAGGTAATTTAGTAATCTGTTCATCTGGATTATTTAAAATTTCTTTTAGTAAAACTTGATACCCATCCAGCATTTGTTGGATTGTGACAGCGTCAAAAAGGTCGCTATTATACTCTAAAACTAGAGTGATTCCTTTGGCTGTTTTTTTAGCACGGTTCTGTAGGCTTTGTTCAAAACGCGGTATAACCAGAAAATCTAGGTCAAACTTGGCAGATTTATTACTAATTGGTTCATGTAAACTGATATCCAAACCTGGAATACTTAAATCCGGCATCGCGGAATCATGGAAGCTAAACATCGCTTGAAATAAAGGATTGTAACTCAGATTCCGTATTGGTTTGACAGCTTCTACTACTTTATCGAAGGGTAGGTCTTCATGAGCATAAGCTTCTATTGTGACTCGACGCACCCGGTCTAGTAACTCCCGAAATGTGGGATTACCCGACAAGTCAGTCCGTAAAACCAAGTTATTCACAACCATACCAATTATTTTCTCTACCTCCTGCATCCGACGATTAGCAACAGCGCTCCCAACGCTAATATCGTCTTGCTTAGAGTATCGATGCAACATTACCAGAAAAGCACTCAACATCGTCATGAATAAGGTTGCACCTTCATGATGACTGAAGACTCTGAGGGATTCACACAAACCCACAGGAAGCTCCATTCTGATATGATCCCCTTGGTGAGTTTGCTCTGTCGGTCGGGGACGATCTAATGGTAATTCCAATAGGGGAGAACTGCCTGATAACTTTTGTTTCCAATAAGCTAATTGAGCTTCAGCTTCTGGAGTTTTAACCCACTCACGCTGCCAATTTGCAAAGTCTGCAAACTGGAAACTTGGTTCAGGAAGTGGGGAGGGTTTACCTGCACAGAAGGTTTGATAAAGTTCCATTAACTCCCCTAAAAACACATTGAATGACCAGCCATCATGAGCTAGGTGATGTTCAATGTGGACTAATAAATGTTCTTCGTCGCTAAACTTCAACAAAACCCATTTGACCAACGGTAGTTGACTCATATTAAAAGGCTTTTGCACTTCATAGTCAACCAGCTTTTGAGCCTCTGTTTCCCGTTCAGACTCCGGAAATGACTGGAGGTCAATGACTGTAAAACTTATTGGTTCGTGTGGGTTAACTACCTGAAACAGCCGACCATCTATTCCCTGATAAGTCGTGCGAAAAATTTCGTGACGCTCTACAATCTTATCAAGAGAGCGTTTTAACACTGCCACATCAAGCTGACCCCTAAATTCCATTGTAGCTTGGAACTGGTAGGCACTATTTTCCGGAGCTAATTGCTCAATGAAGTATATTCGCTCTTGAGAAAAGGATACTGGTAAAAGTCCTTCATGGGAAATTCTTTCTATAGTCAGATGTTGTGAATTAAGATGCTGGGGCTGTTGTTCTTTATTACCTTCAGTGTTACACTCCGATATTATTTGCGCTAAACTCCAAATAGTGGGATTTTCAAATATTTGACTAAAAGATAACTCCATCGAGAAAATTTCCCGGATGCGAGAAAGTATCTTAGTGACGATCAAAGAATGACCACCCAAATGAAAAAGATTATCATTAACTCCTATTATATCTACCCCTAGTAACTGACTCCAAATTGAAGCTAACTTTTCTTCAATTGAGTTACGAGGTGCAACAAAACTTTCCTCCAGATCCGGACGCATGCTACCGCATTCTGGTAGATTCCGACGATCAACTTTTCCATTGGGAGTAAGGGGTAAAGATTCTAAAATTATAAAGGCTGTTGGCACCATATAATGAGGCAATTTTTCTTCCAGGAATCCTTTTAAAGCTTTAGAGTCTGCTGACAATTTTTGATGAGGAACAATATAAGCAACCAGCCGCTTATCACCAGGGATATCTTCACGGACGATTACCACTGCCTGAGATACATCGGGATGTTGACTCAAAAGCGTCTCAATTTCTCCTAATTCAATCCGGAAACCACGAATCTTAACCTGATTATCGACTCGACCCAAAAACTCAATATTCCCATCCGGTAAGTAACGAGCCTTATCCCCAGTTTTATATAATCTACTCCCTCCTTCCCCATCAAATGGATTGGGAATGAATCTTTCCTCAGTTAACTCCCGACGGTTGAGATAGCCTCTTGCCAAACCATCGCCGCCAATATACAATTCACCAGGAATTCCTATAGAAACTGGTTGGAGTTGGGAGTTGAGTATATATATTTGCGTATTAGAAATCGGACGACCAATCGGTATATTTTTTGCACCCTCCTCTACATCTTCCATCAAATACCAACAGGAGAATGTTGTACTCTCCGTCGGACCATAAACGTGAAGCAATCGCTTTGGTGCTCCATTTCTGAGAACTGTTTTGACTGACTTAGGATCTATAGCCTCACCACCAATTAGCAAGTGTTGTAAATCCTTAAATGTCTGGGGAACAACGCTAGCAATCTGATTAAATAAGGCTGTAGTCAAAAATAATACATCTATTTCTTGCTGGCGGATGTATGTTGCAAAATTCTGTGGTGAAGAAAGTAGAACATCTTGAGGGATTGCAACCAATCTAGACCCATGTAAAAGACACCCCCAAACCTCAAAAGTAGCTGCATCAAATGAAATATTTGATGCCTGAGCTATACGTAGTTGGTCTCCGTCAGCATCACTTGCCTCTAACCGTAAGTAATTAGTATTGCATACTAACCGATTCACAGCCCGATGGGGTACAGCAACCCCCTTTGGTGTTCCTGTAGAACCAGAGGTATAAATAACATAAGCCAGATTTTCAGCCGTGACATCGCTAGTAGGATTTTCCCAACTCTGCTGGTCAATCAATTCCCACTCAGAATCCAAGCAAACCGTCTTCAATCCACTTTTAGAAAACTCTCTCACAAACTTTTCTTGAGTTAAAAGTACCTGCAATTGTGAATCTGACACCATGAACGATAGACGCTCTTGGGGATAACTTGGATCTAACGGTACATAAGCTCCACCTGACTTGAGAATCCCTAACATCCCAACAATCGTATCTAGCGATCGCGACTTTGCCCATCGCTCTACATAAATCCCCACCAGAACTTCTGACCCTACACCCAAAGATTGCAAATAATGTGCTATTTTGTTAGCCCGGTGATTTAGCTCTTGATAAGTAAGTTTTTGCTCACCGAAGACAACAGCAATATTGTTCGGAGTTTTTTCCACCTGTGCTTCAAATAATTCATGTATGCACAAATGTTTAGGATAATCTACCCTTGTATCATTCCATTCCACTAATATTTTATATAGTTCCTGCTCAATTACAGCAGAATTATCATCAATATAATTATTAGAGCTAATCACTATTTTTTGCATAAATTTAATTAGATAAGTAACAATATTTCATCTTTGGGATACAACCCCTGGAATAATTATTTTTGATTGGAGATTTGAACTGACTAATTCTTAAATCTGAGTGTAACTAAGTAGACTTACATCTCAATAGGATTCCGTTAAAAATTTTGTAAATTAGATAGAATTTGAGGGTTACTTAAAATTCTGGAGTTGCTGATTCATGGGATGATTTTGATTAATTTTGAAGGAAATAATAATATTTTCGGCGTTGCTGATGGAAAATATGAATAATAGATTTTGGGCTATTTAAAGATATGAAATTTAATGCCTTAATAAGTATTTTAAGAATAATACAAAATTGTAATCAAACATAATTCATTACCTAATTCAGCAACGCCGAGCTTATACGTCGCAAACGTAAAGTCAAGGGCGGACATGCGATCGCTAGCAGGTGGGTCTTCTCTCCGAGACGTTACACGAACGACCATCGCTGACGGTCTCGGACGGAATTACGTTGCTTTTGCGTAAGTCCTATAACTGTATACTTAGTAAGCTCATCAACTTTCTAACAGCAAAAAGAAGAAGTGAAAAGCTTTTAAGGTATCATTTAATTTCATTAAGAATTTCAACTCCACTTATACACCTTTATCTTTTGTAAATTACCTCCTACTTACCAACCCTAATAATTTAGAAACAATGGCCTTTAAGATTTTGCTCCAGAAAAACCGGACTTAGAGGCCATTTTTTGATTCTTACGGCAACTTGAACTGGCTATATTAGCGAATTTTGCTGAAAGAATCGCTTAACTTAATTAAGCAAGTTAAGCATTTAACCCGCGTTCAAACGCAGATTCAATTTGACGAGACTGTATCCCTGTCGTATGTACTTAATACTAGGAAAATTATTCATCCACAATTTCAACTGTTTTAGGTTCTTCAGGAACTTCAGTATAACTACCAGTTGGTGGACTAATATGATTTTTCAGTATAGCTTTCAGCTCATCTGAAATGGGTAAATCTTTAATTTCTTTGAGGAGCAATTTTAAGGATTCGGTTTTACTCCGTTCTCCATAGATTGCTTTAAGAATAGCTTCCAGCCCAAATCCGGCAACACTATCCCCTAAAACTCCTGCCAGACCAAGTAGACCTATACCTCCAACGATACCAAATGGTCCTCCTGCTGCTGTAAGGGCAGAAACAATAGCAGCATTACTACCAGCTGATGAAACTGTTAAAACCACCAGAATTACACCAGGAAGACCTAGACCAGCCAATTTTTTTGCGAGTTCGTCCATTTTGATTACCTATATATCCTTACATTTTTGATGAAAACTTTCCTAATGGTCAGATATCGAATTCTCTATAGATAAAGAAGTAAATAAAGAAACCGATTTCAGCATCTACACTAAAGAATGCAGGTTAAATAAAATACATTCACGTCTTGGTGCTATTATCGCAGGGTAACCTACAATTCCCAACTAAATCAAAACTGCATGCAATTTATCTTCCCTCTGAGCAAGGCAGGAGACAGACAGCAGAAGGCAGACGACATAAGCACTTCAACGCGTGTTTAGTGGCTATCTACCATTAGCGAAATCTTTCAAAATTTATACCCCCATGCCTTCTGCCCTCTAACTTCTGACTTTTAAGTAAGGAAGAAAAAGTAAAAACTACTTAGATATCTAGCTTAGATATCTAAGCTAGATTTTTCCCCATGGAGACTGCCTTTTTCAACTATTGCCGCAAGGATTCTCTGATGGTATAAGCTGCACATAACCTACTACTCCTTTTTAGTCATTTTTGTTTCTGATACAGAAAACAGTCCTATTCTTTTACAATTTAAATCTTAAATGCTGACAACTTTATTTACACGTGAAAACTCCTGTATCCCTGCATGTCAGGGTCAAAATACAATTTTTGAGCAGACGATACTTACGGATAATTTTGATAAGTATGATTGATTCTTGCTCTATAGGTTTAATACAAAAGTCAATTTAAGACCTCTGATTGTCCTACATTATCGGGATAACTTCTAACTGACAAAAGCACTATTATTTTAACTCGTCACCTTTACTCCCGTTCAGATGAAACTAATTTTTTAACATTTTTCTCCTTATTCAAGTTGAATTTATTAAGTAGGGGTGCAATCATTTATAATATTTGTATTCTTTTTGATGAAACCCCCCTATTTGTCCTGTTTTAAACGACCTGAAAATGTTGGTTTATTCTAATACTAATTGTTAATTGTACGAATGCCGGAATTGTTCGTTTTTACTGCAACTATCGGAGGAAATAAAATTTTACGTCTCTACAGATGATAAAATCTACAAATCGTCAAAACTAATATCTTAGAGTACTATTAACTGTATTCTTGATTAAGAATTTAATTAAGAAGATGACTAATTTTCCCTCTGACGGCTGAGATTGCTACAGTTCTTGGAGAAGCTAAATAATTCTTACCCGTGGGGTTCCCACTACGTCCTTTGAAATTGCGGTTAGTTGCATAAACCCCCGTTTCTTCTTTGTCCAAAACCCCAAGTCCAGAATTGATACAAGCCCCGCAACCTGACTTCAGAACCTGTGCACCGGCTTGATTAAAAATCTCCAAATAGCCTAATTCTTCAGCTTTCTCACGAATTTCCATAGAAGCAGGTACAATAAATAAACTCACTCCATCTGCTAATCGAGAATCTTGCAAAACTTCCGCAGCTTGAGCCAAATCGTAGAGTTTCCCACCCGTACAGGAGCCAATAAAAGCCTTGGTAATTGGAATATCTTCTAATTGACTAATAGGTACTACCCGATCTGGTTTCGGAGGACGAGCAACTTGCGGTTCCAGATTACTGAGGTCAAATTGATACACTTCTTCATACTCAGCATTCTTATCGGCAATAACTTCTACAAATTCTTGTGCCGATCGATTCCTGACATAATTCCGGGTTGTCTGATCGGGAACAATCAAGCCACAGATAGCACCACATTCAATAGCCATATTAGCTAAAGTCAAACGTTCATCAAAGGGTAATTGAGTAAGGATTTCTCCCCTAAATTCCATTACTTTACTGCTTGCACCAGCACAACCAATTTCCCCTAAAATGAACAGGATGATATCTTTGGCGCTGATATGAGGAGGTAAGGTTCCAGATAACTCGAATACTAATGTCGGTGGGACACGAATCCACATATCCCCCATAGCATATATATTCGCCATATCTGTAGTTCCTACCCCTGTCGAGAAGGCTCCTAATGCCCCGTAGGTGCAAGTATGGGAATCTGTACCAGCAATCACCATTCCTGGTCGGACAAATCCCTTTTCTGGTAGTAAAACATGACAGATACCTGCTGCTTCTCCTGGGGAGACCACATCAAATAAATTACATCCTTGCTCTTGAGCAAAATCAATCATTTGCTGATACATAAGATTGGCTTTGTTATCAGAACGGATGTCATTGACTTGGATAAAGTGATCTGCTACTAAAACTACCTTTTGAGCATCCCACAGCTTGGCTTTTTCTCCATAGTGTTTATAAAATGTCTTGGCTACAGGTGCAGCTACCGCATCATGAGATAAAGCTAAATCAACTCGGGCAAAAACTACCTCTCCTGGCTGGACGTAGTCATTACCAGAAGCTTTAGCCAAGAGTTTTTCGACTAAAGTCATAGGTCTTTGTGGAGTCACACTGGGAGGAATGGTAATCTTTCCCTGACGACGCATCTGATTAAAGGGTATCAGTCCACCCGCAGCAGCGATCGCGTCAACTACTGGATTCTGTTCTTGTTTCCCCAGAATTTCTAAGGGCAATCCAATATTAATACTATTACGATAAAAAATTTCAGCAAAGGATTGTGCCTGAATTTTTTCAATCCCAGCAGCTTTCAGGGCTATGGGGGCAACTTCTCGACTGGAACCACAGCCGAAGTTTTCTTTTGCTGCAATTACATTATATTTTAATAGCTCTCCTGCTCCGATAATATGCTCTAAGGCGTATTTTTTTAAGTGATCTGGATCATCTGTTGTGGCTCGATTGGCAGGAATAATATCATCGGTATTGATATCATCTCCTAAATGCAAAACTTTATCTGTGTGACTCATGAAGTACTCCCAATTGTCGGATGTTGCACGGTGGAAATTTCTTCTAGTAAAAGGTCAATCAATTCTTCAGTGTTTACGAAAATTTCTGATCCTTGGGGAGACAAATCTGCTGTGCGATATCCCTTGGCTAAAACTTGCTCTTGGGCTATAATTATTCTTTGGGACGCTGCTATTTTTCCCCATTGCTGAAGCATTAAAACGCAAGCTCCGAGAGTTCCCAGAGGGTTAGCAATTCCTTTGCCCGCAATATCTGGAGCTGTACCGTGAATAGCTTCATATAGTCCAAATCCGTCAGCATTCAAACTGGCTGACCCTAATAAGCCAAGAGAACCAACTAAGGCTCCACCAATATCACTGAGAATATCTCCAAATATATTTCCTGCCAAAATCACATCAAATCTCTGGGGATTGATAATCATTTGCATGGCTAAGTTATCTACCAACATTGACTCGATAACTACCTCCGGAAAGTGTACTGCCTCTGCTTGCACTAGACTAGTCCAAGGCAAATGAGGTAAAGCATTTTCTTTGTGGGCTACAGTAAGTAATCCTCGACGCTGTTGGGCTTTTTGCAAGGCTTGGCGAGCAATTCGCCTAATCTCCTCGTCATAATAGCGCATGGTGTGGTAGCCATAACTTCCCTTTTCATCTGAGGAACGTCCAGCAGAACCAAAATAAATTCCACTAACCAATTCTCTAATGATTAGTATATCGAGTCCTTGAACTTTTTCTGGTCGGAGACTAGACTTATCTAGCAGACTGTTAACAATCCGGATTGGACGCAGGTTGCAAAAAAAATCATAGTGCTTTCGCAGTTCTAAAAGTCCTCCCTTACTTATAGCTCCAAATAAGATTCCATCAGAGCGATCGCATAGTTGAATGGTTTCTTGAGGAAAATAACTACCAAATTTCGTATATGCTATTGCACCAAGCCAACCATAGTCTACTTGCAAGGTAAATCCTTCAAGTTTGGCGACGTGTTGCAAAACTTTTAAGGAAGCTTCTACAACTTCTGATCCAATCCCTTCTCCAGGGATAGCGACGATACGATAAGATGATCCATCGAAAGACTCCATTGTTTTAGAAAATCCCATACCTAATTTACTGTAAATAGGGAAGAAATAAGGAAGGGTAGAGATATTAGCTGGTCAAAAGACTGCACACCTCATCAATTTCCTGATTTTTTCTCGAAATCAGTTCATGAGCTAAAGCTTTTAGCTGACGAATATTTACTGGTTTTGTATTGTCTATAGTTTTCAATTCATTGGGTAAGAATGTTTGAAAGCGGTAATAAGAATTTTTAATTGTTTGCTCAATTTCCTTCTTCACTAATACCGAACTGAAAATTATAGCTGCATCGGTATGAAGCACAGGAAAGAAAGACATTATGTACTTTCTAACTGGTTGCTTGATTTGTTATTTTCAGAGGGTTTACCCAACCTGACATTGTAAAGGCTGAATTTCCCTGACTAAAAACACCACTAATATTATTTTTATCAAAATCTATGTAGTTATTTTCTCCATCAAATTTTATAACTGATTGTGTGTACTGGTTATTTTTCACAACATTTTTGTCTCCAAATAAAATAATTCATAATATCTGTTATGTAGGCTTATTTATAAAGGATTAGATAAAATTATTTTATGGGTCTATAGTTATGTAAAAACACAAGTTTTATTAATACAAAGTATAATTAAACATTTTCATTTTCTACATATCATCATATTATCAAATCTATTATTTTATTAAGTAAATAAATGATACTATTTCTGCCATTTCTGTTACATTTTTTCGTATTTTAGACATTTCAGATAATAATAAAAATCCACGGGGAACACATTTAATCATAAAATGCTATATTTCTTGTTTTGATACTGGTGTAACCGTATTACCGATTTTCTAAGATTCAAAAAGATATAACTAAAGATAATAGTAGCCCCTATGATTATCGCAACTGTTTCCAAATTCCTTGGCAGGGTTCCATAACTAATCCCTGAAAAATTGATTGAGTGGATGGGTGAATATCGATTTTATATAGATAGAAAATACCTGTAGGACTTTTAAGGTTCATCTCTCTTCGGGTTAGAGATAATGCTTGTGCTCGATGCAGTTCCACAGCTTGGAGTAAACCTGGATAGCTCAAATTACGTAGAGCTAATTTACTATTTTTAGTAATATATATAGCATCATTTTGAAAAAGATGTTCTAAGCTGATCAGGCTAGCATATACATCCGTATCTTTCTCTATACCCCCTAAACGGTGAGTATCTAAGCCAAAGCGAATACAGAAATTTACAGCTACCAACTTTCCAGCTTCTTGGGGAGGTAAAGTACAAGCTGCGAATTCAAAACCTAGACTATCAGCTCGCCATTCTTCTACACCAGCATAAGCATAGCTTTGGAAAAGATTCTGACTATCCTTGAAGTCAAATCCTAAACCATTTGCATGTCCTGCTTCATGGACTTGAGTATCCATGTGACGATAGCGTTCACCATTAATTTCGTCTTCTAAAGGAGCTAATAATAAATTAGCTGTTTCATAGTCAAATATTTTTTGGATGCATTCGCGACTAGGACCTAAAAAACGTTGTCGCTGCTCCAAAGAATTGTTTAATGCTGCACCACAAACACTGTTAGGAAAAGACCATCCATTCGGAACAATAAAGGCTTCACCATTTTCACCTCTAACATTACCGCAACTAGCAATCTCAGTAAAGGAAAGGTTTATGGGAATTGATTGTCCCAGTTTTCCAAATTTTTCGCGACTTAGATTTTCTAGTTGTTCAATTGATGGTTCTTGGTAATCATGAATTTTCCCATAAATTGCACTTAAAGTAACATTGGCTTGGCACTGTCGATTTACTTGGTAAGGTGCAATAATCAAAAAGTAACCATTTTTACCAATAAAATTCATATTGATAAAGTCTTCAGACAAGATACTCCAGTCATCATTTTCTAAGGCATTTGCTGTAGTAAATAGCCAATCTGAAGGAAGTTCACCAAAATATTTTGCCTGTTGACGTAATTTTTTAACGGCAATCCCCACCTCGTTTTGCTCAATATGTTCGACTATTTGCTTGGTTAATTCTTGCTCATTTACAAGTAGTGCAGTCATATTTTATACCTTATTTTCTCAATCAATATAATCTTCTGTAATATGATTACGTGGTGATAATGTATACTACTTCATAAAACACATCTATAGTTAGTTTCAGCAGGTATTCACTTCTTGCTTCTAACTAAGGTGTAAACATCCCTTAATCTATAAGGGTCAATTCGGGGATAATCCACACTATTTACTATCCTATCTGGTGGGGTTTTACTCAGATTTAAGGTAATGTTTAAATTTCTACAAATATTTAGACCAAACGGAGATTTATAAGTTCTATCTTTGAATTTAAATTCAGTATTTTTGTTCGATTATCTACTGCTTTTTTTAGGGAAAATAATAGTTGGGGAGTTTGTTGTTGGGGTAAAGGAGCAGAAGTTGTATTTAAAAAGAAAAAAGCATGATTAACTGCTAGATTCTTACCCATCTCAAGACTTTGGGATTTTTGTCATAGCGATAGGTAAAGCCATCCTTTGCAGGAATTGTCTTTCCTTTGCTAGCTCTACTTCTAACGGTATTAAGTGAATAGTTGGATAATGAATACATTTGTTTGTGAGAAAGTCCTTCAGTGATGTCTGTTTCTTTTGCTTTTGCTTTTACTTTTTCTGATTGATTTTGAGATTTTTGAGTAGAAGAATCCTCTATTGTAATTTCAGTATT
>ERZ1740062.201-NODE-201-length-44727-cov-6.871150_pt1 | contig 44727 bp, 43 predicted proteins | sample MGYA00581741_ERZ1740062 | MGnify/ENA primary metagenome ERZ1740062 (study PRJEB43018, sample SAMN04849747) | marine metagenome | isolation source: floating plastic debris | place: Pacific Ocean | collected 2008-09-01 | study: EMG produced TPA metagenomics assembly...
CCACGGTCGCGCTCGGCCCGCTGGCTGCGAACGTGGAAGCCGCCATATTGCTTGGGACAGCCAGCCTCGATCTGACGGGCAACGATCAGGACAACTGGCTGATCGGCAATTCCGGAGACAACGTGCTGGCCGGCGGTCTGGGCAGGGACAGGCTCGATGGTGGTGCTGGCAACGACACGCTTGTCAGCGACGCCGGAAACGATCTGCTGGAAGGCGGCGCGGGGGCAGATTTTTTCCGCCTTACGCCTCAGACCGGTGTCGACAGGATCCTCGACTTCGAAGTGGGTGTGGACCGGATCGATCTGTCCGTTGTGGGAGACCAGTTTGCCAGCCTGAACATACTGGATGGCTCGAGCGGTGCTTTGGTCTACCATGTGGGCGGTCTTCTTGTCCTCGACGGTATCTCGGCGTCCGCGTTGAGCGCGAGCGATTTCATCGATGCGGCCGCGCCGCCAGACCCGAGCTTGGTTGTCGGCACGACGGATGACGACATCCTGTTCGAGATGTTCGGCCCGGCGCGTATCCTGGGTTTGGCGGGCAACGACTATCTTGCGGCCTTCTCGGGTTCGGCAACGCTCGAGGGCGGCGCGGGCGACGATGTCTACTATGTCTACGAGGAAGATACGACGCTGATCGAAGCGGCAGGCGATGGTTTCGACCGGGTCTACACGACGGTCGACCTGGAGCTTGCCGATAACATCGAGGATGTCAGGGCGACGGGCGACGCGGACATCGACGTGACCGGCAATGCGGACATCAACTGGCTGGTCGGCAACAGCGGCGCCAATTCGCTGGTGGGAGAGGCCGGAGCCGATCGCTTGATCGGGCTGGACGGGATGGACACGCTGATCGGCGGCGCCGACAACGATGTGCTTGAAGGTGGCGCCGATGCGGACGCATTCGTCTTCTCGGGCGCAGACGGCATCGACCGGATCCTCGATTTCGAACTTGGGACAGATCTGGTCCGGTTCTCGTCTCTCGGACTTTCCTTTGGCGATTTGACGGTGTCCGACCTGGGTGGCGCCGCACTGGTGGACTACGGCTTCGGATTGATCCGCATCGAGAACGTATCGGCGTCGTCTCTCACCGAGGATGCGTTCGACTTTGTGAACGGGTGAGGTGTCGGCGGCGCCCCGGTCGCGGGTGCACCCGGACCCTTCGGACGTGACGGTTCAGTCGAAATCCGGGATATGCCCCTCGGACCAGGCTTCGAGCACGTTGCGGGCAATCGCACCCTTGCGGGCCGGGCCGATCTTTGGATGCTGACCGGCGATCGCCTCGCGCATCTCCGCGCGGTCAACCCAGATGCACGCTTCGATCTCGTCGTAGTCGGGTTCCAGCGCGTCGGTCATCGCCTCGGCCACGCAAGCGATCATCAGCGAGGACGGGAACGGCCACGGCTGGCACGCCGCATAGTTAACGCGGCCCACAGGCAGGCCTGCTTCCTCCAGAGTCTCACGGCGCACGGCGGCTTCGATCGTCTCGCCCGGCTCCATGAACCCGGCCAGCAGTGACCACATGGTGGGCGGCCAGACCTCCTGCCGCCCGACCAGAGCCTTGTCCTTGTGCAGGATCAGCATGATCACAACGGGATCTGTCCGCGGAAAATGCATCCCGCCGCAGGACGGGCACTTCCGCCGCCAGCCCGCCTGATCCATCGCGGACCGCTCACCGCACCGTGCACAGAACTGGTGCGTCCGGTGCCATTCGAAGCACCCCTTGCCCGAGGCTGCGTCTGCCGCATCCTCCGGCTCAAGCTCGGCCATGATCGAACGCAGGTCGATGAACTTGTGTGCCTCGGGCAGGGATGGGTGCACGTTCTCGGTCCGGTCGACCCACTGGCGCATCCCCTCGGCATCGGCGTTCGGATCTTCCCAGGCGGAGACGTCCACTGCAAAGCGTCCTTTTCCGTCCAGAAGTCCCAGCAGCACAGGCGGCTCGGTCGTCTCGGACAGGATCGGCGCGTCCGCCGTAAGCCAGCTCAACCTGGGTCCAGCATCGCCCAGCCGGAACAGCGGCTTTCCGCGCCAGAACGGCGTTACCCTTGCACCGGGATCGTCCCACAACGCCCGCACCTTGGCTGGATCCTCGCGCGTGGTCGAGCCCCGGTCCAGCGTCGCACCGCCCGGACCGTTGAACGTAATGGAGAACTCGTCGATCATCTGCCTGCTCCCTGCTCGCCCCCTCATGCCGGGATTCGTCCGAGCGGGCAATCAGGGGAGTGCTGTTTTCCAAGACGCAAAACTGTCTTCTCCAGAACGCCGTTGTCGGCCGCGACCGCTTCGGTCACCATCACCGGACGGAGGACACGCGATGCAGGATCCGCAAACCATCACCGGCTGGCACGCCCACGTCTATTTCTCGTCCGATCAGCTCACGCAGGCCCGGATGATCTGCGAAGCGGTGCGTGACAGGTTCGACATTCAGATGGGTCGCATGCATGTCGACCCGGTCGGCCCGCATCCGACGGGCTCGTGCCAATTGACCGTGCCGCCTGAGAAGTTCGCCGATGTGACGGCCTGGCTCGCGTTGAACCGCGATGGTCTATCGGTGTTCGCGCATGCAGAGACGGGCGATGTCTTCGCCGATCACACCGAGCACGTCGTCTGGCTGGGCGAGAGCCAGCCGCTGCGCCTCGACGTTCTGCGCGAAATTCTCGAGCGTCAGTCGGCCTGAAGCGCAGGCGACAGGAACTCCACACTGACCTTGACCGGGATCTTCCAGGCATCTCCCTGATTGTAGTTCCCGGAGAAGACGACAAAAACCAGGTTCAGCGCATGGTTCACCGACATGCGCTGCCCACCGTTTCCGATCGCCGCGACCCAGGGCGGCGCGCCGTCGCCAGGAGCCATCCACCAGAAGTAGCCATAGTTCAGCTCTCCGGTCGACGTGTGCGGCGCCATCGAGACCTCGAGCCAATCCCTGGGCACCACCTGCATGCCCCCAGCGCTGCCGCCGTCCAGGATCATCTGGCCGATCCGCGCCAAGTCGTGGATATTCAACCGCAGGCCCGAGGCCGCCGCCGGTTCCTCTGGCGTCCGGCCAAGCCATCCCCAATCGGTGATCCCAAGCGGCTTGAACAGCTTCTCCGCCATGTAGAGATCGAAGCGCTGCCCCGTCCCCTTGGTGATCAGCCGCTCGATCAGCGTCGTCGCCCCGCCGCTGTAGTTCCATACCGCGCCCGGTGGGTCGACGATCTCTTGCTCCAGTGCAAAGCGATAGCGGTCAGGCGCATACTCCATCGCCACTTCGCTGTTACGCTGATCGATATAGCCGTTGGTCTCGTCCCAGTTCAGGCCGGTGCGCATCGTCAACGCATCCTCGATGGTGATCGTCTGGCGCGCGGGATCCGCGGCCAGGTCTGGATATTCCGGGAACTGCGCGACCAGCGAGGCATCCACTGGCGGCACCTTCCCCTCGGCCAGTGCTATCCCGTAGAGCAAGCTGATCAGGCTTTTGGTCACCGAGCGCAGATCATGCAGCGTATCCGGCCCGTGCTGGCGCACGCCGTGGCTCACGCCCCAGGACTCATCCTCGCCTGCGAAATGGGCCTCGGCAAAGATCTCGCCATCCTTCAGGACCAGCACCGAGTGCAGGCCCTCCAACGCGCCCGCCGTGAACGCGGCCCTCAGCCTGGCTTCCATCTCTGCCCCTCCCGCGATCGCAATCGAGGTCGACAGCATCCACGCCGTCGCCGTTGAAGACACGCCGTGCATCGCCGCCTCTCTGTCCGGTTGCAGAAAGCCTGCCTGAAAATTCAGCCAAAAATCAACGGCCCGTTCGCAGTGTTTGCCAAGCAAGCCCTCACTGGCCTATAGCCAGCAAAACACCTGCTCCGCCGACAGGAGGCCGCGATGAAAGACATTCTCAACGAACTCGAAACCCGCCGAGACGAAGCCCGTCTGGGCGGTGGCCAGCGCCGGATCGACAGCCAGCACGCCAAGGGCAAGCTGACCGCGCGTGAGCGGATCGAGCTGCTGCTGGACGAAGGCTCGTTCGAAGAGTTCGACATGTTCGTCGCGCACCGCTGCACGGACTTCGGAATGGAGAACCAGAAATACCCGGGCGACGGCGTCGTCACTGGCTGGGGTACTGTGAACGGGCGGCAGGTCTATGTGTTCAGCCAGGATTTCACGGTCCTCGGCGGCTCGCTGTCGGAAACCCACGCTCAGAAGATCTGCAAAGTCATGGACATGGCCATGCGCGTCGGCGCGCCGGTCATTGGGCTGAACGATTCCGGCGGTGCTCGTATTCAGGAGGGCGTCGCCTCGCTGGCGGGCTATGCCGATGTCTTCCAGAAGAACATCCTCGCCTCGGGCGTGGTCCCGCAGATCTCGGTTGTCATGGGGCCGTGCGCGGGCGGTGCTGTCTACTCGCCCGCCATGACGGACTTCATCTTCATGGTGCGCGACTCGTCCTACATGTTCGTGACCGGTCCGGACGTCGTGAAGACGGTCACCAACGAGGTCGTCACCGCCGAGGAACTGGGCGGGGCCAAGACCCACACGTCGAAATCCTCGGTCGCGGACGGCGCGTTCGAGAACGATGTCGAGGCACTGGCCGAGATCCGCCGCCTGATCGACTTCCTGCCGCTCTCGAACCGAGCGGAACTGCCAGAGCGCCCGTTCTTCGACGACGCGGCACGCGCCGACAATTCGCTGGATACGCTGATCCCGGATAACCCGAACCAGCCTTATGACATGAAGGAGCTGATCCTGAAGACCGCCGACGAGGGCGATTTCTTCGAGATCCAGCGCGACTTCGCGGGCAACATCCTGACGGGCTTCATCCGGCTCGAGGGTCGCCCGGTTGGCGTTGTCGCCAACCAGCCCATGGTGCTGGCCGGGTGCCTGGACATCGACTCGTCACGCAAGGCCGCCCGCTTCGTGCGCTTCTGCGACTGCTTCAACATCCCGATCCTGACCTTTGTCGATGTGCCGGGCTTCCTGCCGGGCACCTCCCAGGAATACGGCGGCGTCATCAAGCACGGCGCCAAGCTGCTGTTCGCCTATGGCGAGGCGACGGTGCCCAAGGTGACCGTGATCACCCGCAAGGCCTATGGCGGAGCCTACGACGTGATGGCGTCCAAGCACCTGCGCGGCGACATGAACTATGCCTGGCCGACCGCTGAGATTGCCGTCATGGGCGCCAAGGGAGCGACCGAGATCATCCACCGCGCCGATCTGGGGGATGCTAACAAAATCGCCCAGCACACGGCGGATTACGAGGACCGCTTCGCGAACCCGTTCGTCGCCGCCGAACGCGGCTTCATCGACGAGGTCATCATGCCCCACTCAACCCGCCGCCGGGTGGCACGGTCGTTCGCGGCGCTTCGGGGCAAGCAACTCGAGAACCCATGGAAGAAGCACGATAATATTCCGTTGTGAGGATCAGGCGCGCAATAAGAACTCTCAAAGTGTGGCTTTCGCCGGTTGAGAAATTGAAGAGCGTTCGGTTTGCGATTAATCGCCTACTTTGATGATAGCGGGAAAGTTCCCGACTCTCCCGTTCAGGTCATCGCGGGATATGTTGCACCCGAGGCAGCGTGGGATGAGTTTACGTATGAATGGCGATCGATACTTGAGGCTTGCAATATTGAAGCATTTCGGATGGCGCAGGCATGGCGACTGAGCGCGGAGTATAGGAAGCTTGGGCCAATCGGCCGTGATCAATTGATCGTCAAGCTTGTCGAAAGCATAAAAAAATATGTCGAAGCTGCTTTCGCCATATCGGTAGATTTAGACGCATATAGCCACTGGTTTTGCCTTGAAAAAAGTAATGAACTTCAAGCGTTTCGACCATATACGCACTTATTTTACAAGATCCAGATTCTTCTATATGATTATTTATACAATTTGAGAGCTGACTGCGAGTTAGAAGTTGTCTTTGATGTTCAAGGTGGTGAGTCCGAGGCAAAGATTCTTGCTGGTATGGCAGAGTTTAGAAAGCTTGGAGCAACCCGTTGGGGGGAGCTTCCAGTCTCCACGCCTTCGTTTCAAAGAGATGAAGTAGCTGTTCCGATACAAGCCGCAGATCTTCTCGCCTGGTTAATTCGCCGAGATGCTATGAATGCATCGCGCCAAACAGACCGGACACAACTGCCTGAATCGATAATTCTTGGAGAAGCCCTGTCAATGCAGAGTTTTGTTAGCGTTGAGGGCGAAAGTCTGCTTGAACGCCAGTCAGAAGTTGTTGCGGAGCTTATCGAGAAAAACGTGCTCAAGAAGTAGCGACGGAGCCGATTTCCCGCTCCGTACAACCTCCAGCAATCGTAAGGATCTGCATGAAGCCGACAACCATCGCTATTGCGGCATTGCTGATCATGGGGCTGTCGGCCTGTTCCTCCTATCGGGCGGGCGGGGCACTGCGTGGTGCAACAGTTGGGGCAGGGTTCGGTGCCGTGGCCGGAGCAATCGTCGGTCGTCCGGGTAGGGGGGCCGCTCTCGGCGCCGCGATTGGCACGTTTCTCGGCGGTGCTGAGCCGCGCCGATACTATCGTTACCATCGGCGTCGCGCGTACCATCGGTAAACTGCCTACCGCGACGGAAGCCCGGTCCGCCACGTTACACAATCGGGGAGCCTGGTGGACCTTTGGAGGTTGATCGATGCGGCGGATTGGAACGGGTCTCGTGGCGTCTGTAATTCTCGTGCTCGCGGCGTGCGGGCAGGGACGTGTTGAGAAGGGCGTCTCGGGCGGCGCGATTGGCGCCGGGACGGGGGCGGTCGTCGCAGACTACCTCGGTCGTGATCCGCTTTTGGGCGCCCTGCTCGGAGGCGTAGGGGGCGCCGCACTCGGTGTTCGCCTCGGCCGCGATGACCGAAGATCCAACAACCGCAAGCGCAAGCATCGCAAGAAACGCTATCGCGATTATGACGATGACGATTGAGGCATCCGGAAGTTGCGGATGCGCAAGCTCTCGTTCGCCCCGTCGATTGCGATCTAACAGTCTCCGTGCCGCACTGTCCCGGGCTTGACCCGGGACCCCGACGCCAGGCTCTGCCGGATCAGTAGACCGATCCGCCGCCCGCGCTTCCGCCTTCGGCCTTGACGGCAGCGACCGCCGCCTTCGCGGCATTGTTCAGCAGCGCGTTGTCGGCCCCGATCGTCACCAGGTTGAACCCGTCAGCGATCATCCGGCGCCCGTAGTCCGGGGTCCCGCAGTGGATTCCGGCGACCTTCCCATTCCGCTTCGCACTGGCGAGGATCTGTCCGATCAGTTCCAGCAGTTCGGGTTCTTCGCGGTCCAGCTTCGGCACGAAGCCGTGGCTGAGACCCAGATCGCTCGGCCCGATATAGGCGCCATCGATCCCCGGCGTGCTCATGATCTCGTCGACATTCGCCACGGCCTCGCGCGTCTCGATCATCGCCAACACGACGATGCTGTCGTTCGCATTCGCGAAGTAATCCGGCCCGCCATACCACGTCGCCCGAACCGGCCCGAAGCTGCGCTCGCCATCGGGGGGATAGCGGCAAGCCCGCGCCAGCGCTTCGGCCTGCTCGCGATTGTTCACCATCGGACAGATGACACCGTAGACGCCCGCGTCCAGCATCTTGCCGATGATGCCCGGCTCGTTCCACGGCACACGGCACATCGGCATAGTGTCGGTGGTCGAGATCGCCTGCAACATCTCGACCGCCGTCTGATAATCGATCAGCCCGTGCTGCATGTCGATGTTCAGGGCATCCCACCCGGCCTGCGCCATGTTCTCGGCACTGACCGAACTGGGAATGCCCAGCCAGCCCAGCACCGCCGCGTCGCCTGCCGCCCAGAGCTTCCGAAGATTGTTCTCACGCATGATAGTCCTCCCTGTCAGGGTTTCGGCCCCGAGTTCTCATGGTCTTCCATAGTCCCGCCGCAGACCTTCCGGTGTGACGTATCCATCCTCCAGATCTTCACGGATTGCGTCGTCCGAGCGTTCGGCCGGATCTCCCATGCCGCCCGATCCCGTCGTGCGCATGTTCACGATCGAGCCTGCTGGCGCGGCGAAGGCCCCCTTGCCGTTCAGGTCCGACACGGCACCGTCAGGTGTTGTCAGGGTCACCGTCGCGGTCACCCCGGGCTTGCCGCCTTGCAATCCAAATGGGGGAGATTTCATCCGCTCGACGCACAGCGATCCTGTGGCCTCGGCCCCTTCAAGAAGCTGCCAGATCCGGCGCGAGCCATTTCCGCCCCGGTACCGCCCGGCGCCACCGCTGTCAGGCTCGATCGAGTACTCCAGCAAGCGCATCGGAAACGCCATCTCAAGCACCTCGATCGGCGTGTTCATGGTGTTCGAGATCCCCGCACAGATCGCGTTGATCCCGTCCTTGTTCGGCCGTGCACCGAACCCGCCCTTGATGGTCTCATAGCTGACATAGCGCTGCCCGGTGCGCGGATCGACGCCGCCGAGCGTCAGGATGCAGGACGTGCCCTGCGAGCACGCCATGACCTGATCGGGCAGGAAGTCGCTCAGGGCCCCCATGGTCATGTCGGCCAGCCGGTGGCTGATCTCGTGATTGGCATAGACGACGGGCGCCGGGAACTGGCAGTTCAGCACCGAGCCCTCGGGCGCTGTGACCTCGATCGCGCGCCAGCAGCCGGAGTTGGGCGGGATCAGGCTGTTCGGGTCGATGGCCGTTTTCAGCCCGCAATAGACGCCCGAGGCGGTGACCGACAGCGGCGCGTTGATCGGACCTTTGACCTGGGGATCCGTGCCGTCGAAGGTCACCAGCACCCGGTCGCCCGATTTCTGCACCTGCATGCGGATCCAGATCGGTTTGTCCTCGATCCCGTCACCATCCAGGAAGTCTTGAAAGGCGCCCTCGCCGTCCGGCAGATCCGACAGCATTGCCCGCATCAGACGCTCGGAATAGTCCATCACCTCGGCCATGGTCCGGGTCAGCACATCAACGCCGTAGCGCCGCGCCAGCGCTTGCAGCCGCTCGCAGGCACGCAGGGTGGCCGCAAGTTGCGAGCCGAGATCGCCGCGCCGTTCCTCTGGTGTGCGGACATTGGCCAGGATGATCGCCTCGATATCGCGGTTCAGCACGCCTTTCGACGCGAGGCGCACCGGTGGCAGGCGCAGGCCTTCGCCGTAGATTTCGATCACCGCACCATAGCTGCCGGGCGTCGCCGAGCCGATGTCCGGCCAATGGGCGCGCAGGCAGGCAAACCCAAGCAGCACGCCGTCATGAAACGCCGGGCGGATGACGTTTACATCTGGCAGGTGCGAGCCGCCGTCATACGGGTCGTTATGGACGAAAACGTCGCCGTCGTGGATGTCGCCCGCGAAGGTCCGGGCAATAGTGCGAACGGCGTCGGGCATCGAGCCAAGGTGGATCGGCAGATCCGGGCCCTGTGCGACCATGTCGCCCGCCGCATCGAACACCCCGCACGAGAAGTCGCCTGCCGATTTCAGGATCGGCGAGTACGCGGTTTTCGTCAGGACGACGCGCATCTCCTCGGCGATCTTGTAGAGCGCGTTCTTCAGGATCTCGAAGCTGGCGGGATCTTGGTGTGTATCGGTCATGGTTGCGCTCTCGCACGAGGGGAAGTCGGCTCTGTCCCAACGCTGTGCGCGAAGAAAGCAGGACCAGGTGCGCCCGGCCCGGTTAACAGGCCGAAGGCCCCGGGCCTCGCCCGACCGTCCCGCGGGAGGGCGATAGGGGTTCCGCCAGCGCCAAGCTCGAACGTTGGGAGGTTTGTCAGGCATAAAGCACGCAAGCTCGGATGCCGATCCGCCCACCCCCGGTCGGGCAAGTCCCATGAGAAGACTGCCTTCAGGGCCCGGGCGGCGTGCGTCGGTTGATCTGAGTTTCTGGTCATCCGTTGCTCTCCCGCCGGTCGAGATGCACGAATCCGTCCGCATCCATCCGAGCGCTCCAACCGGGCGGGACCAGGATCGTCGACTCCAGCGACTCGATCACCGCCGCTCCGACAACGGTCTGCTCTGCAGCCATCGCCTCCCGTCGCAGCACGGTCGCCATGTGTTCGCCATGATGCCGGAACCAGACCGTTCGCGAACCCTTGTCCGCGGCACCGTCGCCAGTCGACTGTCCCAACCGGACCGCCGGGATCTCACCGATCGCGGACAGGCGCACGTTGACCAGTTGGACGGGTTCGTCAGGGCGCGCATGGCCATAGGTCTGCGCATGGCGGGCATGGAATGCCTCGGCGATCCGGTCCATCACGTCCGGCCCGAATGGAGGTTCCGGCACCGGCACGACCAGTTCATAGGATTGGCGTCCGTAACGGGCATCGACCGTCCGGATCAGGCGTTGCCGATCCTCTGGCACGCCCGCGCGGTCCAGCATGGCACGCCCTTCCATGGCCAGCGCCTCGAACGCCACCGCAAGTTCACCCGCTTCCGCCTGATCGGTGCGCACGAAGAACGTCCGGGCATAGTCGCGGCGCAGGTCCGTCGTCACCAACCCCAGCGCCGAGAACGCGCCCGGGATCGGCGGGCACAGGACGTGGCGCATCTCCAACTCCTCGGCCAGCGCCGCTGCATGCAAGGGGCCCGCGCCGCCGAACGCCGCCAGGGTGAAGTCGCGCGGATCGTGCCCGCGCTGGACCGAGACGATCCGCAGGGCCTCGGCCATTTCGTGGTTCACGACATCGATAACGCCCGCCGCTGCCGTACGAACATCAATGCCCAACGGTTCGGCCAGCTTCGCTGCGATCGCCTTGCGCGCTGCGTCCAGATCGATCTCCATCTCCCCGCCCAGCAGCGAGGCCTGATCGAGATAGCCGAGCACCAGATTGCAGTCGGTCACGGTGGGCTCCTCCCCGCCGCGCCCATAACACACTGGCCCCGGCACAGCCCCGGCGGACCGAGGTCCGACCCGCAAGGCGCCCGCCCGGTCAACCCAGGCAATCGAGCCACCGCCCGCTGACACCTCGGCCAGATCGATCACCGGCACACGGATCGGTTGACCCGTGCCGAGCATGGTGCGGCTGCCGCTGGCACCGCCGCCGACCTCGTACTCTGGTGTCGTCTCGTAGGCCGCATCGCGGATCAGGCTGGCCTTCGCGGTCGTCCCGCCCATGTCGAAGCTCAGGATATCGCGGTGCCCGGTCTGCTCGGCGACCAGGGCCGCTGCAACGACGCCTGCCGCCGGGCCGGACTCGACCGCCATCGCGGGCATGGCCACGCCTTCACGCGCCTCGAACACGCCGCCATTCGACCCCATGACATACAAGTCCGGCAGGCCGAGCGAACCCGTCGCCTCGGACAACCGCGCCAGGTAGGTTCTCAGGATCGGCCCGACATAGGCGCAGACCGCGGTGGTCGAGGTTCGCTCGAACTCACGGATCTCGGGCAGGACTTCCGACGAGAGGTAGACCGGGATGTCCGGAAACGCTGCTCGCAGCACCACGCCCAAGCGCCGTTCGTGATCGGGATTGAGAAAACTGAACAGCAGCGAGACGGCAATCGCCTCCGGCTCCGCGCCCCGGATCGCGTCGATCAGGGCAGGGATCTCTTCTTCGGCCAGGTCGGTGACGACCGAGGCATCCGCCCCGATGCGCTCGGTGATCTCGAACCGGTGACGGCGCGGGATCAGGACATGCGGTGCATCCTGAAACAGATCATAGAGGTCAGGCCGCGAGGACCGGCGCAATTCGAGCACATCGCGAAAGCCGCGCGTCGCCACCAGAGCGCATCGCGCGCCCTTTTTCTCCAGGATTGCGTTGGTCACGACCGTCGTCGCATGGGATAGCAGCGAAACCGCGTCGGCGCCGATGCCGTACTTCACGAGAGCTGTCTGAATGCCCTCCAGCACACCGCGTCCGAAATCGTCCGGCGTGGTCGGCACCTTGACGACACCGATCCGGCCCGAGGATTCGTCGACCAGCGCCACGTCCGTGAACGTGCCGCCGATGTCGATCCCGATCCGCCAGCCTGTGTCCGCCATGCCTCTCCCCGATGTCTGCCGGTCCAGACGCTAGTCGGGCGGGGCGGGCACGATCAAGCGTGGTCAAGATCGCCCGGCTGATGATTGCGCAGGTTCTGTCTCAGTACCGCCGGTTCACGCGTCGTCCACTGGCGACCGGGCGCTTCTTCTGACGCTCGCGCAGGAAGACGAACAGGCCTGATCCAACGATCAGCACGATCCCGGTCGTCACGGACGATCCCGGCAACTCGCCCCAGATCAACCAGCCCCACATCACCGCCAACGGCAGGCCCGTATACTCGAACGGTGCCACGGTCGCCGCGTCGCTCAACCGATAGGCCTGGCTGATGCAGTACCCGATCACCGCCGAGTTCAGGCCAAGGCCCAGCAGGAACCACCGGTCAACGCCTTCGGGCCAGACCCAGGCGCGCAACAGAAAGATCAGGCTCGGGCTCTCCAACCCCTCGGCAAAACGCCCGTCGCCTGCAACCACGAAAAACCCGGCCGAGACCAGGATGAACATCCCCTGAATGTACACCGCCAGCGCCGAGGCCTTGCTCGTTGCCCCCAACTGCCGCGTCAGCACCTGGTTCAGCGCATAGGTCAGCGCCGCCACCAGCGGCAGCAGCAGGATCAGCAGCGGAACATCGCGTGCCTCGCCGCTCCAGGGTTGAAGCATGATCAGGACGCCGACGAACCCCGTGACCACCGCCCCGATCCGCCAGGGCCCGACCTTCTCGCCCAGAAACGGGATCGACAGCAGCGTGATCATCAGCGGTGCCACGAAGAACAACGCCGTCGCGTCCGCCAGCGGGATCACCGCCAGAGCCGTGAAATACGTCAGGTTCGAGGTCACGATCAGGATCCCGCGCAGCGCATGCAGGCCGGGTGCCTTCGTGCGCAGGATCGCCCAGCCACCCTCCATCTGCACCAGGATCAACGAAAACACGATACCGATCGCCGAGCGAATGAACACGATCTGATGCAACGCATAGTCGCCCGAGAGCTGCTTGATCAGCATGTCGTTGATCGAGATCGCCACCATCGCGAGCACGATGAAGCCGATGCCCGCCGAGCTTCCGGCAGGAACAGAGGATTGGGATGTGGACATGGCGCACACGTAACGCGTTTTTCGCGACAAAGCTATCTCGCCAGCGACACAGGCGGATGTCGCGAATGGGCGCGACAGGGCGCGGCCGCGCAGCGATCGTGACGCGTTCCAGAAAGGCCCCCGACATGAGCGTCGTCGACCCCGTATCCCTCGCCTCCGATGCCTCCGGCTACCGCCGGGGCGTCCTGCTTATTCTGGCCGCCGGGCTCTGCTGGTCGCTGATGGGCATCGGCATCCGGCTGATGGAGGACGCGACCGCCTGGCAGATCCTGTTCTATCGCTCGATCGCGCTGGCGGCATTCCTGTTCTGCGTGATCTCGGTCCTCTCCGTTGGTCGGCCCTTCGCAGTCATCGCTGCCGCAGGCATCGGCGGCATGATCGGCGGCCTCGCCCTGGTCGGAGCCTTCTCCGGCGCCGTCGTCGCCATCCAGACCACGACCGTCGCCAACGCGATGTTCCTGTTCGCCGCAGCGCCGTTCCTGTCGGCTGTCCTGGGTCTCGTCATCCTGGGCGAGGCCGTCCGTCCCGGCACCTGGGCCGCCATGGCGGTCGCGACCGTCGGGATCGTCATCATGGTGTGGGACGGGATCTCGGCCGGGCAGTGGCTCGGCAACGTGCTTGCACTCGGCTCGGCGCTCGCCTTCGCCATCTTCACCATCGTTCTGCGCTACTGGAAGGGCGCAGACATGATGCCCGCCGTGATGTGGGGCGGCGTCTTCACAGCACTAATCGCCGGGGTTGCCTGCCTGGTGACCGGACAGGGCTTTGCCGTTACCGGCCACGACCTGATGCTGGCAGGCATTCTCGGCGTCATTCAGGTCGGCCTCGGCCTCGTCCTCTGCACCATCGGCGCACGCACCGTCCCCGCCGCCGAAGTAGCACTCTTGACGCTGTCCGAGGTCGTGCTTGGGCCGCTCTGGGTCGCGCTGATCCTGTCCGAGATCCCGTCGACCCCGACGCTCATCGGCGGCGCGATGCTGTTCGCCGCCCTGGCGCTCAACGCGCTTTCGGGTATGCGCCGCCGCCCGCCCGCCATGGGACGCGGCTGATTTAACGGGATATGCTGGACGAACCCGCTGGTTCTGATTACTTTTTGCGCGATTTGTGTATACAGGAGAACGCTATGCGTGGATTGGTCATCTGCCTCTTCTCAGTCATTTGTTTGACCGCTTGCGACGCGCCGCCTGCGCAGCTACCGGCTGCCCAAGCCGCGGCGCCGCCGAGCACCGAAACAAGCAGTTCTCGCAGCGATCACGATGTCTGCGATGAAAGCACGTCAGCGGAACGTCACGATGGTCAGAAATCAATCGACGCTTGCACCCGCTTGATCGATTCCGGGAACTACGAAGCCTCTACCCTTGCAAAGCTGTATCGTAACCGAGCGGTCGAGTATCGGGAGCTTCGTTTGTACAGTCGGGCTCTGGAAGATGCCGAGAAAGCCATTGATGTCCGTCCGGACTACGCTCGAGCGTGGCGTACGAAAGCGTCCGTGCTGCGTAAAATGGACCGCCCGGAGGAAGCACTGGTTACCGTTGATCGGGCAATTCAGCTGGATCCGGACAATGGCAATAACTACGGTTTGAAAAGTAAGATTTTCGTTGACCTTGAACGCTTCGAGGAGGCACGCGAGGCCATCGATCTCGCGATCGCTTTAAATCCTGGCGATGTCTGGACCATGCGCCAGCGCGGTTGGATTACCTATGAGCAGGACAACTACGAAACCGCGCTTAGACAGTTCCGCGAAGCGCTCGCGCTCAAGCCCGACTCAGCGTGGACACACTACGCGATTGGGTACGTCCTTGTTGATCTGGATAGGCCGGAGGAAGCACTGAACGCATTCGATCGCAGCATCGAACTGGACAATGGCGAAAGCTCTTTCTTCAATCTACGCGGTTACACTTACCTCATTGAAGGCGAACCGACCTACAATCTCACCGCGGCGACGGCCGATCTCGAACGGGCTGTGCGGATCAACCCGCGCAACACGTTTGCCCATCACCATCTTGCCGCAGCGTATGCTCTCGCTGGAGATGGCCAGCGTGCGGTCTCGACGCTGAGGCATGGCGTCAAGTTGCAACCCCTGAAAGCCAAGATCAGGAGAGTAATCAGGATTCTCTTCCAGAAGGGATTAAGATCCGACGCAGAAGCGGCATCAGAGCTCTTGGAGCGTTCGGACGCTTAGATCGAAAGGAGTGGGCGCGCCGCCCACCCCTGTCTTAGAGCAAGATCAGACCGGTTGAGCCTCGGCCATGTCCGTGGCCGAGATGCCTGCAACCTGGACCGGTTTCTTCATCGCGTCACGGCGGAACGGCTCGCCCAGTTCCTGGTTCAGCATCGCCTCGATCAGTGTGGTCTTGCCGTTCTTCATCTGGTCTTCGATGGCCTGATCCAGTGCTGCCGTCAGTTCGTCCATCGTCCGTGCCGCCACGCCCTGCAGCCCGCAAGCCTTTGCGATCCCGGCATAGCTCACCTGCTCGTCCAGCTCTGTCCCGACGAAGTTGTCATCGAACCACAGCGTCGAGTTGCGCTTCTCGGCACCCCACTGGTAGTTGCGGAAGACAACCATGGTGATCGGTGGCCAGTTGCCGCGCCCGATTGCCGTCAACTCATTGACGGCAATACCAAAAGCGCCGTCGCCCGCGAAGCCGACCACCGGCACGTCCGGCTGTCCGATCTTCGCACCGACAATCGCGGGCAGGCCGTATCCACACGGCCCGAACAGGCCCGGCGCCAGGTATTTCCGGCCGACTTCGAACGATGGGTACGCGTTGCCGATGGCGCAGTTGTTCCCGATATCGGACGAGATGATCGCGTCCTTCGGAAGCGCCTGCTGAATCGCCCGCCACGCCATCCGTGGCGACATCCAGTCCGGCTTCGCTGCCCGTGCCCGCTCGTTCCACGTCGTGCCCGGATCGTCATCCTCGTGATCCATCGACGACAGTTGCTGCGCCCAGGCCGATTTCGTCTGCGCGATCATGGCCTTGCGCTCGGCGCGACCTTCGTCGCCCGCCGTGCCCGACAGCCGTGCCAGCAGTCCCTCGGCCACTTTCTTGGCATCGCCGACGATCCCGACCGACACCGTCTTGGTCAGCCCGATCCGGTCCGGATTGATGTCGACCTGGATGATCTTGGCATCGGCTGGCCAGTACTCCATCCCATAGCCCGGCAGCGTCGAGAACGGGTTCAGCCGCGTACCCAGGCACAGCACGACATCGGCGTTCTTGATCAACTCCATCCCGGCTTTCGAGCCATTGTAGCCCAGCGGCCCGGCGAACAGCGGGTGCGAGCCCGGGAACGCATCGTTGTGCTGGTAACCGACGCAGACCGGCGCATCCAGCCGCTCGGCCAGTGCGGCAGTCGCCGCGATCCCGTCGGCCAGCACGACGCCCGCGCCATTCAGGATCACCGGGAACTTGGCCTCGGACAGCAGTGCCGCCGCGTCACCCAGTGCAGTGTCCCCGCCCTGAGGACGCTCGAACTCGACGATCGCGGGCAGGGCGATGTCGACGACCTGCGTCCAGTAATCGCGCGGGATGTTGATTTGCGCAGGCGCCGAGGCGCGCTTGGCTTGCAGGATGACCCGGTTCAACACCTCGCAGATCCGCGTCGGATCGCGGACTTCCTCCTGATAGGCGACCATGTCCTCGAACAGCTTCATCTGCTCGACTTCCTGGAAACCGCCCTGGCCGATCGTCTTGTTCGCTGCCTGCGGTGTCACCAGCAGCAGCGGCGTGTGGTTCCAATAGGCCGTCTTCACCGCCGTCACGAAGTTCGTAATGCCCGGGCCGTTCTGCGCGATCATCATCGACATCTCGCCGGTCGCGCGGGTGTAGCCATCGGCCATCATCCCTGCCGAGCCTTCATGCGCGCAATCCCAGAACGTGATCCCCGCCTGCGGGAACAGGTCCGAGATCGGCATCATCGCCGACCCGATGATCCCGAACGCATGCTTGATCCCGTGCATCTGCAGCGTTTTGACGAACGCCTCTTCGGTGGTCATCTTCATGGCATCTCTCCCAACTGAATGTCGCGCGGCACATCCCACGGCTGGGCCCCCTCGGCAAGCCGCCTTTCCGCTTGATGGCAGGTAGGGTCGGGGGCTGGACCACTCATAGGTCCAGATGTGCGTGAGCGCGCGTCCACGACTGACGAACGTGAGCTTCGGTGCCTGAGTCTGCGGGTCTTGCCAGCAGTTACATGACTGCCCCTGGCAGACGCGTCGTCAGCGGGCCGCGATTGCGAGGGCCGGTTTAGTTTGGGGCGGTCCCGGCTCAAGGCCGGGACAGCGCTAGACGGCAGACAGTCTCCGCCCTCCAACGGCGCAGATCACCTCCGCGTCGCGTTGAGTGTGGTGCTCCTATAGTATCCCGTGAGGGGAGAGCGCGATCAGGTTTTACCGAACTTCGCCTTCAGCGCGTGCTCGACATCTTTGGAAACGAACTTCGAGATATCGCCGCTCATCCGCGCGATCTCCTTGACCAATTTCGAGGCGATCGCCTGGTGCTCTGCCTCGGCCATCAGGAACACCATCTCGATCTCGTCATTCAATGCGCGGTTCATGCCGACCATCTGAAACTCGTATTCGAAATCCGACACCGCGCGTAGGCCGCGGATGATGACCGATGCGCCGACCTCTTCGGCAAAGTGCATCAGCAGGTTCTCGAAGGGTCGAGGCTCGATCTTGGTGCCGGTCGCGGCGGCGATCCCGGCCGTTTCGGCCTTGATCATCTCGACCCGTTCTTCCAATGAAAACAGGGGGCCCTTGTCACGATTTATCGCAACGCCGACAATGAGATGGTCGACCAACTTGGCAGCGCGTCGGATGACGTCTGTATGGCCTTTGGTCACCGGATCAAAGGTGCCCGGATACAATCCAGTTCTCACGCCTGCCTCCCCATTTATTTGTGGGAAAGCAACAATGATGCGCGAGCGGGGTCAAGGAAAAACCGGGCCGCTCGCGATCACTGTCCTGAAATGTGCTGCATCGGGAGTGTGCTAGAAAACTTCACCGCTCAGCATGTCGGCCATGGCAGCGTTCTCGGATTCGATCTCCTCGAGCCGTGCCTTGACCACGTCGCCGATCGACAGAATCCCGATCATCGCGCCGTCGGAGCCCAGGACGGGCATGTGACGGAACCGGCCCTCGGTCATGCGGCCCAAGAGGTCGAACGCCGTGTCATCTCCGATGCAGGTCTCGACATTGGCGGTCATCAGGTCTTCGATCTTGTGGTTCATCATCGATGCGCCTTCGGCGCCGAGCCGCCCGACGATATCGCGTTCGGACAGGATGCCATCGACGTTTCGGCCATTGGCAGAGACCACCAATGCACCGATCCGGTGTTCCGACAGCAGCCCCACGGCGTCTGACACCGGGCGATCCGGAGCAATCGTGGCGACTTCGCCCGAGCCCTTCTTTTTGAGGATCACAGAAACTTTCATAGTACCTCCCTTCCGGCTCGCGGTCGGGGGATGCCAGGGGCAAGTCGCCCCGAACGCTCAAACGGTTCGCATAAGGTGGCACTGGTGCGACACCCTGTCAACAATCCGGAAAGTCGAGTGATCTGCGACGAATTCGCCTTCAGGCTGCACGATCCGCCGATGCTGTCTTGTCGCCAACGACGTCAGGCAGGCGCCTGCGCAACCGATAGAGGTCAAAGACGCCGAAGTTCTTTGCGGTTGCGGTCGAGCCGACGAAATCGACATCGTAGTCTTCCTGCGGAGCAATCGCGAGGATCGCCGCGAACATCTCGGTCAGGTAGACCGATCCGGTCGGTGTCACCGGCTCGATGCGCGCCGTGCGGGAAACCGCTTCGCCAAAGTAGTTGGGGCGTTTCAGTATCGGATCGTCGTGCTTGTAGCACAGGCCGTAGTGCAGTGCGATGCGCAGCCCGGTGTGCTCGAAATCCTCGCTCAACGTGCGCTTGACGCGCACCATCTCCTCCTGCATCCGCAGTGCCGCCTCGGCTGCCGCTGTCGCCGAGCTGAAGACAACGAAAATGCCGTCGCCCCAGGTGTTTGCGAGCTCGACATGTCCAACCGTGCTCAGCACGTCGCCGATGCGTCCAAGAACCCGGTCAACAAAGACCGGCACCGCGAAGTCGTCAAGTTGGGAGAACCCTTTGACATCCGCGAACAAGACCGCGACCTCGACGCGGTCCTGACCGACATTGTCGCGCGACACCTCCCGGTTTCGGATGAACGGTGCTGCGTCGATCTTGTAGGAAAGGCGGCCTGTCTCTTCCCAGTGGGCGATATCGCGCGCAGTGCCCCAGGTGTCGGCAACCAGCGACCGATCGCTGACGGCAATCTGCACAGCCTCGCCCTCCATCATGTCGGCATGCAAGATTGCGCGCCCCATGGCCTGGCGCGAAGTCAGGCTGAAATCGATGGCGCGCTGCAGGTGCGGTTGGTGCGAGAGGGTGGAGACCGAGGCCGCTGCTTCGCGGCAGGCGTGGTACCGGATGACCCAGTCATAGCCCGCGTACAGGACCGATGTGTCGATAAAATCGCGCTCCCGAAACGGGAGAATGACATGGACCGGCACGCTGGCGCGGATGCATTCCTCTGCGATGATGATGTCGGCGCCACAGGCAAGCGACCCAAAGGCGGCGGATGGCCGGATGCGTTTCAACTGGTCGCGCACGAGACTGCGCAGTTCGGGTTCGCAGGCCGGGTCGAGCCGCCCGCGTCTCGCCTCGGGATCGGCCATCAGGTGCCCGCAATAGTGCATGACCGGAGCGGGCGCGAGCGGATCACAGATCGATGGGTCGGCATCGAGTTTCTGGATCAGTTGGCGGAGCTGCCGCAGCGACGGCGCGCGTGTCAAAGCGTCCATCTCGGAGATCGACGAGGCAGCGGAGATCGAATTGGCGGCCTCGTCGACCTGACCCAGGATAAGATGCGACTGGGCGGCATTAATGTTGCGCAGATAGGCGATGTGCGGGCTGGTGGCGATGCTCGGCAACGTACGCAACAGAGCCTTCGCGATCGGCCGCGCGGTTTCCATGTCGCCCTTCAGCGCACTCAGAGAGGCCGCATTTATTCCGGCCCTGCGATCGCCGACAGTGGTGAACAGCTCGAGATAGGCAAAGACCGCGTCGTTCAGCGCGTCCAGACGGCGCGAGGGCGGGAGAGACAAAGCTTCGGCGCGCAGAATGTCCGCCTCGATCTGCCGGATTTCACGATCCTCGGCACCGTTGAAACCGTAGTCGATGATCCGGCGGCGGGCGACCGAGAGCGCACCGATTTTAACGAGCAGCCGCACCGCGAGCAGGCGCAACGCCCGTGGCGCTTGCAGCGGCGTTGCGTAATCGTCCGAAATAGCGCGGCGCGCCAGACTGACCGCGCCGTTCAGGTCGTGCTTTTTTTCAAGCTCGCGCGCACGCTCGAGCGCGCTTCTTTGATCCCCTTCGGGCATATCCAATCCCCGACGCCCCGAAACCTGCCTGTGCAAAACAAAAGGCCGGTCATGGGGCGACCCTGCTTCCAAATGCAGAGAATGGTACACGAGCCGCTGGATTTCGCAAACAATGGCCATCCTGGCCGATCGCATTCGCGCCAAAGGCGACCGGGTCGTCCGGGTTGGGTTAGGCTGCCTCGGCTTGCGGCTTGGACAGCTCGTCCGCATACTTCTTCACGTTGATCGGCGTCCAGATCCCGCGGCCGAACGCACTGGCAAGTCTGCCATACCCGGCCGCATTCGGCTTGAAGCTCGGCTTGATTCCGGATGCCTGGAACAGCGCTTCGGCGACCACGCTGGAGCAGTTGTAGTTCGTCAGGTGATACTTCGGATGGCGCTCCTTGATGTCGCCGATGAACTTGGTCAGAGCCATCACATCGATGTTGTCGAGAGGGATCGGGATGTTCCAGTCGTCGCGCCCCTTCTCGCTGGCGCGATCCGCTGCGAGGGTCTCCATGAATTCGGAGTAACGCTTTTTGCGGGTGACGATGTCCGTTGGACGCGCAGCCTTATCGAACGAGGCAGGCCAGAAGCTCAGGTACTCCAGGGTGAACCCTTTTGATGCGATCAGGCTCAACGAGGTATGGCCAACCCGTTTCTTGTTCGGCAGCCAGATGTGAACGGCAACGTGCATCCTTCGAACCTTTCCGATGGCAGGGCTCACCATCGTGGGCGAGCCGGTTGTTATACCGTTTGGTCGCGCCAGAACGGGAAAGGTTCAAAAGTTTCTCAGCTTGCCCGGAAACGCCGTTTCGGGACTGCGCGCATGGTGCAGCAGAAAGGGTTTAAAACGGACTTTCAGAACGTGCCGAGGTGTCCGGTATGCGTTGCGACATGAACCGGCATGCGTTGCGACATGAACCGGTATGCGTTGCGAAATGAAAGAGTGCTGCGTAGATCCGGGACCGCCTGAAAACGCGGACCGCGAGCAGATCTACTCTGCCGCGATCCGCTTGGCCTTGTTCAGCATCGGCAAGAGGTATCGGCCGGTGTGGCTGCCTTGGATCTCGGCCACATCCTCCGGGGTACCCGTCGCCATGATCTGGCCGCCGCCATCGCCGCCTTCGGGCCCAAGATCGATGATCCAGTCAGCGGTTTTGATAACGTCGAGGTTGTGCTCGATCACCACGATCGAATTGCCCGCGTCGACCAGTTCCTGCAGAACTTCCAGCAGCTTTTTGACGTCTTCGAAGTGCAGGCCCGTGGTGGGTTCATCCAGAATATAGAGCGTCCGCCCGGTGGCCCGCTTGGACAGTTCCTTCGACAGCTTGACGCGCTGCGCTTCACCGCCTGACAGTGTCGTCGCCTGCTGCCCGATCTTGATATAGCCAAGACCGACGCGTTCCAGAGTTACCAGCTTCTCGCGGATCATCGGGATCGCTTCGAAGAATTTGACACCGTCCTCGACCGTCATGTCCAGCACCTCGGCAATCGACTTGCCGCGATACTTGATCTCGAGCGTTTCACGGTTGTAGCGCGCACCCTTGCAGGTTTCGCAGGTCACGTAGACATCGGGCAGGAAGTGCATCTCGATCTTGATGACGCCGTCGCCCTGGCAAGCCTCGCACCGGCCGCCCTTGACGTTGAAGCTGAACCGGCCCGGCTTGTAGCCGCGCGCCTTGGCCTCTGGCAGTCCGGCAAACCAGTCGCGGATTGGTGTGAACGCGCCGGTGTATGTCGCGGGGTTCGACCGGGGTGTCCGACCGATCGGCGACTGGTCGATGTCGATCACCTTGTCTAGATGTTCGAAGCCCCGGATCGTTCGGGACGGAGACGGTTGTGTGCGTGCTCCGTTCAGCCGCTGTGCTGCCGTTTTGTAAAGCGTCTCGATCGTCAGGGTCGACTTGCCGCCACCGGAGACGCCCGTGATGCAGCAGAAGGTGCCCAGCGGGATCTCGGCGGTCACATCTTGAAGGTTGTTGCCTGTGGCACCTTCGATCACGATCGATTTGCCATTGCCGGGACGGCGCAGTGCGGGAACCGCGATCTCGCGTTCGCCCGTCATGTACTGCCCGGTGATGGATCCCTTGGTGTTGGCGATGTCGGCGGGCGTGCCCGAGGCGATGATCGATCCGCCGTGCACGCCGGCGCCCAGGCCGATGTCGATCACATGGTCGGCCTCGCGGATTGCCTCTTCGTCATGTTCCACAACGATGACGGTGTTGCCTTGGTCGCGCAGGCCCTTGAGCGAGGTCAGCAGCCGATCATTGTCGCGCTGGTGCAGACCGATCGACGGTTCGTCCAACACGTACAACACGCCTGTCAGGCCGGACCCGATCTGGCTCGCCAACCGAATGCGCTGGCTCTCGCCGCCCGACAAAGTTCCGGAGTTCCGCGACAGCGTCAGATAGTCCAAACCGACATTGACGAGGAAGCCGAGCCGTTCGCGGATTTCCTTCAGGATTGCGCCTGCGATCTCGTTTTTCTGCTTGGTCAGCAGATCCGGCACCGCTTCGACCCAATCAAGCGCCTCTTTGATCGACAACTCGGTGACCATGCCGATGTGCGCTTTGCCGATCTTCACCGCCAACGCCTCGGCGCGCAAACGGTGCCCGTCGCATGTTTCGCAGAACCGGGTGCCCTGGAAGCGTTCGAACTCCTCGCGAATCCAGTTAGAATCGGTCTCGCGGTAGCGCCGCTCCATATTCGGGATGACGCCCTCGAACGGCCGTTTCACTGTATAGACCCGCCCGCCATCGTCGTAGCGGAACTTGATCTCTTCATCGCCCGAGCCGTACAGCAAGGCCTTCTGTGCCTTTTTGGTCAGCTTGTGCCATGGCTTGGTCTGTGTGAACTTGTAATGCGTCCCGAGCGCTTCGAGCGTCTGGCGCTGATAGGGTGACGGCTGTTTTGCCTTAGACCAGGGTGCAAGAGCGCCGTCCATCAGCGACAGCGTCTCGTCCGGCACCACCAGGCGCTCATCGAAATATAATTCGAACCCCAAACCGTCGCAGTCGGGGCACGCTCCGAACGGCGCGTTGAAACTGAACAGGCGTGGTTCGATTTCGGCGATTGTGAAGCCGCTGACCGGGCAGGCGAATTCCTCAGAGAATACGGTGCGCTCGGGATCGCCCTCTTTCGGGGCTGTCTCGATCACGGCAATCCCGTCCGCCAGACCCAGCGCCGTCGAGAACGAATCCGCAAGTCGGGTCTCGATCCCTTCCTTGACGACAATCCGGTCGACGACCACGTCGATGTTGTGGCGGAACTTCTTGTCGAGCGTGGGCGGCTCGTCGAGGTCGTAGAACTCTCCGTTCACCTTGACGCGCTGGAAGCCTTGCTTGCGCAGTTCGACGAACTCTTTCTTGTACTCACCCTTGCGGTCGCGGATGATCGGCGCGAGCAGGAACAGCCGCGACCCTTCCTCCAGCGCCATGACACGGTCGACCATGTCGCTGACTTGCTGCGCTTCAATCGGCAAGCCGGTGGCAGGAGAGTACGGCGTTCCGGCGCGTGCGAACAGCAGACGCAGGTAGTCGTAGATCTCGGTCACCGTGCCGACCGTCGAGCGCGGGTTTTTCGATGTCGTCTTCTGCTCGATGGAAATGGCGGGAGACAGACCCTCGATATGATCGACATCCGGCTTCTGCATCATCTGCAGGAATTGGCGAGCATAGGCCGACAGCGACTCGACATAGCGCCGCTGTCCTTCCGCGTAGATCGTGTCGAAGGCCAACGAGGATTTGCCCGATCCTGACAACCCGGTGATCACCGTGAGCGTGTCGCGTGGAATGTCGACGTCCACGGACTTCAAATTGTGTTCCCGGGCGCCCCGGACCTTGATGAACTTCGACTCGGCCAAGACGCCTCCGATGGGTTGTGTCCTTCAACGCCTCTCACATAGCCGGGCGCGCCCGGAATGCGAGTCGCAAGACTGTAAACAAAGCACGAACATCTGTCTCCTGACATTTTGCCTGTGGACAGCTTTGTGGGTATCGCGCCGCAACGGGTTCAACTCTGCATGGCTGAGTGGTCTGCTGACATCCGATCTCGGGATGCAAAGACGGTCCGGTGACAGAATTTGATCCAGAACAATGCAGTACCGAAAAGACTGTGATCGCCTGTCGCCATACAATGGAGGCCATTATGAACGACCTGAGCCCGACACAGATTGACCGCCCGACAGCGCAACCCGTCACAGAACCAAAAAAAGTAATCGAAACTGAGCGGCGACCGCCGAATGCGGCCGAGATCCGGCACGCGTTCGAATCCGGCAAATATCCATACCGGCGCAAGATCGGTCGCGTCGCCTATGAAAAGGAAAAGGCGCTGCTGCAAGCCGAGCTGCTGAAGGTGCAGCTTTGGGCGAAGGAGACCGGCGAGAAGTTCGTGCTGCTGTTCGAAGGCCGCGATGCGGCGGGTAAGGGCGGCACGATCAAGCGTTTCATGGAGCATCTGAACCCGCGGTCGGCCCGTGTGGTTGCCCTGGAAAAACCCAGCGATACTGAACGCGGTCAGTGGTTCTTCCAGCGTTACGTCGCACATCTGCCAACCAGCGGGGAAATGGTTCTGTTTGACCGTTCCTGGTACAACCGTGCCGGTGTCGAGCGGGTGATGGGGTTCTGCGGCCCGAACGATTACCTCGAATTCATGCGTCAGACCCCCGAGTTCGAGCGTATGCTGGTGCGCTCTGGTATCAGGCTGTTCAAGTTCTGGTTCTCTGTCACGCAGGCGGAGCAACGCCGTCGGTTCAAGGCGCGCGAGACCGATCCGCTGAAGCAGTGGAAACTGTCGCCGATCGATCTCGCATCACTCGGGATGTGGGACGATTACACCGAGGCCAAAGAGGCGATGTTCTTCTACACCGACACCGCGGATGCGCCTTGGACAGTCGTAAAGTCCGATGACAAGAAGCGCGCCCGATTGAACTGTATGCGCTATTTCCTGTCGACGCTGGACTATCCTGGCAAGGACCCCGAGATTGCGGCGTCGCCTGATCCGCTCATCGTCGGCCATGCGGGCCACGTCATCCACAGTTCTGATCACATTCTGGGTGCCGCGCTGCATCCCGAGCATCGGCGCAAGGATGCAGTCGGGGTGACGTGACAACCGCTCTCGCGGACAGAGTTCTGATCAGTGGGAAGTTGCAGCGTTTATCGTCGAAGACACGCGTCGACGGAACGAAGCGTCGACCTTAAGCGCCTGCGCAATGCACCGGCACAGAAACCGGCGCCAGAGCGTCAGGCACCAACGGTTCTCACGCCTCGTCGGGGTTTGCGTGCTTCATCCGCATCGCCAGCCATGCGGCTGCGCCGTCGCGCTCGGGCTCGAAACCGTCCGGCGGCGTGCTCAGATTGGCCGGGATCAGCTCTGGGTTGGTTTTCGGGGGTGTGTGCTCGCTATTGGTCATCGTGGTTCTCCTCGCTCGGCGTTGTCGCCTGATGAGGATCATTGTGCGGGATTCGCTCGGGTTCGTATGTGCTTGTCGTCACGCGATTTTGGTGACTTTTCTCACATGCGGCTCTGGGTGCCGTCGGCCGAACCGACGATCAATGGATCCGCCGCCGGGATCGCGTCAGGCTCCTTGTCCGGATAATCCAGGTCCCGCAGAAAGTGCGCAACGCAGGCGATCCTGGCGCGCCGCTTGTCATCGGTCTTCACCACCGTCCAGGGCGCGCGCACTGTGTCGGTGTGATCAAACATCTCCTCGCGCGCCTCGGAGTAAGCGTCCCATTTGTCCAGGCTCGCCTCGTCTATCGGGCTGAGTTTCCAGCGTTTCAGCGGATCATGGCGCCGGTCCTCGAAACGCCGAAGCTGTTCCTTCTGCGTCACCGTTAGCCAGAACTTGGTCAGGCGCACGCCGCTCTCGACCATCATGTCCTCGAATTGTGGTGCCTCGTGATAAAACCGTCGCCAATCCGAGGGCTCGCAGAAGCCCATCACCCGCTCGACCCCTGCGCGATTGTACCAGGAGCGATCGAAGAACACGATCTCACCGCCCGAGGGCAGGTGTTGCACATAGCGTTGAAAGTACCATTGCGTCTGTTCGACATCCGACGGTTTCGCCAGCGCCACGACACGCGCACCGCGCGGATTGAGATGTTCGGTGAACCGCTTGATCGTACCACCTTTCCCGGCTGCATCGCGGCCCTCGAAGATCAGCAGGAAACGCTGCCCGCTCTCCTTCGTCCAATGCTGGACCTTGAGCAACTCGATCTGAAGCTGCTCCAGGGTTTTCTCATAGTCCTTGCGCTTCATCCGTTCCGAGTAGGGGTATTCTCCCAATTCGAAGGCGTCGACTTTTGCCCTGTTGCCGTTCATCTCAAATCCCCTGCATCTCGCGACGTCGTCTTGACGCTAGCGGGTCCAGCCTGCCCTTGCCAGTTTCAAGGCTCTGAATGTCGGTGTTGATCACGCGCAGCAAAATTTTTCGAACTGCGTAAACCGAACGTCTGGCTCGTGTCATTCATGACCAAACGGATGGCGGACAATGCAACCACGTGACGATGACATCGAGGAGCTTGAGCACCTGCTCGGAGGGACACGCGCGGAATACGCGCGCCTGCGCCACAAGGACGATCTGCGCACGATCACTCACGCGCCCAAGCGATTGCCGTATCGTCGCCTTGCGCTGGTGGCCACTGTCCTCCTCGCCGTAACAGCTGCCGCATTGGGGGTCCTGCAGACCGTCAGCAACCCAAAGCCGTCGCAGCTTGCCTTCTCTCCACCAAGCACGGCGCCGATCAGTCTGTTCTCCCCGGCGAAGACTCCGGCCCGGTTGACCGCCAAGCGCCCGCGCATGGCTGTCAGACTGCGCCTGCCACGCCGTCCCTTGGCGACGCGTGGCTGAGACGATGGACCGGGGGCCGCATGACTGGGATCTGCTCGCCGTGGCGGCACAGGATGACGCCGCGCTGCGCCAGCTGTTCGAGCGCCACCGCCACTACGTGTATCGTCTCGCCTGGGGACTGCTCCGGGAAGATCAGGCTGCCGATGACGTCGTGCAGGAGGTCTTCCTCAAGATCCGGAGCGGGCGCGTGAAAGCGAAACGCCGGGCCCGCTTCACGACTTGGCTCTATCAGGTTGCGCTCAACACCGCCCGCGAGCAGGGCCGGAAACGGCGTCGTATGTGGGGTGATGCCGACGCCGCGACCGCACTGCGCGATCGCGCGGACGCGCATTCGGACCACGCCCGGCTCGAGACGCTCGAGGATCTCTCGCACGCGCTTGGTGCTCTGGCAGGACGTCAACGCGAAGTCGTGCTGCTGCGGTTGATGGAGGGCTTCGACACCACCGAAACCGCCAAAATTCTCGGCTGCCGCGAGGGCACCGTGAAGGCCCACCTGCACCGGGCCACCCTGAAACTTCGCGAAATCATCACCCAGACCTGAAGGAGACCCAACATGAAGAGAATTGCGATCGTCATTGCCTTGATGTTCACCACCGCGATGGCTGTGCCGGCTTTTGCCGAAGACGACGAGGATCATCACGCGTTCCTCGAAACCGTCGATAGCTATCTCGAGATATCGGAGAAGTTCATCACGCTGGCTGACCGTAAGGAGGCCGCCGTGTTCTTCGCGGTCGAAGGAATCGTCGAGATTTACGAGGACCGCGGCGAGCAGGCGAACGCCGTCCCGGCACTCGTGAAGATCCTGGAGCAATACCCGGACAATCAAACCGTTCGAAACATCGTTCGCTTCAAGTTGCGGGACGTCTATCGCGAGACGGGTATGGCCGACCGGGCGCTGGCTGAACTGGAAGCGGTGATTGCGGAAAACCGCTGATCCGAAGCAGTTTTGCCTCCGCGCGCTGTGCCGGAAATCAGCGCGCGGTCCGCATCCTTGGAAACTTCGAAAGCGCCCCGCCTTCACACTGGCCTGCGCCCGTCCGTGCCATTAACGTCGCCAGCCAATCGAGAATCGAAGCGTGCGGAAGGAAGCGACATGGCAGGCAGCGTCAACAAGGTGATCCTGATCGGCAATCTGGGGGCCGACCCGGAAGTCCGCAGCTTCCAGAACGGTGGGCAGGTGTGCAACCTGTCCGTGGCGACGTCGGAGAACTGGAAAGACCGCAACACCGGAGAGCGCCGCGAGAAGACCGAATGGCACCGCGTCGCGATTTTCAACGAAAACTTGGTGCGGCTGGCGCAGCAGTACCTGCGCAAGGGCTCGAAGGTTTATTTGGAAGGCCAGCTCGAGACCCGCAAATGGCAGGACCAGGGTGGTCAGGACCGCTACACGACCGAGATTGTGCTGCGGCCCTATCGCGGCGAGATGACGTTCCTGGATGGCCGTGACGGGGCGCAGGGCGGCGGCGGCATGGGTGGCGGAGGCGGCGGCTTCGATCGTGGCGGCCCACCCAGCGGCGGCGGCAGTCTTGGCGGCCCGTCGGGACCGGGCGGCGGTGACATGGACGACGAGATCCCGTTCTGATCCGGGATGCCAACGGACGTCACGCCCAACGAGATCCCGGAAGCCGAACTTCCCGCCTATTTCGCAACGGCGAACCGCTTCCTGTCGAAAGCCAATGACCTGGCCCAGACGGAAAGCCGGGACGAGGTGGCGGCGGCGTTCCTCTATGCCTGCGCGCGTTACAACGCGTTTGCGATGCAGGCCCAGGGCAGCGACCCGTCTGAGGCCAGCAGCGACTTCGCGGAGTTCCTTGTCTCGCGATTTGCAGAGGAAGTGCGCGACCACATGACCGAGACCCTTTCCTCGACCGGGGCGGCTCCGCAACCGGGCATGGACCCGAAGCTTGCGATCGAGGTGCTTGACGAGTTCGACAGCTTCACGGAGGCCGAGCGCAAGGCCTTCTACGATCTGGGTGATGCCTTCGTGGATATCGCCAATGCTGAGGTTCAGCACCACAAGGCCGCTCGCATCAGTGCCGCGATGATGCACGCCTGCACTCGGTTCAATGTGTTTGTCATTCAGTCTTTCGGACACGCGCCGGGGATGGTTGATCCCGCTTTGGTGACTGCGTTCGCCACGTCGTACCGGACGCTCCTGGAATCCCACATGAAGGAAATGCTGATTGCCCCGAAGGTCTGACCCTCGTGGTATTTGACGCGAACCTGCTATGGCTGGCCGTCGGTGTCTTTCTGCTGGCAGGCATCATAAAGGGCTTGATCGGGATCGGGCTACCAACCGCTTCGGTCGGTATGATGAGCCAGGTCATCGACCCGCGCGTTGCGATCGCGCTGATCGTGTTTCCGTCGCTTCTGTCGAACGCCTGGCAGATCTGGCGCATGGGCGGCCTTGTCGGCGCGCTGAAGCGCTATTGGCTGTTCCTGATCATGCTGGCGTCGATGATCCTGCTCATGTCGACGCAAGTCACGGCGGCGGTCCCGACCGAGACGATCATGCTGGTGCTCGGCTGTGTCATTGTCCTGTTTTCGGTGATGAGCCTGACCTTCAAGCCACCGCACATTCCGGCACGCTTCGACAAGGCTGGGCAGTTCATCGCCGGAACCGCGGCGGGCACGCTGGGCGGCCTGACGGCGATCTGGGCGCCGCCGATGGTGACGTACCTGATCGGACGTCAAACCGGAAAGGACGAGTTCGTCCGCGCCTCTGGCGTCATCATCTTTATCGGCACGCTGCCGCTGATCGCCGGGTTCTGGTCGAACGGCATGCTGACCGGGCCGCTGGCGCTGGTCTCTCTTGGCATGACCCTGCCCGCAATTGCCGGGTTTCAGATTGGCGAGGCTGTCCGGAGAAGTCTCGACGCTGACCGTTTCCGCAATGTCGTGCTGATCATCTTCGGGATCATGGGACTGAACCTGTTGCGCCGCGCGCTTGTTTGATTTCGCCGCCACGCGCTTGCACCTCTCACGACACTTCGTGTCGCGTCCGCGAGAGTGGATGGTGGAAGACCTCGCTCCGACGCATCCGGGCTTTCAGCTATCGCGGCCTTAACCCATTCAGGAAGATCTGCTTCAGCGACGTCGCTGCATCGTGGAAACGTCCCTCGCTTTGTGTTCCGAGCACAGCGCGCACCTGAGCGTCGAAATCGGCGTAATGCTGCGTGGTGGCCCAGATCGCAAAGATCAGATGATAGGGATCGACCTTGGCGATGCGACCCGTTTTCATCCAGGAGCGCAGCACGGCGACCTTCTGATCGACAAGTGGTTTCAACTCGCCCTTCAGGACGTCTTCCAGAATGGGCGCGCCGCGGAGCATTTCGTTCGCAAACAGGCGCGACTCGGTCGGGTAGTCCCGTGCCAGCTCGATCTTGCGCTCGATATACGCTGCGATCTCGCGCGCCGGATCGCCGTTTGGATCCAAGTCGTGCAATGGATCCAGCCATGTGCCGAGCAGGCTTTCCAGCAGGCTCCTGTAGATGTCGTCCTTCTTTGGGAAATAATACAACAAGTTCGGCTTCGACATCCCCGCCGTTTTCGCGATCTCATCCACGGTCGCGCCGCGAAACCCATCGCGGGCGAAGACCTCCAACGCGGCTTGCAGAATTATCTTTCGATTTTCCGTCTGAATGCGGGTGCGCTTGGTTTCGGACAATTCACACGTCTCCCTGCACCCGTACCTCGGCACATTCCGCTTGACCCCGCTTACCTGCTTGGTACCGTCGATTTTACCAGACGGTCAAGAAGGCGAGCGGGGGAGCAAGCGAGATGGCGGCACCGGGACAGAACCTCACCATCAATTCGGACCGGCTCTGGGACAGCCTGATGGAAATGGCCAAAATCGGCCCCGGCATCGCGGGGGGCAACAATCGCCAGACCCTGACCGATGAGGACGCTGAAGGTCGCTCTCTGTTTCAGAAATGGTGCGAGGCCGAGGGCTGCACCATGGGTCTCGACCAGATGGGCAACATGTTCGCGCGGCGCGAGGGAACGGACCCGGACGCGTTGCCGGTTTATGTCGGCTCGCACCTCGATACGCAGCCCACCGGCGGCAAGTATGACGGCGTGTTGGGCGTGCTTGGCGGGCTCGAAATTCTGCGCACGCTGAACGAGACCGGCATCAAAACCAAGCACCCGATCGTCGTCACCAACTGGACGAACGAGGAGGGAACCCGCTACGCGCCGCCGATGCTGTCCTCGGGCGTGTTCGCGGGCATCCACACGCAGGACTGGGCCTACGCATTGACCGACGCGGACGGAAAGGCGTTTGGCGACGAGCTTGAACGCATCGGCTGGAAGGGCGAGGAAACGGTTGGTGAGCGCGAGATGCACGCGTTCTTCGAATTGCACATCGAGCAGGGGCCGATCCTGGAAGCCGAGAACGTCGACATCGGCGTCGTCACCCACGGCCAGGGCCTGCGCTGGATCGAATTCACGGTGACCGGCAAGGAGAGCCACACGGGCTCAACCCCGATGGCAATGCGCCGAAACGCCGGACGGGGTTTGGCGCAGATCACCGAGGCCGTGCACCGCATTGCGATGGGCAATCAGCCCAACGCGGTCGGCGCCATCGGCCATGTCGAGGTCTACCCGAACAGCCGCAACATCATCCCGGGGAAGGTGGTTTTCACAGTCGATTTCCGCAGCCACATCCTGGAGACGCTGGAGAAGATGGTCGAGCAGTGCACCGAGGAGGCCAAGGCAATCTGCGCCGACATCGGCTGCACCGTTGAACACAAGATTGTCGGTGCCTTCGACCCTCCGGCATTTGACGAGGGCTGCGTGACCGCCGTGCGCAATGCGGCCGAGCGGCTGGGCTACAGCCACATGAACCTCGTTTCGGGCGCGGGCCATGACGCCTGCTGGATCAACAAGATGTATCCAACATCAATGATCATGTGCCCCTGCGTCGATGGCCTCAGTCACAACGAAGCCGAGGAAATCACACCGGAATGGGCCGCCAAGGGCACCAACGTGCTGTTCCATGCGGTCGTTGAGACGGCGGAGATTGTGGAGTGACGGCGTTTAGCCTATGTTCAGAGTTCAAACGTCCAATGGGCGTGAGGAGTTTGGCATGGATACCGATAACGTCGTTCTCGAGCATCTCCGTGCGATCCGGACAATTCTGGACCGCCATACCGATGAACTTATCGAGATCAAGCAACGACTGGGTTTGCTCGAACAAGGCTATGCCAACCTTTCCAATCGTGTCGACCGGATGGATGATCGCCTCACGCGGATTGAGAAGCGTCTGGAACTCGTCGAAGCGTAAGCGACTTTACGATAGCACCAATCGACTGTTCGGTCCTAGGCGCGCGCAGCCAAAGGGTACGCATTTTTGCGTCGATGGGTTGAGCCGAAAGGCGGCACAAGACATCTCGCCAGATTGGGCTGTGAAGGGCACCAACATCCTGTTCGACGCGGTGCTTGAGACGGCGGAGGTTGTCGCGTGATATTCGAACCTCTAACAAAAACCGACGGGATCACAACGTTGTTGGGTCTTCTCGTGGGCGTCGGCTTCTTTGTATACTTCGGTAAACTGATCAGCTGGATGGCGCTTGTGGTGTGTCTAGTGTCTGGCGCTGTAGGAGTTATCTTTTACCGGATGAGATGTCTGTGGGTCGGGACGACTATCGCAATCACCATCCTCTCGGATTTCCTTCTGGCGGTCGTCCATGGAAGCAAGATGGCATGGTCGCATCGAGGCTCGCTGCGTGAAAGACCAGCTTGATAGGAGATAATTCGAATGTCCAAAGTCATCAAAGGCGGCACGGTCGTCACGGCGGACCGCACCTGGGAAGCGGATGTCCTGATCGAGGACGGGAAGATCGCCGCCATCGGGCCGGATCTCAAGGGCGACGAGACCATCGACGCCTCGGACGCCTACGTCATTCCCGGTGGCATTGACCCTCACACGCATCTCGAGATGCCGTTCATGGGTACCACCGCTGCCGAGACCTTCGAATCCGGCACCTGGGCGGCGGCCACAGGCGGCACGACCATGCTGGTGGATTTCTGTCTGCCGGGCGAGGACGGCAGCCTGCTGACCGCCATCGATAGCTGGGACGCCAAGTCGAAGGACCAGATCTGCACCGACATCTCGTACCACATGGCGATCGTCGACTGGAACGAGCAGATCCATTCCGAGATGGCCGAAGTCGTCAAGCGCGGCGTGAACACCTTCAAGCACTTCATGGCCTACAAGGGTGCGCTGATGGTGCAGGACGACGAGATGTTCGCCTCGTTCCAGCGTTGTGCCGCGCTGGGGGCCATGCCGCTGGTGCACGCCGAAAACGGCGACGTCGTCGCGGCGCTGCAGGAAAAATACATGGCCGAGGGCATGACCGGTCCCGAGGGTCACGCGTTCTCGCGCCCTCCCGAGGTCGAGGGCGAAGCCGCCAACCGCGCCATCATGATCGCCGATGCCGCGGGCGTGCCGCTCTACATAGTACACGTGTCCTGCGAGCAGGCGCACGAGGCCATCCGGCGCGCGCGTCAGAAGGGGATGCGAGTCTATGGCGAACCGTTGGTCCAGCACCTGACGTTGGATGAATCCGAGTATTTCGACAAGGACTGGGACTATGCCGCGCGCCGCGTGATGTCTCCGCCGTTCCGGGGCAAGAAGCATCAGGACGGCCTATGGGCCGGTCTCGCCGCGGGCTCGCTCCAGGTGGTGGCCACCGACCACGCCGCCTTCACGACCGACCAGAAGCGCATGGGGCTGGCGGGCTTCCCGATGATCCCGAACGGCACCGGCGGGCTCGAGGACCGGATGCCCGTGCTCTGGACCAAGGGCGTCGAGACCGGGCGCCTCACGATGAACGAATTCGTGGCTTGCACTGCCACGAACATCGCGAAGATCCTGAACATCTACCCCAAGAAGGGCGCAATCGTTGAAGGCGCGGACGCCGACGTGGTGGTCTGGGACCCGAAGATCTCGAAGACGATCTCAGCGACGACGCAGAAATCCATCATCGATTACAATGTGTTCGAAGGGATCGAGGTCACCGCCCAGGCCCGCTACACTCTCTCGCGTGGCGAGGTGATCTGGGAGCATGGCAAGAACAGCCAACCCCGCCCGGGTCGCGGGAGGTTTGTCAAACGCCCCGCCTTCCCGGCGGTGAACGAAGCGCTTGCTCGGTGGAAGGAGCTCACCGCGCCGAGAAGAGTGCAGCGCGATCCGACCAACATCCCGAGCGGGGTTTGACGATTGGCAGCGAGAGCAGCTGGACTTTTAACCTCTCAGGTTTTGGTTAGCATCTCAATGACGGTGCTAGTTGGTGGAATATTCCCGTCTGTACTGTTAGCGACATTGGGATTAATCGTAACGGTGAGTACGTTATCGTTCGAGCCTTTGTTCATGAGTCTTTTTTTTGCTCTTCTTATTGCGTTGGTCGGGTTGGCATTTTCAACAATCTGTATTGCTATTGCATTGGCAGTGTGCGCCCCAGCATTTAGGTTGTTTTATGCTTTGTTGGATGAGCGAATTGAATCGAGCTCAACGCTAGCAGGCGTTTCTGCCGCCCTCATCGCACCCATCGGCGGTTTAGTTGGTGCGCTAACGTACGAAGCTGCCCTCGGTGACGGAGCAACATACCGGTTTGCCGAAGCATTTGTTTACTGCACTTTGGCCGGACTCGTGGCGGGAGTTCCAATCACAATGTTCTTTGTTCGCCCGATATGAGTGGTTCGGTGCCGACCATACGCGCTAGCGAGCTCGAACTGGTGTTCGAAACTAACGACGGTCCGGTGCATGCGCTCTCCGACGTTGATCTTGAAATCGGACAGGGGGACTTCGTCAGCTTCATCGGGCCGTCCGGCTGCGGCAAGACCACATTCCTACGCGTTATTGCAGACCTCGAACAGCCCACCGGCGGCACCATCACCGTTAATGGCATGTCGCCGGAGCAAGCTCGCCTGAACCGCGCCTATGGTTACGTGTTCCAGGCTGCGGGCCTTTATCCGTGGCGCACGATCGAGAAGAACGTCCGCTTGCCGCTCGAGATCATGGGCTATTCCCGCGAGGAGATGGCGGCGCGGACCGCCCGCGTCCTCGATCTTGTTGATCTGAAAAACTTCGGCAAGAAGTTCCCCTGGCAACTCTCCGGCGGGATGCAGCAGCGCGCCTCGATCGCGCGGGCGCTGGCCTTCGATGCCGATCTTCTTCTGATGGACGAACCCTTTGGAGCCCTGGACGAGATCGTCCGCGATCATTTGAACGAACAACTCCTCAAACCTTGGGCGCGCACCAACAAGACGATCTGCTTCGTGACCCACTCGATCCCCGAGGCGGTGTATCTCTCGACCCGCATCGTTGTCATGTCGCCGCGCCCGGGCCGGATCATTGACGTCATAGAAAGCACCCTTCCGGCAGAACGACCGCTTGAAATCCGTGATACACCAGAGTTTCTCGAGATTGCCGCCCGTGTCCGTGCGGGCCTGAGAGCAGGACACAGCTATGACGATTAGACTGCGCGCCCCGTCCGAACCCTTCGAAGGCTTCTTGAAACAGGCCCGTGCGCTGATCGGTTTCTGGGCGAAGTTCGTCGGCGCCACGGTTGCTGTTTCCGTGATCATAGGGGTCTTCGCACCGCTTGCGGTCGCCGCATTTCTTCTGACGCTTGGCCTGCCGATCCTTATGCTGATCTTATGGGGCCGCGCGCTGGATCAGGAACTGGGCTGGACGGAACTGGACGAGGGACCTTGGTGAACCTCCAGCGCCTTGCTATCCAGGCCATGAGCCGGGGCCTTGACCTGACCGTCCGAGCGGTCTCGGATCTGCGCCCGGGACATCGCGGCACCTAGATCATGCGCTCGATCCTGCCCATCACCACGGTCTGCACGGCCATAGTCGCGATCTGGTATCTCGGCGCGGTGTTCCTGAACGCACAGTGGGAACGGGATCAGGCCGAGCGCGCGGGGACCGAGATCAGCTGGGCGCAGATCCTGCCGGCCACGATGGCGCAGGAACGCCCCATGTTGCCGGCACCGCATCAAGTTGCGATCGAGATTTGGGAAACGACGGTCGAGAAGCGCATCACGTCGAACCGCAGCCTCATTTATCATGGCTGGATCACGCTCTCTGCGACGCTGCTGGGGTTCGCGATGGGCGTTTGCCTTGGCATTCTGCTGGCCGTTGGGATCGTACACAATCGGGCGATGGATCTGAGCGTCATGCCTTGGGTGATCGCTTCCCAGACCATCCCGATCCTGGCGGTAGCACCCATGATCATTGTGGTGCTCTACAATATCGGGATCGCGGGCTTGATCGCGAAGGCCTCGATCTCGGCCTATCTGAGTTTCTTCCCGGTCGTTGTCGGCATGGTGAAGGGCCTGCGATCGCCGGACCGGATGCAGTTGGATCTTATGCGCACCTACAACGCCAGCGCCTGGAAGGTCTTCTGGAAGCTGCGCTGGCCATCCTCGCTGCCGTACCTGTTCACAAGCTTGAAGATCGCCATCGCCATCGCTCTGGTCGGGGCCATCATTGGCGAGCTTCCCACCGGGGCGCAGGGCGGGTTCGGGTCGCGCATGCTGAACGGCAGCTATAACGGGCAGGTGCTGATCATCTGGTCTGCACTGATCGGCGCCGCGGTCTGCGCGGGCCTGATGGTCGGCATCATCGGATTGGTGCAGAGGGTCGTTCTGCGCCGGATGGGGATCGCGCGATGATGTGGATCGTGCTGGCATTGGGGCTTTGGGTCGGGGGATGGGCGCTGAATGTCTGGCTGGCCCGTCGAAACACCGGGACCGCGGCACTTGTCGTTCCGGTGATCTTCGGCGTGGCGCTTCTGTTCCTGTGGGAAGGTCTCGTGCGCGGCTTGGATGTTCCGCTGGTCATCCTGCCTGCGCCGTCAGCGATCTGGACCACACTCACAGCGAGCATCCCGACCCTCTGGGCCGACTTTGTCCAGACGGTGCTGAAATCCGTTGTTCCCGGCTATATCATGGGTTGCGGGACCGCCTTCCTGACCGCCATCGCGATCGACCGCTCACCGTTCCTGCAGCGCGGGTTGCTGCCGATCGGGAACCTCGCCGCAGCACTCCCCATCATCGGCATCGCCCCGATCATGGTCATGTGGTTCGGCTTCGACTGGCAATCCAAGGCCGCCGTGGTCGTCGTCATGTGCTTCTTTCCGATGTTGGTGAACACGATGGAGGGCCTCCAGGCCTCGGAAAAGATGCAGCGCGACCTGATGCGCACCTATGCTGCAGGCTATGGCCAAACCTTGCTCAAGCTGCGCCTGCCCGCCGCGGCGCCGTTCATCTTCAATGGCCTGAAAATCTGTACAACGCTGGCCTTGATCGGCGCGATCGTGGCGGAGTTCTTCGGCACGCCGATCGTCGGGATGGGCTTCCGCATCTCGACGGAAATTGGGCGCATGGCGCTGGACATGGTCTGGGCCGAGATCGCGGTTGCAGCGCTCACGGGATCGCTGTTCTATGGGTTGATAGCGCTCGCGGAACGGGCGGTGACGTTCTGGCACCCATCAATCAGAATTTAACCAAGACAGGAGAGAGTCATGAAAACACTGGCAAAATTCGCCCTCGCCGGGGCGATCGCTTTAACCTTTGGGGCTGCGCAAGCTGCGGAAAGTGTGGTGCTGCAGCTGAAGTGGGTGACCCAGGCTCAGTTCGCCGGATACTACGTTGCGGCGGAGAAAGGCTTCTACGGCGAAGAGGGTCTGGAGGTCGAGATCAAGCCCGGCGGTCCCGACATCGCGCCTGGTCAGGTGCTTGCGGGCGGCGGCGCGGATGTGATCCTGGACTGGATGCCCTCGGCGCTGGCCAGCCGCGAGAAGGGTCTGCCGATCGTCAATATCGCCCAGCCATTCAAGTCTAGCGGCATGATGCTGACCTGCCGCAAAGACACAGGCATCACCTCGCCTGCCGACTTCAAGGGGAAGACGCTCGGCGTCTGGTTCTTTGGCAACGAGTATCCGTTCCTGTCCTGGATGAGCCAGCTCGGCATCCCGACCGATGGCGGTGACGCGGGCGTCACGGTCCTGAAACAGGGATTCAACGTCGACCCGATCCTGAACAAGCAGGCGGATTGCGTCAGCACCATGACCTATAACGAATACTGGCAGATCATCGACGCCGGCCTGACGCCGGACGATCTAGTCGTTTTCAAGTATGAAGATCAAGGGGTTAGCACGCTGGAAGACGGGATCTATGTGCTCGAGGACAAGCTGGAAGATCCGGCCTTCGCCGACAAGATGGTTCGCTTCGTGCGTGCCAGCATGAAGGGCTGGAAGTATGCCGAGGAGAACCCGGACGAGGCCGCTGAGATCGTGCTGGACAACGACGCGACCGGTGCTCAGACCGAAAAGCACCAGAAGCGCATGATGGGCGAGATCGCCAAGCTGACGGCAGGCTCGAACGGTGCGCTTGACCCGGCCGACTTCGAGCGCACGGTCGAGACCCTTATGAAGGGTGGCTCGGACCCGGTGATCACCAAGAAACCGGAAGGCGCATGGACGCATGCAATCACAGACAAGGCGCTGTGAAAACGCGCCTCTACACTATCGTAGGGTGCGCATTGCGCACCCTACTTTGACTGGAGCAGTATGTACGTTTTACAGATGAACTGTTTACTGGATTTGGTCGAAACGAATTTCCAAGATGGGGTTTCGCACATGCTAAGCCTGTGCATCCGATTTATTTCTCTAGCATTAATATGTATACAATATTTTTATTATGACACTATGCAGCCTTGAAATTGTTTGAGCTGCAACTCTAGCAGTCGAATTTCTGATCATAGTCATGATCGCGGCATAAAATTTTGAGCAAAAACATACAGTTTATTATAGAGAGATTCTCTCTCGCTTCTGAAGTCGATATTTTCTACTTTCGCGTCGAGCGCAATCAAGGATCAACTGCTCGCGCGTGACAATGCTGACCTTCGGGCGGTAGCGCACGTCAAGTGACGAACAGCCGTTCAAGCCACCGTTCAACGGACCGTTCGCTGCCTTAACTCGCGCGCTCCTTTTGTAACTCTCGCCGCACCCGGACTAGATCCGGGTGGTCGATCTTGATCCGGTATTCGCCGTGAGCGACGCGGGTGACGATGCCCTGGGCCATCTTCTTGATCAGCGCACGGGAGGCGGCCCGATTGTTGGAAACTAATGCGTTATCAACGAGATAGCGTTGAACTTCGGTGGTACGAATACGCTCGGTCGGGTGCGTTGCCAGAAGGTGCATTAGCGCTGATGAACGCTCGGTACGGCCGACGGCTGGGCCGGGCCGCCGGACTCGCGGAGCGCGTTCGAGCAGCTTCAGCAAGTGCCCATCACGTTCGTGCGGAGCCATGATCTCGGCGAGATTGCGGATCGCCTCACGCAGATGCTCGACGCGGCGCTGGGCTTTGTAGCGCTGGTCCTCGACGTCGCGCAGCCATTTGGTTGAGCTGGCGAGTTCTTCGTGCAGGCGGGCGAGGGTAGGGGCGACGTCAAAATCCATGGCGGTGTGCTTTGTTTGTTCGAACCTGGAAACCGGGTTACGCGGTGTACGCATGAACCGGGTAACCTTAGGGTAACGCATATCCGTCAATGCGATCTTAACCATGAGACTTCGGGTAGAAATTGAGCGTTCCCGAAGTGCCGGAACACCGAAAAGCACGCGATCAAAGCCTTAAAGGGACGGAAATCGAGTCTTCTATAAGACTCAATCTGTCCCAGATTGATCCAGGTTTTCAGAAGCTTCGCACCGAGTTGGTGATGCATCGGATCGAGCCTGAACCGAAACCGTGGATCAACCTGGACCGCCGGTTTGGCGCGCGTCGGTGGGCGCAACAGGATCCGGTCTGGGAGCAGCGCCGACCACCGGGATTGGACGGTTGAATCGTAGAAAAACCTAGGCGCCAGAAAGCACTTTCTTAAAGCATCTGTGCGAAACCCTACCGATGGACTTTGGGTAATGTACGTTGCGTGGCGAAACTTTTCAGATTGATCCATCCGTCGAACACAGTTTCGCGGTCTCGGAGCTGTTCGATCTGCTGAGTATGATGGACACGGTCGAGATGCCCGTCAGCTTCGTTCGGGATCTTGCACGGTCGCAGTCGATCAGCGAAGCGCTCGACAGCGTGACAGAGGGGCTGTGCGCGTGGCTCGGCGTCGAGCGCGCGAGCGTCGCGCTGTCCGATGGCAACGGCATGCTGCAGATCTGGGCGCGGGTCGGGACGGAACTCACGCGGGTCGACAAGAGTGTCTCTGCATACCACGGTCGGATCGGGCGTTCATTCCAAACCCATCGGATGATCATCTCCGCGGATCTCGCACGGTGTTCGGAGCATGACAGCAAGAGGCTTCTCGACGCCGGGTATCGCCGCGCCATCAATGTTCCCATCCTGTTTGGCGACCGTTGCCTTGGTACGGCAAACGTCTGCACACGCCGCGTCGACGCCCTTGGCTTGCGCGAAGCCTTCGCCGTGCAATGTGTCACCGGCGTGCTCGCGCCCGCGCTGGCCGCCCTGCAATCGGAAGATAGCTCGAGCAGTGCTGTCGCGCAGGCCGAAGCGCTTCAGCGCCGGGCCGAAAGCGAGAGTGCTGCGAAATCCTCGTTCATTGCGAATGTCAGCCACGAGATCCGAACCCCGATGAACGCCATCATGGGCATGGCGCAACTGTTGTCTGACGACCAGCTTTCGCCCGCCCAGGCAGAGAAAGTCGACACGCTGGTTTACTCGGCGAAGTCGCTGATCGCCATTCTGAACGATGTCCTGGACCTCTCGAAGATCGAGGCCGGGAAACTGGTGATTGAGCGGATTCGCAACCGCCCGGTCGATGTCTTTTCGCGCACCGTCGAAATCTGGCGTGGCCGTGCTTCGCAGAACGGCACGACGATCAATCTTTTTCTTGGCCGGGCGTTGCCGGAGACGGCGCTGTTCGATGCCGTGCGCGTCCAGCAGTGTCTTTCGAACCTGCTCTCCAATGCCATAAAGTTCACCAGCAACGGACAAGTCCGCGTGTTCGTCGATAGTGTCGAGACGGCGGATGAGACGCTTTTCAATGTCTCGGTCGAAGATGAAGGCCCCGGGATCGATCCCGCGCATCTCGACCAGCTTTTCGAACCTTTCCAGCAAGGAAATGGTGTGGTTGGCGGCACTGGTCTTGGTCTGGCGATCAGCCGCCGTCTTGCCGAACTGATGGGCGGCACGTTGATCGCGACCAGTCGGCTGGGCGCAGGGTCGAAGTTTACGTTCAGCTTCCTTGCAGGGGCTGCAAGAACGACTGCCCGAGCGCCCTCCGCGCGCCGGGCGGAGAAAACGCCGTTGCATGCGGAGAGACTGTCCAGCGGGCTTCGTATTCTGTTGGCCGAGGATATTCCGACAAACCGCTTTGTTGTCCGCGCGATGTTGTCGGCTCAACCGGTTGAACTCGTCGAGGCCGAGAACGGCGCCGAGGCATTGGACTGGCTTGATCGAGAGCACTTCGACATCGTGCTGCTGGATATGAACATGCCGGTGATGGACGGTCCGGAGATGATCGGGCTGCTGCGTGCCCGGACCGATGCGGTCGGGCGGATACCGGTGCTCGCTCTGACCGCTGATGCAATGACAGGTGATCGCGAGCGCTATCTGAAGCTCGGGATCAACGGTTACTTGCCGAAACCTCTGGATCGTGAACACCTGATCGCCGAGATCGCGCGCCTGACGGCGTGAGCATTGTACCGTAGGCCTGAACGACCGTTAGGGCGCGGTCCATATTCGGATCAACATGTGTGGTATCCAAACCGTGATCGGCCGCGGCTGCGGTTCGACCGGTGAGAGCCCCGCGCGGCCAACGCGATCTGGAGCAAATCGTCGTATGCCCGATCGTGTTTAAGCGCGTTCTGTTCTCGCGGCAGTCTCTCGTATGCTGCGGCGTCAGATCGGCGATGGTCCGGCCAGACGCGGCTCGAGGATCGGGGCAATCAGGAAGCCTGCGAGAAAGCCGCCGAGATGAGCTTCCCACGCCAGCGAGCCTTGACCCGCGAAGGCGACCGCCAGCAGCACGTTCATGGCGGCCAGCGCGATTATGGTGCGCCAGAAGCGATCGGCCGAGGCCCCGGTGCGGCGGATGTACCGCCACTCCCAGGATTTGAGCGCGCCGATCAGGCCGAAAAGCGCGCCGGACGCACCGACCATCGGGCCCTGCGAGTCGGCGAGCAAGCCGAAGACGAGTGAGCCGCCCAAGGCCGTGCCAACGAACAGGATCAGGAATTTCGCGGGCCCCATGACGCGGGCGACCATGCCGCCCACCGCGACGAAGAAAACGCCATTCATGGCGAGATGGAAAATGCCGCCGTGCAGGACCGAATAGGTCAGGAACGACGTCCAGAACCACCAGGGCACCGCCTGTCCGCGCAGTGCGCCCTCGAAGTAGATGTCGAGGAAGGCGAGGCCGTGATAGGACTGCCAGCGCAGGTCTTCTATCGGCAGGATCCCGGCATTGGACAGCGCGAAGGCAAGCTCGAAGGCGATGAAGATGCCGGTCAGCGCCCAGACGACTGTGGGCGGGCTGGCGTCGCCGAAGATGCTTTCCTTGGTCATGCGCGGGGGGCTCCTGCTTGGGTCTGATATCCGAACTCGGATTTCGCGGACCGTACGTCAAGTCCAGTCACGGAATTGCCTTGTCTTTGCGGCATCGCGCGGCATGGTAGCGCGCAAGGAGTTAAGGATGCGGAACGCGGCACTCTTTCTGGGGATCATCGGCGGTCTGGTCGGCATGGTCGTGGGGTTCTTCGCCTACGGGTTCGCTGTTCTGGGCGAGGTGTGGGCGGAGTTCTTCCAGGCAGCCCAGGACGTGGGCGTACCCGAGGTTGTCGAGGATCCGATGATCACGAAGGTCATAGCACTGGTGGCGCCGATCCTGGCGATTGCGGGCGCGGCGATGGCGCCAAGCCGTCCGGCGATCGCAGCGATCCTGTTGGTCGTGGCGACCATCGGCATGTATTACGGCTTCGACTTCAACGTCTTCACGATGTTCCCGATCGGAATGTGCGGCGTCGCCGGTTTGTTGGCGGTTCTGGGCGCCGTGCTGAAACCGGAGCCTGCGCATCACTGATACCACCAGAGAGACGGGGTCCGAGAACAGCGCCAAGGTCTCGACGCTGCTGATCCTTCTGCTGGCGGCGGTGACCGCGATCGGGCCGTTCTCGATGCATGCTCTCGCGCCGGCGCTGCCCTTTGTCAGCGTGGATTTCGAGGTGCCTGCCGCGTTGGCGCAGTTGATGCTGTCTTTGTCGTTGGTGGCGATGGCGGTTTTCAACCTGATCTGGGGGCCGTTGTCGGACCGGTACGGGCGCAGACCGATGCTGCTGCTGGGGCTTGCGCTGGGGGCCGTGGGGTCCGTGGTCGCAGCGCTTGCGCCGGACATCTGGCTCGCGGTGCTGGGGCGGTTGATGCAGGCGGCGGGGGCGGCGGCTGGAATGGTGCTGGCGCGCGCAGTGGCGCAGGACATGTTCGGGCAGGCGCGCGCGGCCGGGGTGATCGGTCAGATCACCGCCGTCATGGTGGCGGCCCCGATGATCGCGCCGACAGTGTCCGGCTTCGTGATCGACGGCGGTGGCTGGCGGGCCGTGTTCTGGATGAGTGCCGGGCTATGCGTGCTGCTATGGGTCTGGTCGCGTGCCGCGCTGGTCGAGACGGCGCCGCGCGGTGCGACGGGGGCAGGCGTCGGAGATCTGCTGCGGGGATTTCTGATCGTCGGTCGGAAGAGGGCGTTCTGGCGCTTTGCCGGATTTTCGGCGTTCTCACTGGCGGGGTTCTACTACTTCGTCGCCGTGGCGCCATACGTGATGCGCGAGGCGTTCGAGCAGGGACCAAAGACGAACGGCATCTACATCGTCATGCTGTCGGGACCCTACATGATCACGAACTTCATAGCCGGGCGTGTCAGTGCGCGGTTCGGCGGCGAGCGCGTGATGGTGTTCGGCGCGTTGCTGACGCTGCTCGGCCCCGTGATGGTCGCGGGCCTGTTGGTCTCGGGGGTGCATCACCCGCTGGCCGTTTTCATGCCGGGGATGATCCAGTCGTTCGGGGCGGGCCTTGCGACGCCGCATTCGATGGCAGGGGCAGTGGGGGCAGCGCCCGAGCGGGCGGGGGCGGCCTCGGGCCTTCTGGGCTTCAGCCAGTTTCTCGTCGCCTCGATCACCACCCAGGCTGCCGGCTTCCTGCCGCATGGCGAGGCATTGGTGATCCCGATCGGCATGGGATTGTGCCTTGTCCTCAGCTGCGTCTGCCTGTTCGGATTGCGCCCGCGGACGGCGTGAAAACGGCCCTGAAATGGGGACAAATCTGTGGGCAAAACAGTCGATATAATTTTGTCAAAAAACATGTTGCCAGCCCATCCGAATCTGCATATACCCCGCGCTCACCGGCGGCGGAGTGCCTCAAAACACTTCGCCGCCGATTGCTTCCAGAACCCCCGGGTTCGCGCGAAGCCGCTCTTTGATAAGATGAATCTATTGAAGGGATATGCGGGCGGTTTGGTTGTCTA
>ERZ1740062.202-NODE-202-length-44690-cov-4.979411_pt1 | contig 44690 bp, 37 predicted proteins | sample MGYA00581741_ERZ1740062 | MGnify/ENA primary metagenome ERZ1740062 (study PRJEB43018, sample SAMN04849747) | marine metagenome | isolation source: floating plastic debris | place: Pacific Ocean | collected 2008-09-01 | study: EMG produced TPA metagenomics assembly...
ATTTTCTTGCTGTTGGGAAGTGCATACTTCGCTTACGGTTGGATGATGCAAGTTGGAGTGGATCAAGGATATGCGCCAGTGCAACCCATTCACTACTCTCATAAAATTCACGCAGGAGATAATAAAATCGAGTGTAAGTACTGTCACTCATCTGCTAGGGTTTCAAAACATTCAGGCATTCCGGCTTTGAATGTGTGTATGAACTGCCACAAATCCATTTATGAGTACAAAGGTAATCCTGAGGGGCCTAGTGCAGAAGATTTGGCCAATGGCTACACTAATGAATTCTACACTGGAGAAATCAAAAAATTATATAAGGCAGTAGGTTGGGATGAAGAAAATCAACAATACACAGGCGAAGCACAGCCTGTTGAGTGGGTCCGCATCCACAACTTGCCTGACTTTGCTTATTTCAATCACTCACAGCACGTAACGGTTGCAGGTGTCGAATGTCAAACTTGTCACGGACCTGTTGAGGAAATGGAAATTATGTACCAACATGCTCCATTGACCATGGGTTGGTGTATCAATTGTCACCGTGAAACCAACGTAAAAGTAGAGGGCAACGAATACTACGAAGCGATTCATGCCGAACTTTCAAAAAAGTATGGCGTCACAGAATTGACGGCTGCTATGATGGGTGGATTGGAATGTGGTAAATGTCATTATTAATAAAGAAGGAAATTCGAGATATATCGTATGGCATCAAACAAGAAATACTGGAAAAGTGAAGCGGAATTAAATCCGAACGATTCCATTGTTGAGACGCTAAAGCAAAACGAGTTTACGGAGCATATTCCCGTAGATGATTTTCTAGGGGATAAAGAAACCCTCTCCGATTCGTCCACCAATCGTCGAGATTTCTTAAAATATATAGGTGTTTGAACAGCTGAGGCAGCAGCTGCATCTTGAGAAGGGCCGGTGCACAAATCTTAGACCTACGAAGTCCAGCCTGATAGAATCGTTCCTGGCGTAGCAAATTACTATGCCACTACCATTGCCGATGGTTTCGATTTTGCCAGTATCCTTATCAAAACCAGAGAAGGACGGCCTATCAAAGTGGAGAACAATACCATGGCAGGAGTCAATGGTGGTGCTAATGCAAGAGTCCAGGCTTCTGTACTTTCTTTATACGACAGCAAACGTGTTCAAGGACCCAGCGCAAATGGTGAGCCCATTGAATGGAAGGTTTTGGATGCTACGGTACGCGCTAAGTTGGGAAGTTTGGCTACAACTGGTAAGAAAATTGTGTTATTGACGCAAACCTATGCGAGTCCATCTACTTCCCGTTTGATAAAAGATTTTCAGGTAAAGTATCCAAATAGCTCACATGTAACGTACGATGCTATATCGCAGGATGCTGCGTTGAATGCGTTCAATAGCATGTATGGAGAACGCGCTTTAGCGGATTATGACTTTTCCAAAGCGGATTTAATCGTTTCCTTCGGAGCTGATATTTTGGGAGATTGGCAAGGGGGCGGATATGATAGTGCTTATGCCAAAGGACGTGTTCCAAAGAATGGAAAAATGTCCAAGCATATCCAAATGGAGAGTAATATGTCACTCTCTGGTGCCAATGCCGATGACAGGGTGCCTATGACCGCTACTGAGCAAAAAATTGCTTTGGCCAAGTTATATGGTAAGTTGAATGGCAGTAACGTAGGGGGTGGTACTTCCGAGGTAGATGCTGTAGTAGATGCTTTGGCTTCTAAAATCAGAAAAGCGGGTAGTAAAGCAGTTGTGGTAACTGGTTTGGACGATATCATTGCTCAGATGGTGGTTTTGGCCATCAACAAAATGCTCAATAGTGACGCTTTTGATTCGGAACACCCAAAATATACAAGACAAGGAAATACTTCGCAGGTAGCCAAGTTGGTATCCGACATGAATGCGGGCCGCATAGGTGCACTTATCATGGATGGAGTGAATCCTGCGTACAGTTTGCCAAATGCAGAAGAATTTGTTTCTGGTCTGGCTAAGGTAGACGTCTCGGTTGATTTTGCTTTTAATCAAGATGAGACTGCTATAGCTTCTAAATACGTTGCAGCGTCTTCCCACTTTTTAGAGTCTTGGGGTGATGTGGAATTCAAAAAGAATCACTTTGCATTAACCCAACCTACGATTCGTGAGTTGTTTGATACGCGTCAATTCCAGAATTGTCTGTTGAATTGGATGGGTGAGTCAAAGTCATACTACGAGTATATCCGTGAAACTTGGGATAGCTCGATTCTTAATGGTGCGAGTTGGAACCAAGCTTTGCAAGATGGTTTCTTCAAAGGTGGAGAGGGTGTTATGATGATGACCGAGGATGCAGCAACTCCTGTTGTTGCCGAGGTAAGTGAAGAAACTGAAGAAGTGGAAGAGCCTGCTATGGTTTCTTTGACGGCTGCAGTGCGGTCTTTGGTAAATTCAACAAGTGATGGAATTGAATTGCTTCTGTATTCCAAAACCGGTATGGGGGATGGAAAACAAGCCAACAATCCTTGGTTGCAAGAGTTTCCTGACCCGATTTCCAGAGTTTCTTGGGATAACTATCTCATGGTCTCCAAGGCAGATGCAGAGACCTGGGAATTGGAAAACTACAATGTTGCCGATGGTGGATTGAACGGTAGTTTGGTGAACATCACTGTGGATGGAAAAACAATCAACAATGTTCCAGTTATTATTCAGCCTGGACAAAAACAAAATACGGTAGCTTTAGCTCTTGGATATGGCCGAAAAGAAGGCATGAAAGAGGAGATGGCTACCGGTGTAAATGCTTTTGCCTTTTACAAGGACTTTTCAAGCGTGCAAACCGCCTCTATTGAAAAAGCTGCTGGAGAACATGAGTTTGCTTGTGTTCAGTTGCACAAAACCATGATGGGACGTGGTGATATCATCAAAGAGACTTCTTTGGAGATTTTCAACACGAAAGACAAGCACGAGTGGAACCACATGCCAGAGGTGAGCTTAAACCACCAAGAGATTCCGGTGACTTCACCAGATGCAGATTTGTGGCAAGAGTTTGATCGTTCTATTGGACACCACTTTAACATGTCCATTGATTTGAACGCTTGTACCGGTTGTGGAGCTTGTGTTATTGCATGTCATGCAGAAAACAACGTTCCTGTTGTAGGAAAAGCTGAAATACGCAAATCGAGAGATATGCACTGGTTGCGTATCGATAGATATTACTCTTCCGAAGAAACCTTCGAGAAGGACAACCAAAAGAAAGACGGCCTTGATGGTCTGTTTGGAGATAATGGTGCTTTGGGTGGCTTTGGTCAGATGGAAGACCCATCAACCAACCCTCAAGTAGCCTTCCAACCTGTAATGTGCCAACACTGTAACCACGCACCTTGCGAAACGGTTTGTCCAGTTGCAGCGACAGCACACAGTAGACAAGGTCAAAACCATATGGCATATAACCGTTGTGTGGGAACACGTTACTGTGCGAACAACTGTCCGTATAAAGTGCGAAGGTTCAACTGGTTCCTGTACAACAACAATGACGAGTTCGATTATTACATGAACAATGACCTAGGTAAAATGGTCATCAACCCTGACGTAAACGTGCGTTCAAGAGGGGTCATGGAAAAATGTTCGCTTTGTATCCAGATGACACAAAAAACGATTTTGGATGCAAAACGCGAAGGTCGTGTTATCAAGGATGGAGAGTTCCAAACGGCTTGTTCATCCGCTTGTAGTTCTGGTGCAATTGTATTTGGGGATATCAATGATGAAGAAAGCCAGATTGCAAAATTGAAAGAAGATGATAGAATGTACCACTTGTTAGAGCACGTAGGCACCAAGCCAAACGTATTCTATCAAGTTAAGGTGCGCAATGCTGAAGAAGCATAATCAATAAATAGAAGTTAATAGTAGTTACAATATGGCGTCGCATTACGAAGCACCTATTCGAAAACCACTTGTCCTAGGCGATAAGGGATACCACGATGTTACCGTGGATATTGCCCGTCCGGTTGAAGGCAAGGCCAATAAGCAATTGTGGATTGTGTTCAGCATCGCATTGGTGGCCTTTCTTTGGGGGCTTGGGTGTATCATTTATACCGTTTCCACAGGTATTGGGGTTTGGGGTCTTAACCGAACCGTAAACTGGGCTTGGGATATCACCAACTTTGTATGGTGGGTAGGTATTGGTCACGCAGGAACCCTGATTTCAGCGGTATTATTGTTATTCCGTCAGAAGTGGAGAATGGCGATTAACCGTTCTGCGGAGGCTATGACGATTTTCTCTGTAATCCAAGCAGGACTTTTCCCCATCATTCACATGGGACGTCCTTGGTTGGCATATTGGGTGCTACCTATTCCAAACCAGTTCGGTTCGTTGTGGGTAAACTTTAATTCCCCACTACTTTGGGACGTATTCGCGATTTCAACGTACTTATCGGTATCACTTGTTTTCTGGTGGACAGGTCTTCTGCCTGACTTTGCTATGATTCGTGACCGCGCGGTGCGCCCTTTCCAAAAGAAAATCTACAGTCTTTTGAGTTTCGGTTGGTCCGGAAGAGCAAAAGATTGGCAACGTTTTGAGGAAGTATCCTTGGTCTTGGCTGGTTTGGCTACGCCTTTGGTACTTTCTGTACATACCATTGTATCCTTTGACTTCGCCACTTCGGTAATTCCAGGATGGCACACCACGATTTTCCCTCCCTACTTTGTGGCAGGAGCGATTTTCTCTGGGTTTGCTATGGTAAACACCTTGTTGATTATCATGCGTAAGGTGTGCAGCTTGGAAGCTTACATTACCGTACAGCATATTGAGTTGATGAACATTGTAATCATGATTACAGGTTCTATTGTAGGTTGTGCTTACATCACTGAGCTGTTTATAGCCTGGTACTCAGGAGTGGAATATGAACAATATGCATTCTTGAACAGAGCTACTGGTCCTTATTGGTGGGCTTATTGGGCAATGATGACTTGTAATGTATTCTCACCGCAGTTCATGTGGTTCAAAAAATTGCGAACTAGTATTATGTTCTCTTTCTTTATTTCTATTGTTGTAAACATTGGAATGTGGTTCGAACGTTTCGTAATTATCGTAACCTCTTTACATAGGGATTACCTTCCTTCTTCTTGGACGATGTTCTCTCCAACTTTCGTGGATATTGGAATTTTCATCGGAACCATCGGTTTCTTCTTTGTACTGTTCTTATTGTACTCAAGAACCTTCCCGGTTATCGCTCAAGCGGAGGTGAAATCTATTTTGAAATCTTCTGGTGAACGCTTTAAAGTGCTTCGTGCCGAAGGAAAACCATTATATGTGAAGCCTGCCAATGGAATCATCATTGAAACAGAGGTAGAAGAAGTTGAAGAAGCAGAACCGGCAAGTGGCGGTATAATTGGTGCGCCCGTGATGCAATTATTGGGGGCGATTGGGAATTTTGACAAGGACACCCAAATTCCGGATGATTTGAAAAAAGTAAAGGGAATAGGTCCTTTGATGGAAAAGACCTTGAACAAGATAGGTATCTTCTCTTTCCTTCAGGTAAGCAAGATGACCGCGAACGAATACAATTTATTGGATTCGATTACCGGTTCTTTCCCTGGACGAGCACAGCGAGATGATTGGGCCGGTCAGGCGAAAACCTTGATAAACTTAGATAAATAAACGTATGGCATCCACAACGTTCAAAGCGATTTACGATGATGACGATGTGCTAATGCACGCAGTCAAAAAGATTCGTGCTGAAAAATACCATATCGAAGAAGTATACACTCCTTTTCCGGTACACGGATTGGATAAGGCAATGGGATTGCCTCATACTCGGTTGGCTATTACAGCTTTCATGTACGGCTGTTTGGGCTTGACTGTGTCCATTGTAATGATGAATTACATCATGATTGAAGATTGGCCACAAGATATTGGAGGTAAGCCAAGTTTTAGCTATTTGGAAAATATGCCGGCTTTCGTACCTATCATGTTTGAGTTGACGGTTTTTTTCGCGGCGCACTTGATGGTTATCACATTTTATTTAAGAAGTAGAATGTGGCCGTTCAAAGAAGCCGAAAATCCCGATGTGCGAACCACGGATGACCATTTTTTGGTGGAAGTGGAAGTTGGAAACGACGAAGAGGCTTTAAAACAATTATTGTTGGAAACCGGTGCCGTAGAGGTGCATGTTCCCAAAAAAAAGTAAGATGATGATAAAATCTTTTGGTAAAGTACTTCTAGGATTATCATTGGTAGGATTGATGACCTCTTGTTTCAACAAGAACAGTCCCAATTACCAGTACATGCCCAACATGTACGAATCTGTAGGGTACGAAACCTATGAGCAAGTCGAGAATGGCCTTTTCCCGCAAGGAACGGAAGCCATGTTGCCTGCAGACAATACAATTTCTAGGGGCTACATGCCTTACGAGTTTGACAACACATTAGAGGGTAAAGAGTTGGCACGTTTGCAGCCTAGTCCATTGGATTCCCTTCAATCTGAGACTAATTTGGCCAAAGGAAAAGAACTTTACGATATCTATTGTGCTATTTGCCACGGGGCGAAAGGAAAAGGACAAGGATGGCTTGTAAAGAGAGAAAAAATTCTTGGAGTGCCAAGCTATGATGATGTTGCAAGAAATATTACAGTAGGGAGCACCTACCATACCATGTATTACGGATTGAATTCCATGGGATCTTACGCTTCCCAAATGGATAATGAAAAAGAGCTATGGCAAGTAGCCGAATATGTGATGCAACTCAAAGCAGACCTAACTAAATAATTGGATAGATAGCAGAATACTATGTATACGTTTTCAAACAATCTTAAAATAGGCTCCTTTATCGCAATGGCGGTTGGGTTGATTTGCTTGGCTACAGGCTTTTTGACCGCTCCGTCAACTGTTGAAGAAGCGAAAGCCATGGTGGCTCCTCATGGCGATGACCACGGTCATGGCGAACATGCTGGTGAAGGTGGTGGACATTCAACCGCTGTGTTTGATGGGGACAACGAAGTTCATGCCAGTGGCGATGAGCATGCTGAAGGGCATGGCGCCTCGCATGATGAGCACCTGTTGCACCAATTGCAAAACAGACCTTGGGCAGCATTGTACGTTGCGGCTTTTTTCTTTTTTATGATTGCTTTGGGTGTTTTGGCGTTTTATGCGATTCAAAGAGCAGCGCAAGCCGGTTGGTCGCCTTTGTTATTCCGGGTTATGGAGGGAATTACTGCCTATCTGGTACCTGGAGGAATCATTGTTTTTGTGATTTTATTATTGTCTGTGCTCCACATGAACCATATGTTCGTTTGGATGGATGCCGATACGGTAGCAAATGATGCCTTGTTGCAAGGAAAAAAAGGGTATTTGGACCCAACATTCTTTTTAATTCGTGCATTGGTTTTCTTGGGAGGATGGATTTTCTACCGGGAGTATTCACGTAGACTGTCCTTAGCACAAGATGACTCCGATAACAATTCGAATTTCGTAAAGAATTTCAGATGGTCTGCAGCCTTTTTAGTATTCTATTTGGTAACGGAATCCATGATGTCTTGGGACTGGATAATGAGTTTAGATCCACACTGGTTTAGTACATTATTTGGATGGTATGTTTTCGCTAGCATGTTTGTATCCGGTATCACAACCATAGCCATTGTTACCGTATATCTCAAGTCAAAAGGATACCTAACGGAAGTAAACGATAGCCATATTCACGATTTGGCCAAGTTTATGTTCGGGATTAGTATTTTCTGGACGTATTTGTGGTTTGCCCAATTTATGTTGATTTGGTATGCCAACATTCCTGAAGAGGTTACGTACTATGTAGCACGTTTTCAAGATTATAAACTGCCATTTTTCGGTATGCTTGCGATGAATTTCATCTTCCCGCTTTTGGTGTTGATGAATAGTGATTACAAACGTATCAATTGGTTTGTTATTATGACAGGGATTGTAGTGTTGTTTGGACACTATCTCGATATTTTTAATATGGTTATGCCTGCCACGGTTGGGGACCAATGGAGTTTGGGAGTTCCTGAAATTGGAGGCATACTGTTTTTTGGGGGATTGTTTACATTTTGGGTCTTTACGGCGCTTTCCAAAGCACCATTGCAACCCAAACGAAATCCATTTTTGGAAGAGAGTCGACAATTTCATTATTAATTGGATTAAGTCTTAGAGAGAAGAAATGACCGCATTATTGACTTTGACTGTTTTAGTACTGGTGGCCATTGCCATTTGGCAAATGACCAAAATTTTTCAATTGTCCCAGCTAAAAACGGAAACCACTGAGGTGGCTACGGATGCCGATAACAAGAACAACGGTTATCTTTTATTCGGGTTCTTGATTTTCATTTACGGAATCACCATCTTCAGTTTTGCAAAATATACCAAGGTATTATTGCCTGAAGCGTCTTCAGACCATGGGGCTGAATATGACCAGTTGATGTGGGTTTCATTTGCCATTATCTTTTTTGTGCAAACTATAACCCAAGCATTGCTGCACTACTTCGGATACAAGTATCGTGGTGAAAAAGGGAAAAAAGCTCTGTTTTTTGCCGACAACGATCGTTTAGAGTTCATCTGGACCATCATTCCAGTCATTGTTTTGGCAGGTCTTATCCTATGGGGACTATATACCTGGACCAATATCATGGATGTCAATGACGAAGGTGACCCTTTAATTGTGGAGTTATACGCACAACAATTCAATTGGACTGCTCGTTATGGCGGCACCGACAATGTATTGGGTGATGCGAGTGTTCGTTTAATTGATATCAATAGAGCCAATGTTTTAGGTTTGGATGAGGCAGACCCGAATGCTACAGATGATGTAATTGTTAAGGAACTGCACTTGCCCGTAGGGAGAAAGGTGAACTTTAAAATGCGTTCACAAGATGTTTTGCACTCTGCGTATATGCCTCACTTTAGAGCACAAATGAATTGTGTGCCTGGAATGGTTACCCAATTCTCGTTTACCCCAACAGTTACAACTGAAGAGATTCGATTGAACCCTGATGTGGTGGACAAAGTACAACGAACCAACGCAATTCGAGCACAAAGGGCTGCTGAAGGAAAACCAGATTCAGAACCTTGGGTTTTTGATTACGTTTTGCTTTGTAATAAAATCTGCGGTACTTCGCATTACAACATGCAAATGAAGATTATCGTGGAAACAGAAGAAGAATTTAATAAATGGTTGGAAGAACAGGCCACCTTTGGGGATACTGTGACCTCCAATCCATAAGATATATTGCTAGAAAAGAAAATTGAACAATTAAAAATTAGGTTATGTCGGTAACAGCACATGCACCAGCACACGCAGAAGACCATGCTCATGACGATCATGGACATCACCACCATAAAGAAACATTCATAACAAAATACATCTTTAGTCAAGACCATAAGATGATTGCAAAGCAATATCTTATCACTGGACTTATCATGGGATTCATTGGTATTGCCATGTCCCTATTGTTCAGAATGCAGTTGGCTTGGCCAGGAGAATCCTTCCCAGTTTTTGAAGCACTTTTGGGAAAATGGGCCCCAGATGGGGTAATGGATGCTGATATTTATTTGGCATTGGTAACCATTCACGGAACCATTATGGTATTCTTTGTTTTGACAGCAGGTTTGAGTGGTACCTTCAGTAGCCTTTTGATTCCGTTGCAAATTGGTGCGCGTGATATGGCTTCTGGCTTTTTGGACGTGGTATCATACTGGTTGTTCTTTGTGTCTTCAGTCATTATGGTGATTTCACTTTTTGTTGAGGCTGGACCAGCGGCAGCAGGTTGGACGATTTATCCGCCTTTGAGCGCCTAGCCAATGGCCCAACCAGGTTCTGGAGCGGGTATGACTTTGTGGTTGGTATCCATGGCGATTTTCATAGCCTCTTCTCTTTTGGGTTCTTTGAACTATATCGTAACCGTTATCAACTTAAGAACTAAAGGAATGTCAATGACGCGTTTGCCGTTGACTATTTGGGCATTCTTTGTAACCGCAATCATTGGTGTTATCTCTTTTCCAGTATTACTTTCAGCGGCTTTGTTGCTGATTATGGATAGAAGTTTTGGTACGTCGTTCTTCTTATCCGATATTTTTATTCAAGGCGAAGTATTGCACTACCAAGGCGGTTCACCCGTATTGTACGAGCATTTGTTCTGGTTCTTGGGTCACCCTGAAGTATATATCGTATTGTTGCCTGCCTTAGGTATTACCTCCGAGGTAATGTCTACAAACGCCAGGAAACCGATTTTCGGATATCGCGCAATGGTAGCTTCTATTTTGGCAATTGCCTTTTTATCAACTATAGTATGGGGACACCATATGTTTATTTCTGGAATGAATCCATTCTTGGGGTCAGTATTTACATTTACTACCCTTTTAATTGCGATTCCTTCCGCGGTAAAAGCGTTTAACTATATCACGACCCTTTGGAAAGGGAATCTCCAATTGAATCCGGGGATGCTGTTCTCGATAGGTTTGGTATCTACCTTCATCACTGGAGGTTTAACAGGTATCATTCTGGGAGATAGTACATTGGATATCAATGTTCACGATACCTACTTTGTAGTAGCACACTTCCATTTGGTAATGGGTATTTCAGCATTATACGGGCTATTCGCAGGGGTATACCACTGGTTCCCTAAAATGTTCCAAGGTCGTATGATGAATAAGAATTTGGGTTATGTCCACTTCTGGATTACTGCAATATGTGCCTATGGGGTATTTTTCCCAATGCACTTCGTGGGTATGGCAGGGGTACCAAGGAGATATTATCAAAACACTGCATTCCCAATGTTTGATGAGTTGACCAATGTACAAATCTTAATGACTGTTTTTGCACTTATTGCGGCAGCAGCGCAATTGGTATTTGTATACAATTTCATTTACAGTATTTTCTACGGAAAAAGAGGGCCTCAAAATCCATGGAAGTCCAATACATTGGAATGGACAACACCTCAAGAGCATATGCATGGGAACTGGCCTGGTAAAATTCCAGAAGTACATCGTTGGGCTTATGATTACAGCAAGACCTATGAAAACGGCGAGTATATCATTCCAGGACAGGATTTCGTTCCTCAGAACATTCCACTTCAAGAAAATGAAGAAGAGCTGAACCATTAGGTTCTTTCACAGATAAAATCAAAACCCATCGGAAACGATGGGTTTTTTTGTGGGCAACATGCCAGTTCGTTTTGGTTCAATAATTGTAATATCTTTAAATAACCTTCAATAATGAAAACGTGAAAACCTCATATCTTCTTTTGGCGCTTTTGTTGCCTGTTATTGTCTTCTCACAACGCAAACCTAAAATAAAGGGTAGCCGGGTCGTTACAGAAGTCAAACAAGAATTGCCCTCGTTCAATGCTATTCAATTGAATAGTGATATGGATATTACGCTGAAAAAATCCTTTGGGCCAGGCTATACCATAATTGCAGACGACAATCTTATTGATATTTACAAGTTTAAGGTGGAGGATAGCACCTTGGTTATTTCCTCTTTTTATGATGTGTCTTCAAAGAAACAGCTCGAGATAACGGTAGAATATGTTGAACTCACTGCCCTGTCGGTCAAAGAAGGTAGTGTGGTTTCCAAAGAACAAATCACTACAGATGCCCTGTTCGTGGATGCGTTTGGCGCCTCAAGACTGGATTTGCAGGTCAATGCTGGAGTAGCAGACATCAATTTGGAAGATAACACCAAGGCAGACTTTAACCTTGACGTTGACTCACTGAATGTACGCTTGGCCAAGCGTGCGGAATCCTACATGTACGCCGTGACGGAATCCAATACGGTTTCTTTGGAGACCAATAGCAGTTTAACCTTACAAGGTACTTCCGATAGAATGGCACTTGAGGTTACCGGTAACGCGAAATATAAGGGTGAGAAGATGGAAGCGGGTTCCGTTCAGGTAATGATGGATAATGAAGCCCAGGTACGCTTACACGCTTTTCGGGAATTGGTTTTGTCTTCCAAAGGGAATGCCCGAATGCTACTTTACGGAAATCCTAAAATCACCATTGAAGAATTTTTGAATACCTCGCAACTCCTGAAAAAAGATTCGGATTGATTATCGCGCAATTGGCGCGGTCATGCAATGGTCTGGAATTCCAAAACCATCTACCAATACACCAATATGAGGTCGCAATTCAGAGCACAAACGTTCTACGCGTTGACGAATCACCTTGGATTTGGTGCCTCCGATATAGCCCTGTTCCAAAAACCATCTAGCATCATCATTAATATGGTGCAGCGCGAATAGGCATCCCAGTTTTGTAAACAACGCCTTGTATTCCGGTTCCTTCACCGTATCGCAAAATTCCATAAAAATAGAATAGGCCAACTCGATGCTATATGCTTTACCCAAAACAATCAAATGGGTTTGCACTTTCAAGAATGCCTGATAGGCTGGGATTCCAATTTTAATATAATCTCGAATCCGCATGGCCAAGGTATACGTCAGTCTTCGTGTACGATAGTCAAAAGCATGCTTATGGAATTTCGGATTGTATAAATGGTCCGCGTCCACGTTGTTCACATACATAGGATTAATCGTATTTAACTTATCCGATAACTGTGACCGCAATAACTTCAGTACCGAAGCAAATCCGGAGCTATTGAATTCAGCCTTAAAATCTGATAAAACGCCTTTGGCGGCCAATTGCAACAATACGGTATTATCACCCTCGAAAGTCGTGAAAATATCTACATCCCCTTTTAAATCCCCTAAGCGGTTTTCTGAAAGATAACCTTTCCCTCCGCAGGCTTCACGACATTCCTGAATAGTGGCGTTGGAGAACCACGTAATCATGGATTTCAAACCAGCGACTTGGGTCTCAATCTGACGCATATCATCAGAGGTATTTTGACTGTAGTCTGCCATCAGTTTTTTCAAAGTTGCGTGGTAGACGTAAGCACTGGCTACCGCTGGGGTCAACCGAACCTGATGCGAAGGGTAGTCCATGATAAGGTCTTCTTGAATCTTGATACTATCATTGAACTGCCTTCTTTGCAAACTATGCCGAACTGCAATGGTCAAGGCAACTTTTGCACCTGCCAATGCACCTTGAGCTACACAAATTCTGCCACCAACGAGCGTTCCCAGCATGGTAAAAAAGCGTTTGTTCGGGTTTTTGATAGGCGATGAATACACCCCAGCTTCAGAAACACTACCGTATTTATCCAAAAGATTTTCTCGGGGCACGCTTACTTGATTAAACCAAATCTTGCCATTGTCGACGCCATTCAAGCCCAATTTATAGCCATTATCTGCCACGGTGATACCGGGCAAGACTTCATGAGCCTCGTTGCGAATGGGAACTAATAAGGCGTGTACTCCTTCATTTTTACCGTTTACGATAAGCTGCGCGAACACCGAAGCCATTTTGGCATGCATTGCGTTTCCGATGTACTCTTTGTTATCGTTTTCTCCAGGGGTATGGATGATAAAAGAATCGGTTTCAGGGTGATAGGTAGCGGTGGTTTTAATGCCTCTCACATTGGAGCCATGCCCTGTTTCCGTCATAGCAAAACAACCTAGTAAAGAAGCTTCGCCGGATGCTTTCAAATATTGGTCATGGTGTTTTTTGGTTCCGAGTTTTTGAACACTTCCCCCAAAAAGACCGTATTGCACCCCAAACTTCACGGCAAGACTTCCATCTACGTACATGAGGTGCTCAAAAATACCAGCATACCCCAACATATCATCTTTTCCACCATATGCTTCTGGATAGCCCCATGCACCATATCCTGATTTACCCAATAAAGAAACTTGCTCCAATACTTTTTGACGAAACACATCTTTGTCGCGAAGTGTTTCCCAACGGAAAAGCTTTTGGTTTAAGAAGTCTCGAAATTTGGAAAGAACAGCTTCCTGTTCTCCCAAGAGTAAATCGTCTATCGTTTTCGCACTGTAGCGATTGGACTGTAATTCGTGCTCTACCTCAATATCAAAGAGATAATTGTAGTGATTGGGTTGAATGCCTAAGTTCAACTCGATTGCTTGCAGATGTGAATTGGTAACGTATGCGTCGTCCATAGTCTTTACCAATCGCTCGCTGAGGGAGGACAAAGGGTAGGTGTCACTTTCAATCAGTTTTATATGGGCTTTGGCAATCAGCTGCTTCCATTTTTTAAACTCTTCATCCGAAGGCGGTGATTTTCGATTCAACCATTGTGACAAGAGGTCACGGTCCGCAGCGTCCAAGGATTCATCTTCTTCCAGATGGGTCTTGACCACAGAAATTTCAGAGGCCGAGAGCAAATCATCTGACCAAATCACATAAAACAATGGGATATATTGTAAAACGCCTGAGGTATACGTCGTAGTAATCATAGGCTTCTAAACTAGTGCTGATTTTCTACTAAGTTACGGCGAAACACTCAAAATGCGTTGGGGCTTTCCACATTCCCGTTTGGCGCTTTTTTCAGTTATATTTGTTTTGGTATGAATGAGAACCTAGACCCGAATCCCCAAAACTATTCTTCTGAAGAATTGGATATTGAAAGAGCCTTGCGGCCTGTAAACTTTGATGATTTTACAGGACAAGAACAGGTTTTGGAAAATTTGAAGGTCTTCGTGCAAGCCGCAAACCTTCGTGGGGCGGCTTTGGACCATACCCTTTTTCATGGTCCTCCTGGACTAGGAAAAACTACCCTTGCGCACATTCTGGCCAATGAACTGGGTGTGGGGATAAAAATTACTTCAGGTCCTGTGTTGGACAAACCGGGAGACTTGGCCGGATTACTTACCAATCTAGATGAGCGTGATGTACTGTTTATTGATGAGATTCATCGGTTGAGTCCTATTGTAGAAGAGTATTTGTACTCTGCTATGGAGGACTATAAAATTGATATCATGATTGAAACCGGGCCTAATGCCCGCACGGTCCAAATCAATTTGAGTCCTTTTACCCTAGTTGGCGCAACAACCCGTTCTGGTCTGTTAACAGCACCGATGCGTGCCCGTTTCGGTATTCAAAGCCGATTGCAATACTACAATACCGAATTGTTATCTACTATTGTTGAACGAAGTGCTGATATTCTTAAGGTTTCCATTACGCAGGAAGCAGCGATTGAAATTGCTGGAAGGAGTAGAGGTACTCCAAGAATATGTAACGCTTTGTTGCGAAGGGTCCGGGATTTTGCACAAATCAAAGGAAACGGAAATATCGACTTGGAGATTTCCAAATTCAGCCTAAAGGCACTCAATGTAGATGCCCATGGCTTGGATGAAATGGACAATAAAATATTGAGTACCATTATCGATAAATTCAAGGGAGGTCCTGTCGGTATTACTACCTTGGCTACAGCGGTTTCAGAAAGTGCCGAGACCATTGAAGAGGTGTATGAACCGTTTTTGATTCAACAAGGTTTCATTATGCGGACGCCACGAGGAAGGGAGGTCACCGAATTGGCATACCGTCATTTGGGCAAAGTCAAAGGAGGAAGTCAAGCAGGTTTGTTTTCATGAAAAACCTACCCCATGTTCCTTCCCGAAAGATTTTTGCCAACAGTAAACGCATCCTACAAAATCCCCTTCCGTTTCATCGGGAAAACTTTGATAAGCTAGGAGATACCTTTCGAATCTCCATTCCTGGAGAAGGAAAAGTTATTTTTAGCCGTGACCCGGCTTGGGTCAAACAAATCCTTCAAAAACAGCATAGGGCTTTTGAAAAGTCAAAGTTGCAGACCAAAGATTTGGCAAAATACATCGGGAAAGGTCTGTTAACAGCCGAAGGGGAGCATTGGCGAAAACATCGAAAGATGATTCAGCCGGCTTTTAACGCCTCCCATGTGCAACGCCTGTTGCCCATTATCCAATCGACCATCCAACAGGAATTGGAGAAAATTGAACGGGATGTTCCGCAAGACGTTCATGCTCTAATGGGCGATTTGGCTTTTCAGGTGGTTGCAAAAAGTCTCTTCAGTAAGAGTGACATCAGCGCTACGATGCACCGACTAAAAGAAATTACCGAAATCAATCAGAATATGTTGGTTCGAGAAATGCGAAGACCCTACCTAACTTGGTGGTTCGACCTGACAGGGCAAACCCGAAAACATTTGGATTTTTCGAAAGAAGCCCAGGATTTGTTAAACCTCCTCATTGAAAAAAGAAGCCGAGATGGAGGGACGGGTGAGGACCTTTTGGATGTATTGTTGGCCGCCACGTATGAGGATGGTGCACCAATGCCCCGAAGACAATTGATTGATGAGGTAATGATTTTGTTCACGGCGGGGCATGAGACTACGGCAAACGCCCTTGCTTTTACCTTGTATTTTATTGCACAAGATGAGCAACTTCAGAAGCGTTTGGTCGGGGAAGTAGAAACATTTTATGCTTCGGATGGACTGGAAAACCTATCCAAAATGGAGTGGATTATCTCCACAATCAAAGAAGCGATGCGTATTTTCCCTCCGGTTTACGTGATAGACCGAGTTTCATTGGAAAAAACAGAAGTTGCTGGGACAGTACTTGAAAAAGGAACGTTGGTGTTGCTTTCTATTTTTGAGCTACACCGAACCAAATCCTTTTGGGAAGAGCCTGAACGGTTTGAACCCCAAAGGTTTTTGGATAAGGATATGAAACAACTTGGGGGCTACTATTATCCCTTTGGCGCCGGTCCAAGAATGTGTATCGGAAACACTTTCGCGCACTATGAGATGGTACTGGCCATAGCCGAAATACTCAAGCGATTCAAAATTTCAGCTTTTATGGATGCAGTTGAAATCAATCCATTGATTACCTTAAAGCCTAAGGAAGTCAAACTTATTTTTTCGGAGCGCTCAGCGTGACTAATGAATTCTAAAGAAAACCATACCCATTTCATAAAGTCCGAAGCGAAACGCCTTGGGTTTTTGTCCTGCGGGATTTCCAAGGCGGGTTTTTTAGAAGAAGAAGCACCTCGTTTGGAAAAATGGCTCAACAACAACATGCATGGAGAGATGGCCTACATGGAAAATCATTTTGATAAACGGCTCGACCCTACAAAGCTCGTAGAAGGTTCCAAATCCGTTATCTCTTTGTTACTAAACTATTACCCGGAAGAGCAGCAAAATTCGGAATCCTACAAAATATCCAAATATGCTTATGGCAAGGATTATCACTTTGTAATCAAAGAGAAATTAAAAACCCTATTCCATTCCATTCAAGAAAATATTGGAGAGGTATATGGGCGAGCCTTTGTAGACTCCGCTCCGGTATTGGATAAGGCCTGGGCAGCAAAAAGCGGTTTGGGATGGATGGGCAAGCATAGTAATCTTCTAACTCAACAGGTTGGCTCTTTTTACTTCATTGCAGAACTGATTGTGGATTTGGAGTTGGAATACGATACACCAGTCACAGATCATTGCGGTACCTGCACCGCTTGCATTGATGCTTGTCCAACAGAAGCTATAGTGGAACCTTATGTAGTTGATGGTAGTAAGTGTATTTCTTACTTTACCATCGAATTGAAAAATGAGATTCCCACTGAGATGCAAGGTAAATTTGATGATTGGATGTTCGGTTGCGACGTATGCCAAGATGTTTGTCCGTGGAATCGGTTTTCCAAACCCCATGAGGAACCCTTGTTCAATCCTAATCCAGAATTATTGTCCATGACAAAAAAAGACTGGGAAGAAATCACCGAGGATGTTTTCAAAAAAACCTTTAAAAAATCAGCGGTAAAAAGAACAAAATTCTCTGGATTGAAAAGGAACATAGATTTCATTAAATAATGATTTTCACAAAATTCAAACGTTTTCGTTTGGAATAATTCAATTTTTATGGGGTGGTTTTTAAAGAAGATTCAAGAAAATACTATCTTAAAACGATAAAGGCTCATATACAATAGGCCAAATACCACTAAACCAACGCAATACGAATGAGAATAAAGAAACCTAAATTAAGTTTCTGGCAGATTTGGAACATGAATGTCGGATTCTTGGGAATACAATACAGTTTTGGATTACAGCAAAGCGCCATCAACCCTATTTTTCTCTTTCTGGGAGCAGCTGAAGAGATTTTGCCCATTTTAAATATTGCAGGCCCAATCACCGGACTCATTGTACAGCCAATTATTGGTGCAGTTTCTGATAAAACGTGGACGCCTCGATGGGGTAGGAGAAAACCCTTTTTCTTGATTGGGGCTATTTTGGGTAGCTTATGCCTTTTCGCTTTTCCGTTGAGTCCTGCACTTTGGTTTGCAGTAGGCCTACTTTGGGTTTTGGATGTAGGTAACAATATGGCCATGGAACCGTATCGGGCTTTTGTTGGGGATAAACTTCCAGACAGTCAGTTAAGTATTGGTTACCAAATGCAAAGTCTTTTCGTGGGAGCAGGGATTTTGTTGGCCAACACTTCCATTTTTCTTTTCCAAGATTGGTTTGGAGGTGGGGATGAAATAGCCGGGCAAATACCCAAATGGTTGTATTATTCCTTTTTTATTGGCTCTTTTTTGTCAATAGCTACCATTTTATGGTCAGTTTTTAAGACCCCAGAGATACCGCCCAGTGATGAAGAACTGGCAGAAATAAACAAGCATAAAACGCTTCCTTTTATTGAGCGATTCAAACTACCGTTCGTAGAAATAAGACATGCGGTTAAAGACATGCCAAAATTTATGTGGAAGTTATCGGGAGTGTATCTTTTTCAGTGGTATGCCCTTTTTGTCTACTGGCAATTTATAACTCCGTTGTTCAGAACTACAATGGGGTATGATACCTCGCAAGCAGCAGCCCAGGCTGCTAAGATGAGTACAACGTATAACATAGTTACTGCCGTCGTGGCATTGATCTTGGTCCCCTTGACCATCCGATTTGGAGGGAAAAAGATTTATGCACTCAGTCTTTTAGGGACTGCTTTGGCATTATTCGCGATTCCTAATATAGATGATCCCGTTTACGTATTGTTCCCCATGGTGCTGTTTGGTATAGGATGGGCTGCAATGATGGGAATTCCTTACAGCATGGTTTCTAAAATTGTTCCCCAAGAAAGAAGAGGGGTATACATGGGTATTTTGAACATGATGATTGTTATCCCTATGGGAATCCAGACTTTGACATTCGGACCTATCTTTACAAAGTTATTAGGCGCCAATGCAGCAAACGCTATGCTTTTCGCAGGAGTATGTTTTGTTCTGGCATCTATCTTGGCAATGCGATTGAATGTGAATAAAGAGAGTTCAGTTGAATCGTAAATTTTAATTGGAAACAAATATGAAGGGTATTCACTAATTCGGGAATACCCTTACCTTTATCCGTTATTTCAGAAATAGCTATATGAGCAAAGAAAAACAACGTAGGGAAGCCTTGTTGTACCATGCCAAACCACAACCAGGAAAAATAAAAATTGTTCCTACCAAACCTTATACTACCCAACGCGATTTGGCTTTAGCTTATTCTCCAGGAGTTGCCGAACCCTGTTTGGAGATTGAAAAAAATAAGGATGATGTTTACAAGTATACGGCCAAAGGAAACATTGTTGCCGTAATTTCAAACGGAACAGCGGTATTGGGATTGGGAGATATTGGCCCAGAAGCCTCCAAACCCGTTATGGAAGGTAAAAGTCTATTGTTCAAAATTTTCGCGGATATCGACGGTATCGATATTGAGTTGGACACCAAGGATGTGGACAAATTCATTGAAACCGTAAAAACCATTGCTCCAACTTTTGGGGGAATAAATCTTGAAGACATCAAAGCTCCAGAAGCCTTTGAAATTGAGCGGAGGCTTAAAGAAGAGTTGAACATTCCCGTAATGCATGACGACCAACATGGTACGGCGATTATTTCTGCTGCTGCGTTGTTGAACGCCTTAGAGCTGGCAAACAAAAAAATGGATGAAGTTCGCATTGTGGTAAGTGGTGCGGGCGCAGCTGCGGTATCCTGCACGCGCTTGTACAAAGCTTTTGGCGCAAAAGCAGAGAATATCGTCATGCTGGATAGTAAAGGGGTCATTCGATTGGATAGGGAAAATCTCACTAAAGAGAAAAAAGAATTCGCCACAGCGCGAAAAATTGACACGCTGGAGCAGGCCATGGAAAATGCTGACGTTTTTATTGGCTTGTCTATTGCGAATATCATGAGTCCTGAAATGTTGAAATCCATGGCGAAAAATCCTATTGTTTTTGCTATGGCAAATCCAGACCCGGAGATAGAATATGATTTGGCTTGCAGTACTCGAGACGATATCATAATGGCTACGGGACGTTCAGACCATCCCAATCAAGTAAACAATGTGTTGGGTTTTCCCTTCATTTTTAGAGGCGCGTTGGATGTTCGCGCGACCAAAATCAATGAGGAAATGAAAATGGCTGCGGTGCAAGCCCTTGCGGATTTGACCAAAGAGCCTGTACCCGAACAGGTCAACATTGCCTATGATATGACTCGTTTGACCTTCGGCAAACACTATATTATTCCGAAACCCTTTGACCCAAGATTGATAACCAAGATTCCACCCGCCGTTGCGAAAGCCGCCATGGAGAGCGGTGTGGCAAAGTTACCTATCCAGGATTGGGGAAAATATGAGGAAGAACTGTATCAAAGGTCTGGAAACGACAACAAGGTGGTGCGTTTGCTCCACAACAGGGCCCGTATGAATCCCAAGAAAATTGTCTTTGCCGAGGCCGAGTTGCTTGATGTCATGAAAGCAGCTCAAATTGTCCATGATGAGGGCATCGCCCAACCGATTTTGCTAGGGAATCGTGAAACCATTGAAAAGCTCAAAAAGGAGCTGGATTTTGACGCTGAGGTTCCCATTATTGACCCACGTTCTGATGAATCCCAGGAGATGCGAACAAAGTATGCCATGAACTTATGGGAATCCCGAAAAAGGAAAGGCGAAACCCAATACAGCGCTCGCATCAATATGGGCAAGCGAAATTACTTTGGAGCCATGATGCTTTTGGAAGGTGATGCTGATGGAATGATTTCCGGCTACTCTAGGGCTTATCCCAAGGTGCTTAAACCCGTTTTTGAGGTTTTGGGCCGCGCGAAGGGTGTCAAAAATGCTTCTACTGTGAACATCATGATTACCGAACGAGGCCCTATGTTTTTGGCGGATACGTCCATCAACATTGACCCTAATGCTGAGGAGCTGGCAGACATCGCAGAAATGACCGCGAATGTTGCTGCTACTTTTGGGTTTAGTCCAGTGATGGCTTTATTATCCTACGCGAACTTTGGTTCTTCCACACACCCCAACGCACTAAAGGTCAAGGAAGCAGTTCGTATTCTACACGAACGTAATCCGGATTTGGTGGTAGATGGCGAGATTCAGACGGACTTTGCCCTTAGCCAAGAACTTTGTAACAACAACTTTCCGTTTTCAAAGCTATCGGGCAGAAAAGTGAATACGCTGATATTCCCCAATCTGGAATCGGCCAACATCACCTATAAACTTTTGAAAGGACTGAACAATGCGGATTCCATTGGGCCAATCATGGTCGGTTTGCGCCGATCAGCCCACATTTTACAATTAGGTGCCAGTGTTGACGAAATGGTGAATATGGCGGCCGTTGCCGTCATCGACGCCCAAGAAAGAGAAAAACGGAAGCGCGCCAAAATGGGCGAATAACAAAAACACCTTACCATGATAACACATCTTAGCGGAAAACTCGTTGAAAAGAATCCAACCTACGTGGTGGTAGAATGCAATGGAGTAGGCTATTATGTAAATATTTCCTTGCATACCTTTTCGTTGATAGTGGACGATGAACACATTCGTATCTATACCCATCTTCAAATCAAGGAAGATGCCCATTCGCTCTATGGATTCATGGAACAATCTGAGCGGGCCATTTTTCGTTTGTTGATATCGGTTTCGGGGGTTGGTTCGAGCACGGCGCGGACCATGCTTTCGTCACTTTCTCCCCATCAGGTGATGGATGCCATTGCTTCTGAAAATGTAGCGCAAATCCAATCCGTAAAGGGTATTGGGGCCAAGACAGCACAACGTGTGATTTTGGATTTAAAAGACAAGATTTTGAAAGTCCACGGAATGGACGAAGTTTCACTTCCATCAAACAATACTAGCAAAGAAGAAGCGTTATCTGCTTTAGAGGTTCTTGGTTTTGTAAGAAAGCACTCCGAAAAGGTAGTCAACAAGCTACTGGCCGAAGAACCCTCATTAAGCGTAGAGGACATTATTAAACAAGCGCTTCAAAATTTGTAACTAGTTTGAAAAGAGGGGCAAACGCGATACTTAGACCGAAGGGTCTTAAGTATTTCTTTTTGTGTATTTGTATCGGTTTCGTAAGCCTGGCCACAGCCCAGGAGGATGCCGAGCAAGTACAAGATTCCGTGAAAACGGGGGTTGCCCTTGGGCAGCTGCGTTTGGACAACCCTAAAAGTATCGTTTCCCGATACACTTACAATCCTGAACTAGACCGTTACATCTACACCGAAAGCATAGGGGATTTCGATATTTCGTATCCCATAATCCTTACCCCAGAACAATATTTCGAATTGATTCGAAAGGAAGGAATGAAATCCTACTTCAAGGAAAAAATTGACGCAGTTACAGGAAAAAAGGAAGGAAGCCAGGAGGCACGAAAAAACCTACTTCCCAATTTTTATGTGAATAGTGGCTTTTTCGAATCCATTTTTGGTGGCAACACGATTGAAGTAATCCCTCAAGGTTCCGTGGCAATGGATTTAGGGGTTTTGTGGCAAAAAAATGATAACCCGGCCTTATCACCCAGAAACCGAACCAACCTTTCTTTTGATTTTGACCAACGGATAAGTCTGAGTTTGTTGGGTAAGGTGGGAGAGCGTCTTCAAATAACGGCCAACTATGATACTGAGGCGACCTTTGATTTCCAAAACCTGGTGAAGTTAGAGTACACGCCAACTGAAGATGATATCCTCCGAAAAATTGAAATTGGTAATGTGAACATGCCTCTCAACAGTTCACTGATTACCGGTGCGCAGAGTCTTTTCGGGGTAAAAACACAGTTGCAATTTGGAAGAACTACGGTCACAGCGGTATTTTCCGAACAACGTTCACAAAACAATACGGTTGTCGCCCAAGGTGGGGGTACTCTCAATGAATTTGCCCTTACCGCTTTGGATTACGACGAAGACCGACACTTTTACTTGGCGCAATATTTCAGGGACAACTATGACCGCGCTTTGGAGAGCTATCCCTTTATCAGAAGCCAAGTGCAAATTACACGTTTGGAAGTATGGGTCACGAACCGAAATCAACAAACCCTAAATGTTCGAAATGTAGTTGCGATTCAAGATTTGGGTGAGACAGAAACAGATAATACTCGGATTGGAAGACAGTTTCCAGGTTTGCCCGGAACTTTCTTCAATGCAGCGGCAGCTTCTGGTCTACCGCAAAACAGCGCAAATGACTTTTCTCCAGAACTAATAGATGCTGGTGGTGCACTAAATCAGGCCATTCGGGATATCGCCACAGTAGAACAAGGTTTTAATCAAGGGGTTTTGGGTGGCTATAGTCCTAACCAAGGTTTTGACTACGCGATTTTGGAAAATGCCCGAAAATTGGAACAAGGTCGGGACTACGAATTCAACCAGCAGCTGGGGTACATTTCATTGAACCAGCGCTTGAGCAATGATGAGGTTTTGGGTGTTGCATTTCAGTATACGCTGAATGGTGAAGTCTTTCAAGTTGGGGAATTTGCGAATGGCGGTATCGATGCAACCACGGTTTCGGGTGGCGTCAACCCTATTGTCGAGAACAATACTTTGATTTTGAAGTTGCTGAAAAGTAACGTGACGAATGTTGACGACCCGATTTGGGATTTGATGATGAAAAACATCTATTCCACTGGAGCCTTCCAATTGAGTCAAGAGGATTTCCGAATGAATATTTTGTATTCGGACCCAACACCACGAAACTATATTACCCCGGTTGAAGATTTTCCGGCACCTGCCCCTGGAGAAAAACCCTTGGAGGAACGAATACTCTTGGAAGTTTTCAATTTGGACCGATTGAACATCTACAACGATGTGCAACCCGGGGGAGATGGTTTCTTTGATTATGTTCCTGGAATAACCGTCGACACACAGGCGGGACGCATCATCTTTACCAAAGTAGAACCTTTTGGTTCTTTCCTTTTTGACGAATTGGGTGGTGGGGACTACAGCAACGAAGCAACCTATAACCAGAATCAGAATCGTTACGTATTCCGAAACATGTATACGCAAACGAAAGCAGCTTCTTTGCAAGATGCGGAGAAGAATCGTTTTCAAATCAAAGGACAATACAAATCTGAAGGAAACAACGGTATTCCCATCGGAGCATTCAATGTTCCCAGAGGTTCCGTGCGCGTTACTGCTGGTGGTCGACAGCTACAAGAGGGTATCGATTATACAGTTAATTACCAAGCAGGTACCGTTCAAATTTTGGACCCTAGTTTGCAAGCATCCAATACGCCCATCAACATTTCCGTGGAGAACAATGCGGTTTTTGGGCAGCAAACAAGACGTTTTACAGGAATCAACGTAGAGCATCAATTCAACGAGAACTTTTTGTTGGGAGCCACCTTACTCAACTTGAATGAAAGGCCATTGACGCAAAAATCTAATTTTGGTGTTGAACCGGTCAACAATACCATCTTTGGGCTCAACGGAAACTTCAGTACTGAGGTGCCTTTCTTGACACGATTGGCGAACAAGTTACCCAATATCGATACGGATGTTCCCTCTAATCTTTCTGTACGTGGTGAAGTAGCTTTTTTAAGACCGAACTCACCAAAAAATGCGGATTTCCAAGGAGAAACAACAACTTATATTGACGACTTTGAAGGTGCTCAAGCACTTATTGATATTCGCTCTTCTTTAGGTTGGACACTTTCCAGTCCACCAGTCGAGTTTTTACAAGATAGGACAGGGGTTGAGGTAGGTTACGAGAGAGCCAAAATGTCTTGGTACACTATCGATCCTATTTTCTACACGAACCAACGCCCTTCAGGACTAAGCGATAATGACATTTCCTTGAATACCACCCGTCGTGTGTTTATTGATGAGGTATTTTCGGAAACAGATATTGCACAAGGGCAGACCCAAGTGCAAGGGACCTTGGATATCGTTTACTATCCGAACAACAAAGGACCCTACAACGCCAACCCAAGTTTTGAAACTGAAGCGGCAGAGAACAAATGGGCAGGTATCATGCGACCCTTGAGCAGCACTAACTTTGAGCAATCCAATGTTGAATTCGTTCAGTTTTGGGTTTTGGACCCATATATCGATGGCGAAACGGTAGACGGAAATGTAGGGGAGTTGGTCATCAATTTGGGTAACATTTCTGAAGATATCCTAAAGGATGGAAGAAAGCAATATGAAAATGGGTTACCCGCCAGCACCAACAATGAGGTACCTCGCGAAACCCCTTGGGGGCAAGTACCCTCCACGCAGTCTTTGGTATACGCTTTTGATGCAGATGAAACCAACCGTACGCAACAAGATGTTGGTTTTGATGGATTCAATGACCAAGAAGAACAAGCCATATATAATGGTCCAAGTGAAGACCCCGCGTTGGATAATTATGTGTATTATCTGAACCGTGAAGGGGGTATTCTAGAACGTTATTTTGATTTCAACAACCCTGATGGAAACTCTCCAGTAACCGTAACCAACACAAACCGTGGGTCCACCACATTACCCGATGTTGAAGATATTGACAGGGATTTGACGATGAATACTGTGGACAGTTATTACGAGTACCGCATCGAAATCAAGCCGAATACAACGGTGGATGATGAATACGTAACGGATATTCGAGAAGGTCAAACTCCTGAACTGCCGAATGGCGGTCGTCTAAATCGTAGATGGATTCAGTATAAGGTTCCGTTAAGTGATTTTACCGAAGCTGTCGGTGGTATCACCGATTTTCGTTCAGTCAGTTTTATGCGGATGTACCTCACCGGTTTCTCCGATGACGTGGTATTGCGATTTGCTACCTTGGATTTGGTCCGTGGCGATTGGAGGACGTATACAAATACCTTACAACCACCCGAAATCGACAATGACCCTTCGGATGATGGCACCACTTTGGACGTGAATACCGTCAACATCGAAGAAAACTTTGGAAGACAACCGATACCGTACGTATTGCCGCCAGGAGTAATTCGTGAACAGCTAAACAACAACAACACCATCATACGGCAGAATGAGCAATCGCTCTCTTTCGTGGTGGAGAATTTGGAGCCCACCGATTCCAGAGGGGTTTTCAAAAACGTGAATATTGATGTGCGTCAGTATGAGCGTATCAAAATGTTCATGCACGCCGAAAAAATCATAAATGCTGACTATGCTGATTCCGATACCCCGTTAGTTGGGTTTTTACGGGTGGGTACGGATTTCTCCGAGAATTATTACCAAATCGAATTACCCTTACAGTTTACGCCTTTTACGGCCGCCTCGGCAGAAGATATTTGGCCCGAGGTCAACGAAATTGATATTGCTTTGGATGATTTGAACAAGGTGAAATCGCTTGGAATCGCAGAAGGTACCCTGAATGATGTCAACTATTATGAAGTAGTGGATGGGCAGGTGATATCTGTGGACGAGTTCGCGCCGCGTACCTTGGGTAGAATTCGAATCGGTATTCGCGGAAACCCTTCTTTGGGGAGTATTCGTGGAATGATGGTTGGAATCAAGAACATTGACGACTTCCCAGCACGTGGGGAGGTTTGGTTCAACGAATTGCGTTTGGCCGGGTTGGACAACAACGGTGGTTGGGCTGCAATTGCTGCTTTGGATGCAAATATGGCAGACTTTGCCAATGTTTCCGCTACGGGAAGCAGAAGTACGTCAGGATTTGGTTCCATTGACCAAATGCCTAATGAGCGTTCACGGGAAGATGCCATTTCCTACGATGTGGTCACCAACGTTAACGTTGGACAACTGTTCCCAAAAAAATGGGGATTACAAATTCCTTTTAACTACGGAATTTCAGAAACTTTGATTACGCCCGAATTTGACCCAGTGTATGATGACTTGAAGTTGGAAGACCGAATCGATGCTGCAACTACCTCAGAAGAAGCAGAAACCATTCGTGAGCAAGCAGAGGACTACACAAAACGCACGAGTATCAATTTGATTGGAGTCCGGAAGAATAGAGGAGAAGAAGCCAAGGAGAACTTCTTCGATGTTGAAAACTTCACCTTCAATTATTCCTATAACGAAACGAATCACCGAGATTTTCAGGTAGCGGAGTTGCGCGACCAAAATGTGAATACAGGTTTCGTATATAATCACAATTTTCAGCCTTCGACCGTAGCACCATTTGCCAAAAAAGACTCTCTTTTGACCGGAAAATATTGGCAATGGCTTAAAGATTTGAATTTCAATTTGCTGCCATCCAGCATTTCTTTGAACGCCAATTATAACCGTGCGTTCAACCAGCAACGTTTCCGTGATGTTTTAGAACCGGGTGTGGATGCCTTGGACTTACCCTTGTTGCAGCAACGAAATTATCTGTTCAACTGGCAATATGCTTTGAACTATAGTTTGAGTAAATCCTTACGAGTGCAATTGACCGCTTCCAATAACAACATAGTTCGAAATTATTTTAATGTTGATGGTGACCGTGATTCGGGAATCAATCAAGATTTGGACTTATGGGACGGTTTCTTTGATGTGGGAGAACCCAACCGTCATTCGCAGCAAATGCAAATCAATTATGATTTGCCCTTGAGCAAGATTCCGTTCTTGAGTTTTATCAATGCTCAATATTCGTATACCAGTAATTTTGATTGGCAGCGAGGCGGGGATGCTTTGAATGAAGTGGTGCAAGAAGTGAATCCTGGAGAGGAAGTCAATACCGTTCAAAATGCCAATACCCACAACTTAACCGCCAATTTGAGCATGCAACGCTTTTATGATTATCTGGGCTTGAAAAAACGAGACGGTAAGGTCACGGCAAGCCAGGCAAGCGCACGAAGGGCCAAAGGCGCTGATGGCGAAGATGAAAAACCCATCAAAAAAACGAGCAAGACCTTCAATACAATAGTGGATATTGTCACTATGATCAAGCGTATCAATGTCAACTATAGCGAAAACAATGGTACTGTTCTGCCAGGATATACCCAGTCCATAGGGTTTTTGGGTACTACACGACCTACTTTGGGCTTTGTTTTTGGAAGTCAGTCCGACGTTCGCTTCGAAGCGGCTCGAAACGGTTGGTTGACTACTTTCCCAGAGTTTAACGCCCAGTATTTACGGAATACCACCAAACAACTCAACGTAACCGCTACAGCACAACCTACCCAAGATCTTACCATAGATTTGACCATGGACCGTCAATTGACCACCAGTTTACAGGAAAACTATAGTCCTGATGCCTGGATTAACGGTCTAGATGGTTTGGTGAATGAATTCGGGAATTTTAGCATTTCCACCATGATGATTACCACCGCTTTCAACAAAAGCGATGAGTTTGATTCCAAAACCTTCGAAGAGTTCAAAGCCAATCGAATTGTTATCGCCAATAGATTGGTATCCGATAGAGGGCAAACCACTGGTCCCCTAGATGAAGATGGCTTTCCGCAACGCTATGGTAAAACACAGCAAGAAGTGTTGTTGCCTGCATTCTTTGCTGCGTACACTGGGCAAGATGTAAATCGTGTAAACTTGGATGCCTTCCGTGAAATTCCAATTCCAAACTGGAACATTAAGTATACCGGGCTTATGAAGAACCGCTGGTTCAAGAAAAAATTCAAGCGTTTTTCTTTGACACACGGGTATCGTGCGGCTTACAGTATTAATTCCTTTCAAACGAATCTCGAAAGAGAAAACACGCCATTCAATCCCGAAAATGACGATATATTACCAGAAAACATCATCAACAATATTGTATTGACTGACCAATTCAATCCGTTGATGCGGGTGGACTTTGAAATGAAAAATTCTTTAAGCTTTTTAGCAGAGGTTCGAACCGACCGAACACTTTCTCTAAGTTTTGACAATAGTTTGTTAACTGAAATCAACGGGAAAGAATATACCCTAGGATTGGGATATCGCTTTAAAGATGTAAAGTTTGTTACCAATATTGGTGGTGAAAAAACACGATTCAAGGGTGATTTGAACCTCAAAGCGGATTTATCCATCAGAGATAACATCACAATTATCCGCAACTTGGATATAGACAATAATCAAATTACCTCCGGGCAACAACTGGTGTCGTTCAAGTTTACTGCGGATTATGCGCTGAGTAAGAATTTCAATGCCCTCTTCTTCTATGACCATTCCTTCTCGGAGTTTGCCGTATCCACTGCCTTTCCACAAACCACTATCAATACAGGGTTTACTTTGCGCTATAATTTTGGTAATTAAGCCTATAACCTCTTCTTAAATTTTGTTGGAATCTTTGTTTGATAAGCTATGGCTAGAATAGTACATTTGTTTCAGGACTAAACATAATGTAAACTAATGAACATACCTGCCGAATTAAAGTACACCAAAGACCATGAATGGGTAAAAATTGAAGGCGATGTCGCTACTGTGGGCATTACCGATTTTGCCCAAGGCGAGTTGGGCGATATTGTATACGTAGAAGTGGAAACCGTTGATGAAACCTTGGACCAAGAAGAGGTTTTCGGTACCGTGGAAGCAGTCAAAACGGTATCCGACCTTTTTTTACCGCTAACGGGTGAAATCATTGAGTTCAATGAAAGTTTGGAAGACGAACCCGAAAAGGTAAACTCTGACCCCTATGGTGAAGGTTGGATGATTAAAATCAAAATCAGTGACCCTTCCCAAATAGATGGCCTATTGGATGATGCGGGGTATAAAGCGCTTGTTGGAGCTTAATCAAAAGCACTTTGCAGTGCTTTTTTTCCTATGGTTGACGCTGATAACGGTACTTAGTTTGGTGTCATTTTCAGCACTGGATACCGAAGCCATCCGAATCCCATTTGTGGATAAAATCACTCATTTTGTTTTTTATTTTGGCTTCGTGTTTTTTGGTAGTTTTTGGTTGGGTCGAAAGAGGGTTCATTTTAACTTGAAAAGGGTAATGGCAGTTTTCCTTTCGGGGGTAGCCTACGGAGGAATTATGGAACTATTGCAGCTGACCTTGACCCAAGATAGGGCCGCGGAGTGGACGGATATGCTTTCTAACCTGTTGGGTGCTAGTTTTGCCGTTTTGGTAGTACTTCGGTTCAATCCTAGGAAAGAGCCGTTAAAATAAGCCCATCTATTGCGCATTTCCCAAATTAAATATTAAATTAGCGAACACTAAATCAATAAGAATGGAACTAAAAAAGAATCCACGTGCTGACGTCGGTAAAAATAGCACACTCTATTTTGTTATAGGGTTAGCGGCTGTTTTAGGATTGGTGTATGGTGCCATGGAGTGGAAAAAATATGACCCGGACAGTGATTATGACATCTCTTTGAATGTTGAAGACCAACTTGACGAAGAGGTGCCGATGACCGAGCAGATTAAAACGCCACCTCCACCTCCACCACCAGCAGCTCCAGAAGTTATTGAGGTCGTTGAGGATGAAGAAGAAGTGGAAGAAACCGTCATTGAATCTACTGAGACAAGTCAGGAAGAAGAGGTGATGGAAGTTGAAGAAGTTGAGGTTGACGAGGTTGATGAAGATATTTCAGTTCCCTTCGCAGTAATTGAAGATGTACCTGTTTTTCCGGGCTGTGAGAAAGCTGGAAACAAAAAGCAGTGCTTCCAAGAAATGATGCAAAAGCATATCCGTAAAAATTTCCGTTATCCTGAGATTGCCCAAGAAATGGGTGTTCAAGGAAGGGTGAGCGTTATTTTCGTTATTCAGAAAGACGGAAGTATCGGTAACATAAGGATGCGAGGTCCAGACAAAAACTTAGAAGCTGAAGCGATGCGAATTATCAAAAAGCTTCCAAAAATGACACCAGGGAAACAAAGAGGTCGCCCTGTAAAAGTGCCATTCAGTATTCCAATTACATTTAAATTGCAATAGGAAAAAGAATCATTCAAGAAGCCTCGAGAAATCGGGGCTTTTTTATTGCATCCCATTTCATTTTCCCATTGGTTTCAAAAGGTTAAACAAAAGCAAGGTCTGTTACTTGGAATCATAAGAAATTGAAGCTAAGCTTTTGTATTAGGTACAGTTCGACGTTATCTTTGCACGTCAATAGAAATTGTAGATGAGGTCTGTGGCAGGTTCTGTTTCCAGTAGTACGTTTGCATTGGTTTTTTCTGATTTCAAGGAGATTACCAAAGCAAAATTGGCGTTGAGCGTGCTTTTTTCTTCTATAGCAGGCTATTTTCTGGGGGCATATCAAATCGACTTTTATGAGGTGTTTTTGTTGGCCTTTGGCGGATACTGCATGGTAGGGGCCTCCAATGCCTATAACCAGGTTATCGAAAAAGATTTGGACGCTTTGATGAAGCGAACCAAAAACCGGCCTATTCCAGCCGGACGCATGTCGGTAAATACGGCCCTCGCAATTGCCATTGCCATGACCCTCATGGGTGTAGTAGCCTTGTATATTCTCAATCCCAAAACAGCGATGTTTGGGGCGATATCCATATTTCTATATACCTCGGTGTACACGCCCTTAAAAACAAAAACCCCTTTGGCGGTTTTTGTTGGTGCTTTCCCAGGGGCCATTCCATTTATGTTGGGTTGGGTGGCTGCTACGAATGATTTTGGTATTGAACCAGGAACTTTATTTATGATTCAATTCTTCTGGCAGTTTCCGCATTTTTGGGCGCTAGGTTGGATGTTGGATGATGATTACAAAAAAGGAGGCTTTAAAATGCTTCCAACGGGCAAAAAGGATACGGGAACGGCCGTTCAGATTATCCTTTACACCATTTTGATGATTGTTATTTCCATTATGCCCGTTTTCGGATTCACAGGACGTTTGGTGTTAAGTGTTCCAGCGGCAGCGCTCATTCTGGTGTGTGGTCTGGTAATGTTGTTTTTTGCCTTTAAACTATATGAAAAAAGAGATAATGTTGCAGCCCGCAGACTTATGCTGGCTAGCGTTACCTATATATCGGTTATTCAAATCATATTTGTTATTGATAAAATGTTGAGTTAAGATGGATTTGACACAAGCGACAGCTCAAGAGAAAAACAGCAGAGCTAAGAAAATGATGCTTTGGTTCGGATTGGTTAGCCTCATTATGGGCTTTGCCGGTTGGACCAGTGCCTACATTGTAAGTAGTAAGCGAGCGGACTGGATAAGTGACCTACAGTTGCCACAAGCCTTTGTTTGGAGTACGGCAACTATTGTATTGAGCAGTTTGACCTATATTCTGGCCAAAAGAGCGGTAAAACAGAACAACCAAGGTCAAGGTCGTTTGATGTTGGGAATTACCCTTGCTCTAGGGTTACTTTTTGTAGTACTCCAGTTTGTCGGATTCTCCCAAATGCTGGAAAATGGCTACTATTTTACCGGTCCTACCAGTAATATCAAAATGTCCTACGTGTTCTTGATTGCTGCGGTACATATTGTACACGTGGTCGCAGGCTTGATTTCGTTGTTGGTAGTGATGTTCCAGCAATTTAGAGGGAAGTACACTCCTAGCAATATGCTTGGTTTAGAACTGGGTGCTACTTTTTGGCATTTTTTGGATTTGTTATGGGTATATCTCATCCTTTTCATGTATTTCGTAAAATAAATGAAAGGAAGTACGGTTTTCATTCCAATAGTACTTTAAGAAAAGGGTAAAAGGTTTTATTTTTGCTAAAGTTTTATTAAAACAAAACGTATATGGATACAACGGTAACAACCGGTTCTGACGAAAATGTTTGGGGAGGTGGCAACCAGCCATTGAACGCAAGCTATGGTAAAATGATGATGTGGTTCTTCATCGTTTCTGATGCCTTGACTTTCTCAGGATTTTTGGTAGCCTATGGATTTTCTCGATTCAAGTTTATTGAAACATGGCCCATTGCGGATGAAGTGTTCACACACGTTCCCTTCTTCCACGGTAATTACCCGATGTACTACGTCGCATTCATGACCTTCATTTTGATTATGTCTTCGGTAACGATGGTACTTGCTGTAGATGCGGGTCATAAAATGAAACAGAACAAAGTCATCTTTTATATGTTCCTGACCATTATTGGTGGTGCGATTTTCGTTGGTTCTCAAGCTTGGGAATGGGCAACTTTCATCAAGGGTGATTTTGGGGCGTTGGAAACAAAAGGAGGCCGTATCCTGCAATTTGTGAATGCTGAAACAGGCGAAAGAGCCGCGCTGGCGGATTTCTCTAAAACCTTACCTGAGGACAGAACAAAACATCAGAGTTATAATGGTATCTGGTATCAGGGAGAAGGATATCAAACCTCTTATTCTTTAAATGAAGTGATTGAAGGATTTAAGGCGAATCCGAACATCTTGATTCGTACCGAGCTCATAAGTGAAGAAGGAGAGAAAACCCTTTTAAGCAGAAAAGAATCTTTGGCAAAATTGAAAGACGCCACTATGGTCGTAGAAGGTGCCAACCTTATCCGTAATGAGTATGGAAGTAGGTTGTTTGCAGACTTCTTCTTTTTCATTACCGGATTCCACGGATTCCACGTATTTTCTGGAGTGGTTATCAACGTTATTATTTTCTTCAACGTTATTCTGGGAACGTACGAGCGAAGAGGACACTATGAAATGGTTGAAAAGGTAGGGCTCTACTGGCACTTTGTAGATTTGGTTTGGGTATTCGTATTCACCTTCTTCTACCTTGTTTAATTCCTAAAGTATTTAAGTAAAGCATTATGGCACACGAACATAAATTGGAAATCTTCAGAGGGCTTGTAAAGTTCAAGTCCAATATTCAAAAGATTTGGGGTGTTCTTATATTTCTTTCTATTGTTACTGCGATAGAAGTGGGTCTAGGGATTGTTAAACCAGAAGTTTTAACCAAAAATTACTTTTTGGGTATGAAACTGCTTAATTGGATTTTCATCATTTTGACTTTGGTAAAGGCCTATTACATTGCTTGGGATTTTATGCACTTGCGTGACGAGAAAAGTTCTTTACGAAGAGCTGTGGTTTGGACACCCATTTTCTTGGTCAGCTATTTGATTTTCATTCTGTTGTTTGAAGCAGATTATATCTACAACGTCTTTAAGGATAGCTTTTTAGCCTGGAACTTCTAAGAAAGTATTAACATTTGTAAAAGACGGTTTAAAAACCGTCTTTTTTATTTTTGTAATCTGAGGTCTTGCAATGAAAAAAACCTTTGTTCTTGTTGTTCTTTTTGTGTTTCCCTTAGTGGCGTATTTGTTCTTTGCGTCTGGTGTAAATAACTTCGGAAAACTGCCGGTACTTACGGAAAGCGTTCCTGAACTACAAAACCAAAAAGGTGAACCCCAGTTGGAAGGAAAGATTACAATTTTGGGATTTTTGGGGAACGAAGTAGGCAAGAAAAAGGGTAACGCATTTAATCTAAACCAAAAAATTTACAAGCGTTTCAGTGACTTCAACGATTTCCAATTGTTAATGGTTGTGCCCAAAGGGCACGAAGTTGAAGTGAATGCTCTGAAAGATGAGTTAGGCACACTTTCCGATACCGAAAAATGGAATTTTGTTTACAAAGATTCCAATGAAATCCAAACCTATTTTTATCAGTTAAAGAGCAACTTAGCGTTGGATGAGGATTTGGGTTCTTCTTATGTTTTTATAATTGATAAAGACAAAAACCTTAGAGGAAGGAAAGATGACGAGGATGAAGGTGTTAAATATGGATTCAATACCGCTTCAGTCGCCGAGTTGAACAATAAAATGGAGGATGATGTCAAAATTATTTTGGCGGAATATCGACTAGCCCTAAAGAAGAATAATGCCGACAGGAGCAAATAAAGGAAAACGCTATACCTACGTTTGGGTGTCTTTGGTGATACTCGTTTTCGGAATCATCTTTATTCCCAAGATAGTAAACCGACTTAAGGGTAAAAGCGTGGTCGAAAACGACCGCATGAGCATGGTGGCCTTGGAAAAGGAACTCAGTTATGTTGTTAATAATGGAAAGCGTCGTAAGGTACCTGAGTTTCGTTTTTTAAACCAAGACAGTGTGTTGGTTTCCGACAAAGACTATCTTGGAAAAGTGTATGTGGTAGAGTTCTTTTTTACGACTTGTCCGACCATCTGTCCCATCATGACCAAAAACTTGTTGGCCTTGCAAAATACGTTTTCCGAGCAAGAAGACTTCGGGGTAGCTTCGTTCACTATCAATCCTCGATACGATACCCCTTCAGTACTTAAGGCCTATCAAGCAAAAAATGAGGTCACAGACCCCGATTGGAATTTCTTGACAGGAGATTTCGACGCCATTTACCAATTGGCAAAAGAAGGGTTTTACCTTCCCGCAGAAGAAAATAGTGATGCTCCTGGTGGATTTGAACATTCTGGGATGCTAGCTTTGGTAGACAAGCAAGGGTATTTGCGTTCTCGAGAAGATGGTTTCGGTAACCCGATTATTTACTATCGAGGTACCGTTACCGAAAAACAGGGCGTTAACGAAGAAGGGGAGCCCCAACAAATTACTATCCTCAAAGAGGATATTCAAAAGTTATTGGCAGAATGAGTACTACAGAAGTTGGTGTAAGAGAAAAGAAACTGAATCGTTGGATAACCATAGTTTCCATTGCGGTGCCTTTAGTTGTCGCGTTCTTGTTTGGTTATAAAATTCCAAATGCGAAACCCTTGACTTTTTTGCCACCCATATACGCTAGCATTAATGGGATAACTGCTATTTTGTTGATTGCTGCGGTGATTGCCATTAAAAATGGAAAGCGCAAATTGCATCAAAATTTAATGACCACTTGTATTGCACTTTCCGCCATGTTTTTGGTGATGTATGTAGCTTATCATATGACCTCGGAAAGCACCAAGTTTGGTGCTGAAGGTGTCATCCGCTATGTCTATTTCTTTATTTTGATTACCCACATTACCCTCTCCATTGGGGTTATTCCCATGGTATTGATTACATATAGTAAATCGTACTTGAAAGATTTTGTGAGTCATCGAAAATGGGCCAAGTTTACGTTTCCCATTTGGTTGTACGTAGCCATTACGGGAGTAGTGGTGTATTTGATGATTTCACCCTATTACATGCACTAATGAATACAAGAAGTACGGTCCTTATTTTGATGCTATTGTTCTTGCCTATGGTTAGCGAGGCGCAATGTGCCATGTGTCGTGCAGTAGTAGAAAGTGAGGCGGATGGCAAAACGGCTGAGGCCATCAACAATGGCATTGTTTACCTCATGGCCATACCCTACGTACTGGTCGCCGGGGTCTTTTATTTCGTGTATCGAAAGATGCGACGTTAACAAATTCAAAAAATTAACATTTTTTTTACGGTATAACTGTAACAATAAAGCTTACTTCATGTCTTACTGAGGTACGCTCGCGTATTTCATCAATCAATCAAAACACTTTCCTATGTTCGATATAGAACGGTGGCAAGAGATATTCGACACTATCCGTAAGAACAAACTCCGTACATTTTTGACCGGACTCTCCGTTGCGTCTGGTATTTTCATCTTGGTAATTTTATTAGGCTTTGGTCAAGGCATGCGCAATGGTATTGAGCAAGAATTCAAACAAGATGCATCTACTAGTATTTGGGCTTGGCCCGGAATGACCTCCAAAGGATATAAGGGACTCAACCCTGGTCGTCGAATTCGCTTCGTCAACGAAAACTTTGAGACCGTAAGCTCCATGTACGAAGAGGATATCGAATATGAATCTTCTAGAATTTTTGTCCGCGACATTACCGTAAACTACGGAAAAGAAGCCCTTATCTATGGAGTTCAAGGCGTTTCTACAGATTTTCAGTTTATCGAAAATACAGCGATGCTAGAAGGGCGTTTCGTAAACCACCTTGACGAACTGGCTACTGGAAAAGTTGCCATCATTGGCAACAAAATCAAAAAAGATGTTTTTAACGAGGTTGACAGTCCTTTGGGAGAGATGATTGATATCTCGGGAATTCCCTTTAAAGTTATTGGGGTTTTCAGGGAAATGCGAGAACAAGAGGAAGAACGTATCTACATTCCCATTACCACAGCGCAAAAAGTATTCAACGGCGGAAATCGAGTTAACAATATGGCCTATACGCTTCCACCGGTCGAGAACTTTGACGAAGCCGTAGCACAGGCGGTAGCCTTTAAAGAAAATCTAAAATCGTACTTACAACAAGCGCATACTGTCGCACCAGATGATAATGGCGCCTTGGAAGTGTGGAGCGCTATGGAAGAAGCGAAACGTTACTATGGTCTCACAGGGAATATAAAACTATTTTTCTGGTTTGTGGGTATTTGTACCATTATTGCTGGGGTAGTAGGAGTGAGCAACATAATGATGATTGTGGTACGCGAGCGTACCCGAGAAATAGGGATTCGAAAAGCATTGGGTGCAAAACCCTGGTCCATTATTGGAATGATTTTGCATGAAGCCATTTTTGTAACGGCTATTTCTGGTTTTGCAGGCCTCATTTTCAGCATGGGCCTTTTAGAACTGGTAGGCCCGAATATTGAAGTAGATTATGTCTTAAATCCCTCAGTGAGTTTTAACGTGGCATTTTCCACAGTAATTGTATTGATAGTAGCAGGTACTTTGGCAGGATTTGTGCCAGCATGGCGGGCTGCTCGTGTGCAAGTGATAGAATCCTTACGAGACGAATAACCAAAACCAACCAACCATGTTTAACAAAGACCGATGGCGCGAAATTTTAGAGGTTCTTACCTCCAATGTTTGGCGCACTTTATTCACGGCATTTGGCGTGTGCTGGGGAATTTTCATACTCATTGTACTACTTGCCGCAGGCAAAGGGTTGGAAAACGGTATTCGCCAAGATTTTGGGGATATCGCTACGAACACCATGTTCATGTGGACCCGAAGCACGACCAAAGCATATGAAGGGCTTCCGAAAGGCCGAAGTTTTGAGTTTCGTACCAGCGATGTGCAAGCCATTCAAGACAACGTCCCTAATCTTAGATTCATCTCTCCTAGAAACCGCTTAAGTGGCTTTCGCGGCGGGAACAATGTAGTGCATGGCATTCGTGCCGGTGCCTACAATGTGTATGGGGATTATCCTGAAATCATCCGTCAAGAACCTATGACCATTACCTCGGGTCGTTTCGTAAACCACAACGACATTCGCGAAAAGCGAAAGGTGGCGGTTATTGGAAGAGGTGTCAAAAATGATTTGTACGAGAAAGACGAAGAAGTTTTAGGGACCTATATCAAAATCCAAGGGGTGAACTTCATGGTCATTGGTACTTATAAAAAGAACAGTAATAATGGCGATGGAGAAGAATCGCAAAAGGAAATTTATGTGCCCTTTACCTCTTTTTCGCAAGCGTTTAATCGGGGAGAAGAAGTGGGCTGGATGGCCATCACGGCGAACGACAATAGTTCTATCTCGAACTTAAAGCACGATATCGTTAGCGAAATGAAGAAGCGGCATAAAGTACATCCAGATGACACGCGTGCCATTGGTTACTTTGACCTGTATGAAGAATTCAATCGCGTGGAAAGTCTTTTTGGTGCCTTGCGAGGGGTTGCCTATATCGTTGGCATCATGGTATTGCTATCTGGAATCATTGGTGTAAGCAACATTATGCTCATTGTGGTGAAAGAACGCACTAAGGAAATTGGGATTCGCCGAGCGCTGGGCGAACAACCGTGGTCCATCAAACTTCAAATTTTAATGGAATCCATTTTTCTGACCATTATTTCAGGGATGGCCGGCATTATTTTCGGCTCGCTCGTCATTTTTGCCATCAACACTGTGTTGGATAGTGTGGGTCCTGTAGATATGTTTATGAATCCCAGTGTTAGCATTGGGGTAGTGAGTGGCGCATTGCTCATACTTATGGTTTCTGGTCTTTTGGCTGGATTCATTCCCGCGAATAGCGCTATACGAGTACGACCCATTGAAGCCTTACGAACAGAATAATTCAATCAATCAAATAATACAATAACTAATCATGAAAAAATCAGTAACTATAATCATTTTGGTGCTTATCCTTGTCGTGTTTGGAGGGTCTATGTACTACTTGTACCAAAAGAATTCAGAAGACCCGGTACAATACAAAACCGAGAATCTGGAAAGACAGGATATTGTTAAAAAAGCTGTGGCCACAGGTAGTATTTTACCTTTGGAGGAAGTATTGATTAAACCCAATATTTCTGGGGTTATCGAAGAAATTTATGTAGAAGGAGGAGATTATGTAAAATCAGGAGACCTCTTGGCCAGAATCAAGGTAGTTCCGAATTTGAATGCGCTTAACGATGCACGTAATGCCATTGATGAAGCCAAAATCAATTTAAATGACCAAAAACGAAACTACGACCGTCAACTCTCCCTATTTAATAAAGGAGTAATCTCCCAAGCAGACTTAGAACGGGCGGAGGTAACCTATGACCAAGCCAAACAAACGTATGGTGCTGCCAATAAACGATATGACATTGTAAAAACAGGGACCACTTCTGGACTGAGCAGTGCAGCCAATACGTTAATTAAGTCAACCGTCACAGGAATGGTACTTGAAGTTCCTGTAGAGGTAGGGAACCAAGTTATCGAAAGCAATAACTTCAACGAAGGAACCACAATAGCCGCCATTGCGGATGTGGAGAAAATGATTTTTGAAGGAAAGGTGGATGAATCCGAAGTAGGTCGTATTAAAGAAGACCTTCCATTGGAAATTACTGTGGGTGCCATAGAGAATCGTGTTTTTGACGCTGTCCTCGATTATATCGCGCCAAAGGGAAAAGAAGAAAATGGCGCTATTCAATTCGAAATCAAAGGGACTTTGACTAAGGAAGACACACTTTTATCCGTGCTGGACTAAGTGCAAATGCTTCCATCATTTTGGCAAAAGCAGATAGTGTATTGGCTTTAAAAGAGGCTTTGGTGCAATTTGATGACGATACCAAGAAACCTTTTGTAGAAGTCGAAACCTCTGAACAGCAATTTGAGCGTCGAGATATTGAATTGGGGGTAAGTGACGGCATTTTTGTCGAGGTGAAATCTGGCTTGACCCAAGAAGACAAAATAAAGGTCTGGAACAATGTAGAGGAAGAAGAGGGAGCAAACTAGAGTGCCTTTAAAAATAATTCAAGTAACGTTGTAACAATTCATCGACTTTGAAGTCCTATACGAGAACTGAGAAGTCACCACATTAATCAATTAGCCATCATGATAGAAATCAAAGACCTTCATAAATCCTATAAAATGGGAAGCAACTCGCTTCACGTGCTCAAGGGAATTAATTTTACGGCAGAAGATGGAGAACTGGTGGCGATTATGGGCTCATCCGGTTCAGGGAAGTCCACATTGCTCAATATTTTGGGGATGTTGGATGAAGCCGATTCTGGTGAGTATACGTTGGACAATGTGCCGATTAAAAATCTTAGCGAGACAAAGGCAGCCCAATATCGAAACAAGTTTTTAGGTTTTATTTTCCAATCCTTTAATCTTATCAACTATAAAAGTGCCATGGAAAACGTGGCCTTGCCGCTATATTATCAAAAAGTTGGTCGTAAAGAACGACAAGAAAAAGCTTTGAACTATCTGGAAAGAGTGGGTTTAAAAGAATGGGCAACACACCTGCCCAACGAACTTTCTGGGGGGCAAAAACAACGTGTGGCCATTGCACGTGCCATGGCGGCAGAACCCAAAGTGCTATTGGCAGATGAGCCTACTGGTGCCTTGGATAGTAAAACTTCCTACGAGGTTATGGATTTGATTCAGAAAATCAATGACGAAGGAAATACCATTCTAGTGGTCACCCACGAAGAGGATATTGCGCACATGTGCAAACGTATTGTGCACCTTCGCGATGGTGTTATCGTGGAAGATAAAAAAGTAAAGCAAGTTAGAGCTGCGGAATATGTTCAGTAGGGATACCTGGAAGGAAATATTCGATACTATTAAGAAGAACAAGCTTCGTACGTTCCTATCCGGATTTACGGTAGCCTTGGGTATTTTTATTGTGGTGATTTTGGTGGGTTTCACCAATGGCCTACAAAATACCTTTGACGAATTCTTTAATGATGATGCTACGAATACCTTCTTTCTTTTTCCTGGCCGAACATCACAACCTTATAAAGGATATAAATCAGGCCGTCAAATTGAATTTGATAACACTGACTTGGCCGATATCAAGAAAAACTTTCCCATGTTCTTGGAGTACATCACCCCAAGAACAACCCGTAGTGCCCTGGTAAAGTATAAAGGCGAATCCAATAATTACACTAATCGTGCAGTAGGTCCAGCACACCAATATTGTGAGAAAACCATCATGATGAAAGGTCGGTACCTGAATGAGACCGACATCAAAGACAAAGCGAAGCACATCGTGATTGGGCGCTTGGTCGAAAAAGATCTCTTTAAAGGTGAAAATTCCATCGGCGAATATGTGGATATGGGCGGGAGTGCCTTTAAAGTGATCGGAGTTTTCCAAGATGACGGTGGAGATAACGAAGAGCGTCTCATTTACTTGCCGTATACCACAAGACAACTTATTGAAAAAAGTACTGATAAAGTCGGGCAAATCATCCTCGCATTCAAGCCACAGATTGGTTATGCAGCTGCGATGACTTTTGAGACCAAATTGGACAAGTTTTTACGAGATAAAAAATTTATCGACCCCGAGGATCCAAACGGACTTTACATTCGAAACGTAGCGGATAACTATCAGCAAAACCAACAGTTTGCTTTGGTTTTGGGAATTATTTCATCGGTGTTTGCTTTGGGAACAATCATCGCTGGGATTATAGGTATCAGCAATATTATGGTTTTTGTGGTAAAAGAACGTACCAAGGAATTGGGTATTCGAAAAGCTATGGGCGCCACCCCGGCATCCGTGATTGGAACCATTTTAATGGAATCCATCGTTATCACGGCATTCTCCGGTTTTGTCGGGATGATGATAGGAGTGGGCTTGTTGAGCTCTCTCGGGGAGAAGTTGGAGGATTTCTTTATCAAGAATCCATATATCAACATGGGCTTTGCAGTATTTGCAACCTTGGTGTTGATAGTGTTCGGGGCCTTAGCAGGATATGTACCTGCACGAAGGGCTGCTAAAATCAAACCTATTGTAGCACTAAGAGACGAGTAACATGCGAATTTTATTTGATAGAAATACTTGGCAAGAGATATTCGGTTCCATCAGCAAGAACAAGATTCGAACCGTTATCACCATCATCGGGGTACTTTGGGGCATTTTTGTATACATCGGCATGTCCGGTGCCGCAAAAGGATTGGACAATGGTTTTGAAAGACAGTTTGAAACCGTAGCCATGAACAGTTTGTTTGCCTGGGCTCAAAGTACAAGCAAACCTTATGACGGGTTTAAAACCGGTAGGCAACTACGCCTTGAACTCAGTGATGTTCAAGTATTGCAAAATAGAATTCCAGAGATACAATTTATCGCTCCACGAAATGCGAAAGGCGTATTTGGAGGTGACCCAGCATTAATTGTAAGAGGGCAAAAATCGAGCAATTTTGCGGTTTACGGTGACTTTCCGGTATTCACAAAAATTGCCACTAAAAAAATATATGACAATGGTCGATTCATCAACAAGGATGATATCGAACAAGCACGCAAGGTGTGTGTGATTGGTGAGCGAACCCGAAAGGAACTGTTCGAAGAAGATGAAGAACCTATTGGAGGATATATCCGAATTGATAACATTTATTTTCAAGTAGTCGGGGTACACAAGTATGTCCCTGGCGGAGGGTTTGAAACCGATGGAGACATTTACATCCCTTTCAGTACCTATAAAAAATTATACAATACCGGGGAATATATTGATTGGTTGACCATTGCGGCGTATGACGATGCAGATGTGGTGCAAGTAGAAGAAGATGTCAAATCTGTTTTGAAAAGCATCCATCGTGTAGACCCGACGGATGAAAGAGCTTTCGGCTCTTTTAACTTGGGTGAAATCTTCAACAGGATTATGGGCTTTTCCAAAGGATTGACCTTTTTATCCCTAGTAATTGGAATCGCAACCATCTTGGCCGGTGTTATTGGCATTGGAAACATTTTGTTGATTTCCGTAAAAGAAAGAACCAAGGAGTTGGGGGTGCGACGAGCGCTTGGAGCAACCCCAAAAGAGGTACGCTCACAAATCATCCTTGAATCTGTTTTCTTGACTTTCATTGCAGGAGTCATGGGCATCATTTTAGGAGCCCTCACCCTAAGCGCGGTAAATAATTTAACCAAGGACATCGATTTTCCCTATACCAACCCTACCGTACCCATTCCCTATGTTTTGGGAGCTATGGTACTTATGATTGTTTTGGGAACCTTAATCGGACTGATACCCGCACAGCGCGCAGTGAGCATCCGTCCTATTGATGCCTTAAGAGAAGAGTAAAAAGTAAATAAAGTTTTAAAATGGGTAGGTCTTGGTGTGCTGGTACTAGGTGCAATGTGGGCCGCTATTTTTTTCATCAAATCCAATAGTAAATCAGCCATTACCTATGAAACGCACACGCCCTTCATTTCGAGTATAGAAAAGAAGACCGTGGCCACGGGTAAAGTAATTCCACAGGAAGAGGTCGAAATCAAACCTCAGATTTCTGGAATAATTGATAAGATTTTTAAAGAAGAAGGCGAATCGGTCGAAGCAGGAGACCTTATTGCAGTCATTAAAGTGGTGCCTAATGAGCAATCGCTTTATGCAGCGCGAGGTCGGGTAAACAATGCGGAAATTGCTTTGAACAACACCAAAATTGAATACGACCGAAACAAAACCCTTTTTGATAAAGGTGTGATTTCCAGTCAAGACTTCAACAACTTGCAATTGCAATACGATCAAGCGATTCAAGAATTGAAAAATGCCAAAACGGACTATCAAATCATTCGAGTAGGTTCTGCGGGTGGTTCTTCTTCAGCGAACACGAACATTCGTGCTACGGTTACAGGAACTATTCTTGAAATTCCAGTAGAAGTTGGAGACCAGGTTATCCAAAGTAATAACTTCAACGATGGTACAACCATCGCAGCCATTGCAGATTTAGGGAAAATGATTTTTGAAGGAAAAGTGGATGAAGGTGAAGTCGGGAAACTCGAAATCGGGATGCCTTTGAAAATTAGTTTGGGGGCCATTGAGGACAAGGAATTTGATGCCAAACTGAAGTTCATTGCCCCTAAAGGAGTGGAAGAGTCAGGAGCCGTACAGTTCAAGATTGAAGGAGATGTTTCGGTAGATGATGATTTCTTGATTCGAGCGGGATACAGTGCGAATGCATCCCTAACCTTGGAAAAAAAGGACAGTATTTTGGTGATTCCAGAAGCCTTGTTACAATTTGATAAAGAAACCGATAAACCCTATGTGGAAATAGCTACGGGCGATCAAGAATTTGAAAGAAGGGATATTGAAATCGGAATCTCTGATGGGGTAAATGTAGAAATCGTAAGTGGTTTGGAAGAATCCGATGAGGTAAAACAATGGAACAAAACCGAACCCATCAAAAAAGGCTTGGAGGAAGAAGAATCTGAAGAAGAGGAAGCCTAATCAATAACAACCAAAAAATCAAAAAACGAATGAAACGTACACTAACGATAATCGCACTATGCCTGTTCACCATTTATGGGTCACATGCCCAGCTCAAAAAATGGACATTGGAAGAGTGTGTGGAATACGCGGTAGAGAATAACCTGAGCATCGCCCAGTTTGAATTGGACCTGGAAAATGCCGAGATTGACAAATCCGACGCTTTGGGGGGAATGCTTCCTGATTTCAATGCGTCATCAACTATATCTGAAAGGTCTGGTCTTGTTGTTGATCCGAATAGTAACACTAATGTATCTGGGACAATCTTTTCT
>ERZ1740062.203-NODE-203-length-44405-cov-6.909493_pt1 | contig 44405 bp, 38 predicted proteins | sample MGYA00581741_ERZ1740062 | MGnify/ENA primary metagenome ERZ1740062 (study PRJEB43018, sample SAMN04849747) | marine metagenome | isolation source: floating plastic debris | place: Pacific Ocean | collected 2008-09-01 | study: EMG produced TPA metagenomics assembly...
GATGACTTCATAATCTGCCTCGAAGACGGCAAGAAGCTGAAAATGTTGAAGCGCAATCTCAAGAAGGCCTACGACAAGAAGCCGGAAGACTACCGCGCGAAGTGGAGCCTGCCGCACGACTATCCGATGGTGGCACCCAACTATGCCAAAAAGCGCCAGCAACTTGCGAAGAAAATTGGCCTCGGCCGCAAGCGCAAAGCCGCTTGAGCCACGACAAAGCGCCACGCAAGCCATTGTGTGGTGAGGGGGAATAAGACTAGAAGGGCGGCCTCGCGTCGCCCTTAATTTTTTATGGCAGGTCCCATGAGCGCGCCAAAGAAGCTCTTTGTCAAAACCTATGGCTGTCAGATGAACGTCTATGACAGCGAGCGCATGGCTGCAGCCATGGCATCGGACGACTATCTTAAAGTCGCCTCGGCCGAGGAAGCCGATCTGATTGTCCTGAACACCTGCCACATCCGCGAAAAAGCTGCCGAGAAAGTCTATTCCGAACTTGGCCGCATGAAGCCCCTGAAGGCCGCGAACCCGGATCTGAAGATCGCGGTTGCGGGATGCGTTGCCCAAGCCGAGGGCGACGAGATCCGGCGCCGCCAGCCGATGGTAGACCTTGTTGTCGGACCGCAGGCTTATCACCGCTTGCCGGACATGGTTGCCGGGCGCGCGGCTCCGGTGGACACCGATATGCCGGAGGAGGATAAATTCGACCACCTGCCGGCCGATACGCGCCGGCGCCGGTCGCCCACGGCTTTCCTGACGGTGCAGGAAGGCTGCGACAAATTCTGCGCCTTCTGCGTCGTGCCGTATACGCGCGGTGCCGAAGTCTCGCGCCCCGTGGCGAAGGTGTTGGCCGAGGCTCGGGACCTGGTCTCGCGCGGTGCGCGCGAAATCACGCTGCTCGGGCAAAACGTGAACGCCTATCATGGCGAAGGGGCGGACGGGCGTGACTGGTCGCTCGCGCGGCTGATCCGCGCCTTGGCCGAGATCGAGGGCCTCTGGCGCATCCGGTACACGACTTCTCACCCCAACGACATGGATGACGATCTGATCGCAGCTCATGGCGACGTGCCTGCCCTGATGCCCTACCTTCATCTGCCCGTTCAGGCCGGATCGGACCGTGTTCTTAAAGCGATGAACCGCAAGCACACGGCGGAAAGCTACATCCGGCTGATCGAGCGCATTCGCATGGCGCGCCCGGATCTCGCGCTGTCGGGTGACTTCATCACCGGGTTCCCCGGCGAGACCGAAGAAGACTTCGCGGCGACACTCGATCTGGTGCGCGAGGTCGAATACGCGCAAGCCTACTCGTTCAAGTATTCGCCGCGTCCGGGGACGCCGGCCGCGACCGACAACCAGGTACCAGAGGATGAGAAGGCTGACCGGCTTGCGCGCCTTCAGGCACTGCTGAGCGCGCAGCAGGCGGCGTTCAACGTCGCACAGGTCGGCAAGACATTGCCCGTCCTGATCGAGAAACCGGGCCGCAATCCCGGACAGATGGTCGGGCGTTCGCCCTATCTCCAACCTGTGCATCTGGATTGCGCAGCTGATCTTGCCGGACAGATCGTCGATGCCCGGATCGAAGCGGCTGTCGCGAATTCGCTCTCGGCGCGGATGGTCTGATCAAACAGACTGAAATCCTTGTTCGACTTCTGAATTCGTATTCTGTTGAAATCGTCTCGATACTTGTTCAACTTGCCAGAAAGCTGTTAGATTTTTTAGCGCGCACCTGTGCGCAACAGATATAAGGATTGGATCAATGACTTTTCTGAAGCAGCTGACTTCACGGCGAGAATTTACGCTCGGCGCGGCAGCGGGCGGCGCGGGCCTGATGACGCTCGGTGCCTACCAGACGGATGCCTCTGACGGTGAACTCGAAACGCAAAGCATCCGCCTGATCCGCGACCGCAAATTTCCGGTGCTCTGCTATGCGCCGCAATACGTCGCGCAACGTTTCCTCGAACTCGAAGGTTTCACTGACGTTCAGTACGTCTCGCTGGGCGATGACGGGTCGTACGCCCACGCGCTCGTCGATGGCACGGCGGACATGAGTGCCGCGCTCGGCGTCGACTGGGTGCCGCCGATCGCCAATGGTGATCCGATCAAGGTTCTCAGTGGCCTGCACGCAGGCTGCGTCGAGATCTTCGCCAATGACAACGTCGCCACCGTGCAGGATCTGCAGGGCAAGCGGATCGCGGTGCATGGCCTCGGCAGCCCAGAGCGGTTCCTGCTGTCGTCCGTGCTCGCCTATATCGGGGTGGCGGACACGGACGTTGAATGGGTCTTCGCGCACCCGAACGATTGGGCCGGGATGCTGGCAGGCGGCAAGATCGACGCGATGGCAAGCTTCCCGCCGCTGAACTACATCCTGCACGACGAAGGCATCGGGCACGTGGTTCTGAACACCACGACCGACAATCCCTGGAAGCACATGTTCTGCTGCATGGTCGCTGCCAACTCGACCTTCGCGGAAGAGAACCCGGTCGCCGCAAAACGCGCGTTGCGGGCGATCCTTAAGGCCAACCAGCTGTGCTCGGAACAGCCCGAGGTCGCCGCGAAATGGCTGGTCGAGGAAGGCCAGTCGCCGACCATCGACTATGCCATGCGCACGCTGACCGATCTGCCGTATGACACCTGGGACATCTTCGACCCCGAGGACACGCTGCGGTTCTATGCCCTGCGCATGAACGAGGCTGGGATCATCGATGCGACGCCAGAGACGATCATTGCCAATGGCACCGATTGGGGACCACTGAACGAGGTGCTCAAGGAAATGAAGGCATGATCCAGGCACTCGGCAAGCTGCGGGTCTGGTCCGTGCTTGCGGGCCTGCTCGTGGCGGGCGGGGTGATCACCCTTCTGTCCGGCGCGGTGGCCGATCGCTCCGGGCTTGCCCGGATGGGACAGGCCCCGGACTTCGTTCTGCCGAATGCGGGCGGCGGAACGACCCGGCTCGCCGATCTGCGCGGCAAGGTGGTGCTGGTCAATTTCATGTTTACCAAGTGCCCGGATTACTGTCCGACACTGACCTCGGTGCTCGCCAATGTGCAGGACGAACTGCTCACCCAGGGCCTGGGGGACGATGTGCACTTCGTCTCGGTCACCGTCGATCCCGCGAACGATACTGCCGAACTGCTCAACCGATATGCCGACTCGATGTACGTGGTGCCCGAAAGCTGGTCGTTCGCCACCGGCGCACCGGACCAGATCGAGCAGGTCGCCGCGAACTACGGCGTGTTCTTCCGCAGGCTGGCCTCCGGAAGTGTCGAGCACAATCTCTTGACCACGGTCATCGACCGCGACGGCGTGATGCGTGTCCAATATGCCGGAGAGCGCTTTGACCCGGATGAACTGATCGCGGACATCCGCAATCTCGCAGGTGGATTCCTGCGGTTGCTCTGACGCCGTGCTCCGGGCGTTCCCCAATCTCTTCGCTCGGGTGCGCGCCCCGATCGGAACGAAAGTCACTGTGCTGCTCGTCGGGCTGGTCGCACTGCTGCTTGTGCTCGGCGCGGTTGGGCTTGGCGTCCTGCGCGCCGCGGACCAGCGCACGCAGGCTCTGATCGACCTCCAGCGCCGTGTCTCAGCCTACCAGGCGCTGCAAAGCAATACGACCGCCCTCCGCTCGATCGTCGCCAACGCCTTCATGGAGAACAAGCGCGCCGATCTCGATGCCGCGATGCGCCAGATCGGACAGATCGCCTATGACTTCGGACGCGCCGAGTTCGTGGCGGCTGGTGATGCGCGCAAGATCGAGACGATCAAGGACGACTACGCGCAACTCGTCGGGATCGGAAAACAGGTCCTGCGCACCATTCGCGCCGGGGACTTAGCACAGGCCCGTCGCATCAACGACCGAAACATCGCCCGGCTGGTCGACCGCATCGAACGCCTGAGCTTTTCGCTGATCGCCAGCGCCGAGGCCGCAATGCTCGAGAAGGCCGCTGACGGGCGCCGGCAGTACGGGATCTCGCAATCAGCGCTCATCGCCACGGCGCTGGGCAGCGTGTTCGTGGCACTGATCATCGGCCTGGCGCTCGCGCAATCGGTGGTGCGGCCGGTCCGGCGGATCAACAAACGCCTGGGCGAGATCGCTGCCGGAGAGTTCGCAGGAACGCTCGAGGTTGCCAACCGCGACGAGCTTGGCGAATTGACCGAGAACGTGAACCGCATGGGCGGCGAGCTCGAGACCCTCTACGCCCGGCTCGAAGCCGCCAGCCGCCACAAGACCGAATTCCTCGCCACGATGAGCCATGAAATCCGGACCCCGATGAATGCAATCATCGGCATGTCCGAGCTTCTGCTCGACACGGAACTGACTCGCGAGCAGCGCGATTTCGCCCAGACCGCGCGCGACAGCGGCCAGTCGCTCTTGACCATCATCGATGACATTCTGGACTTCTCGAAGATCGAGGCGGGCGAGCTGGAACTGGAAGCAGCCCCGTTCGACCTGCGTGACTGCGTGGAAAGCGCGCTCGACATGATCGCGCACGTCGCAACGGGCAAGGACCTTGATCTCGCCTACCGGATCGAAGACGGGGTTCCGGAAGCCGTGATCGGCGACATCACCCGCCTGCGCCAGATCCTGATCAACCTCTTGAACAATGCCGTCAAATTCACCGAACAGGGCGAGGTCGTCGTCCGCGTCTCATACCGCGACAGCGCGGTGGAAGGCCGGGGCGTGTTCCAGTTCCGCGTGCACGACACCGGCATCGGCATCCCCGCCGACCGCATCGGGCGCCTGTTCCAACCCTTCAAGCAGGTCGATGCGTCCACCAGGCGCCGTTACGGCGGCACCGGCCTGGGCCTCGCGATCTGCAAGCGCCTCAGCGAGTTGATGGGCGGCGGGATCAGCGTGGAAAGCGAAGTCGGAAAGGGCACAATGTTCGCCGTCGACGTCCGCCTCGCCGTGCAGAATCAGAGCCAGCGCGTCGCCATCGGCGGGCTCGATCTGGACAGCAAGACGGTCATGATCCTGTGCGACGGCGGATCGACCAACTGCGCCGAACTGATCCGGTACGCGCGCGCCTGGGGCATGGCCTACAAGGTCGCAGATACCCCGGCCGACGCGGCCGAGATCTTCGATGCGCGCGAACACTTCGACGCCGTGCTGATCGATGCCGATCAGTATCCCGCCGACGCGCCAGAGTTGCAGGTTCTCCTCTCAGCCGCGGGCCCCACCCCCAGGATCGCGATGGTTCGGCGCGGCCAGTCGAAACGACGGCCCGAAGGCTTCACCACCTTCGTCCAGAAACCCTTCAAGCCGTCGCTGCTTTACGATGCCTTCGTCGAGGTGCTGGCAGGCGCCGAACCCAAGGACACCCAGCGCAGTCACGAGCCGACCGTGTTCGACAGCGGCATGGCCCGCCGCGCGCCACTGCGCATTCTGCTGGCCGATGATCATCCGACGAACCAGAAGCTGGCGCTCCTTGTGCTCGGGCGGTTGGGGTATGACGCCGATACCGCGGACAATGGACGCCAGGCGCTCCAGGCGGTCGCCCGCAACAGCTACGATCTCGTCCTGATGGACATCCACATGCCAGAGATGGACGGGCTCGAGGCAACGCGCGAGATGCGCCGGATGGCGCCGGGTGAGTGGCCCCGCGTCGTCATGATGACCGCCAATGTGCTGCAGAGCGATCTCGACAGCTGCATCGAGGCCGGGGCCGTCGACGTGGTCCGCAAACCAATCGACGTCCCGAAACTGATCTCAGTGTTGCAGGCCACCCATGATGCGCTGCCCGACGGTGCTTTGCGAGACGAGACTCCGCTAGACGAGACTTTGCCCCACGGCGGCGTTGAGACCGCGAAAGATCGCGAACACTCCACCCCGGCGAGCTCTGCCCAGACCGACCGGCCCGCCGCGGCGCACGGAACCATCGACGACGGCGCAATCGAAACCCTGGTCGAACTGATCGGCGGGAACCCGGCCATGTTCGCAGAACTGGTCGAGAGCTTCCGGGCCGAGGCACCTCGGCTGTTCGCCGGGCTCGAAGACGGCGCCGCCGGGGATGCGGTGCAACTTCGTATCGCCGCGCACACCATCAAGGCGAGCGCTGGCGATTTCGGAGCCTCGGTTCTGGCCGATCAGTGTGCCCGGCTGGAGTTCAAAGGATCTTCCGGCGATCTGGACGGAGCCGCGGAACTTGCCGCGCAGGCGGTCGCGGAATGGCAGGCGGTCGAACGCAAGCTGCTCGACCGCAAGCATACACTGACCAATGCCTCGGCCGAGCCCGCGAAGGATACAGTTTCATGATGTGTGGCAACGGTATAGCGTGCCGGGCGGGGGAGAAGAATCACGGGGTTTAATTTCGTGCCAAACAGCGAGAAGCCAGGACGGTTTCTGGTGGTCGATGATCATTCCACCAACCGGCTGAAGCTGGCCATGGCGGTCAGGGCACTGGGACACGAGGCCGAACAGGCGGAAAACGGTGCCGTCGCGCTCGACATGATGCGCCAGTGTGGGTTCGACCTGATCCTGCTCGACATCGTGATGCCCGAGATGGACGGCCACGCCGTCTTGCGCGTGATGCAGGAGGACGCCGATCTCCAGCAGATCCCGGTGATCGTGATCTCGGCCAGCGCCGAAGTCGCGGACGCCATCCGATGCATCCAGAACGGCGCCGAGGATTACCTGCCGAAACCGTTCGACCCGGTCCTGCTCAAGGCGCGGATCGGATCTTCGCTCGCCAAGAAGCGCCTGAACGCCGCCATCCGCAAGCACATGGAATTCATTCGCGACATCCTCGGCAAGTTCGTGCCCGACACCGTGGTCAACCAGATCGTCGAAAGCGACGGCGACCTCAAACCGTCACGAACGCTTGCAACCGTGCTCATGACGGATGTCGTCGGCTTTACCCGCATCGTCGAAAGCCATCCGCCAGAACAGGTGCTGGAAATGCTGAACAGCTACTTTCAGGCGATCCTGGATCCGATCACGCGGAACGGGGGCATCGTCAACAATTTCGAGGGCGACGCGGTGATGGCGCTTTTCAACGTGCCGCTCGCGGATCCCAATCACGCCGACAAGGCGATCCAGACAGCGCTCGAGATCAACGAGATCACCGAGAACCAGACATTCGCAGGGATCAGGCTGCCGACCCGGATCGGCATCGATACGGGCGAGGTCGTCGCGGGCAATGTCGGCGACGGCGCGCGTCTGACCTACACGGTCGTCGGGAACACGGTGAACACCGCGGCGCGGCTCGAGGAATTGAACAAGGATCTCGGATCGCGTGTCGCGGTCTCTGGCGCGACGATGGCCTGTCTGAAAGGCGATTATCCGCTCCAGAATGCCGGATCGGTCACGCTGCGCGGCCTCTCGGACCCGATCCCGATCAGTATTCTCGACCGTTGAAGGGACCTGTCATGAAACGATTTCTGCTTGCCGCAGCGCTCGTCGGACTGGGTGCCACGCCGGCGATGGCCGAGGATTGTTTCCCCGAGGTGAACACCGAACTGCGCCAGTTCATCGTCGGATACGGCAGCCTGATGGAGGAGGCGTCCAAGCGCAGATCCTCGCCGCACTCCGGGATCAATCACCCCGTCAAGGTGACCGGGTTCCAGCGCGCATGGAACGCGCGCGGCAACACGTTTGGCTACTCGACGACCTATCTCGGCGTCGAGGCTCCGCTGACAGCCGATCAACGCCGTGTTGCCGGGTTGGCCCAGGATCCGCCAGAGATGTACGCTGCGGTCTACGAGGACAAAGACCGCGCTGACATCAAGGGCACGGACGCACGCGAGACATTCTATTGCCGCTATCCGGTCAGCCCGGATCAGATCGATTTGCTGGACGGGTGGGCCTTTCCCGAAGATGCGCAGATCTGGATCTACGCCCTGAAACCGGGTCACGAGGGCCAACCGCCGACCGAGAACTGGCCGATCGTTCAGTCCTATGTCGATATCTTCATCACCGGTTGCCTGGATCTGGCGGATCAGGTCATCCCATCGCTCGAAAGCGATCTCGACTTCGCCGCGCAATGCATCGAAACGACCGACGGATGGTCCGAGTCTTGGGTGAATGACCGTCTCTATCCGCGCCGGGCGTTCATCTACCAGCCGAATGCGAGCACGATCGACAAGCTCTTGATGCGCGCCAGCAAGACAAAGCCGCTGTTTCCGAACATCAAACTCGAATAGATGCCGCCGCGCGGCACGCACTCAGGTGTTCGGGTCGGCCTGGACGGCGTTCGCGTGCGTGCCGTTGTGCAGAGCCACGCGCTTGCCGCTCGCCGACAGATCCAGCGCCTCGGTGGCGGTAACGGGCCATGAAAACAGATAACCCTGGCCGACTTCACCCCCCAGATCGGCCAGGATCTTGGCCTGAGGTTCAGTTTCGATCCCTTCGATCGTCAACTGCATGCCCAGCCGTTGCGCGATATCGACCAGCGCATCCATCATCATGCGGGTCCGGTCCGAGGTCTCGATGTCGACGACGAAAGCCCGGTCGATCTTGACCTCGTTCACACTCAGACGGCGCAGATAGGACAGGCTCGAGAACCCGGTGCCGAAATCATCCAGCGCGATCTTGATGCCCAGGCGCGACAGATCCGACAGGGTCTCGAGCGTCTGCACCCAGTCTTCGATCAATACGCTCTCCGTGATCTCGAGCGTCAAAAGCTCCGCCGGGAGCTTCGTGGTTTGCAGCATGTCCTGAATGCGTTCGATCAGGTCGGGGCTGTGGAAATTGCGCGCTGACAGATTGGTGCTGATCTTGATCGGCTGCGGCGCGACCCGGTTCCAGGTGACTGCCTCGGCCATGGCGTGTTTCAGGACCCAGGCATCCAACTGTACGATGAAATCGTCTTCCTCGGCGATCTCGATGAACACGCCCGGTGGCACCACTGTGCCGCCCCGGCGCCAGCGCGCCAGGGCCTCGAACCCGTGCAGGCGGCCTGTGACGAGGTTGAACTGAGGCTGGTATTCTATGAAGAACTCGTCTCGCGCCAGCGCGCGCGGCATCTCCAGCTTCATTTCCCGCCGTGTCGCCAGGCTTGCCGCCATCTTGGCGTCGTAGATCCGGCCCCGGAAGCGTCCGTTCGATTTTGCCTCGTAAAGCGCATAATCCGCCGCGCGGATCAAAGCCTGCAGCGTAGGCGCTTCAGCCCCGGTCAGCATGTGCGGCATCACTGCCCCGACCGATAGCCGCGGGCTGATCTTCAGACCGTCTGCTGTGACATTCGCCGAAAGCTCCAGGATCAGCTCGTCGACAAAGCTCTGCAGCCCGTCCGAATCGTCGGCAATCGGCAGAACGGCCGCGAACTCGTCTCCGCCAAGGCGCGCTGCAAATCCGCCGTGCCCGTGGAAATGATGGCTGATCCGCCCGGCGACCGTGCGCAACACCAGATCACCGAACTTGTGGCCATAGGAGTCGTTGATGATCTTGAAATCGTCGAGGTCCAGCAGGATCAGAGCGGGCGTGTCCGCCTCGCCCAGAATGCGCGCGCCTTCCTCGAGGAAGCTCGCGCGGTTCGGCAGGCCGGTCAGCGAGTCGTAATAGGCGAGGATATTGGCCTTCTCTTCGGCCTCCTGCCGCCGCATCCGGCCGACATACTCCGCCCGCCAGAGGATCGCAGTGCCGGTCGTGATCAGGGCAAACAGCAGGATCAACCCCAACGTAGTCACCACGAGTTGTTGCAGCAGGTGCGTCTTCTGGGCGACCGCCGCAACGTGACGCTCCTTCTGCTCGTCGTAATAGTTCATCAGCGCAGCGGTCGCCTCGCTGACCGTCGCATTGATGGCTTCTGCTTCGGTGTCCAGGACTGCCGGATCGACAAGCACCGCGTCCAGCACGGCCACCAGATTGTCGAGACTGCGCACCACGCGTTCGCTCGAGTGATCCAGGGACGTCCCGATCGCTTGGCGCAGGGTATCGGCACGGACATACAGGAAGTCTGCCGCTTCCGTCAGCGCATCTCCTGCCGTGCTGTCGATCTCGCCTTCATCGCGCAGATCGCGCAAAGCGTCCCGCGCACGCACGACGTCGACAATGGCGATGACGCCATTGCGCATTCTGGTCACCTCGGTGACGGCGTCTTCTTTTTCGCGCAGCGCGTCATATTGAGAGAGCACCATGAAGCCGCCCAGCGAGGACACTGCGACAATCGCAGCGATCAGCAGGAGCGTGACCGCGCCATATGTTCCCGCAAGCTTCATTCGTCACCAGGCGAGATCAGCTGATCTCTACTCGACCGGCTCGATCCGCGCCGCCATCCAGACCCAGTTGCTCTGGAATTCCTCGTCGCCGGTACCGGGATCCTGGCTCATGTCGAAGACAAACTGAATCGGACCGCGGGCCCGGCGATTGTGCGCCTTGCCGTCGACCCGTGTCGCGATCAGAAGGTCGTGCTCGGTCCAGACAGTGCTCGGGATCGTGACCGCATAGTCGTTCTCCGCCACGACCCGGATCGCCGGAGCTTCGGCGAGACCGTGCGCATCGAGAACCTCGGTCAACGGCACGCCGACGAACTCTGCCGCAGTTTCGCGCCATGGCGTTACGGTTCGGATCGCATAAGTGCCAAAACTTTCCAGCTCGGCGGGCGTATAGCCCGTCTCGCCCTCGTCGGTGGCGACGGTCAGGCTGGCGTTCGCGAATCGGACCTCGTCGACCGAGACAGGTTCCATCGCATGGGCACTGGCTGACAAAAATGCCAGTCCCAGCAGAAGTTTGCGCACCATTGTTCCCTCCGAGCACTCGCCGCTTTGCCGAAGTGTTCGCACGAAGCCGTTAGGAAACGATTGTCGTGCAACTGCCGGATGGTTTGCCGTGTGCCAGACCTCCGCCGGTCACCGTGGTGTCAGAGGCAGCCCATAACGCGTTGGCCCGTCCCGATAGTTCGTATCGTCGAGCCATTTTGCAGAGTACCCGATCGCTGTGACGTCCGAGCGATCCATCGGCGGGGGATTGATGAAACCCTGAGAATACTTGGCCACCAGCATCCGGCCCAACGCCGACCAGCGTTGAAGAACCTCCGCTGAATTGTCGTTTGCAGCCTCCCGGGCTTTGCCGACAGACGGCCCGCTGCCGACGCAGAATTCGCCGTTCAACGCATCCACCATCGCGATGCTCTGTGCTTCGATCTCGGCCTGCAACGGCTTGATATCAACCTCGGTCATCCGCTGCCAGTTCAGTCGCGCCCAGGTGCCGACGAAATTGAACATCCAGAACGCGATGGTCTCGTCATAAAGCCGCGGATTGCCGGTCTGGAACGGCACGGGCAGATCGCACGCACCTGCCCAGAACGGCACGAACACGGTCGTGTAGGCCACGTCCGGTCCGAACCACATGACGGCACCCGTTTCCTTCGGCCAGTCGGCATGGCTCTCCAGGATGTGGGTAAAGCCCTGATAGTGCACGCTGATCGGACGCTCCCACGCGCCCTGCTTGTCGAACGGGCCACCGCCGACCCCGCCATCGCCGTCATAGGGGCCATAGGACCGGTGCGGGTCGCCATACGGCCCCGCCGCGATGCCCTTGGTCAGATCGAACGGCGTGCCCTCGTAGTGATCGCGGTAAAGACCGAAGATCTCGGGCCGGGTCAGCTTGCGGTTCGTTGGGACCGAGAATGGGTAGTACGTCGAATAGGTGTCCTCGACATAGGGAATGAGCCCCAGATCAGGGTTCACACGATCGAAGATGCGCCAGACGCGACGCAGAGAATAGTAGGGATGGTGCTGCTCGCCCGCGCTGACTGCCGGATACCAGTCGCAGACTGGGTTCTCCTCGGGATTCCAATAATGCACCGCTTTCAGCCGTTCGCGCAGGTCCTTCGGAAAGATCAGGTCCGGACGCGTCGTCGGGTCCTCCGGTATCTCGCGGATCCGGAACGTGTTCGCGGCGGCAAAGACGTGCCCGTCCGGCACACGCTGGGCGATCCAGGCAGAATGGTTCCAATCGTCCTCCGAGGGCAGGGCGCACATCTCCATCACCCAGGCCTCGCTCGCGTCTGCGACCAGCAGAGTCTCCCCGTCCGAGTAGAACCCGAATTCGTCGATCAGCGCGCCCATTAGTTCGACCGCTTCGCGCGAACCGGTGCACCGCTCAAGCGCCACCTTGCTCAGCTCTTCCGAGTAGAACAGCCGCATGTGTCTGCTCGGACCCGCTTCGGCCTGTGGGACCGCATCCGGCGTGTGGCGCGCACCGTTGGTGCACTCGCCCATCAAGAGCGAATGCTCGTTCATCACGCCGTAGTTGCAATCGTAATAGGCGTAGGTGTGCGTGACCTGCGGGATGTGGCCAAGCGGCACGGACAGCGGGAACTCCGGCACATGGTAGTACGGCCCACGGTCCATGGTGTTGATCCGTGGATAGTTCTCGCCGCGCGGCAAGACCGGGCGCATCGCATCGGGACCATGCTCGGCAGCAGGCACGGCAATGACCCGCTGATCCCCCATGTCGTCATCGCCGGAATGGGTCACTACCATCGTGCCGTTCTCGGTCGTACCGGGGGTCAGGATCATTGTCGTGCACATCGCGCACTCTCCTTCTGGAAGGTTCTCGAACGCCTGGAAATCCGGTTAATGGAAAATTACGTGACGGTCTTCATCCGCAAGATCATTCGCAACATCGGTCGATATCCTGCGCAGTTCACACGGGAGATCCGCTTGATCTTCACCTGGCCACAGCCATCTGTGCGTTCACCTTCAGCGTGCCCTTGGTCTTGGGATCGTCGGGCACGGAGACAGTGAAATACTCGATCGCGCCCGGCTGGAAGATCGTCGCCAGCGACGAGCCGCCATACGAGAACACGCCGAGTTGCTCGCCCTTCTGGACGTGATCGCCAACCTTGACCGTGTGCCGGATCGACGAGATTTCGGTGATCCCGACCGGCATCACGCAGACCAGGCCCAGGGGCTTGTGGTCGGCCTCGATAAAACACAGGCCCCGCGTGTTGACCGAGGTGTAGTAGCCTTGGCTGCCGACGCCCGAGATGTCGTTGCCCTCGGAGGCCAGATTCGAGAACATCAGCGCGTCGACCACGTCGACCTTCACGATCCGGCCCGAAACCGGTGCGTGCCAGCGGTGAAAGTCCGACCCCTGCAGATAGGACTGCAACACATCGCCGCCCGCGAAGCTCTTCGCCACCGGGTCATAGTCCAGCATGTCATGCAGGGAATACGGCTGGCTCTTGATCCAGAACGTCGTCTCCAGCGCGACCTCGCGGGCAACCTTGTAGATCGTGCCGTCATTGGGCGACACGACGCAGCGCGGATCGTCGGCTCCGGCCAGCGGCCGCTCGCACGGCTTGATCTGGCGATGGAAGAAACCGTTGAACCCCCGGAACCCGCCATGCGGCTTGTCCAGATCGACCTCGTACTCGTCCAAAGCATTATAATGCCATGCGGATTTCTTGAACGCCTCCGATCCGCGCGGCAGGTCGTGGCCCTGGAACCAGCCGTGCGGGCCGTCGTTCAGCACATGTGCCGACTCTGCCGAGTCCAGATAGCGGCACCAGGAACCCAGCACACCGCGCAGCGCGTCGTTCATGCGCGGCATCCGCATGACCGCCAGGCCCGAGGTCGTCATCATCATATAGGTAAACAGCGCCGACATCGGGAAGAACACCTGCTTTGCCTTGACGGCCTCCCACTCGGGCGCGGTCACGGTGATCTGGTTCAACTGTTCCAGCAGTTCCTGTACGTCATCGACCGTGCGGTGCTCTTTCGGCACCTCGTTGATCATCCGCGTCACCAACATCCGGATCACGCTGTCCGTTTGCAGCATCTCCTCGAATTCCAGCACGGACCGGTCGAACGGCCGATGCCGTTGCGCGGCGGCGGCGGCCTTCAAGGCCCTGTTGTGCGCCGTCACCGCATGCCGGTCGCGCGGCAGTTTGTCGGCATTGGATGCGTAGATATCCTCGTACGCGCGGTCGAGCAGATCTTCGTCGGCCAAAACAGCCTCCCCCTCGGCAATGCTATCGCTCAAATGTAAAGCATGGGCGCCCCCGGAAGGGAACGCCCGTCACGGCCTCAGAAATCGACAGTGCCGTTGTGCGGCGGCGCGTTCAGCGGTGCCGTCTTCTTGTATTTGATGTACTCGCGTGTGTGCGCTGTCGCGAAGGCCTTGTTGGCGAACAGGGTCTGGTCGCTCTGGCTGTTGCGCCCCTGCGTTGGCGGCAGCACATCGTACTGGCGCACGGCGTTCGGCTCGAACACCATCGCGAACGAAGACCCGCCGAAGCTGAAATTGCCCAGCAGATCGCCCTTCTTCAGATCACAGCCGACCGAAAGACCTTCGGCCCATTCCAGCGAGGAGACCTCGGTCAGTCCGATCGGGATCACGCAGACCAGGCCGACATACTCGTCATCGGACTCGATGAAGACCAAGCCGCGCGTCGCGACGCCTGCCGCCCAGCCCTGGCTGTATGGCCCCGACATCGGGTCCGGCCCGACCACCTGGCTCTCGGCCCAGGCATAGCCCTCGATATGCTTCAGCCCGACCAGCTTGCCGTTGATAGGCGAGGAGAACCCGTGCCAGTCCGCGCCGCCGTTGACATAGGTCTGGTAGACGTCGCCGCCGACGAATCGGTCTGTGAACTCGGATTGCGCCAGAAGATTGGCCATCGAATAGGCCTGCGTCTTCAGCCAGAACGCGTCCTGCTTCTGGACGAAACGTTGCAAGGCCCAGGCGACACCGTCGTTCGGCGAACAGATCGTCTTGTTGGTGTGCGGATCGCTGACCGGCCGGACGTCCGGCCTGATCATCCGGTGGAAGAATGCATTGTAGCAATCGAACCCGCCATGCGGCTTCGACATGTCCACCTCGTACTCGTCCAGCCGATTGTAGTACCAGGCCGACTTGAAATACTCCGGCGACTTGCGGTCGAGGTCATAGCCCTGCAGCCAGCCGTACTGTTCCTGGTTCAGGACATAGAGGCTCTCCTCGGTGTTCAGGAAATCGCACCACCGCTTCATGATCCTGTTCATCGGTGTATTGAACTGCGGCATCCGCATCAGCCGTTTTCCGGCGGGCGTACCCATCCAGAAGTTCATGATCGCCGACAGCGGGAACTGCCAGCTGATCGAATCCGTGTCGCGGAAGATCGGTGCTGTGTGCGTGACGTAGTTGATCGCGTCCAGCATCTGGCGGACATCGTCAAAGTGCTTGCGCATCGGGCGGACCTGATCCAGCCCCAGTTCGGCGTACATCCGCACGAAGGGCTCGACCTGAATGACGTCCCAAAGCTCCTGCACCTCCGGGCGCCAGGGCGGGTTGCGATCGCTCTCGATCATCATCCGGACATGGCGCTGGAACTCGCTGATCTGGTCGAACTGCGGGTCGATTTTCTGGCCTGCGACCGCCAGCCTGCCCTGGTGGCTCGCCTCCACCGCCTCGTCTTCCGACATCGGCCCGGTGTGGAAATCGTGCATCAATTCATCCATCTGGAATCTCCTTCTGAAATGGCTTGTTCAATAACAGTACAGGGGATCCGTGCCGGTGGAACAGCAAAATAGAACCACAGTCCGAAACCGGCACAGATTTCAACCGCAGGCGCAGATTTGGTCGAAGCGTTCCCGTCATGATATCATAGGTCCCTGACGGGGGCGGCGGTGCAGGGGGCATTGCCGGGACCCTGCCATTTTCAGCAAGGGGGTTATAGCATGACGTTTTCAACCCATCTCAGACGCATCAGCGCCATTGGCGTCGCCGGTGTGCTGACCATCGGATTGGTCAGTTGCATCGAGCGCAACACGGGAACCGGTAAGACCGGCGATATCGGCAAGATCGTCGAGACAAAGACCACCGGCGAGAAAAGCGGGATGACTTATCTCATCGCGCAACCCGAGAAGTCCGAGGACAAGACCATCGCCGCAGATGTCGACGAGCTGATCCAGGAGACCGAGATCATGCTTGCCGGTCTGGCCGAACGCACGGGCGCCAGCATGAAGGAACTGCCGCCGGTGACGATCACCTATCTTGGCAAGGGCAACACGCTGACGCGTGATCCGGTGCAACCGGTCGCCGAACCGGACGAGAAGTTCAACGATGAAACGGATGGAGACCGCCGTGCGGCACGCAAGGCATTCGTCACCAGCTTCACGGCGATCAAACCGCAGACTCGGAACTCTTTCGAGCTCGGCCTGCCGACACGCTTGCGTGCGCTCACGCTGAGGGATGCCGAGGTTCGCAAGCAGACCATCGCGCTGACCGGCGAGCTTGGCGGCCGCGTCTCGGAGAAAGTCGAGCCGAACAAGCCCGGCAAGCTGGTCCCGCAGGGCTGGAGCCTGAACGACGACAACCGTTTGCGTCTGCGCGGCGTCAACCAACGCGTGACCACATGGCCATGGCGAACGATCGTTCAGTTCAACTACGGCGGCAACAATAGCGGATGCTCGGGCAGCCTGGTCGGCCCGCGCCATGTCGTGACGGCGGCACACTGCATCATCGCGGCCGGGACCGATGACTATTTCGCGTTCACGGTCAGTTCCGGACGCGGCGGCAACCAGTGGACCGCCCAGTCGAACATGCCCGGGTGCCCGAACTCCGCGACCCAGGACTGCCCCAGCGTCGGCGCGACCTATTGGTACTTCGTGCCGTCACAATGGCGGGCGTCGAACACGTCGAACCGCGAGCAGTACGATTTCGGCGTCATCGTGATCCCGAACCGGCTGGGCAACACCGTTGGTTGGATGGGCTACTGGTACGCGCCGATCAACTCGTTGAACACGGTCAACAAGTACAGCCGCGGCTACCCGTCCTGTGCCGCGCCGAACCGCATCGACGATCCCGCCGATCCGTTGGCCTGCGCGACCTGCACGACCGACTTGACGGTCTGCAATCCGCAGCACCTTTACGGCGACGGCGCGCGTTGCTCGATCGGCAATGCCACGAACGTCGACAGCTCGGGCTATAACCGCAATTTCCGGATGTCGTGCGACGGATCTGCCGGGATGAGCGGCTCGCCCATGTACTTCTACGGCAATGGCAATGTCGGGAACAGCGGCTCGGTCTACTACACTGCACACGACATCCAGTCGACGTGTGGCGGGACCGCGAATTCCTCGTCCTGCGCGAATGTCACGCGCGCCGACCGGCTGGTGCGCAACACGCCGGAATACTCGGGCTGGATCTCGTACTTCCGCTCGACGTTCCCATAAGGCGCATCGGCGTGCGGTGGATCGTAAAGCTCATGGCCCCGATGCTTGCGGTGGCACTGCTGGGCAGCCCTTTCACCGCGCGTGGTCAGGGGGTGGGATCGACGTCGAACACCGTCGATCCGCCGCCCGCCATCGCAGACAAGCTCTCCGGCGTGGTGATCGTGCACCGCCGGGGAGAACGGGCGTTCTGCTCGGGCACCGTGCTGGCCGGGCGGCTGTTGGTGACGGCTCGGCATTGCGTTCAGGCAATTGGCGCTGATGCGCCCTATCCGGTCGAGGAAATCCGCGTCGGGTTCGGCTCATCCACGACTGACCCGGACATCCTCTGGCGGGATGTCTCGCGCATAATCGTGCTGTCCGATGCGCCGTTCGAAAGTGTCGAGGATCTCCAAGGCCAGGACGTCGCACTGATCGAGCTTCCGGGCGATACCAACAGCGCGCAGTTCGGAGTGCCGCAGCAGGTTTCAAAGCCCGAACCGGGCGAGGTCCTGACCCTGATCGGTTTCGGCGAAGACCGCTATGGCCTCGTCGGCACGCGCCACATTGTGGATGTGACCGTCGCCGGCCAGACCTCGGACGGCTTCACCTACACTGGCGGCGGCTGCTTGGGGGATTCCGGCGGCCCGCTGCTGCGCCCGGACGGCGCGCTCGTCGGTATCGTCAGCCTCGGCACAACGGCGCTCTGTGCGCCGAATTACGAGCGGATCGGCCAGTCGCTGGTGCCGTTCATCGACGCCATTGTCCACACCATGCTCAACCCCAGCAGTCCCGAATAGAGACAGGTTTGAACCCGCGAACGCAGGCGCTTGAGCGACCCCTGTCCATGCCGTAGGCTCGCCGCGATTCCGGCTGCAGAACTGTCGGCATTGTCCGGCGGCGTCGGGAACGCGCTGTCGCCGGATCGCGAAACTGGGAGGATCGCATGACCAAATTCACCACCGCTGCTGCTGCCGCGGCGCTCGCCATCGGCATTGCGGGCGCGGCCACGGCCGCTGACGTCACGCTGCGGGTGCAGCACTTTATCTCGAACAAGGGTGCCATCCCGGCGCATTTCATCCTGCCCTGGGCCGAGAAGGTCGAAAAAGACTCCGGCGGCCGCATCGATGTCGAGGTCTACCCGCGCATGCAGCTCGGCGGCAAACCGCCGGCGCTCTACGATCAGGCCCGCGACGGCGTCGTCGACATCACCTGGGCGATTCCGGCCTACACGCCCGGCCGCTTCCCAGGCACCGAGACCCTGGAGCTGCCGTTCATCGGATCGAACTCGGCCGAGAAAACCTCGATGGCGGCGTGGGAGTTCTTCGAGAAGTACCTGAAGGACGAGTTCAAGGACACGCACATCCTGGCCGTTCACGTCCACGGCCCGGGCATCATGCACTTCCGGGGCGATCCGGTGGATACGCTGGCCGGCATGTCGGGCAAGAAGATGCGTACGCCCTCGCGGCTCGGCGGCAAGATGCTCGAAGCTGCGGGCGCCGTTCCGGTCGGAATGCCGGTCCCTGCCTTCCCCGAAGCGCTTTCGAAAGGCGTCGTCGATGGCGGCGTGATCCCGTGGGAGATCGTTGTTCCGCTGAAAGTACACGAGCTCGCCGACAGCCACGTCGTCATGGGCGGCGACAACCCCTGGTACAACACGTTCTTCGTCTACGCGATGAACAAGGACAGCTACGACAACCTGCCGGATGACCTGAAGAAGGTGATCGACGACAACTCCGGCATGATGGCGTCTGCCTGGGCCGGGCGCGCCATGGAGCAGGGTGATGCACCCTCGCTGGATATCGTCAAGGGTACGGACAATACCATCATCACGCTCTCGGATGACGAGACCGCGAAGTGGAAAGCACTCGGCGACAAGGTCACGGCCGACTGGATCGCGGACATGACGGCCAAGGGCTATCCGGCTCAGGCCATGGTGGACGACGTCCGGGCGATGGTTGCCAAACACAACCAGTGATCCGGCTCTGATCACGCAACGACCGATGACCGGGCCAGTGCTCACGCGGCGCTGGCCCGTGTCTTTGGAGGGGGAATGACAGCTTCCATCACGGAACGCCGGGGCATCCTGCCCGGCGCGGAGCAGACAGCCGGACGGCTGATCAACAGCCTGTGCGCGATCCTCGCCACAACAGGTGGCGCGCTCCTCGCCGGTCTGGCCGTCATGACGGTCATCTCCGTGACGGGCCGTTCCCTGACATCGGTCGGCCTGCGCCCGATCACGGGCGATTTCGAACTGGTCGAGGTCGGCTGCGCCGTCGCGATCTTCTCTTTCCTGCCGTGGTGCCAGCTCAAGCGTGGCCACGTGACCGTGGATCTGTTTGTCGGCTTCGGTCCCGCCTGGCTCATGCGCTTCAGCACCCTGACCGGGGATATCATCATGACCCTTGTTGCCGTCATCATGGGCTGGCGTCTCTGGTTGGGGATGCACGAGATGCTGTCGAATGGGCAGGAGACCTATCTGCTCGGCCTGCCGATCTGGTACGGCTATGTCGGGGGCATGATCGGCGCGTCCTTGTTCATCCTGACATGCCTCTACACGGTCTGGCGCGCGTGGAATGACATCGTCTCTGGCCAGACCGCCGATCTACGCCTGCAATGAGCAACTTCGATCTGGCCCTGCTGTCCTTTCCGGTCATGCTGCTGCTGATCTTCCTACGCGTGCCGATTGCAGCGGCGATGGGCCTGACAGGCTTCATTGGCACCTGGATCGTGCTTGGGCGCCCGGACCCGGTGTTGAATCAACTCAAGTCGCTGACCTACGACACGTTCTCGAGCTATTCGCTCTCGATTGTGCCGCTGTTCCTTCTGATGGGGCAGCTCGCCTCGCGCTCCGGCATGTCCGAGGCACTGTTCCGCTCCGCCGCTGACTGGCTGGGTCACCGCCGAGGAGGCGTCGCCATGGCCGCCGTCGGCGCCTGTGCGGGGTTCGGTGCTGTCTGCGGATCTTCGCTGGCGACGGCCTCGACCATGGGGCAGGTCGCCTTGCCCGAGATGCGCCGCTATGGCTATTCCGACGCGCTCTCGACCGGCGTGCTGGCCGCCGGAGGCACGCTGGGCATTCTGATCCCGCCCTCGGTCATCCTGGTGATCTACGCCATCATCACCGAGCAGAACGTCGTCAAGATGTTCGCCGCCGCGATGATCCCGGGCATCCTGGCCGCTGCGGGCTACATGGCTGTCGTCGCGATCTACGCCCGCCTGCGCCCTGACGCCGCCGTCACCGCCCCGCGCGTCGACTACGCGACCCGCTTCCGCAACCTCACGGGTGTCTGGCCCGTCATCGCGATCTTCTTCCTGGTGATCGGCGGCATCTATGTCGGCTGGTTCACGCCGACCGAGGGCGCTGCCGTCGGTGCCGCCGCCGTCGGCCTCTACGCCGCCCTGCGCGGCGCACTGACGTGGAAAGGCCTTGGCGAAAGCTTGCTCGAGACCGCAAAGACCTCGGCCATGATCTTCCTGATCCTGCTCGGCGCACAGGTCTTCAACGGCTTCCTCGCTTTCACCCAGGCACCCGTCAACATCGCCGACTGGGTGACCGAGCAAGGCTTCGCGCCTTATCTCGTGCTTGCCATCCTGCTCGCCATATACCTGATCTTCGGCTGCGTGATGGACTCGCTGTCTATGATCCTGCTGACGATCCCGGTCTTCTTCCCGATCGTCGAGGCACTGGACTTCGGCCTGACCACCGAGGAGACCGCGATCTGGTTCGGTATTCTCGTCCTGATCGTCGTCGAGGTTGGCCTGATCACACCGCCTGTCGGCATGAACCTCTTCATCATCAACTCGATGGCCCGCGACATCCCGATCACGCGCACCTATTCCGGCGTCGCGCCCTTTGTTGCCTCGGACCTGATCCGCGTCGTGATCCTCGCCGCCTTCCCGCTGATAACCCTCTGGCTGGTGCGGGTGCTGTTCTAGATCTGCAGGGTCCCTTGCCCGCCAGTTCGACGCTCCGGGCATCCAATCCGTTCAACAGAAGCCTTTGTGCTCTGGCCCGTAGATTTCCGAGTGAGAGTTTCTTTCACGCAGGGAAGGTTTGAGGTCTCAACGGCCCATTGACCTGCGCGACCTTGTATCCGAAGCCCATTTTCAGATCTTCGGTGGATACCTGGCCCAGCGCCGAGAATTCGTCGCACAAGTGGTCCGGCAGGTGCGGGTGTTCGCGTTTCCAGTCCGCCGCCTCGGTCCAAGGATTGTCGAGTTTCACCTCGTGCATGTCGAGACCGATCGCGTAGAGCGCGCTTGTCGAGGTCACAAGTCCGACCCGCCAAGCACCCTTGCTGAGCGATGCATGCGCATCGAACTCCGAGACCGCGTCGACATTGCCCTGAGCCTTCTTCTGCGCCCAGGGAACCCGGCAATCCATTGGATCAGCAGCACCCTGGAATGTGATGTGTGCGACGCGGCGCGCACCAGCTTCGGTGTAGGTCGACATCCAGCAGCCTGAATACCACCCACTCAGGACGTTCTGCCCCTGTGCGAAGCAGTAGTTAATCTTGCCGTTCACGAACGGAATCCACTTGAAGTTGTATACGTGGTTCGTGACCGTGATTGTCTTCTTGTGCCACATGAAGCCATGCCGATGGCTGGTGCTGCGAATGATGTTCAGTGATGCTGCCTGAACGATTGCATGGCTTACAAAACCGGGGCCAGGCTGCGGCGGCGACGAGCGAAATTCGAAACCGTAAACGAGATCACCTTTCATGAGCATTGTTGAATTCCTTTCTGAACATGAGACTGCGCGACGGCTCAAAAACGCGACCAACCGTGGATGCGCGCGGTCCAATGCTCAAGGGAAATATCGTTGCGTCAGAGGTCCTTCCCGAACCGCTACCACATCCGCGGTGCTGCGTACTCGGGGTATCCCGCGTCGTAGGCCTCCGCATCGAAACCCTGAGTGAACTCGCGCACGAAGGCACCTGCCGTTGGTACCGGCACCCGCTCGGCATCCCAGAGCTTCGAGCGCATGATCGCCTTGGCGCACTGGAAGTACATCTCGCCGATGGTGATCACGATCACCGTCTTCGGATGCTTACCCGCCTGCTCGAACGCGCCGGTCGCGGCCTCGTCTGCTGTCAGCACCGCTGTCCCGTTGATCCGCACCACGTTGGTCGAACCCGGCACCATGAACATCAGGCTCACCCGCCCGTCGCGCACGATGTTGCGCAGCGAATCCAGCCGATTGTTGCCCCGCCAGTCCGGCAGCCACAGCGTCTTGGGGTCGACGATCCGCACCACCGAACCGTCATCGCCCCTGGGCGAGCCATCGGTGCCCTCGGGTCCCACTGTCGTCAGAACGACGAAGCGCGAGGCTTCGATCCAGGCGTGGTACATCGGGGTCATCCGGTCGGTGACCTTTTCGACGGATTTCGGGACGGCGTCTTCGTAGAGCGCCTCCAGATCCGTAATATCAGTGATCGGGGTCATGTCTCGGTCTCCCTTCCGCGTCGGCGGTCAGGAGAGGCTCAGCCCCTGATCCGCAACCAGCGCCTCGATGGCATCGGCAAGATCGACATCTTCGATGTTCATCGCGCCGCGCGCAACCCGCAGATCGTGTGCTCGGCGCAGAACGGCAGAATGCGTGCTGCCCTCGGGCGGCTCGAACTTGTAACAGGCCAGCTCGATCCGGTGGCCCAACGGGTCACGAAAATACATCGACCACATGAACCCGCGATCGACCCGGCCGGTGTTCGCAATACCGCGTGCGTTCAGCCGAGCCTCGGCCTGCTCATAGGTCGCAAGGCTGACCTGGAATGCGATATGGTGGGTCGATCCGACATGGTCGGGCACGTCCCCCGCCACCGTCCGATCCTCGGATGTGAACACCGTGATCAGCCGCCCGTCCCCCGGATCGAAATAGAGATGATTGATCTCGGGCGCGTCCAGGTTCGGCTGCTCGAAAATGAACGGCATCCCCAGGACGCCCTCCCAGAAGTCAATCGACGTCTGCCGGTCGGCGCCGTTCAGCGTGATGTGGTGGACGCCCTGTGTCTGTATTCTTGCCATGATGATCTCCGCGCGATGTCCGGCCCTTACATGGCCTGCCTGCGCGCCTGATGCCAACCGGCGTCCACAGAAAACACCTGTGCGCTGCGGAGAACGCCGCATTGCGGTGTGGTCCGATCCGCTCTAAGTGACCGGCCATCGATCGAACTGGGATATGTCATGACCGATACGCCGCGCTCGTTTCAAGAGATTTTGCTGCGCCTCTCGGCCTACTGGGCCGACAAGGGCTGCGCGATCATGCAACCCTACGACATGGAGGTCGGCGCGGGCACCTTCCACCCGGCGACGACCCTGCGCGCGCTTGGCCCCAACACCTGGGCGGCGGCCTATGTCCAGCCCTCGCGCCGCCCGACAGACGGGCGCTATGGCGACAACCCCAATCGGTTGCAGCACTACTACCAGTATCAGGTGCTGATCAAACCCAGCCCACCGGATCTGCAGGACCTTTACCTTGGCTCGCTTGCGGCGATCGGGATCGACATGGCCCTGCATGACATCCGCTTTGTCGAGGATGATTGGGAAAGCCCGACGCTGGGCGCCTGGGGGCTTGGCTGGGAGGTCTGGTGCGACGGGATGGAGGTCAGCCAGTTCACCTATTTCCAGCAGGTCGGCGGACACGACTGCGCGCCGGTTTCGGGCGAGTTGACTTACGGGCTTGAGCGCTTGGCGATGTACGTGCTCGGCATCGACCACGTCATGGACATGCCGTTCAACGCGCCGGACGCACCGATCCCGCTGACTTACGGTGACGTGTTCCGTCAGACCGAACGTGAGTTTTCGCGCTACAACTTCGACGTGGCCTGCACGACGACCCTGCTCGATCAGTTCGAGGATGCCGAAAAGCAGTGCAAGGCGATCCTCGAGCAGCCCGCGACCGATCCGAAAACGGGCCGTGATATCGTGATGGCCCACCCCGCTTACGATCAGTGCATCAAGGCCAGCCACCTGTTCAACCTGCTCGATGCGCGCGGCGTGATCAGCGTGACCGAACGCCAAGCCTATATCGGCCGCGTCCGCGCGCTGGCCAAGGCCTGCGCCGATGCGTTTCTGCTGACCGAAGCCGGCGGCAAGACCCCGGCGGCAGCCTGATGTCCGGCCGCCTGCTCATGATCGGCGGCGCCGTGCTGCTTCTGATCTTTGGATCCACGCTCTGGTACACGCAGATGTATGCCTTCTACGAGGATCTGCCCGACACCGGTGAGATCACGGTCGCTGAACGCACCGTTCCGGTCGACAGCTTCCAGGGCATCGACGCGACGTCCAGCCCGATCAAACTTCGCGCGTGCATGACGCTCGACCCCGGGGCCTTTGCGGATCTTGAGCCGTCGCAGGCCGCCGTGCCGCTTGTCGCGCCCTACTGGTTCGACTGCTTTGACGCCCGCACGATCGGCAAGGCGCTGGAGTCCGGCGCGGCAACAGCGTACCTCGCCGCCTCGGGCGAATTCCACGGCAGCGAGCGGATGATTGCGGTGTTCGACGATGGCCGGGCCTTCATGTGGCGCCAGCTCTCGCCCGAATTCTCGAAGTAGGCCGCCGACACCACGCCCACTGGACGATCCCGCCCGCGCGCCTTACTTAACGGACGACGCTGCCAAGAAGTTGCCAAGACGCTGGATGGAGATATGTCGGACAAACCTGCGCTTTCCGAGAATATGCAGCGTATCGCCGACGGCCTTCGCGCACACGGGCAGTCGCCCGTCGCGGTGTTCTGTGGGTTTGACCTTTGGATCGAGGTGCTCGGCAGTCAGCACATCTCGCTGAAGGACTTCGCGCCCGGTGGGAAACCGGCGACGGGGCAGGAAGACAAGGACCGTGTGCCCATCGTTCCCCTCATCGTCCTGGGCGGGCAGATCGTCGTTTGTCTGGATCCAACGATCGAACCGGGCGAGTTTTACTTCAAACCATGAAAAGCGCGTAGACGTTTAGTAGAATTGCCTGCTGCGTGGCAGCCATTGGCGCTTGCGTGTTTCGACGGCAGGCCTTATATTTCTCATATTGAAAATTAATGGGATAGTATAATGGGAAAACCCGCCGCTCGGATGATGGATATGGTCCTTCAGGACGCGCCACATTGCCATGCACCGATCCATCCGCCCGCGCCGACACCGACGCCTGTGCCGCACCCGGCGCTGCCACTTCCGATCCTTTCGCCCTGTGCGCCGACCGTGCTCGTCGGCAAGATGCCCGCCGCACGGGCGACGGACATCACCAAGATCTGCACCCTTGCCGCCTGTGTCCCGGCGGGGCCTGGCATGATCTCGATAGGATCGGCGACAGTGATGATCTCGAAGATGCCAGCGGCTCGTATGGGTGATATGACCGCGCATGTCAGTTGCGTGGCACCGATCCCATCACCCGTCGGCAAGATCCTGCCACCCTGCTGTCCGACCGTGATGATCGGCGGATAACGGCGCTTGAGGCTCGACACTTTCGAGGCACTGGCGCCGATCTGCCCGCGCTGCCTGCACACGGACGGCATCGAAGCTCCGCTGAAGCTCGCATCGACCTATCAGGCCCGCAGCGATCTGGTCTGGCAGGGGATGATCCACTGCTCGAACACCGACTGCTGGATGGAGTTCCCGATCATCGACGGGATCCCGGCCCTGGTGCCCGACCCGAAGACCTTCCTGCAGAACGCCCGCCACCACATCCTTCTGCGCGACGACCTGGACGCCGATCTGACCGGTCTGCTCACCGACGCGCTGGGTCAGGGCAGCGAGCTTGAGACCACGCGCCAGCATCTTGGGCTTTACGCCGGGTCGCACTTCTCCGACTGGGTGCCGGGCGAGGATGGCGCGGCCCAGATCCCGGCGATCCTCGACACCGGGTGGGCCGAGATGCAGCAAGCCCCGGACGGTCCCGCGATCGACCTCGGCACATCGGTCGGACGCGGGGTCTGGGAAATGGCGGCCCGGCGGCCCGGCCCCGTGCTTGGCGCGGATCTGAACTTTTCGATGCTGCGGATGGCCCAGACGCTGATGCTCGAAGGCCGGGTCACGTTTCCACGCCGCCGCGTCGGCATCGTCTACGACACGGTCGAAGCGGTCCTGCCCGCCGACCGGGTGTCGGATCAGATCGACTTCTGGGCGCTCGACGCCATGGCCCTGCCGTTCCGAACCGGCCAGTTCGCAACCGCGACGGCGGTCAACCTTGTCGACTGTATCTCGGGCCCGACGAACATGATTGCCGAGGCATCGCGCATTCTCGCGCCGGGCGCCCGCGCAATGCTGACCACCCCGTATGATTGGTCCGCGACGGTCACGGACCCGGTCGGCTGGATGGGCGGACATTCGCAACGCGGCGTGGTCGGCGGTGCGGCCGAGCCCGTCCTGACGGCAACACTGACCCAGTACGGGCTGAACCCTGTCGCCGAAAGCCACGATGTGCCCTGGCTGCTCAACGTTCACGCGCGCTCGGTGATGCACTACGCGCTGCACCTGGTCGTGGCCGAGCGGACGAGCGGCACAGCCTAGCCGCACGCGGCCGGGGCGCGCTTAGACGGACTTGAACTTCTCCATCAACACCGCCTTGACGATCGGGAACGGCTGATAGCGCAGCCACAGTTCCTCGTCATCCGAGAGCAATTCCGCAACGATCGCCTGGCACAGCCGGCAGTCATGCGTGATGTAATGCTTGGCCAGCGTGTGCGCGTGCGTTTCGCGCTCTTTGCCAATGCTGCCGGTGACGGTCTTCTTGACCTTCTTGCCAATCGACCGGACGGTCTCGCCCAGCGAGATGATCGGGATTGCACCAATGCCCCGCCGATAGGTTTTCTTGCGCTTCTGCGCGATCACGTACGGCAAGACAGTGTCCAGCACCTCCTGGTGCTCATGCACGTCGCACATCCGCGAATCCAGGCCAGAGCAGTTGGCGACCGTCGCCTCGGCACTGTTGCGGATGTTCTCCAAGGCAACCCGATGCTTGTACGACGACCGTGCGGCCTTGGCCTGCACGACCGAGTTCGCCGCCATCACGACGACGCCACCAACCAGAAGGCCGACACCGGTCGCGGCACTGACCGTGATCACGGTGACACCCATGCCCATCATGGCGAGCGTGCCGCCACCGCCCAGGTTCGAAACGGTCGAGATCCCGGTCGAGGCTATCCAGCTCGCCGCCCAAAGGCCCGCGCGCGTCTTGGCCCAAAGGTTGACCGGCTCACCCTGTTCGAGATCCTCGAAACCGTCGTGCTGCATCATCTGGACGTGCCGGTTGATGGTCGGCTGCATCCCGAACTGCGCCATCCGCCGCGAGACCTGTTCTTTCAGGGCAGGCAGAAGCGTCCCGCGTTTGGCGGTTTCCTTTGGTTTCTTGTTCTGCCACTCGACCAGCGCGCGTTCCAGCTTGCGCAGCGGTTCACTGCCGTGCCACCGGTTCGGTTGCGCATTCTGGACCTCTTTCAGGGCCGCGATCAGGGTATCGAGTTCCTTGCTGCGGTAGTGCATGGACCGGTTGACCGACATCTCAAAGGCCGTGTTGCCACGGTTCAGCAGAGTCTGAACGGCGTTTTGCTGAGGGATGACGGGCTGCGACGGGACTGGCATATTACCTTGCTGGCTTGGCATGGAACGTCCTTGGGTCTGACTGGTGCCACCACCGCTGTTGATCCTTTGCACTTTGAAATACGCGTGCCCGGATCGCGGGACTGGAACCTGGTTTCTTGAAATCTTCTGTGCCCCACTGGGGCGATGCCGAAGCATATAGGTGCATATTGATCTCAATGTAAAGGTCAAAATGATATTTATATGGATTTTGAACGCATCACCGCCTGATGCGCCTGCCGATTTGCGTGGCACGTGCCGCACCGGACGACGTCATCGCACGCACGTGATCCATCTCGTGCGTTGTGGGCTTGCAAAGACGACCGCGTTTTCGCAGGTTTTCTCGATGATCCATCGGCTGCTTATAGCTGCTTGCTTTTTGACGCCCGCATACGCGCTTGCCGAAGGCTGCGCCGATGTGGGGCCGCCGCTATCGGTCCGCGAGAAACCGCTCTTTGACAGTCTGACAGCGACAACGTCCCAGATCGACGGGGAGACGAAAGCGCGCGCCATTTGGCAGCTCTGGCACACCGCGCCCGACCCGCAGGCGCAGGAGCTTCTGGATCGCGGCGTCCGGCGTATCCGCTCCGCCGATTATGCCGAGGCTCAGCGCATCCTGTCCGATCTGATCACCTATTGTCCGGACTATGCCGAAGGTTGGAACCAGCGGGCCTTCGCGCGGTTTCTTGATGGCGACCTCGAGGGCTCTCTGGAAGATCTCGACAAGACGCTGCAGCTCGAACCGAAGCATTTCGCGGCGATGGCCGGTCGCGGTCTGACGCTGCTGCGCCAGGGACGCGAACTGCTCGCCCATCAGGCTTTGCGCGATGCCGTCGCGATCTATCCCTGGCTCACTGAGCGGCGACTGCTGCCGCCGGATCAGAAGATCTGACGACCCTCAGCCAGACCGCCACGCCTTCAGCGCTTGCACGAGACCACCCAGCGCCAAGCCCCATACCGCCGCGCCCAGCCCGATCACCGTGATCCCGGACGCCGTGACCAGGAACGTGATCGCGGCGGCCTCGCGATATTCGGGGTCTTGCAGTGCGGCAAAAACCGAACCTGAAAACACACCGATCAGTGCCACCCCGGCCAGTGTGCCCAACACCATGTCCGGCGCCAAAGCGGCCAGTGCCGCGATGACACCCGCGAGCAGCCCGAACACGCAGTAGAACACTCCGGCAAACACTGCGGACCAGTATCGCCGGGCCGGGTCTGGATGGGAATCCTCATTGGCGCACATCGCAGCGGTGATCGCGGCCAGGCAGGTCGCTGGTGCTCCGAACGGTGCCGTGACGACACTCGCCCCGCCAACCGACGTAAACAACGGACCTGCGGGCGGAGCGTAGCCATAGCTGCCGATGATCGCGACGCCCGGGATGTTCTGGGTCGCCATTGTGACGATCCAGAGGGGCAGGGCGATGCTCAGTATCGCTTCAAGCGAGAGGATCGGGACGATGACTTCAGGTGCCGAGATCACGGGGACCGCCAGGTCGAACCGGAACTCGGCATCGATTGCTGTGACCAGCGCTGCGGCGATCACTGCCGCGGGCACGGCGGCAAGCTTCGACACCCGCCCGACGACAAACCACGTGGCAACGACCGGGACCGCATCCCACGGCACCTCGGCCATCGCCCGGAACGGCACGATGCACAGGGCGACGAGCACGCCTGCAAGCATTGCTTGCGCCAGCGGCGCCGGGATTGCCGCAGCCAATCGCCCGACCGGTCGCCAGGCCCCGGTGACCACCGTCAGCACGCCTGCGATCAGAAATCCCGCCACGGCGCCCTCGAACCCGTCCGCAATCGTGCCTGTCACGGCCAGCAGTGCTGCGCCCGGCGTCGACCAGGCCACGCTGATCGGTTGGCGGTTCCACAGGCTCAGGGCGATCCCGGCCACGCCCATTGCGATCGCTGCCATCATCAGACCCGACGCCGCCTGAACCGGCGATGCGCCGACGCCTTTCAACCCTTGCAGTACGATCGGAAACGAACTGAAGAATCCGACAATCGCGACCACAAGGCCGGTCATGACGGTTTGTAGTGGTGGTCCGGATCGGGATGTCACGCCGGGAGCTTTCGCGCGGAGGTCGGGATACCCGCGAGCATAGAGAGCTTAAGGAGCCGGATCAAACACGTCCGCAGCGGCACACATCGCGTCCCGCGCTTCCTGTCCGCCGGTTCGCATCAACCGGTCGGCGGCCAACCGCGCGAAGCGCAAGGTGACCGCCTTTCGCCGCGCGGTGGCCAGCGGATCATCCACAGTCTGACGGACGATCTCGGCGTCGTATTCGTCCGTGCGGATCAACCCGTGCTCCAGCGGCAGCAGATCCTCCGGGAACCCCGGTGGCACCGCAAAGTACAAGCGATCGCACCAGTCGAGGTAATCCGGCCACTTGCGGTCGGTTTGAAAATCGGCGCGGCTGGATTTGACCTCGACGCACCAGATCTCGCCCTTTGGGCCGAGCGCACAGACATCCATGCGGCGCCCGCTGCGGGTCGGGAACTCGGTCACCACCGAAAACCCTTCGTCCGACAGCATCCGGCAGACGCCGCGCGCCAAGCGAACACCTGGGGGAATTTCCGAAACAGTCGTGGACATATTGAGAACAAATATGAAACAGAATTGGCAATTTTGCGAGTCAATTATCGCTAAACCTTAGCGACCTGTCCCGGGTAAGGACAAAATGGCAACATCCTTGTGCGGAAACCGGACTGACCAGCCGAATTTATCGGAAATCCAGCGAAAAGTCTCCTCTTTGTAGAACACCACATGCGTCGGATCCTTGCGGTAGTGCCAGGCCTCGAACCGCGCGTCGTCGGTCTGAAAACAGGTCATCACGCCCAACACGCCGCCCGGGCGCAGCATCGCGCGCAGGCGCGCAAACTCGGTGGCGGGGTCATGGAAGTGTTCCGCCACCTCGGTGCAGGTAATGAAATCATAGGTCCGGTCGAGTGCCGCGGGATCGGCCGCGAAGAACGGATCCCAGACCTCCATCCTGTGACCGGCCTCGGTCAGCATCGCCGCCAGCGCGGGGCCGGGCCCGCATCCATAATCCAGCCCCTTGGCGTGGGCGGGCAAAACCTCGAGCAGCGGATCTGCCAGCCGCGACAGGAACGCCCGGTAGCGCGGATCGCCCGGATCGTTCTCGTGGTGCAGATAGTGGGCATGTTCCGCCGATGGCTCGGGCCGCGCTGCCCGATCGACGAACCGTGCTGCGCATGTCGGGCACCGAAAGTAGTGCTTGCCGTCTGCTGTCAGAAACCACCCAGCCAGATCGTGGCAGACCGGGCACCCCTGGGCTTCTGGCACGGTCATTCCGGATAGACGCGGTCGAAGAAGATCCTCAGCAGTTCGGTCGCGTCGGTCAGCGGTACGCCGTAAGCCTCGCACAGCGTTCCGTAGTAACGAAGATGGGTCTTGCGCCAGGCTGCCAGAGATCCATCGCCCTCGTCGATCGCGAAGGCCTCGTCGACATCGCCGAACCGGATGCGGTCCCAGCGCGTGATCCGGATCACCGCATAGGGCGCGCCATCGAACAGCGTGACGATCTCATGGTCGCCGGGCTCGGGGAACCGATCCTCGCCCAGATCGAAGGGCAGGGCCAGGGCCGAGGTCGCAACCTTGTGCCCTTCCAGAACGGCCAATGCGCACTCGGCGGCACCCCGTTCGTTGTCATCGAACGAAAAAACACCCGTAGGCTGGGCAGGCGCGTCCTGGTCACCGGGGACGGCCGCGCGAAACTCGGCCCAGAACGCGACGTGCCGCGGATCACTCAGAGGCACCGGCCCGCGCTTCCATGTTGAACGCCGCCGCCATCAGCGCCTTGGCGTAGTCCGTCGTCGGACGTTCGAACAACCGGGCCGCCGACCCTGCCTCGACAACCTCGCCCTGTTTCATGATCATCAGCTTGTGGCTCAGCGCGCGCACGACCTTCAGATCGTGGCTGATGAACAGGTAACCCAACTGGTACTTCTTCTGCAGATCGCGCAGCAGTTCCACGATCTGGGTCTGCACAGTCATGTCCAGGGCCGAGGTCGGCTCGTCCAGCACCATGAATTTCGGCTTCAGGATCATCGCCCGCGCAATCGCGATGCGCTGGCGCTGACCGCCGGAAAACTCGTGCGGGTAGCGGTCCATCATCTCGGACTTCAGGCCGACTTCTTCCAGTGAGCGAGCCACGGCGTCGCGCTCGGACAAACCCTTGTCTCCCAACCCGTGCACGCCCAGGCCCTCGGCGACAACTTCGGCGATCGACATGCGCGGGCTCAGCGACCCGTAGGGATCCTGAAACACGATCTGCATGTTCCGCCGCAACGCGCGCAGATCGCGTTTGGGCAGCGACTGGATGTCCCTGCCGTCGAACTTGATCCGCCCCTCGGAGGAGATCAGCCGCATCAGCGCCAATGCCAGCGTCGTCTTGCCAGACCCGGATTCGCCGACAACGCCCAGGGTCTCGCCCGCTCTCAGGTTCAACTCGATATCGGTGCAGGCCTTGATGTGACCGACCGTGCGCTTGAACAGGCCGCGTTTGATCGGGAACCAGACGCGCACCGCCTCGGCCTCCAAAATGGTGTCGGCGCCCGGGGGAACCGGATCGGCCGCACCCTTGGGCTCGGCTTCCAGCAGCATCCGCGTATAGGGGTGCTGCGGGGCGTCGAAGACGTCCTGCGTTGGCCCGGTCTCGACAATCTCGCCCTGCTGCATCACGGCAACCCGCTGCGCCACCCGCCGCACGATGCCCAGATCGTGCGTGATGAACAGCATCGACAGCCCCTCGTCGCGCTGCAGTTCGGCCAGCAGGGTCAGGATCTGCGCCTGAATGGTGACGTCCAGCGCCGTTGTCGGCTCGTCAGCCACCAGCAGATCCGGCCGGTTCGCCAAAGCCATCGCGATCATCACACGCTGGCGCTGCCCGCCCGAAAGCTGGTGTGGCCAGGCACCCAGCCGCTCTTCCGCGTCTCGGATCCCGACCGTGTTAAGAAGTTCCAGAATGCGCGCGCGGGCGGCGGCACCTTTAAGCCCCTGATGCAATGCCAGACTCTCGGCGATCTGTTTCTCGATCGTGTGCAGCGGGTTCAGCGAGGTCATCGGCTCCTGAAAGATGAAACTGATATCGTTGCCGCGCACGCGCCGCAGTTCAGAGGGCGAGGCCCCCAGCATCTCGGTGCCTTCGTAGAGGATGGAACCGGACGTCCGTGCCGAGCCTGGCAGAAGCTGAACGGTTGAAAGCGCTGTCAGCGACTTGCCCGAGCCGGACTCACCGACCAGAGCAAGCGTCTCACCCTTGGCGATGTCGAGCGACACGTTCTTGACCGCCTCGACTGTGCCGTTCTCGGTCTCGAAGCTGATTGACAGGTCGTGGATCTTTAGGAGAGGGGCGCTCATGAAGATCGCCCTGGTGCGCGCGCCGCCACTTGGGGGCGACGTGTCCCGGGCGAAGACCCGGGACGGCTGCGTTGCGTCCGGGCGGTCTTGGGTTTTCGCCCGGGACACGTAGCAGCAGACAGGCAGACGGCGTACAAAACGAAAACGTCATGCGCGGATCGAACGCGTCGCGCACGCCCTCGAAGACGAACACCATCAGGCTCAGCATCACCGCAAAGGCAAAGAAGGCCGAGATCGCCAGATGCGGGTCCGTCAGATACCGCTTGCCCTGCAAGGCCAGTTCACCCAGCGACGGATAACTCGACCCCAATCCGAACCCCAGGAAGTCCAGCCCCGCCAGCAAACCGATCGAGCCGGTCAGCAGGAATGGCATGAAGGTGATCGTCGCGACCATCGCGTTCGGCAGCAGGTGGCGGTACATGATCGTCCAGTCGCCGACCCCCAGCGCCCGCGCTGCACGGACATACTCGAAGTTGCGCGCCCGCAGGAACTCGGCCCGCACGACGCCGATCAGTGCTGTCCAACTGAACGCAATGAAGATGAAGAACATCACCCAGATCGTCGGCGCCAGGATCGAGACGATGATCAGGATCACGAAAAGCTGCGGCATCGAGGACCAGACCTCCTCGACCCGTTGGAAGATCAGGTCGACCCAGCCGCCGAAGAACCCCTGTGCGGCTCCCGCGAAGACGCCGATCAGCGACGAGATCAAGGTGACCGAGAATCCGAACAGCACGCTCAGGCGGAACCCATAGATGATCCGTGCCAGCACATCGCGGGCCTGTCCATCGGTGCCCAGCCAATGGTCCCCGTCGGGCGCCGAGGGCGCCTTGTCGACGCCGTAGTTCACCGTGTCGTAGGAATACGGGATGACCGGCCACAGGATCGAGCCTGCCTGGTTCGGGTCCATGCCGTCCGGGATCTCGCCCTCATCCATCCGGGCCAGCAATTCTTCGGGGAAATCGAAGCAGTCTTCCAGCCCGCCGGTGCGGATCAGGCACTGCACCGCCGGGTCGCGATAATCGGCCTCGGTGTCGAAGTCACCGCCGAACGCGGTCTCGGGATAGGCCTCCCAGATCGGCGTGAACCGCTCGCCCTTGAAGGTGATCAGGATCGGCTTGTCGTTGGCCACGAACTCGGCAAACAGGCTGACGATGAACAGAACCAGAAAGATCCACAGCGACCAGAACGCCCGCCGGTTCGCCCGGAAGTTCCGCAGGCGCCGCCGGGAGAGTTCGGTCATCTTGAACACCCCTCAGCCCTCGCGCTTTTCGAAGTCGATCCGCGGATCGATCCAGACATAGACCAGATCCGTGACCAGCTTCAGCACCAGACCGATCAGCCCGAAGATGAACAGCGACCCGAGGATGATCGGATAGTCCCGGTAGATCACCGCCTCGAGCGACAGCAGACCCAGGCCATCCAGCGAGAACACCGATTCCACGAAGATCGAGCCCGTGAAGAACACGCTGACGAACGCCGCCGGGAAGCCCGCAATCACGATCAGCATGGCGTTGCGGAACACGTGCCCGAACAGCACCCGGTTCTCGGTCAACCCTTTCGAGCGCGCCGTGAGGACGTATTGCTTGTTCACCTCATCCAGGAACGAGTTCTTGGTCAGCAGCGTCAGCGTCGCAAAGCCCGAGACGGTCATCGCCAGCACCGGCAGGGCAATGTGGTGGAAGTAATCGCCCACCTGCTGCCAGAAGGTCATGTCGTCGAAGCCCTCGGAATAGAGCCCGCGCAACGGGAACCATTGTAGGTACGATCCGCCCGCGAACAGCACCAGCAGCACCACCGGCACCAGGAACGCGGGCAATGAGTAGGCCGCGATGATCACGCCGGCCGTCGCCGTGTCGAACGATGAGCCATCCTTGATGGCCTTGCGACTGCCCAGCGGGATCGACACCAGATAGCTGATCAGCGTCGCCCACAGCCCCAGCGTGACGGACACCGGCATCTTCTCCAGGATGATGTTGATCACCGTCTCAGACCGCTGATAGCTCTCGCCGAAGTCGAACCGGACATAGTTCCACAGCATGATCCCGAAGCGCTCCACGATCGGCTTGTCCAGCCCGTACTGGCGCTCCAGCTCCTTGATCAGCTCTTCCTCGATACCCTGGCGCCCGCGATACTGTCCCTCCGAGCCGACGGTTGTCGTCTGCACCGACCCGCCATCGCTGCCGCCCGAGAACCGCTCGGTCGCCCCGCCATGCGCACCTTCCTCCAGCTGCGACAGCAACTGCTCCACCGGCCCGCCCGGCACGAACTGGATGATCAGGAAATTGATCAGCAGCATCCCGAACAGCGTCGGGATGATCAGTGCCAACCTTCGCAGGATGTAGGCGCCCATTCAGGAACTCGGGGTCAGATGCGGCCAGCCGCCTTCAGCTTCGCTTCCTTTTCCGCATCCACCCACCACAGGTCAACCACGCCGCGCGCATATTTCGGCTTCGTCTCCGGACGCCCGTACAAATCCCAGTACGCGATCGTGTGGCTGCCCTTGTTCCACTGCGGGATCCAGATGTGCTGCGCCCGCAGCACCCGGTCCAGCGCCTTCACCGCATCGGTCAGCGTCTCGCGGCTTTCGGCGCGCTCGATGATGTCCAGGATCGCATCGACCACCGGATCCTCGATCCCCGCCGTATTCTCCGAGCCTTTCGAGTTCGCACTGGCCGAATGGAAGTAGTCCCGCAATTCGACCCCCGGCGTCAGCGACATGCCCTTGCGGTCGACCACGATGTCATAGTCGAAATCATCCGTGCGCTTCTTGTACTGCGCGGCATCGATCGTGCGCGTCGTCGCGACGATCCCCAGCCGCTCCAGGTTCTTGATGAACGGATTGCTGATCCGGTCGAACCCCTCGGACCCATGCAGGAACTCGACCTCCAGCACTTGCCCATCCTTCTGACGCTTGCCGTCGACAACGGTCCACCCGGCCTCGTCCAGCAGTTTGCCCGCCTGGCGCAGCGCCCGCCTGTTCCGGCCCGAGCCATCGGTGACGGGCGGCACATAGGCAGCCTCGGACAGCACGCCCTCCGGCAACTGATCGGCGAACTTCTCCAGGATCGCCAGCTCGCCGGGCGTCGGCGCATCCGCCGCCTGCATCGGTCCGCCCTCGAAGAACGAGTCCGTCCGGTTGTAGAGCCCGTAGAACAGCGTGTCGTTCGACCACTCGAAATCGAACCCCATGGCAATGGCCTGGCGCACGCGCGCGTCCTGGAACTTCGGCTTGCGCATGTTGAACCAGTATCCCTGCGTGCCCGCCGGGCGCTCGTCGGGGATCGTCTCGGTCACGATCTCGCCGCGCCCGAGTGCCGGAATGTTCTCCGGCGTGTAGGCCGTGGCCCACAGCTTCGACCAGAACTCCTCGTTGAAGAAGAACGCCCCGCCCTTGAAGCCCTCGAACTGTGCCGTCCGGTCGCGATAATACTCGAACCGCAGCACGTCGAAATTGTTCCGCCCCCGGTTCACCGGCAGATCGGCGGCCCAGTAATCCTCGACCCGCGCGAACTCCATCCACTGGCCCGGCTCGAAGCGCCCAACCTTGTAGGCCGCATTGCCCAGCGGCGGCGTCAGCGAGCTCTCGGTGAAATCGTTCTCGGTGTAGTACGCCTTGGACATCACGTTCAGGCCCGACATCATCATCGGCAGATCGCGCTTCGGCGCGGCCGGATCGAACTCGAACACCACGCGCTCGGCGCCCTCGGCCCGAACACCGGTGACCGGAGCATAAAGCACGCGATACGTCGGGTGTCCCTTCTCGCGCAGCGTGTTGAACGAGAACACCACATCGTCCGAGGTGATCTGCGACCCGTCATGGAACCGCGCCTCGGGCCGGAGGTTGAAGGCAACCCAGCCGCGATCCTCCGGGATCTCGGCGCTTTCGGCGATCAGGCCGTAGACTGCATCGGCCTCGTCGGCCGCGCCGGTCATCAGCGTGTCCCAGAGCAGGGTCATCCCGATCGCGGAATTTCCCTTCAGAATGAATGGGTTGAAGCTGTCATAGGTGACGTTGCCATAGCCCGTCGACCAGACACCGCCCTTCGGCGCGCCCGGATCGGCGTACTCGAAATGAGAGAAGTCCGGTCCGTATTTCAGGTCGCCGAACGCGCTCAGCCCATGGCTGGTCGTGGTGGCCCACGCGACCCCCGGCAGGACCGAGGCGCCAGCCGCCGCTCCCGCCAACATGCCGAACTCACGCCGCGACAGCCGACGGTTCACCGTCATCCGGGCGAAAGCCGGTATCTCTTTGCCATCCTTGGAGGTTTCTGCGTCCGCAGGAATGACACCACCCTTGCGCGGCCTGGATCGATCCATCGGTTTCTCCCATGATGCCTCGCCTAAGGAGGCTAGGGCGCGACCCGGGGAGTTTCAAGCAGCGACACGCAGCGGTGATGGAAACAGCACCTGCTCTGCGAGGACGGCGCAGTTTCAGAGCATGCACTCTAGCGACGAATTCTGGGCGCACGTTTTCAGGATCCGCTCGTTCGCGCCATCACATGCACTTGTCGATCCGCTACGGGATCGAGAATGCGCGGCTTTGCAAACAGATGACTCAATCACTCGGCAATCCGATCTTGGCTGACAGGATGAGTAGAACCCCCAGCAACACTTTGACGAAAGACATCAATTCACCTCGCAAAGGCACCTTGAACACGCCAACACTGCCGAACAACGCAACCGCGGGCAATCCAAGATCCGCGTGTCTACACTGCTCGGCTATCCGACCGCGATACCCACTCCAATCTGTGGTCTCCGCGCCCGTTTAGCGGTACAATTCGATCCACATCGGTGCAGAAGCAGCGGAGTCCCCATGAGCATTCTCAAGAACCCGATTGTGATTGTCGCCCTGCTTGTCCTCGCGGCGGGTTTGACCTGGTATAATTACGACACGCGGCCGTTGGCCGGGACGGTCGGCAAGGGCGAGCTTGACACCTCGGCGATCATCTCGATCGCGGGCGCGGTGATCTCGTTGCTGACCGCCTTGTTCGGGATGGTCACGAAGTATCTCGACTACAAGATGAAGCGGCTCGAGATGCAGCAGAAATGATTGCGGCGCGTGCAGCGGCGTCGCTCGCCCTCGGGGCGGGCGCGTTGCTTTTGGCGGGTCCTGCCTTCGGGCAGAGCAACCTGGGCACCAGCCTTCCCGCCTTCAAGGACGGGATCGAGGAGGTCTACGAAAAGCAGGATGGCCGCGATGTCTGGGGATCGATCCTCTCGGCGCTCGGCTATGGTGGTTTCAACAAGAGCTACGCGGTCGTCATCGGGGTCAGCGACTACGAGCATCTCAATGACCTGCCGACCAAGGGCGACGCGCTGCGCATGCGCGATTACTTCATCAACGATGCCAATTTCGACGTCGTCTACACGCTGACGGGGAAGAAGGCGACCAAGGCCCGCGTACAGGCGCTGATGAGCGACGAGCTTCCCAGCAGGCTGGGTCGGAACGATCGGCTGGTGTTCTACTGGTCCGGACATGGCGTGACACGGCAGATGGGCGGTGACCGGGCGTTCGGCTTCCTGCCGCTACACGACAGCGATCCCGACCGCATCTCGAACATGATCGCGATGTCCGAGCTGTCGACCTGGGACAGCTACCTTTCTGCCGGCCAGGTTCTCTATCTGCTCGACAGTTGCTTTTCGGGCCTCGCGGGGGTTGCGACCAAGAATGATGCCAGCGTGCGCGACATGAACCTCAATCAGCTTATGGGACCGTCGCGCCATCTGCTGGCGGCGGGAACGGCCGATCAGGAAACCTTTGCTCATGCAAATCTCGGTGGTTCGGTTTTCACGACGGCGGTTCTTGACGGGCTGCGCGGTGCGGCGGATGCGTCGAACGCCTATGGCAAGGACGACATCGTCTCGCTCGGCGAGTTGAAGGAGTACGTCGCGACCCGCGTCGAGCACGAGCGCTTGAACTACCGCTGGTCCAAGCCGATCACGCCGCAACTGCGCGACATGACCGTGAACACCGGTGCATTCTTCTTCGCGGTTCCCACTGGCAAGTTTGGCATTCGGCGCGGCGTCCAGATGCGCCAGAACGTTGCAGGCACGGCTGTCGGTAAGTCCGATGATATCGTGCTGGCGCGCGTCGGGGACGAAGAGATCACGCGCGGCCATGTGCGCGCGGTTTGGCAGGATTTGCCGGCGGAGTACAAGAACCTGCCGGAAGATGTCCTGTTCAGCGGTCTGGTCGAGCAGATCGCCAATCAGATACTGCTCGCAAAGTTGATCGATCCGCGCGACATGTCCGAAGAACTGCGCGTCCAGCTTTGGGCACAGCGTCTCTCAACGCTTGCGGACGCGGCCTCGCAGGAGGTGGTCACCGGGGAGATCACCGAGGCAGCGGTCGAGGCGGCCTACCGGGAACGCTATGCCAGTGCGCCCCGGGCGATCGAATATAACGCAGCGCATATTTTGTTGACCTCCGAAACCAGGGCGAACGAGGTCCTCGCGCGATTGCGCGCAGGCGAGGATTTCGGCGAGGTCGCGAAGCAGGTCAGCACCGGGCCGAGCGGCCCGAACGGCGGTGAATTGGGTTGGTTCGCGCAGGATATGATGGTCCCAGAGTTCGGTTCCTTCGTCGCCGGGCTCGAGGTCGGAGCGATCGACGGACCGGTGCAGACGCAGTTCGGCTGGCACCTCGTCAAGCTGAATGATCGCCGTCTCGTGCAGCCGCCGCCCCTCGAAGAGGTGCGCGACGACCTTGTTCAGGACCTCACGCAAGGTGCGATCGACAACGCTCTGACACGCCTCAAATCGGAGGCCACGTTGGAGCGACTGGTGGACGCGCCACCCGAGGGCCTTTTCGCGCAGTAGCAACGGACCCGACCCCGTCGACCAGAATGCAGGAAGCCGCGAGTTTCCCCGCGGCCCAGAATAAACTCACAAATGCCGCGCGCGGCTTACTCCAGCGGTTCGGGCGAGCCGTCCGCTTCGTTCAACCACACGATCAGGTTCACCCGGTCCTCGGCGTCCTTCAGCCCGGCGAAGCTCATCTTTGTGCCGGCCGCGTAGCCCTTCGGGTTCTCCAGGAAAGCATCCAGCGCTGCGAGATCCCAGACACCCGGCAATTCGCCCAGCACGCCCGAATAGGAATAGCCGTCAAGGCCGCCGATATCCCGGTTCACGATGCTCCACAGGTGCGGACCCACGCCACCGGCGCCATCCTCGACCTTGTGGCACGACTTGCACTTGTTGAAGACCTTCTCGCCCTTGGCCGGATCCGCCGACGCCACCAGGGCCGCCAGATCAACCTCCTCGACAACCGCTTCCTCGACGTCACCGGTCTCGATCTCCACCGCGAAGGCCAGCACCTCCTCGCCATGGTGCGCACTGTCGCGCGTCCCGTAGATCTTGCCGCTGAAGAACCCCAGCAGCAGGAAGACCAGGAAAATCGCCAAACCAGCGCCCGCGATCTTGTTGAATTCGGTCGAGTCCATCAGTCTACCCTCGGTCGTCGGCCTAAGCTCAGTCCACGCGTATCTATCGCCTTCCCTCCCGCACCTTCAAGATGTAGAAGGCGCGACCAAACGCCATCAGGGGCATGGCAGACCACCGGTCAACACCGCCTTAACACCGGCCGACAGGAGGGGCCGCCCATGGGATTCGCGTCTTGAACTCCGCCCACACGAACCGCATCGCCTTCCAGGGCGAGCCCGGCGCCTATTCGCACCAGGCCTGCCGCGAGGTCTATCCCGATATGGAGCCGCTGCCCTGCAAGACGTTCGAGGATGCCCTCGACGCCGTCCGCACGCGCGAAGCCGACCTCGCGATGATGCCGATCGAGAACTCGACCCATGGCCGTGTCGCCGACCTCCACCGTCTGCTGCCCGGGGCCGGGCTCTACATCATCGGCGAACACTTCGTGCCGGTGCGCATCAACCTGCTCGGCCCGCCGGGTGCGACGCTCGACCAGGTCCGGACAGCACAGTCCCACTCTGTCCTGCTCGCCCAGGTCGCGACCTTCCTGCGCAAACACGACATCCACCCGGTGACCGGCGTCGACACCGCAGGCTCGGCCCGCGAGATCGCCGAGGCGAACGACCCGACCCGCGCAGCCATGAGCTCGGCCCTGGCCGGAGAGATCTACGGCCTCGACATCCTCGCCGAGAACATCCAGGACAACGACCACAACACCACCCGCTTCCTCGTGATGTCACGCCAGCGCATCGAGGCCGAGCCCGGCCACCACGCCGCCATCACCGCCTTCATCTTCGAGGTCCGCAACGTCCCCGCAGCCCTCTACAAGGCGATGGGCGGCTTCGCGACCAACGGCATCAACATGGTCAAGCTGGAAAGTTACATGGTCGGCGGCGCCTTCACCGCGACCCAGTTCTACGCCGAGATCGAGGGCCACCCCGAGGACCAGGGCGTCCAGTTCGCCTTCGAGGAACTGGGCTTCTTCACCAAGCACATGAAGGTGCTCGGCGTGTTCCCCAGGGCACGCGAGCGCGGCTGATCCCGTAGGATGCGCACTGCGCACAGACCATTGCCGACCATTGGGCGCCTCACCCTTGACCGCACCTCCGTAGGATGGGCGCCTCGCCCATCCTCTGGACCGCACGGCCATTGCTCTCGACACTTGTGCCCGAAAGAAAAGGGCAGGGCGGATTACCCTTGGTCGAGGTCTCCAACCGCGAAGAACTCGAGGCATGGCTCCGCGACCGATTGCGCCAGGACGCTCGCCAGATCGTGGCGCGCGGCCCCGCGCGTCTTTCCGCTCCCCGCCCCGGTGCTCGAGGCCGAGGCTGAACGCCGCCGTACCGCCATCAGTTGGCTCGTCTATTAAACGATGCCAATTGCCAGCGTCGTGGACACATGGCCAACGCTGGCAACTAAAGTCGGTGACGCCGCCACCACCTCCGTCTCAGGGGTTCCGAATCGCATTTGGCAGCGCACCTGCTCAAACAACAAGCAATCGAGCGCGCGCTCGAGTCTTTGCGCAACGCCCTGAAATTCAGGGCGAAATTCGGTCCGAAAGCCTCTGTATCAGGCCGATTTCCTGAACGCGCTACTCGGCTTCGAAAGCCCTCCAACATCCGGTTAATGGAGAATTGCGTGATTTTCTTCATGTCCGACGTCACTCCGGCGTGGGCCTTGTTATCGACCTTGCGTCGACGATCCATCGCGTCACCGACATGGCCCTAGCCGAGCCTCCCGGTCACTGCTTCGCGCAGGCGAAATTGCCATTCAAAATAAATTTTTGAACCAAACTCAATATCACAACGACTAACGGGTGTTGATGCCGGTCAGGAGACGGCGGTGTCAGGGATTTTAAGCCTCACACCTTCTCCTGGATGTCCGCCCTTTTTTGACGGACGCCCGGCCAGCATTCCGGTGCGCAGGGTGTGGCCGGAATTAAATATTGAAAACAATGGGTTACCCCAGGAGTCAAAAAATGACTGTCAAAATTCCTCACGAAGTGAACATCGATATCTCGGTACTCAATGATGTTGATCCTCTGCGCGATGGTACGCCACTCAAGCCGCTGAAAAGGGGCGCCCAAACCCGGCGCGATGAAGACCTCGGTCTGATCGACCGCGCCGCAATGTGGGCCGTGCGCGGCAGCGCGGGCGATGTTCTCTCGACCATCCGAAAGCTGAACGATCCGGGCGTGGCGCAGCCGAAGTTCAAGTTCCGGGGTGCGCCGAAGCACTTTCAGATGCCCAGACTGCCAACGCACCTGACCGTTGGCGCCGGATTTACCGGCGCGGCCGCCGTGGCGTTGGGCATCGTTGGTGGCGCCGGTGCGTATGCATCCACATGGCCTGCATTTGGCGTTTACACCTCGACTGGCGTCGGATGGTGGACCGATGCGGGCGTCTCTGCCGGGGCCGAACTGACCTATATCTTTGGTGGACCGGACAAATTCGGTGGGAATTCGATCGGTGTCGAGATCGCGTTGGATGTTGGCGGCGTGATCTCGGCCGGTGCGATGGCGATCTTTTCCAAGCTCAACCCGGTGACGTTCATCGGCTTCGCGTACTCGATAACCACCGGCATCAGTTGCATGCCGGTCAGCATCGGCGTGGTGAAGATGAACACAAAGACCCGTGGCTTCGGAAGTTAAGCCGTCGCCAAAAAAATTTCCCGCGGCCTCGGCCGCAGGACCTCGATGTTTAAGCGAGATACAGGGTCCATCCTGATCTATCAGTAGGGTGGGCTCCGCGCTGACCTTATCTATGGGTAGGTTGGGTTCCGGCGCACCAGATCTTTTCGGATCGGTGCCTCGCTGACCTTATCTATCGATAGGATGGGTTCCGGCGCGCCAGATCCTTTAGGATCGGCTCGTCGCCAATATTACCTATCGATAGGTTAGGCTCCGGCACGCCAGATCTTTTCGCATCGGCGCCTCGCTGAACTTACCTATCGACAGGCTGGGTCCCGTCGCACCAGATCCTGTAGGATGGGCGCCTCGCCCATCCACCATTTCCGAAGGCCGGGCATCCGCCCATCCCGGTGATCAGCAGCTGTAGTACATCTGGAACTCGGCGGGGTGCGGAGTGTGCTCGTAGTGATAGCACTCTTCCCACTTGAGCTCCATGTAGCCCTCGATCTGGTCCTTCGTGAACACGTTGCCCTTGGTCAGGAAGTCCATATCGGCTTCCAGAGCGCCCAGCGCCTCACGCAAGCTTCCGCAGACGGTCGGGATGCCCGCCAGCTCTTCCGGCGGCAGATCGTAGAGATCCTTGTCGGCAGCCTCGCCCGGGTGGATCTTGTTCTGGATGCCGTCCAGGCCTGCCATCAGCAGGGCCGAGAAGCACAGATACGGGTTCGCAGCCGGATCCGGGAAGCGGGTCTCGACGCGCTTCGCCTTCGGGCTGTCTGTCCACGGAATGCGGACCGAGGCCGACCGGTTCGCGGCAGAGTAAGCCAACAGAACAGGAGCTTCGAAGCCCGGGATCAGGCGCTTGTAGCTGTTGGTCGCCGGGTTCGTGAACGCGTTCAGCGCCTTGGCGTGCTTCAGGACACCGCCGATGTACCACAGCGCCTCGTCGGACAGATCCGCGTATTTGTCACCGGCAAACAGCGGTGCGCCGTCCTTCCAGATCGACTGGTTGACGTGCATGCCCGTGCCGTTGTCACCCATGATCGGTTTCGGCATGAAGGTGGCCGACTTGCCATAGGCGTGTGCGACGTTGTGGATGACATACTTGTACATCTGCAGCATGTCTGCCTGGTGGGTAAGGCTGCCGAAGACCAGGCCCAGCTCATGCTGACACGAGGCAACCTCGTGGTGGTGCTTGTCCACCTTCATGCCCATGCGCGCCATGGTCGAGAGCATTTCCGACCGGATGTCCTGACCGGCATCGGTCGGGTTGACCGGGAAGTAACCGCCCTTGATGCCCGGGCGGTGGCCCATGTTGCCC
>ERZ1740062.205-NODE-205-length-43259-cov-7.119295_pt1 | contig 43259 bp, 44 predicted proteins | sample MGYA00581741_ERZ1740062 | MGnify/ENA primary metagenome ERZ1740062 (study PRJEB43018, sample SAMN04849747) | marine metagenome | isolation source: floating plastic debris | place: Pacific Ocean | collected 2008-09-01 | study: EMG produced TPA metagenomics assembly...
CCAGCTAACCTCCGCCCGGCATCGGGCGGTGGACTACGCTGATCACCCGACCGTTGGACAGGAAGTCCTGCACGGTGGTCTCTTCCAGGCTGGCAGCCGTGGCGAGACGGCGCTGGCGCAGGGCCTTCGCCTGACCCGACGACAGATTCTCCATGCGCGCCGTGTGCTCGAGAATCTCGGCCAGCTCGGTTCCCGGCTGCGCCATGTCGACCGGCAGGTTGTAGAGGTCGAGGAAGCGCTGGTTACAGATGATCAAACGCTGGTTCACGTCGAACATGGCAAGCCCCTGCGCCATGTTGTCCAGAGCCGCGTCCAGCAGCACGTTTTTGTGGCGCAACTCTTCGCCGATGCTGCGCAATTCCGACTCGCGCCGCCGCAGTTCGGTGATGTTGGTGCTGATGACGACGAAGCCGCCGTTGGCGGTGCGCCGTTCGGCGACACGGAACCAGGTCCCGTCGCGCAGCTCAATCTCGAAGGGACGGCCCGGATTGCGGAAGTGCTGCAGCTGCTTGCTGATCCACATGTCGGCACCGTCAGTGGCTTCGGGGAAATTGCCCGAGCGCGCCGCCGCGGTGATCAGTTCCTCAAAGCGCATGCCGGGGATCAGCATGTCGCGTACGCCGGCATAGAGATCGCCGTAGCGCCGGTTGCACAGCACCAGCCGCTCGTTGGCATCGAACAGGGCGAAGCCGCCGGCAAGGGATTCGATGGACTCGCGCAGACGCTGCTGCGCCGCGGCGGCGGCCAGTTCGGATCGCCTTTCGCGGAAGATGAAAGCGACCAGCACGACGGTCATCGAGGCGACCACGATGACCACCAGGATCAGCGCGCCGCGGAAGCGCTCCAGGCCGCTTGCCTCTTCCTGCAACATGGCGAGCGCGTTGGCGTTGGCTTCGCCGAACTGCTTGACGATCTCCTGTCGGGCCGCGGCGACCCGTTCGGCGGCGAGGTCGAGCACCACTTCGGAATCCGGCGCCAGGCCCTGCACCCCATCGCTCAGCCACAGCTTGAGGTCGGCCGCCACCGGCCGCAGGGTCGCGTGCATCGAGGCGATGCCGACCTGGTTGCTGAAGGAATAGGCCTGGGTCATGTCGCGCACGCGCCGCTCGACCAGGTCGATGCGGTCGATGATCGCCTGGCGGCGCTCTACGCTGGACTGGCCGCGCGCCTCGCGGATCGCGCGCTGCAGGGTGGCAAGGTCGTCGATCATGAAGACGACGTCACGCTCCTGGCGTAACACCTCCACCGGCAGCACCTGCTTCAACTTGGAAACGCTGGCTTCGACATACAGCACCAGCGCCGTGGTGCCGATCAGCACCGCGGCGATGAAAGCCGCCGGCCAACGTGATAAGAGCGGACGTTTCGGGTTGTCCTTGAGGTTCATCTCGTTCCACACCACACCGCATCGCAGGTCGCTTGCGGAGGATCCGGGTGCCACTGCCGCCCCCGCTTGCCACCCCCCGGATGCCACCACGCCCCACCCCTTGCCCAAAAGCGTCAAGAGGTGCATAGAGCCAAAGTTAATGTATCTTCACCCCTACCCGCCGCCTCCAGGCAGGAAATCTGTCAGTCCCGCCGTTGGACACCGGCATAGGGGTGCGACAAACTGTTATACAAATCAGTTGTTTGACCTGATCTTTTCGCTTGTGCGAAGTCTCGCGCTAACGGTTTATTAATAGGCCCGTGACGTTAACAATTGGTAAAGACCCAGAACCTCCGCGGGGGCCAAAAATGGGGCATACCCCGCGGAAATTGAGGAGAAATCGTTGGATATCAGCAAAATCCCGGTAGGCAAGAACCCCCCGTGGGATCTTAACGCAATAGTTGAGGTGCCCCTTGGCTCCCATCCCGTGAAATACGAGATGGACAAGGATTCCGGAGCCATCTACGTCGACCGCTTTCTGCATACGTCGATGCAGTACCCGCTCAACTACGGCTTCATCCCCCACACCCTGGCCAACGACGGGGACCCGGTGGACATCCTGATCGCCAACAACCTGCCGGTCATCCCCGGCGCGGTGGTGCGGGTGCGCCCGATCGGCATGCTGGTCATGGAAGACGAAGCGGGCGAGGACGAGAAGGTGCTGTCGGTGCCGGTCGACGACCTGCATCCCTTCTATTCCAACGTGTCGTCCTACCGCGGCCTGCCGCAGATCCTGCTCGACCAGATTGCCCACTTCTTTGCCCACTACAAGGATCTGGAACCGGACAAGTGGGTGAAGATCAAGCGCTGGGCCGAAGCCGACGAGGCCTGCCGCATGATCGAGGCGGCGGTCCGCGCCGAAGCCGCAGCCGGGAAGTAGGCCCGCCATGAGCGGTCCCCTGGTCGCGCTGGACTCCATCGCACGCCGGTCCCTCGCCCACCTGCCGACGCCTCTCGAAGCCCTGCCACGGCTGAGCGAGGCGTTGCAGGGACCGCGTGTGCTGGTGAAGCGCGACGACTGCACCGGCCTCGGCCTGGGCGGCAATAAGACGCGCAAGCTGGAATTCCTCATGGCCGATGCCCTGGCCCAGGGCGCCGATACCGTCATCACCACCGGCGGCGTGCAGTCGAACCACGTGCGCCAGACCGCTGCCGCGGCCGCCCGCCTGGGGCTGGGCTGTGAACTGGTGCTGACCCGCGTGGTGCCCTGGGGCGGCCCGGACTACGAGCTGAGCGGCAACATCCAGCTCGACCGCCTGTTCGGTGCCCGCATTCACCTGCACGACGGCGCCACCAACCGGACCGCGGCGATGGAAACGCTGGCCGAAGCGTTGCGGCGGGCCGGCCGGCATCCCTACCTGATCCCGACCGGCGGCTCCAACGCCATCGGTGCGCTGGGCTATGCCGCGGCGGCCCAGGAACTGGCCGCCCAGGCGGCCGGCCAGGGGGTGAAAATCGCCGCCGTCATCCACGCCTGTTCCAGCGGCGGCACCCAGGCCGGCCTCACCGCCGGTTTTGCCGCCCTCGACCCCGCCGTGCGGGTGATCGGCATCGATGTCGACGCCCACCCGGCGGCGGTCGCCGGCGAGGTGACGCGCCTGGCCCGCGAGGTTTGGATGCGCCTCGCCCTGCCGGGCAGCTTTCCCGACGACAAGGTGATCCTGGAAGCCGGCTATGCCGGCGACGCCTATGGGCTGCCGACGGCGGCGATGAAGGCCGCCGTGGCGCGGACGGCACGTCTGGAGGGCCTGCTGCTCGACCCGGTCTACAGCGGCAAGGCCATGGCAGGCCTCATCGGGCTGGTCGAAGCCGGAACCTTCTCAGCGCAAGAGACCGTTGTCTTTCTTCACACCGGCGGCACACCAGCCCTGTTCCCGTACCGCGAAGCGCTGGAAGACTGAAGGGTGCTGTGGGACGCCCTGACGGATGGCCAGTGGGGCACGTCCACCCTGCCTCTCGCCGTCCTGCTGCTCGCCATGGCGATCGACCTGATCGCTGGCGATCCGAAAGGACTCTACCGCTTGCTGCCGCACCCGGTGGTGCTGATGGGGGGGCTGATCGGTCTGCTGACGCGGGCCCTCAACCGGCAAGGCCTGGCACGCCATACCCGCATCCTGCTGGGCGCCCTCTGCGTCGTGCTCGTCGTCGGGATATTCGGCGGCCTGGGCGCCGCGATCCATGCGCTGCTGGCCGACCTCCCCTTCGGCTGGATCGTCGAGGCCCTCCTGGCCAGCAGCCTGCTGGCCTTTCGCGGACTCTATGACGCCGTAAAGGCGGTGGTGCGGGGGCTGGGGGAAAACCTGGAGGCCGGACGCACCGCGGTCAGCCACATCGTCGGGCGCGATCCCGCCAGCCTGGACGCCGCCGGCGTCGCCCGTGCGGCGGCGGAATCGGCGGCGGAAAACTTCTCCGACGGCTTTGTGGCGCCGGTGTTCTGGTTCCTGCTGCTGGGGCTGCCCGGCCTGCTGGCCTACAAAGCCGTGAATACGCTCGACAGCATGATCGGGCACCGCAACGCCCGCTTCGAGGCTTTCGGCAAGGTCGCCGCGCGGCTCGACGACGCGGTGAATTTCCTGCCCGCCCGACTGGCCGGGCTTCTCCTGGTGCTGGCGGCCCTGGTGGTGCCCGCCGCATCCGCCGGACGGGCGTGGCGGACCATGCGGCGCGACGCCCCCAAGCACCGTTCGCCCAACGCCGGCTGGCAGGAAGCCGCGCTGGCCGGCGCCCTCGGCATTGCCCTCGCCGGGCCCCGCCAGTACGGGGGACAGGTCGTCGAGGATCACTGGATGGGCGACGGGCACCGCAATGTGACGGTCGAGGACCTGACGCGGGTGCTCGACCTCTACCTTGCCGCCGGCGCCTTACTCTTCGCCGCGGTCGCCGGCGGCCTGCTGGCCGCTTGAGCCGCTATCCGGCCGACGCCTTCAGCCCTCTGATTTCATTACCAGGGGCAATCCGGCGGCGACGAAGACGACCTGTTGCGCTGCCGCCGCCACCGCCTGGTTCAGCCGCCCGGCATCGTCGCGAAAGCGCCGCGCCAGGGCATTGTCGGGAACGATACCGAGACCGACTTCGTTGGAGACAAAGATCACCGGGCCAGCCAGCCGAGGCAGCACGGCGAGTAGTTGTTCACATTGATTATTCACATTAAGACCGGCATGCATAACATTGGAAAGCCACAGTGTTAGACAGTCGACCAGAATCACCGATCCGGGCAGCGAGGCGGCCAGCAGGGCGCCCCCGAGATCGAGCGGTTCCTCCTGGGTGGACCAGCGCGGCCCCCGCCGCCGGCGATGCAGGGCAATGCGTTCGGCCATCTCCGCGTCGCCGGCCGCCGCCGTCGCCAGATAGATGCAGGGGCCGTCCGCACTCTCGGCGAGACGCTCGGCGTAGGTAGACTTTCCCGAGCGGGCACCGCCGAGAATAAGCGTAACAGGCAGCAGTTTTGAGGCGGTCATGGTCTTGCAGCTAGGACAGGAATTGGCGAGAGTGCTGGCGGCTGCGGCAGTGTGCTGATCGCCGGCCGGCCTGTCCACATCTGTGGGACCATATCTGCTGGCCTAGACTCGGTCTGACGCAGTAGGTCTAGGGGCGCCGAGAGGCCCCCGGGGGGAGGCTGTTGGTTTGAGACAGGATGAGTCAGGACGGGCGCTTTGCCCGTCGAACAGGGGACGTTTTATGATGCGTTTTCGCAACGGGCCTATGGGCAAGGGACAGACCGGACGTGCCGCCGGCGCGGCCAGACGCCGGGTGCTGATGGCGGCGGCCGTCGCGGCGGCGCTGCTGCCAGCCATGGCCGTGGCACAGGACAGCGGGGCTCAAGGTGACGGCGCCGGCTCGCCCGGGGTCACCTTCTTCACCGGCCCGAACTTCACCGGCACGTCGAAGACGCTGACGCTGGCACCCGGCCAGCCCTATGCCGCCATGCCCTACGTCGGTGACGAGCTGAACGAAAAGATCGCCTCGCTGCGCGCCGACCCGCAGATCGGCGTGATCCTGTTCCAGCGACCCCACTTCGCCAGCCGCGACGACGCCTGCGCCCCCAACCTGGGCACGGCAGACGATCCCGATGCCTGGTGGCTGGGCGGCCTGACGGCTGATTTCGAACCGCCCTACGCGACCGATCAGGCCTACGACGCGGCCGAGTTGCCGGATGACGACTACTCCTCGGTGATCGCTTACCGGCGTGAGTTCGGCCCGCCGCCGGGCTTTCTGCTGATGGAACGGCGCAGTTACTACAACCGCTCCTGCGAGCGCTCCGCCGATCAGGCCTATTTCAACCGCATCTTCATTCCGGTGCCGAACCCGCCGCAGCGCGAGGCCTGTACCGATCTGGCGACGCCGGCCGCCGCACAGGGCGCCGGGGCCGACGCGCCGCGCTTCACACGGCTCACCAACGCCGTCGCCCTGCTGCCGGAAGCTTATGACCGCAGCTACATGGGTATCGACCACCGCTTCATCCTGACCCTGTTCGACGGACCGGGCTGCAGCGGCGCCTCGATCACGCTGCCCAGCCGCGAGGGCGGCCGGCCGGCGGACTACCGCCTGTCGAACTACGAGTTCGACAGCAATGTGCAGTCGGTGATGATTCGTTATCCGCGCGCCCCGCCCGATCCCTCCCTGCCCGGGGCCGCGGCCCCCGCCTAGACCGTACTGGCGCCCGCACCCGCCGCCCCTTCCCCGGCGGCGGCGCCCCAGGCAGCGCCCGAGCCCATGCCCCAACCGGCGCCCCAACCCATGCCCCAGGCGGTGCCCGCTCCGCAGCCGGTGCCCCAGCCCATGCCCCAGGCAGCGCCCGAGGCAGCACCCGCACCGCAACCCGTGCCCCAGCCTGCGCCCCAGGTGGCCAGCCCGCCGCCGCCCGCCAGCGGCGGCCTGCAGCCGGCCCCGCCGAGCGCCCCGCCGCAATCGCAGCAGCAGGTCCTGCAGCCGGTTCCAGTTCCCGTGGCGCCGGTCCCTGCCCCGGCGCCCTCGCGTCCGACCGGCCCGCAGGAGCAGACCTTCCGCTTTCCGGTGCACCAGGTCTACCGCCTGAACTTCTGCCTCGAAAACGGTCAGGGCTGCGGCGAACCTGCCGCCAACGCCTGGTGCAAGGACAGCGGTTTTGCGCGCTCCTCACGCTGGACGCAGGAAGAAAACATCGGTGCCCTTTACCCGACCGTCTATCTCGGCAGCGGGGGGATCTGCGACAAGTTCCTGTGCGACGGCTTCGAGGAGATCACCTGCACCCAGTGATCCGTTCGCCCCGTTGACCGGTTCTCTGGAAGGACTTGGTTCTCTGGAAGGACTCGGGATCAGCGCATAAGAAAAGCCCCGCTCGTCAGAGCGGGGCTTTCGCTTTTCCGGCAACCTGTCCGGATAAGCTTGTCAGTTCAGGCGTTGCTCGTGGCGTGGTCCACGAACAGCATGGACAGATCGTATGTGCCGAAGACGGAAACGGCGCCGTCCGACGGCGTGGCTTCCTGCGGCACGACGGGTGCCGATCCTGTGCCGATCCCCGAGCCAATCCCCGAGCCAATCAGGGTCCCCGGCTCGAAATCGGCCCAGGCCGGCGGCTGCATCAGCCGTGCGGCCGCCGCCAGAATCACGGAAGAAGGCTGTGACACTTCCGGTGCGACGTGCGCGCCGGACTGTTGCGGCTCGCCGGCCGTTGCTGCCGGCGGTACGAAGAGCGGCGTCGGGGCAGCGTCGCCGGACGCCGACGGCGGTGCGGTCATTGCGGCAGGTTTCGGCGCCGGCATTTCAGCGGGTAGTTCGAGCGGCTCGCTGGCGACCGGAGCGACCGGCACGGCCAGTGCCTCCGGCGCTGCGGAACCGGGCACCGTCGAACCAGGTATCTGGGCCTGCGGGGCGGCGGGCCGGGAGGCGTAGGCGGCCTCCAGATTGCGCAGGACGGTCTGGCCGGCCTCCGGATCGACCGCCAGTTCGGCCAGCACCTCGATGGCCTCGTCGCGCTTGCCGTCCAGCGCCAGCGAGAGGCCGAGGTTGTTGCGCAGCGAGTGATTCTTCGGGTCCTGCGTCAGGGCGGTACGGTAGAGCGCCTGCGCGGTCGCATGCTCGCCAACCTGATCATGCAGGATGCCGAGGGCGTTGTAGGGACGTGGGTCCTTCGGGTCGCTGCGCATGGCCTGGGTAAACTGCATCGACGCCAGGTCGCTGTCCCCGGTTTCCATGTAAAGCTTGCCGAGACTGTAGCGCGCCTCGTGGTGGCCCGGATTCTGGTCCAACAGGATGACATAGGTCTGGACGGCGGCCTGCTGCCGGTTCATCGACTTGAGGATGGCGGCGATCTTCATGAGAGTTTCCGGATTCTCCCGGTCGATCTCATGGGCGCGGGCGCAGAGCCCGAGGGCGGTGACCAGTTCGCCTTTGTCCGCCAAACGGTCGCAATAACTGACCAGGCGCTCCGCCCGGCTCGCCGGATCCTTGCCATAACCCGCCGGCGCCACCGTCGCGCCGTGTTGCGGGCTGGCGCAGCTCACGGTGAAGCCTGCCAATGCCAGAACGCCTGCTAGCCGCAGCAACTGGCGGCCGATCGATCCTGTCATCATCCCTGATACTCCGCTTCGCTTCGGGATCGGTCCGCTCCGCTGCGGCCGACCCGCCTGATCGGCGGCGCGCGGCACCGGGGCTGCACGCATTCCACCGGATGCAAAGCATAAGGGTCGGGTGCTTAAGGGAAGGCTAAGGCCTTCAAAACATTTGAGAGATGCGGAGGCGTCGAACCCTGGCAAGTCGCCGGCAAATAGAATTACTTTGTGGGAAAACTCATTTTTAATCTACGCGTGCGATCCTAGCTTCCGTGACATGTAGTCCGCCCAAGGTCCAGCAAGATGCTCGTACGCCTGATCCTTTTCATCTACTTCGCCCTCTGGGGTCTTACCGCCCTGATCGAAGGCCCACACATTTCTTAGGTGGGTCTTCTGCGAACGGCTGCGCGCCAGCCGTTCGGCGAAGCAGAGTCCTTCAGCCGCCCCGCCCGTTTGGGGGCTTACGGCGGCTGACGTCCCGATGGGTCCCCGGCGCTGCCGATGGGGCCGGCGGGCCGCCGGTTCGGCAGGATCATCCGGTTTTGCACTTCCCCCGTGCATCAGGACATTTGAGTTAATTGCCTGTCGCTATTCGCGTTAACTTGCGATGGCCTGTGACAACGCTGTGTTCGTCTGCGGTTTTACCAGGCTCGCATCTTGCGCTTAACTTCTGGGTAAGGTTCGTTACTTACCCTCAAGATCGTGCGAAGCGGGAATTTCCATCCCGGTGGTGCGATGGGAGACTGAGACAAATGCGTACAACGACAACGATGGCGGCGGGGAGTCGGCCGGAGGCAACGGCCGCAGCACCGCCCCCGAAAATGAAGACCCTGGCCCTGCAAGGGTCGCGGCTGCTTTCCTGGAAGCTGGTGCTGGTCCAGAGCCTCGGCCAGAGTCTGGGCCAGAGCTTGGGGCGCGAACTGCATGCGCTCCACATCCAGCAGCAGGAACGTGCCTTCCTGGCGACGTCCCACGGCCTGAACTACGTGGCCTGGCGGCAGGAGACGACGGCGGTGCATTGAGCCGCCGCTGGGAACGCCGCCGGGAACGCCGGTGGGAGCGCCAGCCTGAAGCCGACCTGCCCGGGGCTTGCCTGACCTGAGGTTGCCTGACCTGAATAAGTTGCCTGTTGCCTGATGCGAGACATGTAAAATGAGAAAGGGCCGCCTCCGGGCGGCCCTTTTTTGTCAGATGTCGGTTTTATCGAATGCCCGGTTTATCGAAGGCCGGGTTTATCGAAGGCCGGGGCGCAAAACGGCTAGCGGCAGCCGTACGCGCTCCACATCGTGTACTTGGTCTCGTAGGCGATGCAGGCATGGATGCCGCTGGCATCGTGGTCGAGCTGCTTCAAGCTGCAGGCGGTCTGGACGATCTGCTGGATCCGCGCGCAGGCCGGCCCCATGCCCTGGACCGGATCGGCGGTCCCGGAGGCCAGGGTCACCTCGCCGGAAGCCGCCGCAGCGCCGCCGAGCCAGTCGCCGGAGACCGCGGCGGTCACCGTCACGCCGATCGCCAGGGCACCCGCCAGCAGCAAGGGCAGGACCACCGGCAGCGCCAGGGCCCGCGGCGGCTGCCATCCCTGGCGCCGGTGCGCGCCGGTCTCGTTCAAGCTGTCGTCGATGGTTACCATTGTCTGTCGGGCCTCTCCCTGAACTACCCGATTCCCATCATAGAAAACAGCTGCTTAGGATTGAGTTAAGTCTGGGATTTGAGCCGAATGGCGCCGCTTCGCCGGCCCCCTGCCAAGGCCTGCCGGGTGCCCTCAGCGCGGCGTCAGGTGGCGCAGGACGAAGACCTCGCAACGCCCGGTGTCCTGGCCGCGCACGGCGTAGACCAGGTTCGGCACGGCCAGCCTATCGGGATCGTAGAGCCCCCAGAACCCGCCGATCACCGCCCCGTAGATGATGCCGCCGAGGCGGACGATGAAGAGGTGCTCGCGCTGCTGGCGGAAGCGCCCGGCCCGGCACTGCCGGCTCAGGGAGCGGTCCCGGTCGAAGCTGCCGATGGGCTGATCTTCCTCAAACAACAGGTTGGAGGTCGTCAGGGGGTTGACCGGCTGGCGCCGGCCTTCCGCAACCGGCACCAGCCCGTGGGCCCGCATCCGCTCCGGGCCGACCGGCAGGGGGCGCGGCGCCGCCACGCCGGCTGCCGCCGCCGGTCCCAGGAAGGGGCCGTGAAAGGGGCCCAGGAGGGAGGCCAGGATCAGGACCGACAGGCAGATTGCCCGACTCGAAAGGCGTTTCATGGCCCCGAGCCTAAGCCGAAAGCCTTACCGGAGCGTCAAACCGCCAAAATGGGAGGGTTTTCCATTAGCCCGCGAACGGCTTTACCCGACCAGGCATGCGATCCACGCATGCCTTTGCTGCATCGCAGCATTTTTCTTGCAAACCGCTCGAATCTCACTAATTTTTAACAGTGCGCTGCAAAAGTGCATGGAGTTTAGGGAGGTGCTCACAATGAAACACCAGGAAAAGGAAGTTTCGAGATGATGCACCAAAGCCAGGACCTCACCAACGGGGCCCGCGCCGGCAAGACCGGCATTCTCATCAACGGCACCGCCATCAGCGGCGCCGACATCGAGCGTCATATCGCCGAAGGCAAGCGCATGCAGGCGGAGGCCATCGCCGGCTTCCTGACCGGCCTGTTCAGCCGTATCGGCGCAACGTTCCGTCGCCGCGCCGACAGCGGTGCCGAGACGGCCATGCCGCACGGCGCCTGATCGCCTCAGGCCCGGCCCTTAAAAGGGCGCTCACGCCAACACCGCCTTCCTCCCGCCCCGGCCGAGGCACGATGCCCTCGGCCGGGCGAGGCAGCGCCCGCCCGTCCGGCCGAACCCGGACGGCCTGCGCGGAGGCTTCGCGGCCTGGTACCGGTGCCCTTACAGAACCTCTCGGCAGGAACATCCAAGATGCTCGTTTTCCGCAAGCTGCTGGCGCAGGAAACCGATACGCTGAAAGACCATCTGCTGCGGCTGGATGAGGAAGACCGGCGCCTGCGCTTCGGCCACTTCGTGACGCCGGAGGTCATCCTCGCCTATGTCGATGCCATCCAGTGGCCGCAGACGTGGATCGTCGGCGCCTTCGAGGGCGAGACCCTGCGCGGCATCGCCGAACTGCGCGACTGCGGCGCCCCCGCAAACGAAGCCGGCACCCGTAAGACTGGCACCCGCAAGACCGGTGAACTCTCGGTCACCGTGGAGCCGGCCTATCGCAACAACGGCGTGGCCACCCGGCTGCTGGAAGAAGCGTTGCTCATTGCGCGCAACCGCGGTTTCGAGAGCCTCTTTCTGCTGTGCCTGCCGGAAAACCGGAAGATGCAGCACGTTGCCCGCAAGTTCGCCGACAAGGTGAGCTTCCAGGACGGCGACGTGGAGGTGCGCATCGTCAGCCCGCAGCCCGATCCCCTCTCCGTCTTCGCCGAGGTCTTCGGCGACGCCATGGCCTTCTGGCAGACGGCCCTGGACCGCGCCACCGGCGCCGTTCCGCTCAAACTGCCGAAAGCGTCGTAACGCCCCGGCCCTGCCGGAGCGCTGTGCTGCTGTCATCTATGGGAAAGTGGCGACCCCAACGGGATTCGAAAGCGTCTAGAGCCATCCCAGCCTATATCGTGCAGTATCGCTTAGGGATGGTTTTCTGAGGATTCGAGCCTCTTGCCACCACCTTCACTCCCCCCTGATTCCTGTTCGTAATTTTCAGTTGGGTGCCAACTCGGGTGCCGAGAAGACCTCAGCTACTAGTAGCGCTGCAGTGCGCCCGGCCATGGACCAGCCGTACCAATTCCAAGTGAAGCGCCCAGCATTCACCGTTGGGCAAACCTGGCAGTTCGACGCGATCGAACAGGCTGGCCCTCGGGAAGGCTCAGTGAGCCTAGAACTGCCTTGGCCGAACTTCAGATGACGCTGAGCCCCTACGGTCCACAGCAGCCGAGCACAATCAGTCATAGAAATATACTACGAATCAACTGTTACGCGCGTTAGGCTCAAGTAACCAATAGGAGGAGGTGAGATGTCCGAAAAGAAACCACTTGTCAGGACAGAGCCCGAGTTGGTCCGAGCCCGCTACCCTAGCGGCGTGCCGAACGGCGCCCTGGTCATTGCCCCATACGACGATGAATTCTTCCCAGCAATCAAATGGTTCGCCAAGGAGGGTGGCGAAGACTACCACGGCTTGGCATTCCTAGCGCCAATCGGTGAGCACAAGCATCCAGTCTCCATTGTGAGTGACGAGGGGGAGTACGTCGCTGTCATTCAGTCGCTATGGCGGTTCAATATTCAGGTCGACTCCAAAGCAATTAGCCAGCCAAGCTCGCACGAGAGAATCCAGTGCGGTTTGGCGCTTGGCGACAACAAGATGTACCTCCGATTGCCGCTAGCCGTGCCGGGCCGGGCCTTGCTGCAGCCGCAATTCATCGACTTGAGTTCCGGCGTCGCGCCGCACCCTGGTCCTTCAGAGCGAGGGCTGATCTTCTTCGCGGAATGGGAACTGCTGCTGGGTAACTCGGAAGATCCAGTCGCGTGTTGGCCCTTGAAGTAGAAAACCGCCCAAGCAAACGCACCTTCGACCGTAACCAGATAGCATCCCCCATGCCGTGGGGCATCTAGAGGAGCACACCGCGCAGGCTAAGTATCTGGCGGCAAAGGAGAACATTCTTGCGAACCCATGTCTCGGCCAGCGCATTAAGTGGGCTGCGCCGCACCCCGAATCGGTGGCAAAGTGATCTGGGTCAGCACATGGAGGGACCCATGTTCGAACTTGGCAAAGACTACAGGATCACCATGATCGAGAGCGGGAGGTCTATGAACACCTGGACCGTAGTCGCGCAAGAAGGGACGCTGATCAAGCTCAAGAACCCGCATTCGGCCGACAAGATCCTCAATACTGCGTCACTGTGTTTCGTCTCAGCCGAGCGCGCCTAGGCCGCGGCCCATGAGGAAGCCCGAATGCGAGAAGGCTATTCGCCACCTGTGCCACGAGTGGCGGAAAGCAGAGGGGTACCAGGGTACGCCCGCTGATCAGTTGTCCTTCGGGAGCTTCCACTCATGGCTTCGGAACAACTATCCGCAGCACCTCAAGTTCCGATCTGTAATGCCTGTGGCCGATGAGGTGGAGCGCTGGTTTGACCAAGAATTCGGACAAACCTGGCGCAATTAGGGGTCGGGGCGCCGCTCTTCGCTGACCAATAAGGAATGCTATGGACATCGTTGCCGCGCTGCAAGCGACCTCCCAAGGGCTTGCCGTTCTGAAGCAACTGCGAGACATCGAAAAGAACTTCGACATTGCCACGCTGAAGATCCAGATCGCCGAACTCGCTGATGCCCTGACGGCCGCCAAGCTGGCGCTGATGGAGGCACAGGAAGCCCTGAGCAAGAAGGATGCAGAGATAGCGTCCCTGAGGAGAACCTTCCAGCGATCTACGGAGACCGTCGAGGCCGAAGGATATCGCTACGACAAGAGCGACAATGGGCAGAAGCCTACGGGGACGCCGTATTGCCCGGTTTGCTTGGAGGTGGAGGGGTTGCTCATACGGCTGGTGCAGGCCCAGCAAGCCCCTTTCGGCGACCTCAACTGTCCCAAATGCAAAGCTAAATTCGGCAACGTGCCGACATTTGATCGATAAGCCACTTGGAGGACAGGGACGCACAGCCTAGACGGCTTAGTGGACCCGGACCGGAATGGCGTCTTAAATCAAAAGGTGCCGCTCGGCCATCACGGTGAAGCTTCCGCTGCAGACCGCCTAGGCGACGTTCCTGGCCGCACCCAGGGATGATAGTGACGCTAGGCGCTGTCGCCGCTGCGAAGCAGAAAGGATTCTCTCTACGAGGCGGCCCCAGCTAAACTCTTTCAGTTCGTCAGCTGCCCCATGAGATCAGGGCGTAGCCATCTTGTCCGGGATTGCCGCTCGAGGCCGTCCCCGCTCCGCCATTGCCAACGCCGCCCCGGTAGTCGCCATCGCCGCTGTTCGCCACATTGGCGCCGCTGCCGCCGCCACCTCTCTTGGCGCGTGCGCCACCGCCACCACCGTAGTAGCCGCAGCCGCCATTGATACCGCTCTAGGACAATAGACGCGCGGGCGCCAATTCGGTGCCAACAAGCCCAGACCGTGAAGCCAAGATACTGGCATTTATCGGTAAATGTGGCGACCCCAACGGGATTCGAACCCGTGTTGCCGGCGTGAAAGGCCGGTGTCCTAGGCCTCTAGACGATGGGGTCCCAGAGCGCAGAGGATTTAGCCGCTCCGCCGGGGGAATGCAAGCCCATCCCGCAGCGCGCCGGGAAAAGACCGAAAATCAGCCGCATCGGCCCCTAAGGGCCCGATTTGGGACGCGAATCCGGCAGCTTAGCGCCGCCGGAACCAGCCGGCCTCGGCCAGATCGCCGGCATGGCCGTCGGTCGCCCCCCCGGCCACCGGCACGGCGCCGATCTCCTTGATCAGTTTTTCCCGGATCGCCGCGGCGAAGGAGTCGTAATCGTTGGCGGTCATCACGAAAGCGCCCGCGCCGCCGATCACATTGGCCCGGTAGTAGGCGGCCACCGAGCTGTCCTCGTTGAGGATCGCCAAGCCGTTGACGGTGACGCCCTTCAGTACGGCGAGATCGCGCAGGGTATCCGGCGAAGCCCCCTGGTTGGCGCGCCCGTCGCCGGAGATGTCGATCACCTTGCGGCTGCCTTCGAAGGTGTTGAGGTCGATTTCGGCGAGCGCGAATTCGATGGCACCGCTGATGGCGGTGCCGCCGCCGTCCAGGAAACGCGGCGTGGCGTCGATCAGCCCGGCAAAGGCGAGCGCGCCTTCCTCGTCGGTCAGCAGGGTCCAGTCGACAGCGACCTGCTGGCGCCGGTTGTCGGACCACTGGATCATCGAAACGGCGACGCCGCCAGCGCCGGTGGCCGTGATCGCCGCGATCACCGAGGGGTCGCGAAAGGCGGTGGCGAAGCCCTGCATCTGCAAGCCGAACTCCTCCGGCGACACCGAGGACGAGGTATCGACCGCGAGTACCAGCTCCAGCGTCACCGCCCGGCTGGGGCCCGGCACGATAGGCTCGAACTGGGCCCGCGCGCCCGCTGCGATCAGCAGGCCAACGCCGGCAGCAACGGCCATGACAGCCGCGTAGCGGAGGCGCAAAGTAATGACGCGGCGGAAAGCGGCCATGCCGCAAGCCTAACCGCAGCGGCCGGGCGCTGTCTCCGGGAATTGAAACGCTGACTGGAAATTGATCGCCCCGCTGCCGCCTTCCGGCGTCAGGGGTTGCCCCTTGGATTCCGGCACTTGGGCGAGACCCTGGGGTCAGGACCTGGAGCCAGAACCGGGGGTTCAGCCGCCGCCGGAGACCGGGGCCGCATCCTCGATGATGAACTGCACGCCCTCGCGGCCGCCCCAGCGGTCGATCTGAAGGCGTCCGGCAACATGCAGCGGCAGTCCCGCGGTCTGCAGCAGGGCCGGGCCGAGATCGCTGTCCAAAGCACGGAAGGCGATGGCCTTCAGGCTGCCGCCGCCCGAGCCTTTCGCGTCACCCAGGAAACAACGCACATGGTTCTCGCCGACCACCGAGGCCTTGGAGACGCGCACCGCCGGCAGGGCGAAGCGCGGCTGCACGTTACCCACACCGAAGGGCCCGCAGCGCTCCAGGTCGGCCAGCAGCTCCAGGGTAGCGCCACGCGGCTTCAGCGCCCCGTCGATGCCCAGTGAGGGCTGGTAGTCGATCTCCGCCAGTCGGCGGGCAAGACGGGCATCCAGGAAGGCCGTGAGCTCGTTCAGGTGTTCCTGTGCCACGGTGAGGCCGGCAGCCATGGGATGGCCGCCGCCGTTGATCAGCAGGCCCTCCTGCCGGGCGGCGATGACCGCCGCGCCGAGGTCGACACCGGGTACCGAACGGGCCGAGCCCTTACCGACGCCCCCCTCCAGCGCCACCACCAGGGCCGGCCGGTTGAAGCGCTCCTTCAGGCGGCTGGCGACGATGCCGATGACGCCGGCGTGCCAGCCCTCCGAGGCGGCGACGACCAGGCCCCTACCCGGCCCGGTCTCCTCGACCTGGCGGATCGCCTGATCGAGGACCTGCAGCTCGATCTGCTTGCGCTCGGCGTTGTAGCCGTCGAGCCGCGCGGCAATTTCCGACGCCTCACCCGGATCGTCGCAGGTCAGCAGGCGCGCGCCCAGCGGCGCCTCGCCGACGCGCCCGCCGGCATTCACGCGCGGGCCAAGCAGGAAGCCGGCATGGTAGGTGCCCGGCTTCTCGTCGATGCGCGAGACGTCGCTGAGAGCCACCAGCCCGGCATTGCGGCGCGCCGCCATGACCTTCAGGCCCTGTGCCACCAGGGCGCGGTTCAGACCCGTCAAAGGCACCACGTCGCAGACGGTGCCGAGCGCCACGAGGTCGAGCCACTGCAGCAGGTCCGGCTCGCGCCGGCCGTTACGGGTGTACCAGCCGGCATCGCGCAGGGCGCGGTTCAGCGCCACGGTCACCAGGAAGGCGCCGCCGACGGCGGCGAGCGGGCCCTGGCCCGAGACGTCGTCGAGGCGGTTGGTATTGACCACGGCCGCCGCCGCCGGCAGACGCGGTTCGGCGGCGTGGTGATCAACGACGATGACCTCCAGCCCGGCGGCGGCGGCCTCGGCCAAGGCATCGAAGGCGGTAATGCCGCAGTCGACGGTGATGACGAGATCGACACCGGCGGCCTTGAGGCGCTTCAGGGCCGGTGCGTTGGGGCCATAGCCTTCGGACAGGCGGTCGGGAATGTAGATCTGCAGTTCGATACCGAGCGCGGCGAAGAAGCGCGCCAGCACCGCCGACGAGGTCGCGCCGTCAACGTCGTAGTCGCCGAACACGGCGATCTTCTCGCCGCCCTCGATGGCCCGCAGCAAGCGGGCGGCGGCGCGGTCCATGTCCTGAAACGCCGAAGGGTCCGGCAGGTAGGCGCGCAGCGTCGGATTGAGGAAGCGCGCGGCATCGTCCTGGTCGACGCCGCGCGCGGCCAGCACGCGGCCGATGATCTCGGGAAGCCCCAACTGCTGGGACAGCGCGAGGGCCTGGCGGCTGTCGGCGAGGCGTTCTTCCCAGCGCTTGCCGGTCAGCGATCGCTCGACGTTCAGGAAACAGCCGCGTTCGCTCATCGCCTCACCAGAAGCCCCCGATCAAACACCGAGGCTGTCGTACCAGGTCTTGCGCTCGAAGTTGTGGTGCGCCTCCACGTAGCGCACGGTGCCCGACTTGGAGCGCATCACCACCGAATGGGTGGTCGCGCCGCCGTGGAAACGGCGCACGCCGCGCAGCATGGAGCCGTCGGTGACACCAGTGGCGGCGAACATCACATCGCCGCTGGCCAGCTCGTGCAGGCTGTACTTGCGGTCGTAGTCGGTGATGCCCCAGCGGTCGGCGCGCTTGCGCTCGTCGTCGTTGCGGAACACCAGGCGCCCCTGGAACTGACCGCCGATGCAGCGCAGCGCGGCGGCCGCCAGCACGCCCTCCGGCGCACCGCCGATGCCCATGTAGATGTCGACGCCGCTGTTCCGCTCGCTGGTCGCCATCACGCCCGACACGTCGCCGTCGCCGATCATCATGATGCGGGCGCCGGCCTCGCGCACCTTGGCGATCAACTCGCTGTGGCGCGGCCGGTCGAGGATGCAGGCGACCAGATCGGACACGTCGACCTGCTTGGCCTTGGCGAGGTTCTTCAGGTTCGTCGCCGGGTCTTCGTCAAGGTCGACCAGGTCGTCCGGCAGCCCGCCGCCGACGGCGATCTTGCTCATGTAGGTGTCGGGCGCATTGAGGAAGTTGCCGGCCTCGGCCATGGCGATCACCGCCAGCGCGTTCTGGCCGCCCTTGGCCGTGATGGTGGTGCCTTCCAGCGGATCGAGCGCAATGTCGATGGCCTGGCCGCCGGCGCCGACCTTCTCGCCGATGTAGAGCATCGGTGCCTCGTCGCGCTCGCCCTCGCCGATCACCACCGTGCCGTCGATATCCAGGGCGTTCAGCGACTGGCGCATGGCGTTGACGGCGGCCTGGTCGGCCGCCTTCTCGTCGCCGCGCCCCATCAGGCGCGAAGCGGCAAGAGCGGCGGCTTCGGTGACGCGCACCGTCTCCAGGGCAAGGTTGCGGTCCATGGAGCTGAGCGGCGACGTGGCTTTCGACATCGAATCCTCGTTTGACTGGGCGTTAGAGATCTACGATCCGGATCAGCCGCGGCTGTTCGACCACGGCGTCCATCTCAGCGATGCGGGCGAGTGCCCGCTGGATCTGCGCTTCCTCGGTCTCGTGGGTCATGATGATCACCGGCACCGCCTCCCCTTCGCCCTCGGCGCGGCCGCGTTGGATCATCGATTCCATGGAGATGTTCTCGTCGCGCAGGGCGGCCGCCACGTCGGCGATCACGCCCGGCCTGTCGAGCACGAGGAGACGCAGATAGTAAGGACAGACATGTTCGCCCATCGGCAGGTTGGGCAGGCGTGTCAAGCCTGAGGCAGGGATGCCGAAGACCGGCAACACCGTGCCACGGGCGATGTCGATCAGGTCGGCGACGACGGCAGAGGCGGTCGGGCCGCCTCCGGCGCCGCGTCCCTCGTACATGGTCGTATCGACAAAATCGCCGTCGGCGACCACGGCGTTGAACACCCCGGACACGCTGGCGATGGGCAGTTCCTTGGCCACCATGCAGGGATGTACGCGCTGCTCCACTTCGCCGTTGGCCATCTGCGCAAGGCCGAGCAGCTTGATGCGGAAACCCAGCTCGTCGGCATAGGCCACGTCGAGGGCCGAGACGTTGCGGATGCCCTCGACATAGACGTTATCGAAGTCGACCTCGCAGCCGAAAGCCAGGGCGGTGAGGATCGCGAGCTTGTGCGCTGTGTCGATGCCGTCGACATCGAAGCTGGGATCGGCCTCCGCGTAACCGAGCCGCTGAGCCTCGGCAAGCACGTCGTCGAAATCCTGCGCGGACTGCGGATTGCCGGCGCCTTCGGCATCGCCGGCCATCTGGGTCAGGATGTAGTTGCAGGTGCCATTGAGGATACCGTAGACGCGGTTGATGCGGTTGCCCGCCAGCCCCTCGCGCAGCCCCTTGATGATGGGAATGCCGCCGGCCACGGCCGCCTCGTAGCCAATGGTGCGGCCGACGTCCTCGGCGAGGCTGGCCAGGGCGGTGCCGTGATGGGCCAGCAACGCCTTGTTGGCGGTGACCACATGGCGCCCGGCGCGTAGCGCGGTCTCCACCATCAGCTTGGCCGGATCCTCGGACCCACCGATCAGTTCCACCACCACGTCGGCGTCGGCATCGCGGGCCAGGGCGATCGGATCGTCGAACCACTGCACGCCCGACAGGTCGACCCCGCGGTCCTTGGCGCGGTCGCGGGCCGACACCGCCGTCACCTGGAGCGGACGACCGGCGCGGGCGGCAATCGGCAGGGCATTCTCGTGGAGCAGGCGCAAAGTGCCCGCGCCGACCGTGCCAAGCCCGGCCACAGCTATGCGGAGAGGATTATTCAAGAAGCGACGTTCCGTGCCTGGGGCCGAACCGGGGTGGCCGGGCCGTTGATGCCCAGGGATTTGAGAAAGGCTTTGATGTTGCGGACAGCCTGGCGGGTGCGGTGCTCGTTCTCCACCAGACCCAGGCGGACGAAGCCCTCGCCGTACTCGCCGAAGCCGATGCCGGGGGCGACGGCGACCTGGGCCTTCTCCAGCAGCAGCTTGGAGAATTCCAGCGAGCCCATGTTGCGCAGCGCCGCCGGCAGCGGCGCCCAGCAGAACATGGTTGCCGGCGGGCTGGGGATCGGCCAGCCGGCTGCGTTCAGGCCGGAAACCAGCACGTCGCGGCGGCGCCGGTAGCGGTCGCGCATTTCGTCGATGCACTCCTGGGGCCCGTTCAGCGCCGCGGTGGCCGCCACCTGGATCGGCGTGAAGGCGCCATAGTCGAGGTAGGATTTTACCCGCGCCAGGGCGGCGATGAGATCCGGGTTGCCGGCACAGAAGCCGATCCGCCAGCCCGGCATCGAGTAGGTCTTGCTGAGCGAGGTGAATTCGACCGCGATTTCCTTGGCACCGGGGATCTGGAGGATCGACGGCGGCGGAACCCCGTCGAAGTAGACCTCCGCGTAGGCAACGTCCGAAATCACGTAGATCCCGTGCTTGCGGCAGAAGTCCACGACCGTCTGATAGAATTCCAGATCAACGACTTCGGCGGTCGGGTTCGAGGGATAGTTGAGCACCACAGCCGAGGGCTTCGGCACCGAATGGCGCACCGCGCGCTCGAGCTGATCCATGAAATCGAACTCGGGACCGACCGGGATACTGCGGATCGCCGCGCCCGCGATGATGAAGCCGAAGGCATGGATCGGGTAGCTGGGATTGGGCGCCAGAATAATGTCGCCGGGGCTGGTGATCGCCTGGGCCAAGTTGGCGAGCCCCTCCTTCGATCCCAGGGTCACGATGGCCTCGCGCTCGGGATCCAGCTCGACGCCGAAACGGCGCTGGTAGTAGGCACAGAGCGCCTTGCGCAGGCCCGGGATGCCGCGCGAAGTGGAATAGCGGTGGGCCCGCGGATCGGCCAGGGTTTCCGCCAGTTTGTCGATGACATGCTGGGGCGGCGGCTGGTCCGGGTTGCCCATGCCGAAGTCGATGATGTCCTCGCCGGCCGCCCGCGCCTTGGCCTTCAGGGCGTTGACCTCGGCGAAAACATAAGGCGGCAGGCGCTTTATGCGGTGGAAATCCTGGGTCATGGTCTTTTCAGAGGAAACTCTGTGCCAGCGGAAAATCTTGGAGCCGACCGTCGCCACGGCGCCCGTGACAGCGGCTGGGCGCCGGGTTCCGGCCGGAAGGCCTGACCCTCAAGCCGGGAGCCCGGCCGGGTGTCCGGCTTCTTGTCCGGCTTCTTGTAACGAGCGCGGGTCTAGTTTTCCAGGAAGATTTCGACCCGCCGGTTGCCCGCCTCGCCGGACGGCATGAACTCGTGGTAGACCGGCTCGGCATCACCGATCGCCTCGGCCAGCATGGCCTCCGCCGGCACACCGAGGGTCATCAGCGCCTCTTTGACCGCGTCCGCCCGCGTCAGCGACGTCTCGAAGTTGGCCAGCTGGTGCTCGTTCGGCGTGGTGTTCTGGGTCCGGCTGCTGGCATGGCCGACGATGCGCAGCTTGCCGCCGCGCTGCTTGTAGAGGGTCGCCACGTCCTGCAGGACGCTGACGTCCTTGGCATCCAGGCCGGCCGAGCCGTGCGAGAAGAAGATGATCGCCGCCAGTTGTCCGCCGCCGGCATTGGTCTGCAACGGCAGGCCGGCGATCTGGTCGGTGGTCGAGACCGAATCACCGTCGATGATGAGGCTGGTCGAAAAGGGATCGGGCGGCGCCGCGGTGACAAGCGGGGCCGGCTCCGTGGCCGCCTCCGTGGCCGCCTCCGTGAAGGTGGCCTGGCTGCGGTCCTCGGCCATTTCCGCGATGACCCTTTCGCGATCCTCGGCGCCCGAATGCGGCCGCGGCTCCTTGGGGACCTCGCCGAGGGTGGGAAACTCCTCCTTGGCCCCGGCGGTGGTGACCTTGGTGGGCTGCTTGGCCGCCGCCTGTTCCGGCGTCTGGGTCATATCCTGGACCGCCGCGCAGCCGCCCAGCGCCGCCAGCGCCACCACGGCAGCCGCCGCAAGCCCCAGGCGCCGCAGCGCCGCTTTGCCGTCCTCGAAGGCCTGCTGCTTCTCAATCATCGTCTTTTTCTTTCTTCGACGGGGCCACAATCCGCTCCCAAGTCAGTTCAAACACCCTGCATTTCCGCCGAAAACCGGCGCCTTCGGCGTGCAGACGGCACCCTCACTGCTATTGAAACGGCTGCCCCCCCCTATTACCTTGCGAACAATTAAGCAAATTCGCGTTTCCAAGCCGAGTCTGAGCGGCTGGTTCCGGATCGACGTCGCAGGTGCAGGATAAGGAAGCCTCTATGGCGGAGCAACAGCCCCCCGACATCAAACTGCCCGATCCGGTCGAAATCTCAAAATCGATGGCCTCGATCGCCGAGCGCAGCCAGAAACTGGTCGCCGAGTTCCTCACCCGCCAGCAGTCCGACGGCGCGGGCAGCGGCCCAGGCAGCATGGACCCGCTGAACATCGGCGCCGCCTTCATGGAAATGACCCACCGCATGATGGCCGATCCGGCCAAGCTGGTGCAGGCGCAGATGACCCTGTGGCAGGACTACATGCGCCTGTGGCAGGCCGCCGCCGAGCGCATGATGGGCCAGGACCCGGAGCCGGTGGCCGCGCCGGAGCGCGGCGACCGCCGCTTCAAGCACCCGGAATGGGACGAGAACGAGCTGTTCGATTTCGTCAAGCAGTCGTACCTGCTGACCGCGCGCTGGATGCAGTCGACCGTCAAGGACGTCGAGGGTCTGGACGACAAGACCGCCCAGAAGGTCGACTTCTACACCCGCCAGTTCGTCGACGCGATGGCGCCCTCCAACTTCCTGATGACCAATCCGGAGGTGCTGCGCGCGACCCTGGAGTCCGGCGGCGACAATCTGGTGAAGGGCCTGCACAACCTGCTCGACGACCTGGAGCGCGGCAAGGGCAAGCTCAAGATCAGGATGACCGACGCCGAGGCCTTCAAGCTGGGCGAGAACATCGGCCTGACGCCCGGCAAGGTGGTCTACCAGAACGATCTGATACAATTGCTCCAGTACGAGCCGGCGACGGAAGAGGTCAACAAGCGTCCGCTGCTGATCATCCCGCCGTGGATCAACAAGTACTATATCCTGGACCTGCGGCCGAAGAACTCCTTCATCCGCTGGGCGGTCGAACAGGGCCACACGGTCTTTGTCATTTCCTGGGTCAATCCGGACGAGAAGCTGACCGCCAAGAGCTTCGAAGACTACATGACCGACGGCCCGCTGGCGGCGCTCGACGCCATGGAGAAAGCCACCGGCGAGAAGGATGCCAACGTCATCGGCTATTGCCTGGGCGGCACGCTGCTGGCCTGCACCCTGGCCTACATGGCGACCAAGAAGGATACCCGGGTGAAGTCGGCGACCTTCTTCACCACCATGCTGGACTTCAAGGAGGCCGGCGAACTCGGCGTATTTGTGGATGAAGCGCAGCTCGCCGCCCTGGAACAGAAGATGAAGGGCAAGGGCTATCTGGAAGGCGCCGACATGGCGACGACCTTCAACATGCTGCGCGCCAACGACCTGATCTGGTCCTTCGTGGTCAACAACTACCTGATGGGCAAGGACCCCTTCCCCTTCGACCTCCTGTACTGGAACTCGGACTCGACGCGCATGCCGGCGGCCATGCACAGCTTCTACCTGCGCAACATGTACCAGGAGAACAAGCTGGTGGAGCCGGGCGGCAGCACCCTGAAGGGCGTGAAGATCGACCTGTCGAAGGTGAAGCTGCCGGCCTGCCTGATCTCCACCCGCGAAGATCACATCGCGCCGTGGAAGGCCACCTATGCGGCGACCCAGCTGTTCAGCGGGCCGGTGAAATTCATCCTCGCCGGCTCGGGCCACATTGCCGGCGTCGTCAACCCGCCGGAGGCCCAGAAGTACGGCTTCTGGACCAACAACAAGAACCCGAAGGACCCCGACGCCTGGAGCAACAGCGCGACGGAACACGCCGGCTCCTGGTGGCCGGAATGGCAGAGCTGGATCGGTGAGTTCAGCGGCGGCAAGGTGCCGGCCCGCAAACCGGGCGACGGCAAGCTGAAGGTCATCGAAGACGCCCCCGGCAGCTACGTGAAACTGCAGGCGCAAGACTAGGCCGCATGGAACGGCCCGGGGAGCGGCCTATTTGCGAGTGTCCGCGCGGGCTTCCAGGTATTCGCCGGCCAACTTGCGGTAGTTCCCGGCCTGGTAGGCGAAATCGGCCATCTGCGCCTCGCTGAGATCGCGCATGAAACGCGCCGGGCTGCCGCCCCACAGCTGGCCGCTCAGCACCCGCTTGCCGGGGGTGACCAGGGCGCCGGCCGCCACCATGCCGCGGGATTCGACCACCGCCTTGTCCATCACCACCGCGGCCATGCCGATAAAGGCGCCGTCTTCCACCGTGCAGGCATGCAGCATGGCCTTGTGGCCGACCACCACGTTGTCGCCGATGATCGTCGGCATGCCGCCGCCGGTCTCGCGGTAGTCGCCGGCGCGGTCGTGATTGCCGTGCACCATGGTGCCGTCCTGCAGGTTGGTCCCTGCCCCGACGCGGATCTTGTTCACGTCGCCGCGCAGCACACAGCCGTACCAGATCGAACTGCCGGGTCCGATCTCGACATCGCCGATGATCGACGCGGTTTCCGCGATGAAAGCATCGGGGTGGATCTTCGGCCAGAGGCCGCGGTAAGGCAGGATGTGACCGCTCATGAAACGCACCTTTTCAACGGCTGATACGGGTCCGGGGGCGGGCTCGGGGACGGACGCGGACCCACGATGCAGGGAGTCACCTCCGGCCCCCGCATAAGCGGCATAGCGGGCACCGCGGCCAAGGTCAAACCGCACTTACGGGATCTGGCTCCGGCGAACCCCATCCGGCCAGCACTTTGGGCTTGCCTGAGAAAACTCTATAGTTATTGTTAGGAGATCGTCACGGCACCCGCCCGGGCCGCCGTCCACAGCAGGAGTCCGAACCGCATGTCCGATACGCCGGTCGCTTCCGATCTCGTCGGGGCCGTGTGGCCCGCCGCCCATCCGGGCGAAGATCCGATGCTCTACGGCCATGTTGAGCTGCAGCCCAAGGGCGCCTTCGAGGCGCGCAGCGTGCAGACCTTCCGACTGGTCTACACCGTGGGTCGCTACGGTATCGACGACACCGGCGGCATCGCCGTGCTGTTCCGCTTCGTCGGCGACCAGGGCGACCTGCAGACCGACGACCCGACCGGCTACAACTACGTCACCGCACACACCAGCACCGGCGCCCGTATCCGGCTGCACTACGGCGGCACCGCTGGCCACCGCCCCTGGTTCAAGGCCCTGGCCGCCAAGCTGCACGGCGGCTACCTGAAGGAGGGCGACAGCATCACCATCGTGTTCGGCGACACCACCCAGGGGTCGCCCGGCATGAAGCTGCAGACCTTCTGCGAGTCCGGCTTCGAGTTCAAGGTGGTCGCCGACGTCTGCGCGGTCGGCCACTACATGCCGCTGCCACAGACCCCGTCGATCGCCATCGTACCGGGCCCGCCGGCAGTCTGGCGTGCGGTGCTGCCGACCCTGCGGCGACCGGGCGAGACTTTCCAGTTCGGCCTGAAGGCCGAGGACAAATGGGGCAACCCCTCGCATCTGGCCGAGGGCCATTTCCGACTGCAGGCGTCCCTTCCCGTCGACGGCCTGCCGGAGACGCTATCCTATCGGCCGGGCCAGCGGGCGGTGACCCTGGAGGGTCTCTCCGTCGCGACGCCGGGCGACCTCACCATCCAGGTCTATGACGGCAATGCGCTGATCGCCGAAACCGGTCCGCTGCTGATCCGCGACGGCAAGGTCTCCGGCTACTGGGGCGACCTGCACGGCCAGAGCGGCGAGTCCATCGGCATCGGTGCGTCACGTGAATATTTCGACTTCGCCCGAAACATGTCGTTCCTGGATGTGACCAGCCATCAGGCCAACGACTTCCAGGTCAACAATGCCTTCTGGAAACATCTGAACGAACTGACCGCCGCCAACCACGAGGATCACCGCTTCGTGGTGTTCCCCGGCTACGAATGGTCGGGCAACACCGCCGTCGGCGGCGACCGCAACGTCTTCTTCCGCAGCGAGGGGCGCCAGATCCACCGGTCGTCCCACGCGCTGCTGCCCGACCGCTCCGACCTCGACACCGACGCGCCCGATGCCAAGTGCCTGTTCGAGATGCTGGACGGCGAGGATTGCTGCGTCTTCGCCCACGTCGGCGGGCGCTATGCCGACATCAAGTTCGCCCACGACCCACGCTTCGAAACGGCGATGGAGATCCACTCGGCCTGGGGCACCTTCGAGTGGCTGCTGACCGACGGGTTCCCGCTCGGCCACCGGTCCGGCGTGGTGTGCAACAGCGACGGCCACAAGGGGCGCCCCGGCGCCAGCTATCCGGGCGCCGCCAAGTTCGGCGCCTATGGCGGCCTCACCTGCTTCTATGCCGAGGAACTGACCCGCGACGGCATCTTCGACTGCCTGCGCCGGCGTCACCACTACGGCACCACCGGCTGCCGCCTGCACCTCGACGTGCGCGCCAAGCTGCCGGGCGGCGGTCGCCTGTTCGAGCGCGATCCCAACGCCTTCCCCGACACCGCCAGCCACGACGCCGTCGAGGTGATGATGGGCGACATCGTGCAGACCGCGGACGACCACCTGGAACTCAGCATCGAGGTTGCCGCCCACGCGCCGATCGAACGCATTGAGATCCGCAACGGCACCGAAGTGGTCGAACTGTTCCGCCCCTACACGGAAAAGGATCTTGGTTCACGCGTGCGGGTGCTGTGGTCGGGCGCCGAATACCGCGGCCGGGGCCGGCAGACCACCTGGATCGGCAAGGCCCGCTTCGACGGCGCCCGGGTGACGGAGATCCGCAAGGTGAACGCCTGGAACCACGAGCGGCGCCTGGAGCAGACCGGCACCAACATGGTCGAGTGGAACGCACTGACCACCGGAAACTACGGCGGTTTCGACGCAGTGCTGGACGAGAGCGCGGCCAATCGCGGCGACGGCGGCCGTCTGGAGCTGACCAGCAATCACGGCAGCATCTCCTGCCGGCTGGACGAGATCGGCCTGGACGACATCGTCATGGAAGCCGGCGGGCTGGACCGGAAAATCCGCGTGTTCCGCCTGCCGGACGAAAACCCGCACCGCAGCGTCACTCACACGCTGCGGATACCGCTGAAGGCCAGTGGCGACAATCCGATCTGGGTTTGCGTCAACACCGAGGACGGCTTCCAGGCCTGGAGCAGCCCGATCTTCGCGTTCCGCTAGGCGTCCGGCCCTAAGCAGACCGGTCTAGCGCTCCTGCAAGGCCAGGCGCACACCCAGGGCGCAATAGATGCCGCCGACGACCTTGCCCTGCCATTTCAGGACCATGGGGTGGCGACGGAGAAAACTGCCGAGACGTCCCGCACCGACGGCAAAGATCACGGTGCTCAGCAGACCCAGCAAAACGAAGATAATGCCCAGGGTCGCGAGTTGGAGGACGACCGTTCCGTTCTCCGGCCGGACGAACTGCGGCAGGAAGGCCAGGAAGAACAGCGCGGTTTTCGGGTTCAGTACCTCCGCCAGTACGGCTTGGCGGAATGCCCCAACCGCCGAAATTTGTACGGGGCCCCGCGTCAAATCCGCAGGCGCCTTCAGCATGATCGACCGCAAACCCAGATAGAAGAGATAGGCCGCGCCCAGGTACTTGATGACGCCGAACAGCATCGCCGAGGTGGCGATGATCGCGGAGATGCCCACGATGGCCATGAAAGTATGCAGCACGTCGCCGGCGGCGATGCCCGCCCCCGTGGCGAGGCCGACCCGCGTGCCCGAAGCCGTTGCCCGGGCGACAGTCAGCAACGTAGCCGGGCCGGGAATGAAGACAAAGCCAAGGACGATGGCGATATAGGTTATCAGGGTTGTCCAGTCGATCATCGGCTGCTCCTCTAAGGTGGCGATCCTAGCCGAGCAGTTCCAACTCGTAGCCGGTGTCGGGAATGACGAGGCGCTGATAGGACAGCGGCGCATCTCGGAAGCTGTAGCTCAGCGCCTTCATTTTGAGTCCGCGAGAGCCGGGCGCAACGGCAATGACCTTGGCGATATCCTGGGGGATCTCCATCGTCGACAGTCGATGGATCGCCCTGAGCGTCGGCGCGTTGTACCGCTCGTGCAGGAAGATGCGCAGGTTCTTACCGGACAGCACGTCGAGCGGGATGTCGAGCAAGGGGCGAAAGCGCGGCCCGTCCAGATAGACCTCGGAGTAGACATCGAACTTACCGTCGACCTTGATCACCCGGCAGATGCGGATGTAGCTGGGGGCGAAGCCCATGAACTCCGACCATTCGCCCTGCTCGACGATCTCGTCGACGCTGTGCACGATGGAAGTCCAGGGCAGCAGGTTCTTGCCGTCGGCCGAGCGGAAGCGAAAGTGCCAGATGGTCGAGCCGAGTTCCTTGGCGGCGGCGACGAAGGTGCCGGCGCCACGGCGGCGCTCCAACAGGCCGGAACTCTGCAGCGGCCGGATCGCCGCCTGGACGGTGCCGAGGCTGAGCGCGAGCACGATGCTCAATTCCTTTTCGCCCGGCAGCTTGTCGCCCGGCCGCCAGAAGCCGCGCTCGATGAGGTCGAAAAGGGCGTTCTTCAGGGTCTGAACCTTGGACTCGCCCCGCCCGTCGACGGCGCGTTCCAGTTCCTGGCGCAGGATGACGATACGCGAGTCCGCCGCGAGGGCCGCTAGGTCCTCCTCGGCGGTGCCCCTGTGCGAGAGATCGGCCTCGGCCATAGACATCCAATTCCTTCCGGATCGTTGGTCCCCTTATGCCCCGGACAGCCCCTGCGGGGCAACTGAAACGAGAAACCAGCCCGGACGGTTCGCCGCGGCCAGCGCACGCGCCGGCCACGAGCGGCCGCCGGCCGCAAGCCTGGACCGGATGCCGGGGACCGAAAGCTAAGTGCTGGAAGCGAGCAGGAACTCTATCCACTGGCCGCGTGGCAGCGACAGCTTGAACCCCCATTCGAAGACCAGGTAGCAGCCGAGGATAGTTCCCAGGGCGCAGGCCCCGATCACCAGGGGCCGGCGGATGCCAAGCAGCGCAATGGAGGCGGCGACCGCCAGAAACCCTGAGACGTAGAAGCCGAGAAAATAGAGCCCGACAACGTAGATTCCCCAGATTCCACCGAGGACAAGCAGCTTCGGCGGCTCCCTGCCCGCCCCCATCTCCAAAAACGGGTCGTCATCGCCGGCACTACCCGAGGCCGTGGGGATCCCATAGGCCGCGAACACCAGCAGAAGCACCGCGAGGGCGCCGATCAGAATGCCGGCAATCTCGGCGACGATCACATGTCCGCCGTGACCGCCGGCATAGAACGGGATGAGGACGAACCACAGAACCAGCGCGAAGGAAAGCAGCGCGACGCCGGCAAGGGCGTCGCGCAGTCTCTCCGGGCCTGTGGCCGTGGCTTTCATTCCGCGAGGTAAGCCTTCAGTTCCTTCGCCTCACCGGTGAGGCCAGAAAGGATCTTCAGGTATTCATCGCCGGCGATCCACTCCGGAATCAGATCGCGGGAGCGGAATTTCTCCTCCGTCGCCTCGTCCTTCACCGCCTGCTCGATGGCCGACACCAGGATCTTCACCTTTTCCGGATCGGTGCCCTGCTTAACCGCATAGCCGTAGTACATCTGGACGAGGAACTTGGCGCCAACCTCGGAGATGCTGCGCACGCCGGTCTGGCCCACATCGTCCAGATTGCCGGGGCTGAGCACGCCCAGCACGTTCAACTTGCCTTCGCGGGTGGCGCCGAGCCAGGCACCGGTGCCGACGCCTGTCTCTGCCGTCGCCACATGGCCGCCGAGGATGGCCGCGGAGCCTTCGGCACCGCTGCGAAAAGGCACCAGGCGGAACTTCAGGTCAAACTGCTTCGACATCGCCTCGACCACGCGGGATGCCCAGAAAGCACCACCGTCGGCAAAGGTGACCGGCGTCTCCTTGGCGTAGGCGATCAGTTCCTCCAGCGTCTTGAACGGCATGTCCTTGCGCCCGAAGAGCACGCGCTGCTGGACCATGATGCTGCCGAGCGGCTCGAAATCATTCAGGCCGATCTCGCGGTCGAGCATCAACGCGGTCACATAAGCGCTGGAGCCGAAATCGACGATGGTATAGCCGTCGGCCGCACGCTCCAGCAGCGCCTGCCAGGCCAGCACGCCGCCGGCGCCCGGCTTGTGTTCGACGAAGACCTCGACGCCGAGAATGTTTTCCAGACGCTCGGCCAGGATCCGCGTCGACACGTCGGTCATGCCGCCCGGGCCGTAGCCGATGATGATGGTGACCGGCTTATCGGGAAAAGCCGCAACCGCCGGCGCGGAACCGGCGGCCGCCAGCAAGATGCCCGCCACCGCCCCACAGACCGCGGCGCAGACGCCGCGAAGTCGCTTGATTGCCATGATTGAGAAGCGCTCCTTGAAAAGTCCCCGTTCGGGAAAAGTCCCCGTTCGGGAAAAGTCCCCGTTCGGGAAAAGCCCCCTGTTCGGGGCAAAGACCCTGTTCGGGCCGTTTGGCCGGCGAAATCGGCGGCGGTTCCGCCGCTTTGCCAACAGCGGCCCCTGCCGCACGGGCAGGGATATGGGTGGCGTCCGAAAGGCGCGTCCTTGCACCGGATTTTCTTGGTTCCCCCTTAGCCGCACTTCCCGGCGGCTTCTGAATCGAATTACACCATAGTTTTTATATTTGTCAAGTTGGCGGCTTCACGATACCAAGATGGGCGACGGTTCCGGCCGGCGCTGGTGCAGCGGCGGCGCATCTTTGTCGTTCCGCCAGGCATGACAGTGTCGGAGAAGATCTATTTTTTCGTTTGAAAACAAATAAATAATCAGGGCTAACCTGTTGATTTTCCGGCGAGGCGCCGCAAAGAAAAGCGCCAGCCGAGCTGACGGCGAGGAAACGCTGTTCGTGGCTTCAAAGGGGATTGGGGGCGTTTCGTGCTGGAAAATCTCGCTTCAGCTATAGAGTTAGTCTTTACGCTCCAGAACCTGCTGTTCGCCGTCCTGGGTATCATCATCGGCTTCTTCTTCGGCGCCCTGCCCGGCATCGGCGGCAACGTCGCCATCGGCCTGCTGATCCCCTTCACCTATTACCTGGACCCCGTCGTCGGCATCGTCTGCCTGCTGGCCATCGGAAAGGGCACCTCCTTCGGTGGCAGCGTGCCGGCCATCCTGCTCAACATGCCCGGCACGTCGCAGGCCAGCTTCACGGCGATCGACGGCTATCAGCTGACCCGCAAGGGGCAGTCCAAGAAGGCCCTGCACACGGCGCTGTATGCCTCGGTCATCGGCGACCTGTTCAGCGACATCGTGCTGCTGCTGGTGGCTGCACCGGTCGCGGCCGTGGCCCTGAAGGTCGGTCCGCCGGAGTACGCCGCCATCGTGCTGTTCGCCCTGCTGATCATCGGCGCCCTGGTCGGCTCCTCCCCGATCAAGGGCATGGTGTCGACGGCCTTCGGCCTGCTGGTCGGCACCGTCGGGCGCGACCTCTTCACGGCCAAGGAACGTTTCACCTTCGGCCTGGTCAACCTGGATGACGGCTTTTCGATCATCCCGATCCTGCTGGGCCTGCTGGTTTTCTCCGAGGCTTTCGTGCAGCTGCGCAAGGAGTTCAGCGGCCACGCGGAAGTGCATCTGCAAGGGCTCAGCGCCTTTAAGGGCACCGAGCCCCTCACCCTGCGCGAACTGATGGGGCTGATGCCGACCATTCTGCGCTCCGGGGCCATCGGCACCTTTGTGGGGGCGACCCCGGGCCTGGGCGCCACGGTCGGCGCCTTCCTGGCCTACGTGACCGCGAAGAAGCTGTCCAAACCTGGGGACCGCATCGGCCAGGGCGGCCTGAAGGGTATTGCCGCCGCAGAGGCCGGCAACAGTGCCGGCACCGGCGCCAACCTGATCCCTTTGGTCACCCTGGGCATTCCCGGCAATATCGAGGCGGCGCTGATTCTCGGCGCCTTCATGATCCACGGCTTGACGCCCGGCCCCTTCCTGCTGGAGCAGCAGGGGCCGTTGCTCTACGGCATCTTCATCAGCCTGATCGTCGCCAATCTGCTGCTCATGTCGATGGGTTTCGCCTTCATCCACGCGGCCCGCTACGCCCTCAGCATCGACAAGCGCGTCCTCTTCCCAATCATCCTGCTGATCGCGACCATCGGGGTCTACGCCACCACCCGGCAGGTCTTCGACGTCGCCGTGATGTACGGCTTCGGCGTGCTCGGCTACGCGATGCGCCGGCTCGGCTTCTCGCCGCTGCCCATGCTCATCGCCTTCCTGCTCGGCCCCCTGCTGGAAGCCGGCGTGCGGCGGGCGATGATCATGTCCGGCGGCAGCCCGATGATCTTCATCGAGCGCCCGATCTCCCTGCTGTTCGTCGTCCTGGCGGCGCTCACCCTGGCTCTGCTGCTGTGGCGCGGCGTCCGCGCGAGGGGCCAGCAGGCCGCCGCCCCGGACCTGACAGCCTAGCCACAACCGCCGCGATGGAGGTGCTTTCCGTGACCCGACAGCCTTTCGACTTCCTGCCCCTGCCCGCCGCCCGCTCGACGGAAAAACCGCGTCGCACCGGGCAGACCATGATGATCGACATGGGCCTGGCGCCGGCCCTGGTCGGCGACCACCTGCGCGTGGTCGGCCCCTATGTCGACATCGCCAAGATCTTCGTCGGCTCAGCGCGGCTGTACGACGAAACGGTGTTCCGTGAAAAGGCTGAGATTTATGCCGCGCACGACGTCGCCCTCTTCATCGGCGGGCAATTCGCCGAATACACCTTCTACCATTCCGGCCTGCCGGCGATGCCGCGGTTCTTCCAGGAAGTCGCCCGCCTGGGGGTGCAGGCCGTCGAGGTGTCCGACAACTGCATCACCCTGTCGGACGACGAACGCGGCACGCTGATCCGCATGGGCATCGATGCCGGCCTGGAAGTCCATGGCGAGGTCGGATCGAAGGACTCCAAGGCGGATCTCGACGACCTGATCCGCCAGGCCGGACTGTGCCTGGAGGCCGGCTGCGACATGGTGCTGTTCGAGGCGGCGGAATTGGTCCAGGCCGGAGCCGTCGACAAGGCGGCCCTGGCCCGCATCGGTGCGGCCCTGGCACCCGAGCGCATGATGATCGAACTGCCCGGGCCGTGGATCAAGGACGTTACCCTGAACGACGTCTACGAAATGATGAAGTACGTGGTCGCCACCTTCGGCCCGGACGCCAATCTGGGCAACGTCGCCTGGGACCAGGTGATGAACCTGGAAACCCTGCGCTGCGGCATCGGCATTGCCGGACCGGCGATGCTGGCCCGGGCAAATCCGGCCAACGCCTGAAGGCCGCCGCCGAATTCAACCCAAAGAAAAAGGGCCCGCGCCGAAGCGCAGGCCCTTTTCCCAGAATATCTTGTCTGAAAGCTTAGCGCTTGGAGAACTGGAAGCTCCGGCGCGCCTTGGCCTTACCGTACTTCTTACGCTCGACCACGCGGGAGTCGCGGGTGAGGAAGCCGCCGCTCTTCATCACCGGACGCAGGCCCGGCTCGTAGCGGATCAGCGCCTTGGAGATACCGTGGCGCACCGCACCGGCCTGGCCGGACAGACCGCCGCCCTTCACCGTGCAGATCACATCGAACTGGTCGGTGCGATCGGCCTGCAGGAAAGGCTGAGCGAGGATCATGCGCAGCACCGGGCGGGCGAAGTAAACGGCCTGGTCACGACCGTTCACGGTGATCTTGCCGGAGCCCGGCTTGATCCACACGCGGGCGACCGCGTCCTTGCGCTTGCCGGTCGCGTAGGAACGGCCAAAGGCATCGCGCTGCGGCTCGACGGAAGCCGCTTCGGCTTCCGGCGTCATGCCGGTGGCTTCGGCCAGCTGACCCAGATCACTCAGGGTTTGAGTCTCGTCGGTCATGCTTACTGGCTCCTCTTGTTCTTCGCATTCATCGCCGCGACGTCGAGAACCTCCGGCTGCTGAGCCTCATGGGGATGCTCGGAACCGGCATAGACCCGCAGGTTCTTCATCTGCTGACGGCCCAGGGCGTTGCGCGTGATCATGCGCTCGACGGCCTTGGTCACGACCCGCTCGGGATACTGGCCTTCCAGGATCTGACCCGCCGTACGTTCCTTGATGCCGCCGGGGAAACCGGTGTGCCAATAGAACTTCTTGTCGGAGAGCTTGTTGCCGGTCAGCTTGATCTTCTCGGCATTGATGATGATCACGTTGTCGCCGCAGTCCATGTGCGGCGTGAAGCTCGGCTTATGCTTGCCGCGCAGGATTTTGGCGACCTGGGAAGCCAGGCGGCCAAGGACAACTCCATCGGCATCGATCAGAATCCATTTCTTTTCGATGTCCGACGGGGTGGCGGAAAAGGTCTTCATTGTGCCAACCACTTGTCGATGAAATCGGGAAGGAGCCGCCGGTACCTCGCTCGCCCGCTGGACGATGCCGGGGCCGACGCTCCGAAGCGGCGATTTCTACGGGGATGGCAGGGGACTGTCAATCCGAAAAAGCATCTGTTTCCCGAATACCTTAGGGTAGGGGTATTATAATACCATATCCCTAAACGCCTGGGAAAAAAGCGTTATTTTCCGATCACTTGGCCAGTGGATTTACGCTTCCGGACGGCCCCCTTCCGGGGCCCCTGGCGGAATGGAATAGGTCGCCGTGGCGTGGGAAACCGGGGCCGCCATGCCTTCCGAGTGGACCATGATGTCGCCCACCGCCAGGCGCTTGCCCAGCTTGATGAGGCCGCAGCTGGCCACCAGCTCCCCCGGCCGCGGCCGCTGCAGGAAGTTGATATTCAGGCTGGTGGTCACGGCCAGGGGCACCTCGCCGATGGCGCCCAGCAGGGCGGCATACATGGCAAAATCCGCCAGTGCCATCTGTGCCGGGCCACTGAGGGTGCCGCCCGGGCGGATATGGGCCTCACCCGCCGGCAGGCGCACCCGCGCGGTCCCAAAGCCGATATCCTCGGTGATGAAGCCGTAGATTTTCTGAAACGGCGCACTCTCGTCCAACAGGCGGTTGAAGGCCTGGATGGTGATCCGGGGGGATTTGCTGTTTTGGTCCATGTCTCGGGACGCCCCTCCCTGGGGTCGGTTTCTGCGCTGCCTTAGCTTGGTATTTGTTAGTATTAAGCCTTGAACCGCCCCCGGCGAAAGGGCCAAAGTCCCCCTGCTTCCAAAGAAATCCCGCCTGCCGAGACAGAGGATACCATGCCTTCAGAAGCCGCCGTTTCCAGCGCCGACCCCCTATTGCTGCGCAGCGATGCCGATGGCCTTGCCCGCCTCACCCTCAACCGGCCCCGGCAGTACAACGCCCTTTCCGCCGGCCTGATGGGCGAGTTGCAGACCGCGCTGGAGGCCATCGCCGAGGACGCCACGGTGAGCGCCGTGATCATCGAGGGGTCCGGCCGCGGCTTTTGTGCCGGACACGACCTGAAAGAGCTGCGCGGGCGCAGCGGCGACCGCGATTTCTATCAGGCGATTTTCAAGCAATGCAGCCGCCTGATGACCACGATCACCGCTCTGCCGCAACCGGTCATCGCCAAGGTGCACGGCATTGCCACGGCGGCCGGCTGCCAACTGGTCGCCACCTGCGACCTGGCGGTGGCCGACGATGCGGCCCACTTCGGCACCCCGGGCGTCAACATCGGCCTGTTCTGCTCGACGCCGATGGTCGCCCTGTCGCGCGCGGTGCCGCGCAAGCAGGCGATGGAGATGCTGCTGACCGGCGACATGATCGGCGCCGCCGAGGCCGTTGGCCTGGGCCTCATCAATCGGGCGGTGCCCGCCGCAGAGCTGGAGGACGCGACCCTGGCGCTGGCCCACAAGGTCGCCAGCAAGTCCCCCTTGACCCTGAAGATCGGCAAGGAAGCCTTCTACCGGCAGATCGAATACGGCCTGGTGGAAGCCTACGCCTATGCCGCCCAGGTCATGACGACCAACATGCTGGCGCGCGATGCGGAAGAAGGCATCGACGCCTTCCTCGAAAAGCGCAAACCCGAGTGGCAGGGCCGCTAGCCACGCCTTGTCGAAATCCGTGAGAAAGCCGTTTCCTTGAGCGAACACCTGCAAGCCCTCTGGACCCTGGTCGGCGATATCTGGACCCGGGGCTTCCTGGGCATCGAGGTCGGCCGCCTGCTGATCGCCCTGGGCATCATCCTGGCCTTCCTGGTCCTGCGCCACTTCTTCTCCATGATCGTCATGGCCCGGCTGCACCGCTGGGCCGACCGCACCGAGAGCAAGCTGGACGACGAGGCGGTGAACGCCCTGGCGCCGCCGATCCGCTTCGTTCCCCTGCTGGTCGGCATCTTCATCGCCGTCGGCTATCTGGGCATCGAGGGCCGCCTGGCCGGCATCGCCGACAACATCCTGCGCTCGCTGGTCGTCTTCACCTTGTTCTGGTTGCTGTACGCCGCCATCGGCCCGTTCTCCTTCGTGTTCGGCCGCTTGGAGCGGATCTTCACCCGGCCAATGGTCGAATGGCTGGTGAAGGCGACCCGCATCGGCGTCGCCTTCATCGGCGGCGCCATCATCCTGGAACTCTGGGGCATCCAGGTCGGGCCGCTGCTGGCCGGCCTCGGCCTGTTCGGCGTCGCCGTCGCGCTGGGCGCCCAGGACCTGTTCAAGAACCTGATTGCCGGCATCCTGGTGATCGCCGAGAAGCGCTTCCAGCCGGGTGACTGGATCCGTGTCGACGACGTGGTGGAAGGAACCGTCGAGACCATCGGATTCCGTTCCACCCGGGTGCGCCGCTTCGACAAGGCACCGGTCTACGTGCCCAACGCCAAGCTGTCGGACAACGCGGTCACCAACTTCTCCGACATGACCCACCGCCGCATCTTCTGGATGATCGGCGTCGAGTACCGCACCACGGTGGACCAGTTGCGTCAGATCCGCGACGGCATCGAAAGCTACGTCCTCGACAACCCGGACTTCGCCCCGCCGGCAGAGGCCGCCACCTTCGTGCGCATCGACAGCTTCAATGACTCCTCGATCGACATCATGCTCTACTGCTTCACCAGGACGACGGACTGGGGCGAGTGGCTAGCGATCAAGGAGAAACTGGCGTACCACATCATGGACGTGGTGCACAGCGCCGGCGCCGGCTTCGCCTTCCCCAGCCAGTCGCTGTATGTCGAAACCCTGCCGGAGGACAGACCGGAGAGCTTCGTGCCGCCGGAAGACGGCGGCGACAAGCCCGAGGCGCGCAAGCAGCAACGCCTCGCCACCGAGAGGCAAACGGGCGAAAGGCAGGCGGGCGACAGCCAGGCCGGCAAAGGCCGCAAGGAAGCCGCCGAAGTGAACGAAGAGCCGGGGCCGTCAGGGGATGGCGAAGACGCGCCCTGACAGCCGAGCATTGGAATCGCCGAGCAATGGAATCATAGCCGAACCATGAGCAGTCCCCTCACCTACTCCAATGCCGAACTGCTGGCGATCCTGCGCGACACCCGCACCATTGCGATGGTCGGGGCCTCGCCGAAATGGAACCGGCCCAGCTACTTCGCCATGAAATATCTGCAGGAGAAAGGCTACCGCGTGATCCCGGTGAACCCGGGCGTCGCCGGCAAGGCGATCCTCGGCGAAACGGCCTACGCTTCCCTGGCGGAAATTCCGGGAAAGTTCGAGATGGTCGACATCTTCCGCAACTCCGAAGCCGCCGGCCCGGTCACCGACGAGGCCATCGCCGTGGCCGAGAAAAAAGGCATCAAGGTGATCTGGATGCAGCTGGGCGTCATCAACGAGGAGGCCGCCGCCCGCGCCCGCGCCGCCGGCCTGATCGTGGTGATGGACCGCTGCCCGAAGATCGAGTTCGGGCGCCTCCATTCGGAGCTCTCCTGGGGCGGTTTCAACTCAGGCATCATCTCCGCCAAGCGGCGCAAGGTCGGCCCGACATGAACGACGACGCGAAGAAGAAAGCCGACCGCGCCTTCGGCTTCGAGACCCGCATGATCCATGCCGGGACCCAGCCGGAACCGATCACCGGTGCGCGCCAGACACCGATCTTCCAGAACACCTCCTACGTGTTCCACGACGCCGACCACGCCGCCTCCCTGTTCAACCTGCAGACCTTCGGCTTCATCTACTCGCGCCTTACCAACCCGACCGTGGCGGCCTTGGAGGAGCGCCTGGCGAACCTGGAAGGCGGCCGCGGCAGCACCTGCTGCGCCTCCGGCCATGCCGCGCAGATTCTCGCCTTCTTCGCGCTGATGGAGCCGGGCGACCGCTTCATCGCCTCGACGCGGCTTTACGGCGGCTCGATCACCCAGTTCGGCAAGACCTTCAAGAAGTTCGACTGGCAGGCCGACTTCGTCGACGTCGACGATCCCGATGCCGTGCGCCGGGCACTGACGCCGAAGACCAAGGCGATCTTCGTCGAGAGCCTGGCCAACCCCGGCGGCGTGGTCAGCGACCTGGAAGCCCTGGCCGCCGTCGCCCACGAGGCCGAAATTCCGTTGATCGTCGACAACACCATGGCGACGCCCTACCTCTGCCGTCCCTTCGAATGGGGCGCCGACATCGTGGTGCACTCGACCACCAAGTTCCTTTCCGGCAACGGCACATCGGTCGGCGGCGCGGTGATCGATTCCGGCCGCTTCGACTGGGCGGCGAGCGGCAAGTTTCCCGGCCTCGCCGCGCCGGAGCCGGCCTACCACGGCCTGAATTTCCACGAGACCTTCGGCGACATGGCCTTCACCATGCAGGCCCACGCCGTCGGCCTGCGCGACCTCGGTTCGACGATGGCGCCGATGAATGCTTTCCAGACGCTGCTCGGTACCGAGACCCTCAGCCTGCGCATGGAACGCCACTGCGCCAACGCCAAACGGGTCGCCGAATACCTGGAAGGACATCCGCGGGTCGACTGGGTGTCCTGCGCCGCGCTGGCATCCAGCCCCTACCGCGCCCTGGCTCAGAAGTACCTGCCGCTGGGCGCCGGCTCGGTCTTCACCATCGGCCTGAAAGGCGGTTACGCGGCGGGCGTGAAGATGGTCGAGAGCTGCGAGCTGCTGTCGCACCTCGCCAACGTCGGCGACGTGCGCTCGCTGATCCTGCACCCGGCCTCGACCACCCACCGCCAGCTCAGCGCCGAGCAGCAGACCGCCGCCGGCGCCGGGCCGGAAGTCGTGCGTCTGTCCATCGGACTGGAAACCGTCGACGACATCATCGCCGATCTGGACCAGGCCCTCGCCGCCGCGGCCGACGCTTTCTAAACATTGTTGGCCTAAACATTGTTGGCCTAGATGTAGTTGGCGACCTCGATCAGGTTGCCGTCGGGATCGCGAAAGCAGATCGAGCGGACGGTGCCTTCGGCGCCTGCGGCTTCCGCCGGGCCATACTCGATGTCGACCCCGCAGTTGCGCAGGTGCTTGATGAAGTCGTCAAGCGGGTCCCGAGCCAGCAGGCAGAATTCCGCGGTGCCCGGAATCGGTACCGCCGCTTTGCGCCGCTGCTCGTTGGGGTTGGGGTTGATGTTGATCTTCTGCCGGCCGAAGCGCAGGGCGACGCGTCCCTCGCCGAACCGCTCCCGCGCCATGCCCAGCACTTTTTCGTAGAAAACGCAGGTCTCGTCGACGTCGCGGACGGTAAGGGCGAAATGATCCAGACGATCGAGCTCGACGGAGTTTTTGCTCATTGCAGAACTAATGGACCTCTTGTCATGTACTTACTCAGCCGGAACTGCCGCCTGCCCGACGGGTCGGGCAAAGGGCAGGAAGCTGGCAGCCAGCGCCGCGACGGCGGCAATAGCGGCCAGGATGAAATAGAACTCGGTGAACTCCCCGCTGCGGCCTTCCACCCAGGAGGCCAGCAGGATTGCCGGGTTGGCGATGGAGAACGCCAGCACGAACTTGACGCCGAAGGCGAGGCTACGGTGGCGGCTCGGCGTATAGCGCGCCAGTAGCATGTTCTCCGCCGGCAAGGCGGCGGAACTCAGCACCACGGTCATGATCGAAAGGCCGATCAGCGTGACGTTGCCCGTTGTCGCGATCAGAGCCATCACCGGGACCTGCAGCACGAAGGCGCCGAGATAGACCGGTTTCAGCGGGAAGCGGTCGGCGAGCCAGCCGCCGACCAGCTGCATCAGGCCGCCGGCGGCATAGACCAGCGCGACCAGCGCCCCGATGCCCATGGCGCCCTCACCGGTGAGGTCGCGCAGGCGCAGGTCGAAGACCTTCGGCAGCGAAGCCTGGGTGCCGTGGAACATCAGGCCCATGACGGCCATGGTCATCAGCAGAATGGCATAGACTCGCACCATATCGCCGCGCGACGGCGCCGGCTCCGGTGCCCGATCCTCTGTCACCTCCTCGACCCAGCCGAGCCGCAAGGCAACGACCAGCGCCACGCCGGTCACCAGGCAAACGGCGCCCGGCACGATGAAGGCGGCACGCCAGGAGACGGCGTCGATCAGCACACCGGCCACCAGGCCGGCGCTGGCAACGCCCAAAGAACCGAAGATACCGTTGATCGCCAGGGCCATGCCGCGGGCCCGCGCGCTGCGGACCAGCCAGGCGATGCCGACCGGATGATAGATGGCGCTGAACAGGCCAACCGCGGCAAGGCCCAGCATCAAGGCCGTGGTCGAACTGACCAGACCGCAGGCAATGCCGGAAATTCCCAGGCCGATAAAGAAGACGGCCATCATACCCGGCGCCGACCAGCGGTCACCGAGCCAGCCGGCCGGCAGCGCCGCCAGACCGACCAGCAACGAGCCCAGAGCCCAGAGTTTGACCAGTTCGTGGTTGGGGACGCCCCAGTCGGACTCGAGCGAGAGGGCAATCACGAAATAGAACGCCGTGAAGAGGTGCATATAGGCATGGCCTAAGCACGAGAACAACAGCGCCAGCCGCGCCGATTGAGCCTTCATGGCTTCGATCCCCACTCGCTTCCGATATCCCAAGTATACGGAAACAGACAGGCAGACAAGATGGTGAAACGCATAGTTATCCTGAGGAAGGCGACCGGCCGAGACGCTTAACACCTGCTCCGGAGTATGCCGCCCCGATTTCGCCGCAATATCATCATGCGCCAGCCGCGATCCGGCCGCCGGCTGGCCGAAATCGGGCCTCAGCATGCAGCCTGGATGAGACGCCACAAGTCAAAGCGCCAGGGAGCAAACCCCATGATGAGCCCGACCACCGCAGGCCCCGCGCCGACTGCAACCGCCTGGGAAGCCACCCCGCGCCGAGGCAAGCCCGGAACCACGGCAGCAGCCGACCCGGACCTGGATCTGGAGCGCCTGGTCTGGGACCCGGAGTACCGCAAGGCAATGCGCCACCTGATCCAACCCGGCGGCTAGGTTCCCCAACGGCCTTCCGCCACCAGGAGGCCGAGGCCGCGGGCCCGGCGGCCATACAGCGGGAGAATGGGAAGGACGTCTCAGGCATTGCTCTCCCGAGTCGATTTCCGCGTCAAGCTGTCGTAGCATGAGGCTGAAATCAGGGAGAGAGAGCATGGACCGATTGTCCCCCACGGCCCAGTCGCCCCCCGAGACCCAGACGCTCGGCAGCGCGCGGCGGAAAACCCGTCCCACAATAACCCAATTGGCCTGGCTCTGCCGCGGCCTGACCCAGGCCGGCGGCAAGTTGCCGCTGTTCGACCACTACGGACAGCGCTACGACGGCCGCACCATCCGCAGTTGCATCGAACAGGGCTGGGCGGAGCCGTGGTTCAAGAACCCGATCAAGCCGGACTGGCTGGTCTGCCGGTTAACGGCCGAAGGCCGCACCCTGGCGGAGATCGGCGAGGCCCTGGCCGACGATGGAGCCGAGGCGGTCGGCGATGATGGCGGCGATGACGGCGATGAATCCGGATCGGATCAGCGCAACGCCCGCATCAGGGGTGTGGTCGACGACCTCTTCGTGTGATCGCGCAGGGCGGCAGGATTTCCTGAGAATGGCCGGCTAGCGCGTCTGCTTGCGCCAGCGCTCGATGGTGTTCCGTACGAAGTCGTTCTGGCCACGCTCCTCCTGCCATTGAACGGCGAAGGAGGCGGTGTCGCTGTGGGGACGCTTGGCCTCCGGCAGATCGTCGAAGCGGATCCGCATCGGCAGGACGACGCCCTCACCCACCACCACGGCCTGCTGGTTGCGCAGCGACGGCAGCGAGCTGAGCATGCCCTCGGCGCTCTCCGGCAATGCCCGGCGCACGTAATCCTGGTCCTTCTGGTTACCCATGCGCAGTGCGAAGAGGGTGCTGCACTGGGACAGGATGGTTTCCGACAGCTCCGACGGGCGCTGTGATACCAGGCCCAGGGAGAGGCCGTACTTGCGTCCCTCCTTGGCGATGCGCGAGATGATGCGCCGGGTCGGCTCGAAGCCGCGGCCCTGTTCATTGGGGATGTAGCGGTGTGCCTCCTCACAGACCAGCAGCACCGGCACCGCCGCGTCGCGTTCGCTCCAGATCGCGAAGTCGAACAGGGTTCGGCACAGCAGCGATACGACGACATCGACGACCTCCGACGGCACGCCGGAAAGGTCGAAGATGGTCAGGGGCTTGCCCTCGACCGGCACGCGGATGATACGGGCCAGGATGTCCGGCATGGTGTCGCGCACCGACAGGCCGGCGAACATAAAGGCATAGCGGCGGTCGGCGCGCAGGTTCTCCAGGCGCGAGCGCAGGCGCAGGTAAGGCTTGGCCTGCTCCGCCTTCTGCAGTTGGCCCATCGCCGCCTCGATATTGTGCAGCAGCGCGCTCAACGGATAGGGCACCGGCGTGTCGACCGTAACGTGGCGCCGCTGATCGTCGTTCTCCATCGTGGCCCGCTTCGCCGTGGCGATCGCATCCTTCAGGATAAAGGCTTCCGACGAACGGCTGTTTTCATCCTCGCTGCACAGCACCTCGACCATTTCTTCGAAGTTGAGCAACCAGTAGGGCAGTTGCAGGTTCTCCGGTGTCACCACCTCGGCCAGGCCGTCGAAAGCGCGGGTGTATTCGTTGTGCGGGTCGAGCAGCACCACGTGGCCGAAAGGATGCGCACCGAGGATGGCGTGCAGTACCGTCGCCAGGGCGCACGACTTACCCGAACCGGTGGTACCGAGGATCGCGAAGTGCTTGCCCAACAGATCGTCGGTCACCAGATAGGCCGGCAGGCTGTCATCCTGGTGCAGCGTGCCGATCTTCACGTTGGAGGCCTTCGGCCGCTTGTAGATCTGATGCAGCTCCGCGGCGGAGGTCGCGTAGACATCCTGGCCCAGCCCGGGATAGTGGGACACGCCGCGCAGCAGATCCGCCTTGCTGGTGTCGCCGCCCTCCGGGACCAGGTATTCGCCGAACAGGTCGATCTCGACGACCCACTGCTCGCCGAACTCGGGCGACGGCGAGGGGTTGCCGGTCGACAGGGAAGAGACGATGCCGAAGGCGATCGACTGGCTGGTCGGCATCTTCACCAGGGAGCCGATCTGCACGGCCTCGTTGAGCCGGTGCGCGGAATCCGCATCGGGGCCGGTCGACACCAGGGTAGCGGTCACCTTCGACCCGGTGACCGAGATGATATGCCCGACCTTGATCCCCGAAGGCACCGCCTCGGTGACGTTCATCTGCTGCACAGTCTGCATCTTCTCTGCCTTTACCCGACACGGCTGATTGCCGGCGAATGATTGCAGCCAGACGTTAAGTAAAGGCGAAGGAGCGAGCCTGAGAAATTCTTCTTAGGGGGGGGGGGGGGGGGGGGGGGGGGGGGGGGGGGGGGGGGGGGGGGGGGG
>ERZ1740062.206-NODE-206-length-43056-cov-6.721425_pt1 | contig 43056 bp, 38 predicted proteins | sample MGYA00581741_ERZ1740062 | MGnify/ENA primary metagenome ERZ1740062 (study PRJEB43018, sample SAMN04849747) | marine metagenome | isolation source: floating plastic debris | place: Pacific Ocean | collected 2008-09-01 | study: EMG produced TPA metagenomics assembly...
CCCGACGCCTCGCAAGGTATTGCTATGCCTGACAGAGTTTCGAGTCAGGTTCTGAGAGCGATCAATGATTGGTATAAGAAAACTGACTATTAAACAATTATCACGCCTCAATTTACAAAAAATTAGCCAGAACAAGAGTATGTTTTAATTTTCATGAATAAAATATTAAAACTGCGCAGAAACAGTCAAATTTACCTCCCATTCTTTTCCGATAAGAAGAACAATATAAATAAAATCACACTAGATATAAATTAAACCGCTCGCCCTGGGCGCGATATTTGGTTTTCACAACAAATTTTATCAGTCTATTATTTGGTTAATCTGGTGCAAATTGAAGATGCAGATTTCTTCCGCACTCAGCACGCCTTCCTATCTTGAACGTAGACATAGATACAATTTTCTTTATCACGCTAGCCTCTATATCACTAGCGAATATCCATTTTTATTTGCAGAGTTTTCTTTTTAAACTTTGGGAGTATTTTGAGTTAGAAACTTTCGAGCAGCACGTCGATCGCACGACGGGGATGATTCCGCTGATCACTCGCCGACCATCGACGCATCTTGCGCCGGGTTCACTGCATCACAACCCCTACTCAAGCAGCGCCTAAACCGGATCCGAAAGCTCACACCCGCCTTCCATTGCTCGGTCTCATTTAACTTTTACGCAATAGATTCACAACTGTAACATCAGTTCAGTAGCCTGATTTGGCTTTGATCATCGTCTTTCGGAATTCTGACTCGAGGAATGCGGATTTCCATCCTATGGTGGCTAAATAACAAACTCTGGGAGGATAACGATGAACAAGAAAGTGCTTGCGGCAGCGATCGCGGGATCGATGATCTCGCTCTCGAGCGCAGCCTCTGCGGCAACGGAGATCCAATGGTGGCACGCGTTCACCGGACGGTTGGGTGAGTTGCTGAACGAGCAGATCGACAAGTTCAACGCCTCCCAGTCCGACTACAAGGTTGTGGGCGCACATAAAGGCAACTACTCTGAAACGCTGAACGCCGGGATCGCCGCTTTCCGGGCGGGTGAGCAGCCGCATATCCTGATGGTGTTCGAGGTCGGAACCGCCACCATGATGGCTGCTGGGGGTGCGATCAACCCGATCCACAAGGTCATGGGTGATGCGGGGACGACATTCGATCCCGATGGGTATCTGGGACCCGTAAAAGGGTACTACACGACCACCGGCGGGGACATGTTGTCATTGCCCTACAACTCGTCCACTCCGGTCCTTTGGGTTAACCGCGATGCGCTGAGCGATGCTGGGCTGGACCCGGATATGGATCTGAGCACTTGGCAAAAAGTAGGCGGGGCGCTGGACGCGTTGAAGGCGGCCGGGCATGAGTGCCCGCTGACAACCGCATGGCAAAGCTGGATCCATCTCGAGAACTTCTCCACGTGGCACGATCAGCCTTTCGCCACCAAGGAAAACGGCTACGCCGGGATGGACACCGAACTTGCGTTCAACGGACCGGTCCAAGTGAAGCACATCCAGCAGATGGGCGATTGGGCGAAGGACGGCAAGTTCATCTATGCGGGCCGTCGGAACGAAGGCGGCGCCAATTTCCGTGCTGGTGAATGTGCTTTCTTTACCGAAAGCTCGGCGGGTTATGCCGGCATCAAGGCCGAGGCCAAGTTCGACTTCGAAATCCGGCCACTGCCTTATTGGGAAGGCGTGGAAGGCGCACCGCAGAATACTATTATCGGCGGCTCGTCGCTCTGGGTTTTGGCCGGTCATGACTCAGCGGAATACAAGGGTGTTGCCGAGTTCATGGCGTTTCTTTCGTCCTCGGACATTCAAGCCAAGTGGCATCAGGATACCGGCTACCTTCCGATCACCCTTGCTGCGGCTAAGCAGACCGAAACCGAAGGTTTCTACGACGCAAACCCTGGGACCAACATCGCCATCGAACAGATGACGGGGGCGGCACCAACGCCAAACTCCAAGGGGCTTCGCCTCGGATCCTTCGATCAGATCCGCGGCATCATCGACGAGGAACTGGAAGCGGTCTGGTCCGGTGACAAGACGGCGCAAGCCGCCATGGACAGCGCGGTCGAGCGCGGCAACGCACTGTTGCGCCGCTTCGAAAGCGCGAACCGCTAACTGACTTCCCCGCCGTCTCTTCGTGAGGCGGCGGGACCACCCATGGAAAAACGCGTCAAGTTCAAAGGCTGGATGCTTCCGCTGCTCCTCGTCGCACCGCAAGTATTCATCACAGCTGTCTTCTTCTTCTGGCCCGCCGGCCAGGCGATCTGGCAATCTCTGTTCATCCCCGATCCGTTCGGGCTGAGCATGAAGTATGTCGGCCTTGGCAATTTCGAGTTTTTGCTGGGCGATCCGTACTACAGAGCATCCTTTGTCACGACAGCGATCTTCTCGACGCTGGTGACGCTGGTGTCGATGGGCGTCGCGCTTTGGCTTGCCGTCATGGCGGACCGGTTGATCAAGGGCTCGGGTACCTACCGGACGCTCCTGATCTGGCCCTATGCAGTCGCGCCCGCGGTTGCCGGGGTGCTTTGGCTTTTCATGTTCAACACCCGCGTTGGTGTGGTCTCGTGGTACTTGGGACTGCTGGGCTACGACTGGAACCACGTGCTGAATGACGAGGAGGCCATGGGCCTCGTGGTTGTTGCCTCTGCCTGGGGACGTGTCAGCTATAATTTCCTCTTCTTCCTGGCGGGTCTTCAAGCGATTCCTAAGTCTGTGATCGAGGCTGCAGCCATTGACGGCGCGCGGTTCTGGACCCGGTTCCGGACGATCGTGTTCCCGCTCCTCTCACCCACCACCTTCTTCTTGTTGGTGGTGAACATCGTCTATGCATTCGTCGAGACCTTCGGCGTGATCCACTCCATCTCCTCGGTCGGGCCGCAACAGGCGACGACGATTCTGGGCTACAAGGGCTACTCGGACGGGTTCATCGGTCAGGATCTCGGATCCTCGGCGGCACAATCGGTGATCCTGCTCGTAATCGTCGGACTGCTAACGGTGATCCAGTTCAAGTTCATTGAGCGGAGGGTGCACTACTGATGGCTGACCGGAGCGGCATGGTCGAGAAACGCGGCGCAGGCCTTTGGCTCACCCATTTCGGACTGTGCGTCGGCGTACTGCTGATCTTCTTTCCGATCTGGCTAGCTTTCGTCGCCTCGACCGTGAGCCAGCCCGAGATCGTGCGTCCGCCTATGCCGCTCCTGCCTGGCGACCACTTCTTGGAAAATTACGAGCGTGCGCTTTTCTCCGGCATCAACGCTCCTGTTGGGCTGATGCTGTTCAACTCATTGGTCATGGCGGTGGGAATCGCGGTTGGAAAGATCATTATCTCGCTGCTCAGCGCCTTCGCTATCGTGTATTTCAATTTCCCCTTCCGGCGGGTCTTCTTCTGGCTGATCTTCCTGACTCTGATGCTACCGGTCGAAGTGCGCATCGTACCGACTTACGAGGTGATCGCCGGGTTTGGGATGCTGAACTCCTATTCCGGCCTGATCTTCCCGCTGGTTGCATCGGCGACGGCAACCTTTCTTTTCCGCCAGTTCTTCATGACCGTGCCCGATGAACTGGCCGAGGCAGCGCGGGTCGATGGGGCTCGTCCAATGCGGTTCTTCATCGACATTCTGATCCCGATGAGCCGCACGAACATCGCAGCTCTCTTCGTGATCCTCTTCATCTATGGCTGGAACCAATACCTCTGGCCACTGCTGATCACCACGGACCCGGAGATGAACACCATCGTGATGGGCATCAAACAGATGTTCCCGTCCGGCGACGACATCGCGGACTGGCCGGTGATCATGGCGACATCGATCCTGGCCATGGTGCCGCCGGTGGTGGTGGTGGTCTCGATGCAGAAGCTCTTCGTGCGTGGCCTGGTGGACTCGGAGAAATAGATGGCAACGATAACTCTCTCCAGCGTGAAGAAGAGCTTCGGCAACATCGACGTGATCCACGGCGTTGACGCGGATATTGCCGATGGTGAGTTGATCGTCATCGTTGGTCCCTCGGGCTGTGGGAAATCCACGCTCCTGCGCATGGTCGCGGGGCTCGAGACCGTGACGGCGGGCGAGATCAGCATCGGCGACGACGTCGTCAACGACCGCGAGCCGATGGACCGCAACATCGCCATGGTCTTCCAGAACTACGCCCTCTACCCGCACATGAGCGTCTTCGACAACATGGCCTATGGCCTCAAGATCGCGAAGACACCGAAGGATGAGATCCTCCGCCGGGTCGAGGACGCGGCGAAGTTGTTGCAACTTGATGGGCTCCTGGACCGGAAGCCCCGGCAGCTATCAGGCGGACAACGCCAGCGCGTTGCCATGGGCCGCGCCATCGTGCGCAAACCGCAGGCATTTCTCTTCGATGAGCCGCTTTCGAACCTCGATGCAAAACTACGGGTTCAGATGCGGTTGGAAATCAAGGCATTGCAGTCTGACCTTGGCGTCACGTCGCTCTATGTCACCCACGACCAAGTCGAGGCCATGACGCTGGCACACCGGATGATCGTTATGAATGAGGGACGCGTTGAACAGATTGGCGCGCCGTTGGATGTCTACATGCGGCCCGCCACCCTCTTCGCGGCACAGTTCATCGGTAGCCCATCCATGAATGTTCTACCCGCGACCGTCGACGCGGGCAGACTCACATTGGAAAATGGTGTTGGTTTCAGTGTGCCTACTGCCATCTCGGGCAAGGCCACGTTCGGAATACGCCCAGAACATCTTGCATTGAATGAGGCCGGGCCGATTGCCGTTCAGATCGGTATGACCGAGCCGTTGGGCGCAAACACTCTGGTGCATGGTTATCTGGAGGGGACCAGGACGCCGATCACCGCGAGCATTCCCGGCGCTCTGACACTTGCGGATGCAACAGAAATCATGCGGTTCTCGCCGGAAGGACAGAACGTCCACCTGTTTGATGCGGATACGAACGACAGGATTGCGTAGGAATTCGTGTTCAGTTCGATCGGACATCCTTGCAATCAGAAGCGGTACTTCGACCGAGTGCAGGACAAATCTCTAAGTTCTGCTTTCAGTCTGTATTCCGAATAACGTCGCGCTTTTCGCGAACCTTAACGGGTGCATCCCGGTGACATTCAAGGGCTATCGAAAAGTTCAATCGGGATCTCGGCAATCGCAGATATCTCATTCAGCAACTCCGGGTCATACAAAGACGCAACTTCAGCCGTCGTTGTGACCATCTTGGTCGCGCGATACCTGACCCTTCAGAAAAACCTGGCGACCGACACGTGCGATCACCACCTGGGCAAACGCCCCGAATGGCCCGCAGTTTGAGGTGCGAGGGACAGCATTCGGGAAGCACCAATAGCAGTGTCCTTACGGTTGGGCTCATGTTGCCTTCCCGTAAGTGCACCACGAGCAATCCTCACGCGTTCGACATGCTTTGGCGCAACGCCTCGCTTTCGCCGGTGAAGTAAGAATCCAGTGCTGCGCACTCGGGGATCCGGTCTACGCGGAAGTTTCGAAAGTCCTCGCGGAGCGTGCACCAAGCCGAAACGGTCGCAACCGAGATGAAATAGGTTATGGCGATCGGGAGAATCACCCGCTCCGTGCGCGTGCCATCGAGGGATTGATACACGATCTTCAGCTTCCGTTCCTTGCGGATGGCGGCTCGAATGTCAGCCATCAGATTGTCCCCGGGTACCGGTATCCCCCAGTCCGAAACACGCAGGCTACCGTCCGGGACGCGGTGCGTTTCAATTTTGCGGTGAACCCTGTCGGCGGCTTTGCGGAGGCTCGCATCACCCGTGCGGCTGATCATGCAAAGTCCGACGAGGATGGCTTCGAGCTCTTCTTCATTGAAGTTCAGCGGCGGCAGATCGTAGCCGCGTCGCATCACGTATCCGACGCCGGTCTCGCCTTCGATAGGAATACGCATGGACTGCAGGGTCGCGATGTAGCGATAGATTGTACGGGGCGAGACTTCCAGCTCCGCAGCGATTGCGGCCGCTGACATCGGCGCCGCAGCGCTACGCAGGATATGAATGATTTCGAACAATCGATCGGTTCTAAGCATCGCGCCCTCCATTTTCTCGACGCTAGCAGAACCATACTGACAGATAGCTGTCAGCAACGGCGCCCTATTCACGTCTTCAGAGACATGGAATGGACAACGCGATGGACCGCGAGATCTTACCGAATTCCCGCCGGGCAGGTGTTGCGCTGATGATCGCCTCGGCGGTGATGTTCAGCAGCGCGGGTCTCTTTGCCAAGGGCGTCACGGCGGGCGCGTGGGACGTGATTTTCTGGCGCGGCGTGTTCTCGGCGCTGCTGACGACGCTTTTCATTGCCGGACGCCGGGCGCTCCCGCGCGAATTTAGTGGCATGGGGCGGGCGGGTCTGGCAGCGGCCGTGATCGGTGCATCGGGATCGGTCGCGTTCATAACCGCATTCAAGCTCACGACCGTCGCGAATGTCGCGCTGATTTATGCGGCAGCACCAATGCTCGCAGCCTTGATCGCATGGCTCTGGCTGGGCGAACGTATGACGCGACCCGTTGCGTTGGCGTGTCTTGCGGCGTTCGCCGGGGTCGGATTGATCTTCTCGGGTTCGCTCGGCGGGATTAACATACGCGGAGATCTCCTGGCGCTTTGGATGACGATCGTCATGGCGACCTATCTGGTCATTTATCGCCGCTATCCCGAGACGCCCAGTGCTGGGCCGGTGGTGCTGGCCTCGATCCTCGTGCTGCCGCCCGCGCTGATCTACGGCGCGCCCTTCGACAATCCGCTGTCCGAGATCGTGATCATGGCGGGCTTCGGATTGGTCTTCGCGCTCGCCTCGGTCGCGATGACCGAGGGCGCCAAGCGCCTTCCCTCCGCCGAGACGGCTCTGCTCAGCACACTCGAGACGCCACTCGCTCCGATTCTGGCCTGGCTGATCCTTACGGAAGTTCCGGCGGCTCTCACGGTCTGGGGCGGTATTCTGATCATCGCCGGAATCATTGGAAGCCAGCTTGCGCAATCCGCCCGCCACAGTGATGCAAAGGTCGCCCGATGCCGTCAGCCCAGCGCTTGAACCAGACCCTGATCACGTTCATCGAACGCCAACCGCTGTTCTTTGTTGCGACCGCCGCCCCCGACGGCCGGGTAAATCTTTCGCCAAAGGGCCTGGAGACCCTGCAGGTGAAAGGTTCCCAAAGGATCGTCTGGCTAAATCTGACAGGCAGCGGCAACGAGACAGCCGCTCATGTGCGGGCGCTTCCGCGCATGACACTGATGTTCTGCGCCTTTGAGGGGGCGGCAATGATCCTGAGGGTCTATGGTACCGCCCGCGTCGTTCACCCGGGCGTCGACGACTGGTCAAAGCTGGCCGAGGGGTTTTCCGACATGGCCGGAGCCAGACAAATCTTCGATTTAAGGATAGATCTCGTCCAGACCTCCTGCGGCACCGGCGTGCCGATTATGACCCACGCCAAACAGCGCGGCCATGACGAACTGCTGCCCTTCTACGCCGAGATGGGGCCCGAGCGCGTTCGTGACTACTGGCTCCGAAAGAACCGTCTCAGCCTCGACGGGGCTGAGACAGGAATCGACGGGTAATGCCCGACCGCGCCGAGGCCATCGATAAGGGCCTCCAACGAACTCTCGCCTTGTTTCCGCGACCAAAGTAGACGTTGCGTGTCGCAGTTCGCAGCGAGACGCGTCGATCACCTCAGGAGCATCGACAACCGTGTCTGCTTGATCACAGACGCTTTGCCTTAACTCCGATCTTCCCGATACCTGACGTAGCTTTGACCGACAGGACTTCGCTTCTATCGCGCAATTCCCCGACACAGACAGCCTGAAGGTGGAAAGCTTGTGAGCTTTCACCACCGAGTTCCTCCATCGTTATGCTTAGGAAAATAAAGGATCGGACATGGCGAACAAGCGCGCAAATGCCGAGGAGACCGTTTAGAGATTGCGTTCGGTAGACATTCTCGATCCAGAGCACCCCATCGGTCCGGCTCAATCGGGACGTGACCTCACTCAAGCGACCGGCTAATGCCGGCTTCGATGAATACAGAACACTACGATACGTTGATCATAGGCGCCGGTGCCGCAGGCATGATGTGCGCGGCCCATGCCGGTGAGCGCGTGCTGGTGATCGATCACGCCAAAGCACCAGGTGAGAAAATCCGCATATCGGGCGGCGGGCGTTGCAACTTCACCAACCTCCACGCCTCGTCGGAAAACTTCCTTTCGACCAACCCGCATTTCTGCAAGAGCGCGCTCAGCCGCTATACGCAGCGGGATTTCATCGATCTGGTCGACCGTCACGGCATCGCCTGGCACGAAAAGACGCTTGGGCAGCTGTTCTGCGACACGTCGGCGAAGCAGATCATCGCCATGCTGATCGCGGTACTGGAAAACGCAGGCGCCGAGTTGCGTTTGCGGACCTCGGTCGAATCAATCGAGCGACACGATACCGGATTTGCGGTGCGGTTGAACTCGGGCCCGGTGATCTGCTCGAATCTGGTTATCGCCTGCGGCGGCAAATCGATTCCGAAGATGGGTGCCACGGGCTTCGGATACGGCGTTGCCGAGCAGTTCGGTCTGCTCGTGACCGAGACACGCCCTGCCCTTGTGCCGTTCACCTTCAGCACCGAGATGCTGGCCGAGACCAAGTCCCTTTCGGGCGTTTCGATCGCAACGCGGACATCCTGCAACGGAACGGATTTCGATGAGGCAGTCCTCTTCACCCATCGCGGGTTGTCCGGCCCTGCGGCGTTGCAAATCTCGTCCTATTGGCGGGAGGGCGACACGGTCAGTCTTGCGCTTCTACCGAAAGTAGATTTCTTCGATTTGCTTCGTGACAAGCGCGTCACCGACGGGCGTAGAACCCTGACAACAGTGCTGGCCGAGGCAATTCCGAAACGTCTCGCGGACCATCTTGCGGGGTCTCTCAGGATCGAGGGAACTCTGGCAGATCAATCTGACAAGACTCTGAGATCGGTGGCCACGGCCCTCTCGGACTGGAAAATCAGGCCGCAAGGCACCGAGGGTTACCGGACCGCGGAAGTCACCCTGGGCGGCGTTGCCACCGATGGGTTGAACGCGCGCACGATGGAGGTGAAGACTGTACCCGGCCTCTACTTCATCGGAGAGGTCGTCGATGTCACCGGCTGGCTCGGAGGTTACAATTTCCAATGGGCCTGGTCCTCCGGTTGGGCCGCGGGGACGGCAATTGCAGAGAAATAGCACCTGCGCGACGTAACCCGTCGCATCCGGGCTTGCGACTCGCCACGACCGGTGTCGACGTCAGCGTGAAGGAGAAACCCCGATGCGCACCACGCCTCTGCACCCCGATTTCGGCGTCGAGATCCTCGATTTTGACCTTTCCAATGTCCGGGAAGACTCCGGTTATCCGGAGATCCGTGCGGCGTTCGAGGAACACTCTCTCTTGTTGTTCCGCGCGCAAACGATGGATGACGATGACATTCTTCGACTGGGGCGGTGCTTTGGCGAGATCGAAAATCGCACCGACGGGCCAATTTCAGTTCCACGCGTGTCGAACGTTCTGCCTGACGGTTCGGTGCTGAAGCCGGATGCGATGCGCCTGAAGGATCTGAAGAGCAACATGCTGTGGCACACCGACAGCACATTCCTGCCCACCCCCGCCTTGGCCAACATTATTACGGCCCGGATCGTCCCGAGTGAAGGGGGCGCCACCGAACTGGTTTCCACACGGGCCGGGTTCGCGCGGCTGCCAGAGACACTGAAGGAGAAAGCGCGGTGCGCCAAGCTGCGCCATGCTCTGGCGCATTCGCGTGCCAAAATCGATCCGGATCTCGCCAAGGCGGCACATATCGCGAAATGGGAGGCGACCTGCTGGCCGGCTGTTTGGACGAACCCAGTGCACGGTAAGGAGGCGCTTTACATCGCGAGCCATGCATTTGCGGTCGATGGAATGGACGATGCCGAGGGTCAGGCGCTGATCGATCACCTGATCGAGCTCATGGTCCCTGAGAATGCGATCTATTCCCATCAATGGCGCGTCGGCGACGTGTTGATCTGGGACGAACGCGCGACGCTGCATCGTGGGATGCCATGGCCTTACGAGCAAGCACGCGAACTGGCGAGCATCTGTGTGACGGCGTCCGATGACGATGGCGTGACCAAAATGCGTGCCGCCTGACAGACAGGTTGTAAAGTCGGCGCGAGCGCATAGCTCCGCAGTCCCACGCGGCATGAACAGAAATCACACGACCTATTCGGAGAACACCATGTCCCTGCGCATCAACGATACCGCTCCCGATTTCACGGCTGATACCACTGACGGTCCCATCAGCTTCCATGACTGGATTGGTGACGGGTACGCCGTATTGTTCAGTCATCCAAAGGACTTCACGCCGGTGTGCACGACCGAACTGGGTCTTGTGGCACAGATGAAGGACGATTTCGCCAAGCGCAACGCGAAGATCATCGGGATCTCGGTCGACCCGGTTGAAAGCCATCACAAGTGGAAATCAGACATCCAGACCGCCACGGGCGGTGCAGTTGACTATCCCTTGATTGGCGACACTGATCTGAACGTTGCCAAGCTCTATGACATGTTGCCGGCGGCGGCGGGCGATACCTCGGAAGGCCGAACGCCAGCGGACAACGCGACCGTGCGCTCGGTGTTCGTGATCGGCCCGGACAAGAAGATCAAACTGAGCCTGACCTACCCGATGACCACGGGCCGGAACTTCGACGAGATCCTGCGCGCGATCGACTCGATCCAGTTGACGGCCGCGCACACGGTCGCGCCCCCTGCCAACTGGAAGCACGGCGACGACGTGATCATCACGCCTGCTGTCTCTGACGACGAGGCTAAAGAAAAGTTCGGAGAGTTCGATACGGTCCTGCCGTATCTTCGCAAGACCGCTCAGCCGGTCTGACGGCCGCGCTAGAACTGAAAGAGACGTCCCAGACCAGGCAACTGGTCCGGGATCCCGGCGGCGCGCAAGGTCCTCCAGACCAGAACGTGGTTTGACGATGTGACCGGCATCCCGAGCTCACTTTCTAGACGCTCGATCTGGTCGAAGAGCCGGATCGATGTGCAAGATACGAAGATACCGTCTAGTTCGGCTGCTCCAGCGGTGCGCAGAACAGCAGACCTGAGCGACGCGGGCGTGATCGCAGAAACCACGGTATCGCTTGGTTCGTTGAACGATGCGAAGACCGGAACGTCGTAACCGGCGGCCTCGATAAACCTCTGAATGCCAGCATTCACATCCGCGGTGTAGGGCGTAAGAACGCCAACACGGTGAAGACTCAAGGCTTGGAACGCGCGCAGAGCCGACGAGATCGGATTTGTCACAGCAACGTCAGGCTTGGCATCCTGGATGCGTGTCACCACCCGATCTGGTCCGATAACCATGCTGGCTGATGTGCATCCGTAAGCAATCACATCCAGCGTATCGCCCGGCAAAAGCGTTGCTGCGGCATCCGTAAGACGAAGCTCCATTGCCGCAAGCGTCTCAGGTGTGATTATCGGGTCATTCAGGACGCGCGTGACGTGCAAGGCAACGCCAGGCAGATGCTGCAAGACTTGCTGGAATTCGTACTCGACCGTGTAATCCGAAGCCAAAGCAACAAGGCCAAGCCGCGCCCGGGACGCGATCCCGGCATCGGTCTCGAACGGCAGGTTCTCGAAGAGCACGGTCATCGCATATCAGGGCAGTTGGAAGCCATATTCCGCCAGGACCTCCGCCGTGTGCTGACCCAGTGTGGGTGCCGGACCGCGCACGCTGCCTGGCGTTGCAGTAAACTTCACTGGAAGACCGATGCACTGCACATCGCCGGACGTGGGATGCGCCTGCTTGGGGACCATGTCTCGTGCCTGCGCCTGAGGGTCGGCGTGCATCTCGGCAATCGACAGGACTGGGCCAGCCGGAAACCCGCCATCTTCAAGCAGCGCCAGCCATTCAGCAGACGGCCTTTGTGAAAAGATGCCGTTTAACACGCCTTCCAGTTCGAGCCGATTCTCCATGCGCTGCGTGTTGTGCGCAAAGCGTGGATCCTTAGCCAATTCCGGCGCGCCGATCAGGTCAACCAAACGCTCCCAGTTGCGTTGGTTCGCAGCGCCGATATTGATGTAACCATCCGCTGTGCGGATTGCCTGATAGGGCGCGTTCAGCGGATGCGCCGAGCCCATCGGCCCAGGGCTTTCTCCGGTCGCAAAAGCGATCGCCGATTGCCAGTAAGTGTGTGTGATTGCCGCCTCGAAGAGCGACGTTTCGACCACCTGCCCCTCGCCCGTCTTCGCCCGGTGTTGTAGTGCCGCGCAAACACCCATCGCCAGCAGGATCCCAGCAGTGATATCGCTGACCGGCGGACCAACCTTGCACGGTGGCCGCCCGGGTCCCTCGCCCGTCACGGACATCAGCCCAGACATCCCCTGCGCGATCAGGTCGAAGCCAGCCCGGTTCGCATAGGGTCCCGTCCGACCGAACCCGGAAATCGAGCCATAAATCAGCCCGGGATTGTCCTTCTTCAGCTCTTCATAGCCCAGACCCAGCTTCTCCATCGTGCCGGCGCGGTAGTTCTCGAGTACCACATCGGCGGTGCGGATCATCTCGCGCAGCATCGTCTGTTGCTCCGGATCCTTCAGATCCAGCACGACGCCGCGCTTGTTGCGGTGCATCATCATGTAGCTGGCGGCCTCGTCGCCGATATACGGGGCCGAATGGCGGGTGTCGTCGCCCGTGGGCTTTTCCACCTTGATGACATCGGCGCCCATATCGGCCAGCATCAGCCCCGCGACCGGCCCCGCCATCACATGCGCAAGTTCGATTACCTTGATGCCGTCGAGTGGCCCGTTCATACCCCTTTGAACTCCGGTTTGCGTTTTCCCAGAAAGGCCTCCATGCCCTCCTTGAAGTCATTGCTCATGTAGCATGTCTCAATCAGGTCTTTGTCGTCGGCGCCTGCGCCGTCGATCCGGAGTCGTCGAAGTCCTTCTTTGGTGACACGCATCGTCAACGGCGCATGTCCCTTCAGTGTCTCGGCAAGCTCCAGCGCGCGTGCCAGCGGATCCTGCGAGATCTCCATCACAAGCCCAAGCGCCTCGGCTTCCTCGGCCCGAACCAGCCGCGCAGTGAAGATCAACTCGCGCACCCTGCCCTGCCCGATCAATGCTGACAGCCTTGCCAGAGAGGCGATCGACAGACAGTTCCCCAGGGTTCTGGCAATCGGAAACCCAAACTTCAAGCGGTCGTCACAGATCCGCAGGTCGCAGCACGCAGCAATCGCGGCACCTCCACCTGTGCATGCACCATGGATCGCCGCGATGGTCGGCACCGCACACCGCTCGATCCGCGCAAGGATCGCGTCCATGTTCTCTTCATACCGCCAACCGTCCTCCGCCGTATCAAACGCGCGAAACTGAGACATGTCGGTCCCTGCAGCGAAGGCGCCACCTGCCCCGGAAATCACCAGCGCCCGGGGAACTTCATTTCCTTGGCCCGGATCATCGCAAATCTCGGCCAGCCGTTCGTACATCGCGAATGTCAGAGCATTTCGCTGTGACGGGCGGTTGAATGTGACTTGTCCGACCCCGTCCAAGATCTCGTAAATCAGATCCTCACTCATATGCCATCTCCTGCGCCGCCCAAAATCACGGCCATGGTTGCCGCCATGGTCGCAACAAGCCTTGTACCCTCACCCGATATCGCCCAGCACTTTCCCTCGGTGAACACAAGCGTGCGCCCTGGCTTGATAACGCGTCCCTCGAACCGGAACCTCTCTCCTGTCGCATGACGCAGGAAGTTGGTCTTCAACTCAGCGGTCAGAACACTGTCTTCGGCTGCCTGTAACGAGGCCGCCGCCGACGCACAGACCGTATCGAGCCCCGTCGCGACAGTTCCGCCGTGCAATCCGCCACCGGATTCGCAGAACCGCTGATCCCAGGGCATCTCGACGTCGACTTCGCCCGGCGCGACGCCAACCAACGACATACCCAGCGTGCGCATCATGTATTGCGCTGCGTGGCCTCGGCGGGTGCGCGTCTCCCAGCCCGGATCGCGCGGTTGAAAGGTCACGCCGCCTGTTCCTCCAGCACCCGCATCGCGGCGTCGCAACCGCCCTTCTGGTGCGGAACGCCCGCAAGGCTCAGGCCCATCTCGACGCCCGAAAGCGTGCCCATCAGCATCAGATCATTGAAATCGCCCAGGTGACCAATCCGGAACACCTTATCGGCGATCTTGCTCAGGCCGGAGCCAAGCGACATGTCGAACCTGTCGAGCACGACACCGCGGAAAGCGTCTGCCGAATGCCCCTCGGGCATCCGCACGGTTGTGAGCACGGGGGAATGTTCGCGATCGTCGGTGCACTGGACCTCGAGCCCCCAGGACTGGACGGCAGTGCGCGTGGCTCTGGCGTGCCGCTGGTGACGCGCGAAGACACTATCCAGACCCTCTTCCTCAAGCATATCAATCGCCTCAGCCAATCCGTAGAGCATGTTGGTGGCGTTGGTGTAGGGGAAGTAGCCTTTCTCGTTCGGTCCGAGCATGTCTGACCAATCCCAATAGGACCGGGGACAGGCAGCCTTGCCGTGCGCCTCGAGGGCCTTCGCGGAGAATGCGTTGAAGGACAGACCGGGCGGCAGCATCAAGCCCTTCTGACTGCCCGAGACAGCGACATCGACGCCCCATTCGTCCATGCGGAAATCGGCCGAGGCAAGGCCCGAGATCGTATCGACCATCAGCAATGCAGGATGCTCGGAGTCATCGAGCGCAAGGCGCACCTCCGCGATGCGACTGGTACATCCCGTAGAGGTTTCATTGTGCACGACACACACGGCCTTGATCGTGTGATTGGTATCTGCGCGCAGCGTTTCGCTGATCAGATCGGGGTTTGCCCCAGCGCGCCAATCGCTTTCGATCACTTCCGGCGATAGGCCCACCCGCGTCGCCAGTTTGTGCCACAAATGCGCGAAATGTCCGGTCTCGAACATCAACACCTTGTCGCCGGGCGAGCAGGTGTTGACGAGGGCGGCCTCCCAAGCTCCGGTGCCAGATGCCGGATAAATCACGACATTGCCGTTCGTCTGGAAGATCCGTTTCATACCGTCGAGGCACTTGCGCCCCAAAGGTCCGAAGTCGGGCCCACGATGGTCGATGACCTGTTGGTCGATGGCGCGTAGGATCCGGTCAGGCACGGCAGAAGGCCCCGGGATCTGCAGAAAGTGGCGTCCGGCCATGGCGGTCCTCCATCCGGCGGATGTCCGCCTTGTCCGTTTGCGCTATCTATGCAAGGCGAGGCACGGCAAAACAATGATAACGATTTCCGGCAGGTGATATATGGATTGGACACGGCTTTCCCGTGAGATCGCAGGTGATGTGCTGTCCGGCCCATTCGATCGCGGCCGGTACGCAACGGACGCGTCTATCTATCAGATCATGCCGGCCGGGGTTGTCGTTCCCAAGAGTTTCGAAGACGTCAATACAACCCTGTCAGTCGCGCTCCAGGAAGGGATTGCAATCACCGCCCGCGGCGGTGGCACCAGTCAGGCCGGACAAACCGTCAATACAGGTGTGATTGTCGATTTTTCCAAACATTTGAACCGGTTGCTTCATCTTGACGTCGAAGGGCGCCGGGCGGTCGTCGAACCCGGGATCGTACTGGATGATCTGAACCGACAATTGCGGCCACACGGGCTTTGGTTTCCCGTGGATGTCTCGACCGCGTCCCGCGCCACGATCGGCGGTATGACGGCAAACAATTCTTGTGGGTCGCGGTCGATCAAATACGGGCTCATGCGCGACAACGTTCTTGCAGTCGATGCTTTGATGGCGGACGGCACGCGTCGCCGCTTTACCGAAACCGACCGCGATACCAACGATATGCTGGTGAGGGATCTGCTGGATCTCGGCTCGCGGGAGGCCGACGAGATCATCGCGCGATTTCCAAAGGTTCAGCGCCGCGTCGGAGGGTACAACCTGGATGCGCTCGTGCCGGGCCCCAGTTCGCCGCGTCTCTCCGACCTTCTTGTGGGCTCGGAGGGGACACTGGCGCTGAGCGAGAAGATCGAAATCCGCCTGTCGCCCATTCTGACCGATAAGGTATTGGGAGTCTGTCATTTTTCGACGTTCTGGGCAGCAATGGATGCGGCACAGCACATCGTGAAGCTGGGGCCGGTGGCTGTTGAGCTGGTGGATCACAACATGATCGCGCTCGGGCGCGACATCCCTCAATTCCGGCCAATCGTTGACGAGTTCGTTCGCGGCGATCCGGCGGCCCTGTTGCTGGTGGAGTTCGCCGAGCCTGACCACGCTGAGAACTTGGCGCGCTTGGCTGGTCTGCGTGATCTGATGGCAGATCTAGGCGGTGAGTTGGTTAAAGCCATCGATAAGGCGTTTCAATCCCGGATCTGGGGCGTGCGGACGCAAGGCCTCAACATCATGATGTCGATGCGCGAGGCCGGGAAGCCGGTCAGCTTCGTCGAGGACTGTGCCGTCGAACTGAAGGATCTCGCTGCGTTCACTGACGTCCTGACTGGTGTGTTCAGGAAGCACGGGACAGACGGCACGTGGTATGCGCATGCATCTGTCGGTCTGCTGCACGTGCGGCCGGTCCTGAACTTGAAGGAGGATCTCGGTGTCCGCCAACTCCGTGCGATTGCCGAGGAATGCTTCGACATCGTCGCCGAGTACAAGGGCTCGCACTCCGGTGAACATGGCGACGGCATCGTCAGATCCGAGTTTCACGAAAGAATGTTCGGTTCGCGCATGGTCCGAAGTTTCGAGGTTGTTAAGGATCGTTTTGATCCAGACGGCCTGCTGAATCCAGGCAAGATCACGCGTGCACCGAAGATGGATGATCGCAGTCTGTTCCGCTATCCGCCTGAATATAGTCATAAAACCACAAACACGCAATTTGACTGGTCGGGCTGGCCGGCTGGTCTGCACGGCGCTGTCGAGATGTGCAACAACAATGGGGCTTGCCGAAAACTGGCTGGCGGCGCGATGTGCCCTTCCTATCGCGCCACAAGGAACGAACGAGACCTCACGCGGGGCCGCGCAAACACGCTGCGCCTGGCCTTGACGGGCCAACTGGGTCCGAATGCGCTTGCTTCAGACGAGATGGCCGAGACCATGAAGCTCTGCGTCGGATGCAAGGCCTGTAAGCGCGAATGTCCGATGTCCGTCGACATGGCAAAGATGAAGACCGAAGTCCAAGCCGCGCGTGCGGCGGTTAACGGATGGTCAATACGGGATCGTATGGTGGCGCATCTACCGCGGTATGCTCCATACGCAAGCATGGTCCGGTCGGTGCTTAATCTCCGGAATGGGATCCCCGGCGCACCTTGGGTGATGGAGCAACTGACAGGGGTGTCAGGTGAGCGTGATCTGCCGATTTGGCGGCGCCCCTTCCGCGAACCGGTCGACCAACCGCAAATGCCGGATGTCGTTTTGCTTGCCGATACGTTCAATCGATACTTCGAGCCAGCAAACCTGCGGGCTGCACAGCACGTTCTAAACGCTGCGGGCCTGAAGATCGGGTATGCGACCGCGCCCGATGCGCGCCCGCTTTGCTGCGGTCGAACCTATCTGGCCGCGGGAATGGTGAACGAGGCCCGCAACGAATTGCGGCGCAGCATCGATGCGCTGAGGCCCTTCGTCATGGCGGGTATTCCAGTCGTCGGGCTTGAGCCGTCCTGCTTACTGACCTTCAGAGATGAAGCGCCCCGGCTCATTCCCGAGTGGAGCGAAGAAGATGGTCACAGCGTCATGCTGATCGAAGAGTATCTTCAAACGCTAGATCTTCCTCTCAAACCCCTTGATCGGTTGATTAAACTGCATGGGCACTGTCATCAGAAGGCCGAGAATGTCATGTCATCCGTCCAGGCGGTGCTTTCAAAAGTCCCCAATTTGAAGGTCGAACCGATCGATAGCTCTTGCTGCGGGATGGCGGGAGCGTTCGGCTATCAGGCAGAGACGCTCGAAGTGTCAAAGCGCATGGGAGAACTGACCCTCATGCCAGAGATCCGCGCGAGCAGCAGCGAAACACTCATCGTCGCGGACGGGACGTCTTGCCGACATCAGATTGCCGATGCCACATCTCGCAATGCCATGCACGTGGTTCGGGTCCTTGAGATGGCTCTTGATGCCCGTTAGGAGACGCTCGGGAAACGACACGGGGGCGGTATGACGAATTGTAATCTTTATCATCTGCTTCGGGAGAGGCTGCCGACTGAGCACGGCGATGCCGTCTTTGCGGTGCTGAACGACGGAAGAAACTACACATATAGTGACGTCGAGAACGTCACCGCCCGGTTCGCGCAGACGTTGGTGTCACTGGGACTGCATCCCGGAGACCGCGTTGCAGCACAGGTTGAGAAGTCGATCGAAGCCTTGCTGCTCTATCTTGCGACGGTCCGTGCCGGCGGTGTTTTTCTGCCCCTGAATACGGCCTACACGCCGCACGAAATCGAATACTTCCTGACTGACGCCGAGCCACGCATCTTCTTTTGCGATCCGGCGAACCTGAGCGCACTGACACCGGTTGCGGCGAAGGCGGGGGCGCTGATCGAGACACTTGGTGTCTACAAGAACGGCGACGACTTAAGCCAATTCGGCTCGTTCCTGCCAAAGGTTCCCGAGCGGGCCGAGTTTCGGACAGTCGCGAGAGCAAAGGACGATCTCGCGACGATCCTTTATACCTCGGGCACAACCGGCCGTTCCAAGGGTGCGATGACAACCCATGAGAATCTTTGGTCCAATGCTGTAACGCTTTGCGATTACTGGCACTTTTCCCCCAAAGATACGCTGCTTCACGCCTTGCCGATCTTTCACACACACGGCCTGTTTACATCGACGAACACGATCCTGGCCGCGGGATCTTCCATGATCTGGTTGCCGAGATTCGATGCAGACCGCGTCATTGCCGAACTTCCAAATGCCACCACAATGATGGGCGTTCCGACATTCTACACACGCCTTCTCGATCGGGAGGATTTCACGAAAGACTTGGTCAGCCACATTCGGCTGTTCGTTTCGGGATCTGCACCAATGCTGACTGAAACACATGAACAGTTCCAAGTGCGGACCGGACATACTATCCTTGAGCGCTACGGAATGACTGAAACGCAGATGAACACCTCAAACCCTTATAACGGCGAGAGAATTCCTGGAACCGTCGGGTTTCCGCTGCCAGATGTCGACATCAAGATCACCGATCCTGAGAGCGGACAGGTCTTGCCGTCCGGTGAGATTGGGATGATCGAGGTGCGAGGTCCTAATGTCTTCAAGGGATATTGGCGGATGCCGGATAAGACGGCGGAGGAGTTGCGAGAGACCGGCTTCTTCATAACGGGTGATCTGGGCAAGATCGACACTTCCGGATACGTTTCGATCGTTGGTAGGTCCAAAGATCTCATTATTTCAGGAGGTTATAATATTTACCCGAAAGAGATCGAAGAGGCGATTGACGATCTTCCGGGTGTCCTGGAGAGCGCTGTGATCGGTGCGCCTCATCCGGATTTCGGCGAAGGTGTGGTCGCAGTGGTTGTTCCGGCGCCAGGCATTGAGTTGAGTGAGAACGGCATCATCACGGGCCTCTCGGACCAGCTTGCCCGGTTCAAACAGCCAAAGCGAGTTTTCTTCGCCAAGGAATTGCCCAGAAATGCAATGGGCAAAGTTCAGAAGAAGGCGCTTCGGGACGAGCACGCAAAACTGTTTTCCACATAGATTTTGCGCGACCACGCGCTGATCGCCTACGCAGATCTGACAAGCGCTGGGACGTGTGTATTCGATTGCGTCGCAGCGCATCAGCTAAGTGGACATCAATGTGGGTAGTCTTTGTTCAGGTTGATGTTCATGTGGGTAAGATGCGGCCTGACAGGGGTGTCTTGACTCCCGGTTAACTACTCACCGCTCCAGTCCGGCAACCGCCGCTCATGCGTCGCGGCAACCCCTTCTTTGAAGTCCAGCGTTTTGCGGAGCCAAGTCTGTTCGTAAAGCTCGTGATCCGTTTGCGCTTTCACCGCCGCTGCCAAACCATCACGCAGCGTGTCGCGCGTCGAAGTAAGGCCCAGTGGCGAGTTCACGGCAATCTCCCGCGCCAAATCCCACGCATCCTGGCGCACGGCGTCAAGCGTCGACATCTGATCGATCAAACCCATGGTGAAAGCCTCATCGCCCCTGATCCGGCGCGACGTCAGAAACATCAACGCGGCCTTTTGGTGACCGATGGCACGGGGAAGCGTATGGGTCAGGCCAAAGCCGGGGTGAAATCCCAGGCGCGTGAAGTTAGCGGCAAATCGGCTTTCGGGACATCCAACGCGAAAGTCAGCGGACATGGCGAGTCCGAGCCCGCCCCCGATGGCTGCCCCCTGCACGGCGGCGACGACCGGTGTCTTTGCGGCGAAAATCCTGACGGCTTCGATGTAGAGGTGATCGATGCCGACCCGGTTGACCGAGCCTTCAACGGAACCGTCATCCTGAACGGTTGACCCATCGCCGAAATTGGCCCCCGCACAGAAAGACTTCCCGTTCGAGCAAAGCACGATCGCCCGGACCGACGGATCCTCGTCGATCTCCTCGTACGTATCGGCGATCTGGCGGATCAGCGCGAAGTCGAAAAAGTTGTGCGGCGGGCGCTGGATTTCGACGGTAGCGACGAAGTCGCGAATCTCGACGGTCAGTTCCTGGGCGTCGTATGTCATGGATGTCTCCTGTCTCGGATCGTACGCAAGCCCGCCTCCGAGCGCGGGTGGGTGGGTGGAGGGAGGAGGCGGGCTTGCCCGAAATCGGCCGCCCAAGCTTCGCCTCGGGACTCTCTTGCCGGCTTCAACGCATGCCCAGACCACGGGCGATGATGCCGCGCAGAATCTCGGTCGTACCGCCCTGGATTGTGAACTTCGGCGCACAAAGCGACGCGAATTCAATCAGGTCGTCAAAATCCTGCTCGTTCGACGGGTCTGGCTTGGCAAACGCACCGAGCGTCCGTGCCTGAGCGGGCAGTGCCTGCTCCCAGACTGTCCCGAGGTCCTTGACGATCGAACTTTCGAGAACCGGTTCCTTGCCTTCGTGCAACATCCCCGCGACAGATACCGACATGCGCCTGAGCGTATGGAGTTGCGCGACCAGACGGCCGAGCCCTTCGGCGCCGCGCGCATCTGGCTGTTCGCCAAGTTCCTTGGTCAGCGCTGTCAGGACGTAGAAGGTTTCCAGAAACCGCTCTGGCCCGGATCTTTCATACGCCAATTCGGCTGTCGCCTGCTTCCAGGCGCCATCGACTTCGCCCAGCACGTGATCTGCCGGGATCATGACATCCTCGAACAGCACCTCGTTGAAATCCGACATGCCCGGCATAGCAGAGATCGGATTGATCGAGACGCCGGGTGTGTCCATCTTCACGAGAAACTGCGTCAGTCCGTGGCGCCGGTTCTCCTTGGTAGGTGGCGACGTTCGGAGCAGTGCGATCATGTAATCCGCGCGGTGCGCATTGGATGTCCAGATCTTGCGGCCATTGACCCGGTACTGATCGCCCTCCAGCTCTGCCTTGACGGATGCGGCGAACAGGTCCGAACCCGAGTTCGGTTCCGACATGCCGATGGCGAAGCACAACTCGCCGCGCGTGATCGCGGGCAAGATCTCTTCCTTCATCTCGTCGGTGCCATATTTGATGATGACCGGGCCTGATTGACGATCCGCCACGAAATGGCACCAAGTTGGCGCCGTGACGGCCCGCATCTCTTCCGTCACGATATAGCGATCGAGATGCGTCATCTCGCGGCCGCCGAACTGCTTGGGCCAGGTCATGCCGATCCAGCCCTTGGCGCCGACACGCTTCGAGAACTCGCGATCGAATGAGTCCTGCTTCAGGCCAAGCGCGGGCGAGAACGTCCCCCGCGAGATTTCATCGGCCAGGAAAGCGCGGACATCGGCGCGAAGCTCCTCGGTCTCTGGTGGAAGGCGCTTCTGTTCGAACTTGATCGCGGTCTGCATCGGGATCCTCCTAGCGGGTCGTGATCATCGGCCATATGCTCTCGGCGCCGCCGCTGGCCACATGATTGCCCAGCCTTACCGCCCAGTGGGATTCTGACCCAAAATCGTCACGCCAGCCCATCATGCGTCGGGAATAGCGCTGCAAGGTATAGTCTTGCGTCCAGCCGATGGCGCCGTGCGCCTGGTGGGCGATGGCGGTTCCGGTCTCGACCGCTTCGCCGACGCGGATCTTGGCCGCGGCGACTTCGAGAAAACTGGCGTCCGATCCCAGCGATTCGTTCGTCACCGTATCCGCGGCAGAGCCCGACGCGGTCAACGCGGCTGCGATCTCTCCGGCCAGTTTCGCCAGGTTTTGCTGCACGGCCTGGAACTTGCCTATCTTGCGTCCGAAGGCTTCGCGTTCGCCGGTGTAGTCGGTCGTCAGGGCAAGGGTCGATTCCAGCGCACCCGTCATCTGACAGGCGCGTGCGACCGCGCCGATCATCTCGACCCCGGCACTGCCGCCGGACAGGTGCGCAATCTGTTCGGGCGCGGAAGCGTCAAAGCGCAGATCGGCTCGCTCGCCACCCATATCCGTATCTCGTGGGGTCATCACCGCCGCATCGGGCGATAGCACAGCGAGTTGAGATCCCTCGATCACGACAATTGCAGCCGCATCGGCCGTATGGGGCACAGAGCGCAGCGTGCCGGTGACCACACCGTCCGTGATCGCCACTGCGTCGCGAGCGCGCATCATTCCAAGGGTCAATGGCCCTTCAGGCACGTTGAGCCCGGCTTCGGCCATCGCCCAGCCCGCGACCAACGTCTCTGCTATTGCAACGGGCGCCGCGTAGTGGCCCGAGACCCGGAGGATTTCGAAACCCGCGTCCAGCGAGATGCCAGCACCGCCCTTGTCCTCGGGAACCCAGGCACGCGTCAGCCCGGCGTCTTCCAACGCCTGCCATAGGGGCGCCTTCCAGGCATCGGTCCTTGCGGCGTTCACCGTCTGGGGATCCGCGAGATCGGCGAAGATCCGGCCCGTCGCCTCGGCAATCATGTCGGTCTCGTCGGTCACGCAGTCCTCCCGGTCGGTCCGGTTGAGCTAGCCAAATTGGCGGAGGGGCTCAAGCCGTGCTACCGGTGCGGCTTACGACGATCAGAAGGACGATGCCGTGCAGCGGTCGCTAACCCTCGCCATTCTGCCGCTGGCGGCCTATGAGACGCTGATCTGGGCGGCACTGTTCTACTCGTTTCCAGCACTTTTACCGGTGTGGGAGGCCGATCTGGGTTGGAGCCGGGGCGAAATTTCGGGCGCATTGACCGCATCGATGATCGTCACGGCACTGATGTCGCTTCGCATGGGTACGCTGATCGATCGCGGTCATGCCGAAAAGATGCTGCTCGGCGCGACGGTGCTGGGGGCCTTCTGTCTTGTCGCGCTGTCCCAGGTTCAGGCCCTGTGGCAGTTCTGGGCGGTGTGGATCGTGATCGGCCTGGTGAATGCGTGCGTTTTGTACGAAGCCTGTTTCGCGATCATTACGGTCACGGTCGGATCGCGCGCAAAACAGGCGAGCACCGTGGGCACGCTGATGGCAGGCTTTGCCGGAACCGTTTCTTTTCCGGCCTTTCACCTGCTTACCGAGGCTTACGGCTGGCGCGGCGCCGTGCTCATCTTTGCCGGGATCGTGGTCGTTGCGTGCCTGCCTCTGGCTGCAATCGGGCTGAGGCGGATCGAGGGCTTTCGCGAGACGCTCGAGGACGTGGACAGCAGAAAGACGCTGACCCGTCGTACGATACTGGCGCGACCGGCGTTCTGGTGGATCGCGATCGGTTTCTCGGCGATCGGTTTGGTGCATGGAATGGTGATCAGCCACATCCGGACGATTCTGGCCGACGCGGGCTTGGCCCTCGCGATGACGGTTGTCGTGGCGAGCATGATCGGCCCGATGCAGGTATTGGGCCGCCTGATCATGGTCTCGGTGCAGCGCTGGGTCGACACTTTCGGGGCAGCGCTTGGAGCATTCGTCGGCGTCCTGCTGGGCATCACGGCTCTGATCAGCAGCGATATGATCCCGATCCTGGCGTTCGCCTTCGTGGTTCCCTACGGTGCTGCCTACGGCGTCTTCTCAATCGTGAGACCCGTGCTGGCTGCCCAGTTTCTGGGCCGTGAGGGCTTTGGGACCATCGCCGGGATGCTGGCCCTGCCCTATGTTCTGGCGGGCGCTTTGGGGCCAATGCTGGCCGCCTGGTTGTGGGGGTTGGCGGGCTACGATATCGTGCTGGGGCTGTCACTGGGGCTGACGGGTTTCGCGCTGTTCGCGCTGACATCCGCACGGCGCGCTTCGATGGCTTGAGCTGAACGGGCCGTTCAAACCGGCGGATCACCGGCGAGCGTGATGCGCCACATCTCGCGCCGTTGACCGTCGTAATCGTTGATCGCGCAGTGCTGAGAACTGCGATTGTCCCAGATCACCAGAGTGCCGGGCGCCCAGCGCACCCGTGCCGTGAACTCCAGCCGGATCTGGTGCTGGAAAAGAAACTCGCGGATCGGGGTGCTTTCGGCGTCGGTCATACCCTCGAACCCGACCGTGTGAGACGGGTTGACGTACAGCGCGCACCGCCCGGTTTCAGGATGGCGCCTGACCGCCGGGTGGACTGCCGTCATCACGTCCGCGCAGCCCGTTCCCTGCATTGTGCCCGTCGCCAGATGCGTGCCGCGCAGCGCCGCTGCGTTCTTGCCAGAGCTTGAGACACCGTTGAGGCCCATCAGGATCTTCTTCATTGGTTCGGAGAGTGCCTCGAACGCCCGGTACTGGCAGGCAAAGACCGTATCGCCTCCCGCCTCGGGCGTCTCGCGACAGTAGAGCATCGTGGCCTTGGGCGGCTCGGGCTTGTAGGTCGTGTCGGAGTGCCACATCCCACCGAAGTTCGAGGTCTGATGCGGCTCCTTGATGATCACCGTGATCTCTGGATGGTCCGCGACGCCTTCGGCGAAGGGATAGGCCACGGGGCTGCCGAACCGCCTGGCTGTTTCTAGATAGGAGGCCGCGTCCAGGGTCTGGTCGCGAAACACAAGGACCTGATGTTCCAGAAAAGCTTTGGTCAGCTCCGTGAAGCCAGCGTCTGACAACGTGGCCAGATCAACACCTGTGACCTCGGCACCCAAGGCACCTGCCAGTGGTCGCACCCTCGACGCCATCTCGCTCATCCCATCCATGATCATGCCCTTTCAGCCTGCCCTTGAACCGGGTCTTGTGCCGGTTAGGATAGTACACGCGCCACCGCGAGACCATCGACGGTGCGATCAGGGAGAAGATCATGCCGCACAAACCTGCGTCGACGGCGCTGGATCACATTCGGGTGCTCGATCTTACGCGCGTGCGGTCGGGTCCGACCTGTGTCAGGCAGTTGGCCGATTGGGGCGCCGACGCGTTGAAAATCGAGATGCCAGAGGCGCTCGAGGCAGATGGCGCGCTCGGCGCGGGTCGTGCGACATCGGATTTCCAGAACCTTCACCGCAACAAACGTGGTCTGACGCTGAACCTGAAAGATCCGGATGGCAAGGCGGTCTTCCTGAAACTGGTCGAAACGGCGGATGTCGTGGTCGAGAACTTTCGGCCCGATGTGAAGACACGGTTGGGACTGGATTACGAAGCGTTGTCGGCTGTGAATCCGCGCATCATCCTGGCCAGCATTTCCGGTTTCGGACAGGACGGGCCATATGCGACGCGGCCGGGTTTCGACCAGATCGCTCAGGGCATGGGCGGGCTGATGTCGATCACCGGCGCGCCCGGCAAGGGACCGATGCGCGTCGGCATTCCCGTGGCGGATTTGACCGCCGGGCATTTCACGGCACAGGCAATTCTGATTGCGCTGATCGAACGCGACAAATCTGGCCTGGGACAGTGGGTCCAGTCTTCGCTCTTGCAGGCGCAGATCGCGATGCTGGATTTCCAGGCCTCGCGCTGGCTGATGGCGGGAGAGGTCGCGCCGCAGACCGGGAATGAGCATCCGACGACGGTGCCCACCAATCTCTACCCCTGTTCAGACGGCGCCGTGAATATTGCCGTGTCGGGCGATGTGATCTGGCGACGCCTGTGCGATGCACTGGGCAAGCCCGAATGGGATGACGATCCGGATTTCGCCGGGGCCGCGAAGCGTAAGGAGAACCGCGACAGGCTGAACGCTGAAATCGCTGCAGTGACAGAGACGATGACCATGGCGGACGTTGTCGAGACACTGCTGTCCAAGGGCGTGCCGACGGGACCGGCCTACCAGATCGACGAGGTCTTCGCTGATCCGCAAGTGCAGCATCTTGGGATGGCAGCGGACATCGAAACGCTGCCCTTTGGCCAGACGCAGATGGTGGCGCAACCAATCCGAATGTCGCGCACGAACACATCGATGGCAGCGCACCCGCCAGATCGCGGGGAACACACCGACGAGGTTCTGGCAGAGGTTGGATATGATGCAGACGCCATTGCCGACTTGCGCAACCGCAACATTATCTGAGCAACGCCGCACCGTGCGTTGCCCTCGCCGCACGGCGAGGGATGGAAGAGGATCGACCTGAATGACTGAGAAGATGCTCATGCGCCGCGACGGCGCGATCGGCCACATGATCTTCAACCAGCCCGAAAAGCGCAACGCCGTGTCGCTGGAGATGTGGAAGCGTGCACAGGAAATTCTGGACGAGTTTCAGAACGATCCGGAGATCCGGGTGGTCGTTTTGTCTGGTGCGGGCGGCAAGTCTTTCGTCTCTGGCGCCGACATCTCGGAGTTTGAGAAACAGCGCGGAACGACGGAGGCGCAGCTCCATTACAACACTCAGACCACCCAGGTTTATCAACGCATCGAGAACTTCCCGAAGCCGACGATCGCGATGATCCAGGGGTTCTGCATTGGTGGCGGATTGAATCTGGCCTGTGCGTGCGATCTGAGAATCTGTTCGGACGATCTTCAGATCGCGATGCCCGCCGCGAAGCTGGCCTTGGGCTATCCGTTCTCTGCGATCGAGCGGTTAAGGAACGTGGTGGGTATCGCCAATGCCCGGATGCTGATGTTCACAGCCGGGCGGTATGGCGCCGCCGACGCCTATCGCATGGGGTTCGCACAGATGCTGGTCGCGCCCGAAGACCTGGACGGTGCAGTGAATGAGCTTGCCGGGACGATCGCGGGGAATGCTCCTTTGACGGTTGCGGCCATGAAGTTCATCTCGACACAGGTCCTGACGGATCCAGCCGACCGAGACCTGGATACATGCCAATCCATGGTGGACGCCTGCTTTGCGTCTGAGGATTACAAGGAAGGCCGCACGGCGTTCCTGGAGAAACGCAAACCGGAATTCAAAGGCCGCTGAGGCGGCCTGCAAGCCCGCCACCTCCCCCACCCACCCACCCGGAGGTGCCGGGCTTGCAAGCGCGAAAGGTCAGTCAATGAACAAGTACGCGACATTCCAGGGCCGGATTGAAGATCATCGCTTTGTCACCGGTGCAGGGCATTATGCAACGGACCTGACCGCGCCCGGCATGGTGCACGCGGCCGTCGCACGCTCGGACGTCGCAAACGGTATAATCGTGTCTATCGACATCGATGACGCGAAGAACGCGGATGGCGTGATTGCGGTCTACACGGCTTCGGATCTGGTTGCATTGGGCGCGCCAGCGCAGATGCCGTGCGGCCCGAACCTACCGATGACCAATGGCGAGCCTGCATTCCAGGCGCATCGCCCGCTTTTGGCGGTCGACCGCGTGCGTCATGTCGGTCAGGCGCTGGTCTTTGTCGTTGCCGAAACCGAGGCTCAGGCCCGGGACGCGGCTGCATTGGTCGTGGCCGAGATCGAGGACGAAGCAGCCGTGACGAAGTCGCTGGATGCGCGGGCTCCGGGCGCACCGGTCGTCCACCCGGAGGTTCCGGATAATGTCGCCTATGTCTGGACGCGCGGGGACCACGAGGCAGCGAAAGCCGCGATCGCGGCGGCCCCGCGCAAGGTTGAGTTGTCTTCCCAGGTCAGCCGTATCGGCGTACACGCGATGGAGCCGCGCGCTTGTCTGGCACAGATGGATGGGGATCGGATCTTCCTGCAATCCTGTTCGCAGTCGCCGCACGCAATCAAGGGGCAAATAGCAGGGATATTCGGCGTCGATCCGTCCCTTGTCCGGGTGCTGACCCATGATGTCGGCGGTTCCTTCGGCATGAAAATCACGGCCTATGCCGAGGATGTTCTGGCGATCATCGCGACGCGTGCCTTGAACAGGCCTGTCAAATGGGTGGCCGATCGGACCGAGGCATCGCTGGTCGACGATCATGGCCGTGATATGCGGTTTGACGCTGTTCTGGGGTTTGACGACGACGGTGCTCTTCTGGGTCTTCACGTGCACTGGGACATCAATATCGGTGCGTTCCTGCAAGGTCGCTCGTTGGGTGGATTGGGTAATCTGGGCGGTGTTTCAGGACCTTATCGGATTGGGCCGACAGCGGCGGATGCTTTCGGCGTGTACACCCACACGCACACAACGGGGCCCTATCGTGGCGCGGGACGGCCCGAGGCGACATATTGTATCGAGCGTCTGATGGATCTGGCCGCTGCCGATCTCGGCATGGATCCGATTGCGCTGCGGAAACGCAACCTTGTGTCGCCCGACGAGATGCCCTGGAACACCGGGTTCATGTTCGAATACGACTGCGGCGAGTTCGAAGAGAACATGAATGTGGCAGCGGAGCGCGCTGACCTGGCTGGATTTCCGGCGCGCAAGGCAGAATCCGAAGCGCGGGGAAAATTGCGTGGGATTGGCGTCTCGAACCCGATCGAGGTTGCGGGTGGCCCGTTCACGAAACCCGGCGCCGATCATTGCCGGATCACGGTGAACGACGACGGATCGGCGGTCATCCATCCCGGTGCGATGTCGGTGGGTCAGGGCCTTGCAACGGCATTCTCACAGATGGTGTCCGAGAAGTTCGACATCCCATTGGACAAGATCGACTATCGCCAGGGCGACACGGACGATCTGCCCGGCGGACGCGGATCGGGCGGATCAGCTTCGGCGCCGACCGGCGGCTCGGCTTTGGTGCTGGCGATGGACAAGGTGATCGCCAAAGGGCGCGACATGGCGGGGGATTTGTTGGAGGCCGCCGCAGACGATGTCGAGTTCGATGCGGGGACGTTCTCCGTTGCGGGGACCGACCGGCGGGTGACGCTGCCAGAGGTGGCGAAGGCTGCCGCCGAGCGCGAGGAGACGCTTGACGGCCAGAGCCATTTCGAGCCGGGCAAGGTCACGTTCCCGAACGGATGTCACATCTGCGAAGTAGAGGTCGATCCGGAGACCGGTGAGATCAGCGTGGTGCGCTACACCGTGGCCGAGGATGTCGGCAAAGCGCTGGAGCCGACGCTGTTATCGGGGCAGATGCATGGCGGCATCGCCCAGGGCGTTGGCCAATCGTTGCTCGAGGACATGGTATTCGACCCGGAAACCGGTCAGGTACTGACCGCCAGTTTCATGGATTACGCGATGCCGCGCGCGGATCTGCTGCCCGATCTTGACTTCACCATCCGCGAGGTACCCACCAAGGTGAACCCGGTTGGCGCAAAGGGTGTTGGCGAGGCGGGTTCGGTCGGGTCGATGGTCGCAGCGATCAACGCTGTGTGCGACGCCTTGGCACCGCTGGGGGTCAAACATATCGAAATGCCAGCAACGCCGCATCGGATCTGGCAAGCTATTCAAAACGCTAAGGGAGAAAGCTAATGCTTCTGGATGTACGGACCTATCGCTGCAAACCCGGGACGATCAACGGGCACCTGGACCTCTATGAGAAGATGGGTAAGACACCGCAGTTCCGCAATCTGGGTGAGCCGATCCTCTATATGAAGACCGAGACCGGCGACCCGAACGAGTATGTTCACATCTGGGTTTACGAGAGCGCCGGTGATCGCGAAGCCAAGCGCGCGAAACTCTGGTCCGATCCCGAATGGCTGGCATACACGCGGGCGTCGGCCGAGTTGGGTGCTTTGGAAAGCCAGACAAACAAGCTGATGACGCCAGTGGGTTTCCACACACCGAAGGTCTGACCTTTTGGATGGGCGTAAACCCATCCAGAACCTTCAGCGTCGACCCAGTGGCCTGAGAAATGTCAGTGCGATTGACGCGACGATCAGCGCAAGAGCGGTCAGCTTTTGCCATGTTGGCTCGTCGCCCAGCAACGCCATCGAGGACGACACCGCAACGACGGGCGCCAGCAGGGTCGCGATCGCGGCGACGGATGCTGGCAGCCTGCTGACGAGCGTCGTCCACAAGGCGTAGCACAGCAACATTGGCCCCAATATGTGAAAGGCCAGAACCCAAAGTACCGTCGGCGACAAACGTGTGAGGTTGGGAACCGGCTCGAATACCGCGACGAGCGGCCAGCAGGCCACTGCAGAGGCGCCGAGGAACCACACCGCCTGCCCCGCCGGGCCGATCGACCAGGAACGCGCCTTGGTCGCGACGATGCCGAGCGCCCAGGAGACTGCCGATCCGAACATGATCAAGGGTCCAAGCGGATTGGCGATCAGAAACGCCAGGTTCTCCGAGGCCATCACGGCAACGCCGGTCATGGCCAGAACCAGGGCAAGCACACGGTTCGGCCCCAGCCGCTCGCCAACGAAGAAGACCGAGAAGATCGCGGTCAGGGCCGGCATGATGTAGGCGATGATCGCGGCGCGCGACGTTTCGGTCAGGATCTGGCCGAATGTCACGAGGATGTTGAAGCCGAATACTGTAAGCAGTCCCGCCAGGATCAATGGCCAGGTCTCGCCTCGGGCGGGACGCAACCGGTCACCGCGTTGCCACACCCAAAGACCAAGGAGTAGTGCTGCTACACTCAGCGAAACTGCGCGGATCGTGATTGGAGGGATCTCGGACAGCAAGGTCTTCACGGCTGGCCAGTTCAGCCCCCAGAACAGACCGATCAGAACGACAGCGGCAAGTGTTGAAGCGTTGTTGCGAGCCATTACGCGAGGTCCCCCGTGGCCTGCACTTGGTCTAACGGCGCACGATGCGATGTCCACAACGTTCGGGATTGGCGCAGTCCTGACGACGATGGAGGTGTCTGAGGGCTGCGTTAGGTTCCCTGTCCCGCTCGGCCCCAGTTGCCAAGCCGTGGGATGACTTGGCGTTGTGTTTGAGAATTCGACCAACTCACGGAAATGTCTGAGATTCGCATTGGACAAGCTTAAGGGGCATGGTTAACGATGATTGAATGAAAGTGCGTTCGTACAATCATTACCTGAATTGAAAGTCTGATCGCTTTGCCCGATCCATCCCTCGAGCCATCCTACTACGAAGTTTTTCGTAGCGCCTGGATGCGATGGTGGGACGGTCTGTCATCGAACATTCGCGGCGGCATACTCTTCATCATCGGATCGCTGCTCTTCACGGTGATGATCGCGTTGATCAAGATCGTCGGCGAGCGTTTGCACGTCACCGAAATCCTGTTCTTCCGGCAGTTGACCATGACGGCAATCGCAGCGCCGGTGATTATCGCGGGCTGGCCTCAGAGTATTTATTCGGCCCGGCCGAAACTCCAGGTGATACGTGTGATCATGGCCTTCCTGGCGATGGTGCTGGGGTTTCTGGCGTTCATCGAGCTCACCATGGCAGAAGCGACGGTGATCGCGTTCTCGAAGACATTTTTCACAACGCTGATGGCCATCTTCCTGCTGGGCGAGATCGTGCGCGCGCCGCGCTGGATAGCGCTCGTCCTGGGGTTCGTCGGCGTCGGCATCATCGTCTGGCCCGATGAAGAGTTCGGGCTTAACGTCTGGCACATCATGTCAATCGCCAGTGCAGTTTGCGTTTCGGTCGTCATGATCATCATCCGGATTCTGGCGCGCCTGGACAAGCCGGTGACGATCTTGACTTATCAGGCCGTTGGCGTCGGGGTGTTGATGATCCCGCCGACGATCTGGTTCTGGCAAATGCCGACGTTGTCCGAGTGGATGCTGTTGCTGGCGATCGGCATGGTATCCGCGATGGCGCAGTATCTGAACATCCTGTCCTTCAAGCATGGCGAGGCGAGCGCACTTGCTCCGCTGGAGTACACACGGTTGCTGTTCGCAACGATCCTGGGTCTGTGGCTGTTCGCAGAGTGGCCAGAGCCGCGTGTCTGGGCCGGTGCCGCGATCATTGTCGCGGCCGCGATATACATGATGCATCGCGAACAAAAAGCCGGATGACCCTGCAGGCGGTCAACGGTAGATATGTCTTCATCCGCGCGGAACGATCTGCTATCGTCATCTTGTTGAGATCGGGGGATCTGGGTGATGACCATCGGCGGCAGAACAACGCGTTCAGAAGAGCAGAACGAACCAACCGTTTTTGAGACGCGTCAGTTGCAACGGCAGAGTAACAAGTCCGGCGACCGACACAGAAGCGACGCAAGCGTGCCGACGCGGTACGCTCGGCCATCGCATCATGCGCGACCAGCGACGTTCGAGACCTGGCAACAGGCCGTCGTGCTGGACGGTATCTTTTGATGTGACGGCGCTTTAGGCGAGTCCTCCAACCTCCGGCAGGTTGAAAAAATCGTCCGGAATTTCAAACTCGTCGAAGAAGAACGTATCCGTGGCGATCGATTCATCTGCGGCGAAAGTGACTTGGCGCCCAATCCAAAGTTCATCACCATCACCGTCCAGGATGTGGCGTTCGAACGCTGATCCGGATTGATAGTAGGTAGCGATGGCGTCTCCATCGTCGTAGTCGATCAGGGTTGCTTGAATCGCGCCTTCGGCATCGTAGAACGTAAGAAACTGGCTCCAGTCGTGAGCACCCGGCCCGTCGCCATCTCCATCAGTCCAGTGCGCAAACGTCCTCTGACCCTCGACAAAGTCTTCGTACTGAACGCGCCCATCGTCATAGTCGGTGATTCGAAGTGTTAGCCGTCCCACGTCATCATAGAGTGTCTCGACCCGTGACCAGGGGTTTGCACCATTTCCATCATCTCCGCCGGTCCCATCGATCTTGACCGTGTTTTGCAGAACCCCGCCTTCGAACTGGCTGGTAACGCTCGAGCCGTCATCGTTCACGGTTATCCGTTCCGAGACGCTGCCCTGACCGTCGTAATAGACCTCAATCGTGGACCAGGACCGGGCGCCCATGCCCGCGACCGATGAACCGGGATCGATCGCATCGAAGTGAAAGGTTTCCGTGCGCTGGCCGCCGACGAAACCTTCAAGCTTGGATGTTCCATCATCAAACAGAGTGAAGCGCTCCTGCACATGGCCGTTCGCATCATATGTCGTGTTGATGATTTCCCAGATCTCGGCGTCGCCGAACAGGTCGGTCTGGCTAACGGTTGAACGAACGCCGCTCTGGAACGTCTCAAGCTTCAGGACGCCCGTGTCGAAGGTCGTCTCACGCGCCGAGATCAGACCCGACAGGTCGTACTGAGTGACGATTTCATCCCAGATCTCTTCACCTGCGCCATTCGGCCCGTTCAGCGAATCGAGCTGGTACGTCTCCGAACGGATGCCGCCTGCAAAGGTTTCCGTCAGGACGGCACCGGTATCAAACACGGTTTCCCGGAACGCGAGAGCCCCCGACTCGTCATACTCAATCGTAATCGTTTCCCATGGCATCACGCCAAAGCCGTCAGGCCCGGAAAAGTCAGTGAATTCAGTCTCGATTCGAAGACCGGACAGCGAGAACTGATCCATTCGCTCCGTCAGATCATCGAAGATCGTCAGACGCTCGACCAGCACCAGACCGGATGCGGTTTCTTCAAGACGTTCTTCAATCACGTCCCAGTCGTAAAGATCGTCAAGATCCTCGCGCACCCGAAACTCGGTCATCACACGCACCTCTACTCATCAATGGCGCGTGGATCATCCAGACCGACTGCTAAGAGCGGGTTCTCTTTGAAAAAGAAAATTCCGCGAATACACGATAAATGCTCTGGTCCAGAACAGGCTAGTTCTGCCCGGCAATCGCGCCCAGCACCGCATCGGTCATCTCGCGGGTCGTTGCACTGCCGCCAAGATCGCGCGGACGCGGCTGTCCTGCGGCTGTCACCTGTTCGATCGCGATGAGCAGAGCCCGCGCGGCGACGGGCTCGCCGATATGCTCGAGCAGCATCGAGGCTGACCAGAAAGCACCGATCGGATTGGCGATACCCTGCCCCATGATGTCAAAGGCCGAGCCATGGATCGGCTCGAACATGCTTGGATAGGCACGTTCCGGGTTCAGGTTGGCCGTCGGCGCGAGGCCGAGCGACCCGGTCAGGGCAGCAGCCAGGTCGGACAGAATATCCGCGTGCAGATTGGTGGCGACCACGGTGTCGATCTGATTGGGATGCAGAACCATGCGCGTTGTCATGGCATCGACCAAGACACGATCTGTTTCGACATCCGGATAATCCGGCTTGATGGTCTGAAAGATGTCGTCCCACATCACCATTCCGTGGCGCTGGGCATTCGACTTTGTCACCAGGGTCAGGTGTTTGGCCGGGCGTGTGCGCGCAAGCTCAAACGCGAACCGCTGGATCCTCTCGACGCCCGCGCGCGTGAAGACTGTGACGTCCATGCCGACCTCGTGCGGGTGGCCCTGATGCGCCCGGCCTCCCGAACCGGCATACTCGCCCTCGGAGTTCTCACGCACGATCACCCAGTCGAGATCGCCCGGCCCGATACCGCGCAGCGGACTTTCCAGGCCAGGCAAAACACGCGCGGGCCGAACGTTGGCGTATTGATCGAAGGGCTGACAGATGGCGAGCCGAAGCCCCCAAAGCGAGATGTGATCCGGCACACGCGGATCTCCGGCAGATCCAAAGAAGATAGCGTCGAACGGACGGAGCTGGTCGAGACCATCTTCGGGCATCATCGCGCCAGTCGACAGGTAGCGGTCCGAGCCCCAATCGAACCCGCTCACCTGCAGCTCAAAGCCTTCCCGCGATGCGATCGCGTCGAGCACTTCCAGCCCGGCCGATACAACTTCAGATCCGATCCCGTCCCCCGGGATCGAGGCAATTTCATAGCGCTTCATGAGGGCACTCCTGCAGCAGTCGGATGATCAGCAACCCAAAACGTCGGCGATCCCCTCGATGTGGTCCGTGACGATGTCCCAGTCCCCCGTCGCGTGCGTATCGCGGCTCTGGTCTTCACCGTATTCGGTCGGGCGATTGATGTATGCCGTGCGCATTCCGTGACTGGCGGCGGCTTCAAGATCGTTGTTGTGCGCGGCACACATCATGACCTCGGGCGGCGTCATGCCGAGCATCTCACATGCGCCAAGATACGTCTTTGGATCTGGCTTGTATCCGCGCGTCGCGTCCGAGGACATGATGACATCCCATGGGATACCGGCGCGCTTGGCCATGTTGATCAACAGCGGGGTCGAGCCATTGGACAAAGGACCGACGATGTAGTTTCGGGCAAGGCGACGGAGGCCGGGGACCGAATCTGGCCACGGATCGAGCCTGTGCCAGGCGAGATTAAGATCAGCGCGTTCCGCTTCATCAAAGTGCGCGGCAATCCCGAAATCCTCCAGGATGACATCCAGCCGTTCGCGGTGGATCACGTCGATCGGCGTCCACGGGCGTTCACCAGCGATGACGGGTGCCATTCCAGGGTGATATCCCGCACGCCAGGCCCGGGCGAAAGCTTCGGTATCGAGACCTTCGATGCCCTTCATTTCTGCCAGTCGGGCGACCTGTCGCGCGACCGAGCCGCGCCAGTCAACGACCGTACCGAACGTATCGAACAGCAAAGCCTTCACCTGATCCATCGCGACCTCCTCAAGCCGGCGTGCGGCGGCGGTCCATCACCGCCGGGTGGGTGGGTGGGGGCGGTGGTGGATTGACTGCGCACGCCGGCATCAATCCAACCAGATCCAGGGCCGCAAGGCCCTGTCCGTTTCCTGCCATGCCGCGATCCCGGGCAACTGCTGTGCTGTCAGACCGAGATCGTCTAAACCCTTCGAAAGGCCTGACTTGCGGAGCCCATCGATCTCGAACGGCACGGGCGTACCGTTCGGCGGGATCACGACCTGCGCCTCCAGATCCACCCGGAACGGTGCATCTGGTTGCGTCTTGGCGATCTTGGCGAAGTTCTCGACGGTCTCGGTCGGCAGCACGATCGGCAATGTGCCGTTCTGGTAGCAGTTGTTGCGGAAGATGCCCCCGAAACTGGGCGCGATGACCACGCGTATCCCAAGGCAGTTCAATGCCCAGACAGCACCCTCCCGCGAGGATCCGCACCCGAAGTTCGGCCCGGCCAGCAGGATCGGCGCGGACTTCCAGTGTGGCTGGTTCAGCGGGAAGTCTGCGATCTCGGCGCCGCTCTCGTCGAACCGCCAGGCCTCGAAGGCGTAGGGTTCAAGCTCATCGCGTCCGAAGTCCGACAGGCGCTCGATCCGGATGATCACATCCGTATTGACGTTGGCTTCCATCAGCGGAACCGCAGGGCCCGAAATCTGCGTAAGTGGTGTCACTGTGCGCGGCCCAGCTTGCGAACATCCGTGATCTTACCGGTCACCGCCGCTGCGGCGGCCATGGCGGGCGAGACCAGATGCGTCCTGGCGCGCGGTCCCTGGCGCCCGACAAAGTTCCGGTTTGTCGTCGAAACACACCGCGCGCCCGGTGCCACCACCTCGCCATTGGCAGCCACGCATTGCGAACATCCGGGCTCGCGCCATTCGAAACCTGCCTTACGGAAGATCGCATCCAGACCTTCAGCCTCGGCCTGGCGTTTCACCGCTTGAGACCCCGGAACAACCCAGGCCGACGTGCCCTCCGGAACCTTCCGGCCATCCGCAATCGCTGCCGCGGCACGCAGGTCCGAGATCCGGCTGTTGGTGCACGAGCCGATGAACACATGATCGACGGCGACATCTTCGAGGGGTTGCCCAGGGGTAAGCCCAATGTAATCGAGCGCCCGTGCCCAGTCTTCGCGCTTCTCCGGCGTGGCTTGCGCCGGGTCCGGCACTTGGTCCGAGATTGACGTGACATGCTCAGGAGAGGTTCCCCAGGTGATCTGAGGTGCGATATCCGCCATGTCGAGCGTGACCTCACGATCGAACTCCGCATCCGGATCGGTCGGGAGTGCTTCCCAGTACTCACGCGCCGTCTCGAACACGTCGCCTTTCGGGGCGTGCGCCCGTCCTTCGAGATAGTCGTACGTGACGGCGTCCGGGGCGATCATTCCCATCTTGGCGCCGCACTCGATCGACATGTTGCAGATTGTCAGACGGCCTTCGATGTCCAGTGCCCGGACTGCCGACCCGGCATATTCCAACGCATAGCCATCGCCACCCGCGGCACCAATCGCGCCCATCAAATAGAGAATCATGTCCTTCGGGGCGACCCCTGCCCCGGCTTGACCTTCAAAGGTCACACGCATCCGTTGTGGTTTCTTTTGCACGATCGTTTGGGTTGCCAGAACATGCAGAAGCTCGGTCGAGCCAATCCCGAAGGCGACGGCACCCAGCGCCCCATGGGTCGAGGTATGACTGTCACCACAGCAGATCAGCGTGCCCGGCAAGGTCAGACCCAGTTCAGGCCCAATGACATGGACGATCCCCTGCTCTGGATCGTTGACATCAATGTAGCGGATGCCAGCCGCTTCAGCGCGCTGCTTAAAGACCGGCGCCAGCCGCGCCGAAATCTCGGTCGAGGCCGCGTGGCGCCCAGGCGCCGATGACACCGCATGGTCGGGCACGGCGATGTTCAGCGCAGGCGTGTGAACCGACAATCCGCGCCGCTCCAGATCGGCCAGTGCCTTGCCGCCTGACAGATCATGCAGCAGGTTCCTGTCGACGTGCAGCAGTTGGTAGCCGTGCCCCATTTCGGCAACGACGTGAGCATCCCAGACCTTGTCAAACAGCGTTTTCGCCTGTTCAGACATCAAAAAGCGCTCTCCCGCGCTTTGATCAGGGTTCTGACGAACCCATTCATCGGCGTCTCGATGCCCAGCGGCGCGCCTTCGCGAACGATGGCTCCGTTGATGGCATCGATCTCACCCTTCTTCCGGGCCGCATGGTCTTGCGCGGTCGAGGGAAACCCGTTCGGCATCCGTTCGACGTAACCCTGAAGATAAGCGATCGGATCATCGGTCGAGAGGGAGATTCCCTTTGCTTTCGCGACGGCAAACGCCTCGCTGATGCACCTTTGGCTGATCTCGCGGCCGTGCGGATCGGCCAGCAAAGGTCCCGTGCGCAGGTTCGTAATCGCACACGGTCCGTTGACGGCGCAGTTGATCAAGAGCTTGTCCCAGACCATGCGGTGTATGTCGTCGAAGACTTGAGCATCGAACCCTGCCGATTTCCAGATGTTCGCGATCCGCTCGAGCCGGGCCTGATCATGGTTGGCATAGCTGCCGAAACGAACCATCTCCATCCCGTTGTGGAAGGAATGGCCCGGTCCCTTAAGGTTGGCCTGGAACCCGCCGACAACGCCCATGGACAGGCGGTCGCCGCCGACGATGTCGGCAACGATATCCGCCGACCCAAGTCCGTTCTGCACGGTCACCAGATCCGTGTCATCGCGCATGACCTTGAGCGCCTTGCGCGCCGCATCTGCGACCCCGTCATACTTCGTCGCGATGATGACATGATCGGCGGGTGCCATCCCGTCGACATCGACCTGCGCCGGGATACGGATTGTCCGGTCACCGGACGCCCCCTCGACCCGCAGGCCGTTCGCATTGGTCGCGTCCACATGCGCTTGGTCGATGTCGACGATCGATACGTCGTGACCCGCGTCGGCCATCAGAACAGCGTAGATCGATCCCATGGCCCCGGATCCAATGACGACGATGCTGGACATGACATCTCCCTTTTCTTCACCTGCGTGATGTCTGCACGGCGCGTCCGAGTCAAACGTGCGAAGCGCTGGACGCACAGCAATCACCCACGTAGCGTTTGAGATATGGAGCATCGCATTATCCAACTGAATGGCCACGACACCCGTGTCTACATCAGCGGGAACGATGGCCCGATATGCCTGTTTTTGCACGGATTTCCGGAACACGGCGGCGCCTGGGCGGATATCGTCGAGCGCCTTGATGGCTTCCGGTGTTTCGCGCCTGACCAGCGCGGTTACGGTGTCTCCTTCAAGCCAGAGGCCGTGAAGGATTATTCCGCCGGTAAGCTGGCACGCGATGTCATTGCTCTGATCGATTCGCTCGGGCTGGAGCGTGTTCATCTGATCGGCCACGACTGGGGCGGGCCGGTCGCCTACGCCGTCGCCTTCATGCGGGATCCCAGGATCGCCAGCCTGACCGTCATCAACGGCGTGCATCCAGCACCAATGCAGCGCGCGATCGCGACGGGCGGCGACCAATGCGCGGCATCGCAGTACATGAACTGGCTGCGCAAGGCGGGTTCAGAGGAGATCCTGGCAGCCAACCGGTTCGAAAAACTCGCCGGGTTCTTCGCGAAGAACATGGACATGTCCTGGATGACACCGGACGTGCTGGAGACGTATCGCGCTGCCTGGCAGAACGTCGATACATTGCGCTGCATGGTGAACTGGTACCGCGCGTCGCCGATTTACGTTGGCGAGCCCGGCGCGCAAGCCCCATCGGATAAGCTGCCAGCGCTACCGGAGCACAGACTACAGGTAATGGTTCCACACCAGTTGATCTGGGGCATGGGCGACGCGGCACTTCTGCCGGACGCGACCGAGGGGCTGGAAGCATTCTGTCAGGCCGGGCTGACCCGTCACGAGATCGCCGACGCCGACCATTGGGTCTGTCATCAGAAGCCGGATGAGGTCGCGGGGCTGATCCGGGATTTTGTGTTGGTACAGAATTGAACTTTACCGGCACCCGGCGCAGCGGCACAATCACAGCGACAGCATCGGGAGGGTTTGATGGACTACTTTGATCTCGGGACCTATGGGCGGAAGGTCACGACCACATCTGACGACGCGCAGATGTGGTTCAATCGAGGCCTCAACTGGCTCTATGGTTTCAATCATCAGGAGGCGATCAGTTGCTTCGTCAAGGCTGGCGAAGCCGATCCCAACTGCGCGATGGCGTATTGGGGTGCCTCCTATGCCGCTGGTCCGAATTACAACCTGCCCTGGCACCGGTACGATCCGAAGGGCCGGGCAGGCACACTGGAGGCCTCGTACGATTTCATGCAGCAGGCGCTGGCCGTGATCGATCATGCGGCACCGCTGGAGGCCGATCTGATCCGCGCGCTGGAGATCCGCTATCCCAGCCGGGACGTGCCGGACGAACCCAAGGACATGAACGACTGGAACGCAGCGTTCACCAACCGGATGCGCGAGATCCACAAGGTGAATTCAGGCGACATGGACATCCGCTCGATCTTCGTCGAGTCGATCATGAACGAGACGCCCTGGATGATGTGGGACGTGGATTCCGGTGGCATCCCCGAGAACGCTGGCACGGCGGAGGCCATGGCGGTGCTGGAAGACGTGTTCGAGACCCAGGCCGAAAGCTGGACCTGCCCGGGGCTGCTGCACCTTTATGTTCACCTGATGGAGATGTCGCCCTTCCCCGAGAAGGCGCTGCGCCAGGGCGATGTGTTGCGGACACTTGTCCCGGACAGCGGGCACCTGGTGCACATGCCGACGCATCTGGATGTGCTGTGCGGGCATTATCATAACGTGCTGATCTGGAATCAGGACGGCGTTGCCGCCGACAACCGCTACTTCGACAATGGCGGCCAGCCGGGCGTCTACACGATGTACCGTACCCACAACATGCACTTCGCAGTCTACGGCGCGATGTTCCTCGGTCAGTACACGCCTGCGATGGCCGCAGCCCAGATGATCATCGACAAGACGCCGGAGGAGTTGCTGCGGGTCGAGAGCCCGCCGATGGCAGATTTCCTCGAGAGTTATCTCTCGATGAAATGGCACGTGATGATCCGCTTCGGGAAGTGGCAGGAGATCATCGACGAACCGCTGCCGCAGGATCAGGATCTCTACACCGGCACGACGGCGGTTGCCTATTACGCCAAGGGGGTCGCGCATTCGGCACTGGGCAATGTGGCGGAAGCCGAGCAGACGCGCGCCGATTTCCACGCGGCGGTCGGGCGCGTTCAGGACGGTCGGCGCATCCACAACAACGTGATGTCCGATATCCTCGGCGTGGCCGAGGCGATGCTGGATGGCGAGCTTGAGTACCGCAAAGCGAACTATGACGTCGCCTTCGATCACCTGCGTGAAGCGGTAAAACGCGAGGATGGCTTGCTCTATGACGAGCCCTGGGGCTGGATGCAGCCTGCCCGGCATGCGCTTGGTGCGCTGTTGCTGGAGCAGGGTCATGTCGACGAGGCGGCATCCGTCTATCGCGCGGACCTGGGCCTAGATGGCACGCTCAGCCGGTCGTCGCAGCACCCGGAGAATGTCTGGGCGCTGCACGGGCTGCATGAGTGCCTGACGCGCAAGGGTGAGGCCACCGAGGCGTTCATGATCAAGCAGCGCCTCGATCTGGCAATGGCGCGTGCAGAAGTTCCGGTCAGGGCATCATGCCTCTGCCGGCAAGAAGCTGCTTGAGGCCGGCGGGGTGGGATACATCCCGCCTCGCGCTGCGCGCGACTTTCTGCAACAACGGTCATATCCACGGCTCGACTGCGCATTGGGAAGGGTCGCGAATCCGCAAGTGTTCTGAGTCTGCCATGCGAGATCATGGCAAATGGCCAGCTGTCGAAATGGTGCGCTGCTTTCCAGTATTTGGCGCGCTGATGGACCATCGGCAGGACTCGAACCCCGAACGAAGTACCGATCAGTGCTCCACGCAATCATGGCGAATTCGCTCATCTGATTGCGCCAGAGTGCGCTCGAGATCAGGTTGAGGTGCCAGGACCTGTATGAGACAGGGTTAGGCCAACACCTGACTCGGTCAATCTGAACACGCGAGGACGAACATGGCATTCTACGAGTTGCGGCAATACGAGATCAGACCGGGCAAGATGGAGGAGTGGCTCAAGCTCATGGAGGAAGAGATCATCCCCTTCCAGGTTCAGGTCGGCATGGTCATCGCCGGTTCCTTCCGTGGCGAGGGTGATGACAGCGTCTACATCTGGATCCGGCGGTTCGAGAACGAAGCCGAGCGCGAACGCCTCTACGAGGCTGTCTATCAATCCGAGCACTGGCTGACCAATCTCACCGACCGGGTTGGTGCCTGCATTAATCGCGAGACCATTCACGTCCAACGCATCGTACCGACGTCCCGGTCCGTGTTGCAGTAAACGGCGCAGGACCGCACGACGAGATGTCGGTCGCAGGCGAGAGCATGGAGTTGGAGGCGTTCCTGGCAGGGGCGACGAACCAAATTCGCTCACGGATACAGCATGGCGGTGATGCAATCGCAGATATCTGCCAGCACCTGAGTGGCAATCTTCATAAGGAACCCGAATTGAGAGCCCAGGTCGACCGCTTGCACGGCCTTGTGGCGGTTTCATTGGCTGACGCACCATTCCCCAAACGCCGGGCCATAGCGCATGATGCGGCAACGCTGCGCGACGACATCAAACGGCGCTGGATCGATGCCGAGGCACCGCCAATGGTCGGAGAGATTGACGATCACCTGGGCGGGATCACCCGGGCAATTGACGACTTGACGGTCGGCGATGCCGAGATCTTGCGCGGTGTGGCGCGCAAGATCGACGCGCTCTCGTCTGATGCGGCTCAACTCGACGGGATCGAACGCCGCTTCGTGCCGTGGGCCATCGGTGCGACGGTGATGTTCCTGGTCGGGGTCGTCCTTGTTGTTTTTCCCAATCTGGTTGGAGGAACGGCGCGCGGTCTTCCGATGGGACTGATCATCCTTTGTCTTGCCGGACTTCCGGGCGTTGGCGCGGTCTACATGATGCGCGTTATGCCTCGCATGCGGGCAGATTCCGACATGGAGACGCTGAACCGGCAACACTTCATGCCGCTGGGCGGGGTTTATTTTGCTGAAGGCGACCGACCGGCTTGTGTCGTCCCGGTCGAATGGTCCGCAGAGCTAGACGAGGCTGCCTCGCTGGCACAGCCTGACCCCCGTGAGGTTTCCGGTCGGGCGTGGCGGCTTTGGTGAATGACGTCTGGACCCTTCCAAGCACAAAACCACATCACATGAGCAGATCGAGAAAGAGGGGAAGTCTATGCCGACGGTTCTGGTACAAGGCGTGATTGCCGCACCGAAAGCACCTATGCT
>ERZ1740062.207-NODE-207-length-42912-cov-9.217001_pt1 | contig 42912 bp, 71 predicted proteins | sample MGYA00581741_ERZ1740062 | MGnify/ENA primary metagenome ERZ1740062 (study PRJEB43018, sample SAMN04849747) | marine metagenome | isolation source: floating plastic debris | place: Pacific Ocean | collected 2008-09-01 | study: EMG produced TPA metagenomics assembly...
TCTGGTCGGAACGGCAGGATTCGAACCTGCGACCCCTTGACCCCCAGTCAGCACGACCACAAGAAAATATCCAATGTTTTCAGTGGCCAGCCTGATTTCATTTTACACGCCCACAACTTAATCGCCCCTAAAGGGGCAGCAAGAAGAGAGGAGTCGGTAAAATGGGAAAATCAGTGACGGTTAAGCTTTGCTCGCTTTGTGAAGCGCCAATCGAATACAATAACCCTGGAGGCGCTAAACATCCCACAATAGACACATTCGGCAAAAATGGCCTTGTAATCGAAATGGGTTACTCCGTGGGTGGCTGGGGCTACCGACAAAACGCAATATCATTTTCAGAGGAAGTTTGTGATGACTGCTTCAAGGCCGCCCAAACAGTGTACGATGCAATCGAACAGTTCATGGAAGATCGAACAGGACGGAAAGGCGATAGTGTTCGCACCGTGTGGAGTAACGAGTCATCACCCAAAAGACGTGGAGCATCGATATTGCGGGCTTTGCCATAGGTTCTTGTCAGAGAGACAGGCAGCCTAACCCCCTTAAACCGGCAGATGTGAGGAGATGGAAAGATGATAAGGCCAGGTGAAATTTGGGAAAACAAAGCGGGCATCAGGGTCTTAATCGAGCGGCGCGCTTTCGCAAATCCGGAATACGTTTATGACGGAACCCACTATTATCATCACGAGACAGGTAAATGCGCCTCTCGTTCGCCAAGTGACGGACGCCAGCGAGACCTATATAAGTTCGTCAAACCAGCGAAACCCTAACCCCCGCTCCGTGTATGATGGAGAAGGAAGATGAGTGAGACGAAGGAAGTCGATTCAAAAGCTCTCAACGATGCGATCAGCAAGCTTTACGAATTTCTCTCCGAACATCATAAACCGGAGCCTGATTTTCTGGGTCGATCCTTCTCACGCGAAGCCATGGGGATCTATGCCCGTTTCTGGATCCTAGCATGGGGCCAGAGCGGCGACAGGGACGCCTATGAAAAAGCAGTTGCCGAAGGCGATAAAGCTCGCTGGGAGCGTCTAGAAAAGGCTGTTGCGGAGGCCAAAGCAGCTTATCTGAAAGAACAGGAAGGCAAAGCCTAACCCGCCAGCTTCACCACCTCTGCCCCGCCTGAAACGAAAAACGCCCGCCAGCGGAACCAAGCGTGGTCCATCTGACGGGCGCTCCGACACTTCCCCTTGGGGCTCCGGGGGCTGATGGAATCCGGAAAAGCGTCAGGTCTTAATGTGGGGGGAGAATGGGGAGATTTGAAGGTATGAAAGAAATTACTCCAGAACTGATCCGAGAGTTTATCGATTACAATCCGCAAACCGGCGAGATGGTTTGGCGGGTGCGATCAATCGAGTGGTTTTCATCAACCCGAGAACGAAATGCCTGGAATGGTGCTCGGGCTGGCAAAAAGGCTCTTAATTCCCTCAAGGATGATGGCTACAAGCATGGCCGGATCTTATACCGCACGGTGAAGGCCCATCGCGTTGCGTTTGCGCATTTCCATGGCCGCTGGCCATCCGATTGCATTGACCACATCAACGGCGACAGGACAGACAACCGTATCGATAACCTTCAAGAGTCCAGTCGCACCCTCAACGCTCAAAATCGGGCAATGATGTCGAACAATAAGTCAGGCGTAACAGGCGTGCTTTGGAGGCCGAGAGATAAGCGATGGGTCGCAAGAATAGGTAAAAATGGAAAGCAGTTTCACCTTGGTAGCTTTGAGGCGAAAGAAGACGCTATCAAAGCCAGAAGGAAGGCAGAATCTGAACTCGGATTTACAGAACGTCACGGAAAATAGTTATCATTCAATGGTTGGAGCTGCTGGGCATGACGTTATCCGACTCCGCAACCTCCCCTCTCGGGGCGCTCTGCCTTTAGAGCTACACGCGGTCCAGTGAACCTGCTCAAACCGAGCACCAGCAGCATTCAGAATCTACCCTGAATTGTCCGCCACTTCAAGACTCTCTGGCGCTTTATGTACGGGGAATCTGAACGTGCGAGGATCTTCTTTCGAAGCGCACTGTAGATCAAACTCAGCGAACCAATAAGCGAGATTGGTCTGTGTTTCATATGAACAGGCAGGGCTATCAAAGCGGGCATTGCAGCGATCGAAGTACTCAAACGCTGGCCTGGTGGCGCAGCCGTTCTTGCCGACCTCTATATAGGCACTGTTCGACCACAGAACGTAGGTTGAGTAGAAGCCTAGAATGCTCCCAGAGGCCATCACAAGCATGCCTGAGAGCAGGAGCGGGTTAAGGCGAGAGACCTTGTGCTTGAGTCTCACATCGTCATCCAGAGCAGCGCTGTTCCGACAAAGGCGAAAGAGAGGGCAATGTCATGCTTCCAGTCGCCACGGCGCTTACGAGTCCGCACATACGGACGTGTCAAAGCCGAGCGGTCGCTTAGCTTTGTGCCGGCAGAAGTAGACATTGTTGTGCGCTTCGATCGCCTCTTCAGTTTCCTTTGTGAGGACATCAGATCTAGAAGGGAAGATCGGTTTGTAGACGCCCTTTTCGGCGTCGGTCGTGATAAGTTCATCAGTCGCGATAGTAGTAATCGGGGAGGCCTGGTTCGTCTGGCATCCGGGCAGCGCGAACACGGCTAGTGTTAGCCCGGACATTATCAGCATGCTCAACAGCTTCATTTGAATGGTTCCTTATTTCTGTGTCTTTCTCAAGGGAGGCGTGGGCCTGGCGCATTCGCTCCGCTTTCAAGAGCAGGCGCCTTTGATCCATCAGCCACGCCCAAACGATCACCAGGAAGATCCCGGCGCCGACAATCCAGCGCCCTGTCTTGCTGGTGGCGAATGACAGAAAACCCGCAATCATATCTTTGGCTGGACGCCTTCAGAGCGTCCGTCCTGTGCCATGTAGTGACCGCGGATCATTCGATAGATACCAATACCCAAAAGCAGCCCTCCAAGAGTCAGGCCAACGATGATCAAGTGATTGATATTGAAGCCGACCACGAGCGGCTTAGCCGCCTCCACAGTGTCCGCAGTGTTTTGGGTGAGCCCCTTCACCACGCCAACCGTTCCAGCCGTCCCTGTGAGTACAGTAGACCACTGCAAGGCCTCTTTGCCGCTTTCCTTTTTGGATAGGCCGCTGAATGTCTTACTGTCCTCCATGGGCTTCGGAGCGCGCTTTGTGTCGAGGTTTGGCGTCTTGATGGCGTTCTTGGCCGTCACAACTGTTCTGTGCGCCATGAACTCCGCATAGGTGCCGTCATACCCCGCAGCCTCTGCTGACAGGAACTGAGCGTCATCCATGGTGATCTTGCCGTCTTCTGGCGTTGGGTCTGAGCCTTTTTCGCGGTTCATGCGGGGGATCTCCAGGTCTTCAAACATCTCTGCATCAACATCGGAATCAACGATGGTCTTCGGTGCAAACGCGCTCCAGTCTTCCTCCAGAGTGGCGCGCTGAGCGAGCTCTACGGCCTTGTCCCAAGTCATACCCTTCCAGACCAAGGCCTCGGCAATACGGCGCCTGCGGAGGCCAAGAAGCACCTTCCCGCCTGCCTTGCTGTATTTCATGAACTGGTCAGCGATAGCGTCGCTGGAGGCTTGATCTCGGATCAGCTTCTTGAGCGTCGGCCACTTCTTTGCATCGCCGCCCAGATTGTAGAGAAAGCTCGCCAGAGCGTCCCTTTGATTGGGCTGTAGTGGAATGTCTTCGAAGTGCTTGTTCAAGACCGGCTCAACTTCCTGCCGGATATGGTGAAACAGCTCGGCCTCTGCCTCGTCTTCAGTGATTTCATCACCGATTTCAGGCTTGTCGCCATTGGCGAATTTGGTCGTTCCGAATCCAATCGTCGCGATACCTGCACTGTCAAAGTAGGTTTGCGGTTCAAACCCCTCAAACGCTTTAATCAAGAGCAGCGCACTAGGCGTAGTTGTCAACATTGCCTTCGTCCCCTTCTGTAGGCTTATCGGAGCCGTTTATCTTCGGATCCGGGTCAATAATATCGACTGCGTACTTCTTGCTTGCCTCAACCGGTTCAGGCTCTGTCAGCCGTTTCACGAGGTTGATTTCTTCTTCTAGTTCAGGGAGCCAATCGCCCTTCTTATTGGCCTTCCGAAGCACCTCAATCACATGATCAATCGCGACGTTCGGGAAAGCTGTGTCTGAGATGCCCTTAGCGGTCCACTTGGTGTTTCGAGCGTACTGAACCGCCTTGCGCCATGCAGGCAGGTAGCTGTCAGCTTGCTCCTGGATTTTGAGGGTCTGGCGTCTGCGTCGGTTGCGGGTTTCAGCGGCCTTCTTGCCGCCCTCAACACGGTTCGGATTCTTCTTCTCCGACGCTACAGCATCTTGCATGTGCATCTTCATCAACTCTTTTGGGATGAAGATCACAATCGCTTCGGCATTCAGAACCCAGAAGACGATGAAGGCGACTGCGCAGAGATAAATGGCCCAATCAGTGGGCTCTCTCTTCTGCGTTACAAATTGAGCAATCCCAATGAACAACGGCGCCCATTCGTCAGCCTCCGAGGCCTCTGCGCGATCTCGAGCCTGCTGCTCAGCCTCTTCATCTGTCCCCGGAAATAAAATACCCTGAATCTGCGCATCAATGGCGTCAATCTTAGCTTGTGCCTCGTCCTGAAACGCCTTTCGCTGAGCCTTCTGAATCTCTGCTAGATCCTCATTGATCTTGCCATCCGTATCTAGCCGCTCAATTTCAGCGGTAAGGGGGTCAACCTTAAGCTTTAGATCAGATCGAATACCGGCCTGCTGTTCTTTCAGTGTATCCACCTGCATTTGCGTGGTGGCCGTCAAATTATCCTGCACCTGTCGCTCAATCTGCGCTGTATCACGTTTATGAGACAGCGCCTCAAGGCCAATACCGATAGCGTGCAGGCAGACCAGAATTGAGATGCTGAGACCAATTCGACGCCAGACCTTACCGCGACGCTCCCATTCCTGGATTTTGCGCCGTTTGAAGAGGCGCGTTTCTTCATCTTCTGGCCAATCTTCCCGCTCGGCCTTTGCAAGCATTCTGGAGCGTTCTGAGGCCATCAGGAACACAGCAGCGAAGAAACGGAACATGAAGCCCATTGCCATGAAGGCAGCAGGCGCGATCGATGATCCTACGGCGAGGTTGTAGCTGAACTTGCCATCAAGATAGAGCAGCACTGAAAATGCACCCAGCACGATGGTCCAGCCGAGCAGGTAAAGCCAGCTCGTCACGAACAGGATGGCAAATTTGTCTCGCAACCAGCGACCGAACATGGCAGAACGGTCCCAGGCGCTAAGCTTGGTTTCGGTTATCATGAATGCCCCTATTCGCCGATGTCGTTCAGATGCTCGGCAGCAACGTTGATCTTGTGACGCTCTCTAGGGTCGAGAACGTTCTGAATTTCGGAATAGTTGGAGATGACCAGTCCAATGATACTGAGCACGGTAGCGATCAGCGCGAGCCTGAGCCGGAATTTGAGGACTTTTTGTTCCTCTTCCGCTTTAAGTCTGGCGACTTCGGCTTCGACTTCTTTTTCGCGCGCTTTAGCCTTCTCAATGCGGCGGTCGATCTGATCATCAAGCTCACGAGGTTTATGCTCCCACCAATCATTCAGTGCACCTTGAAAAGACTTCACCATGGTTTTCTCAAACTCAAGCAGGTCAGTTCTCGTGATCTGGGTTTTCTTCAGCGCCTCGATTTCTGCTTTTAGCCATCCGGTCTGCTCGAAGATCTTCTCTTCTTTGCCGAATGGGTATCCGTCGTCGGGCATTAGCCGACCACCTCTGCCAATCGTGGCCGGTTCCAGTTTATGCCGCTCTCATAACGCTCGGCCTTCGCTAGGTGATCAGCGGCTTGTGATCGGGAGTCTGTGTCCCCGTAGTCCCGAAGGCGCGTGTATTCGCTCATATGGTGCGCGTACTTCTTGGTCAGCGCTTCCTGGTTCTGCCTCGCTGTCAGGTTCGGATCGAACAAGTCCGCAATCGCCTCTGGCGGCGCCTGTTTCTTGTTGTCATCTATCGCGCGTTCGAGATTGGTCTTAGGTGCGTCGCGATAGACCACTTTCTCGACTTCAACCTCTTTGATCACCTCGACTGGGACTTCGACCTCAACGATCTTTTCAACCACTTTCTCGATGATTTCTGGTTCGGGGGTTTCGTCTACCGTTTCGCCAAGCACTGGCCACCCCGAATCGATGCACGGCGTGCCACCCTCTGCGATCTGTTCGCGTAGGTCGGAGAGGTGGGCTTTGCAGGCGGCGATGAAGTCACGCATGTCCTTGAGAGCAGCTTGAGACTCGCTGTCCATGCCGCCGTTTAGAATCTCTGCCTGCATCCAGTCGGGGTAGAAGCGCCGGATATGCGCAGTGCAGCGGGCGCCGGCCCGCTCGGAGAGCTTGGGAAGCATATAGGGCTCCTGATTTTGGGTGTGGGAAAGGGTCAAAAACGTTAACGCGAAAGTGAACATCGTTAACGAATTGTCGCCCAGATCGGGAATTAAGTTGCTTCCTGTGATCTAGGTATTAATTATTACCGGTGAGAATCGGAGTGCGTTGACAAAGCGTTAGTGATTCGCTAGGCGCGCGCACCATCTGATTCGGCCCATTACAGGGGCATGGGGCTAGGAGAACTGTATATGACCAATCGATCTTTCTTCGTTCGAGCTTGCTGGGATGATGAAGCCAAAGTTTATTACTCTGAGAGCGATATTCATGGCCTTCATATCGAAGCTGCGACAATCGAGGAGTTCGAAGAAATCATGCAGGAAGTGGCACCTGAGTTGATTATCAACAATCACGTCACTGCTGAAGAGATGTCTTCGACTCCGTTCAAGAACTTGATTCCAAGCATTTTGTGGAACCGACCAGACCCAGAGCTGGCCTGCGCATAACCAATGGCCAAGGGGTTCTATCGGGAAGTTACCAAACTGCTCAGACAGAACGGCTACTCAAAAAAGAAAAATGCAAAAGGCTCTCACGAGAAGTGGGTGCATGAGGAGACGGGCATGATTATGCTCGTCCCTTACAACATGAAAAGCCGCCATACCGCCAACGGCATCCTCAAAGATGCTGGTATAAACGAAAAGCTCTAGACGTCCCCGCTTTCAATTGATGGATGTTGGGTTTTGGGGTATTGTGAGCGGATGTCAGAAATCATTCAGCAATACCGTGACCGCCCTGTTCGCATGACTTTGTTTACGGCCTTTTTTGCGGCCCTCTTCACCGCTATTGGGTTTGGAGTACTGGTAGCGATTGGGGCTTAATGCTTGGTGTTGAAGGCAGACCTTCACGGCGCCGCTGCTCAGCTTCCAATGCTTCCACGAACTCGCGCAAACTCATTGCGGGTTGGCCCTTTTTGTACTGTTCGGCCTTGTACATACTGTATAGCATCGGAGCCGCTGGTAAGCTGATGCCCAATCCGACAACTCCAGCACTCGTTAAATTGCGTCTAAGCTCGCTCGCCTCTGGCAAGTCATAACCAGCGGTCGGAGCATCCCGCCTCATGGGCAAACCACCCGGAGGCATCTGATCGGATTTCACCGCTGGAAGGTTATTGCTTGAGGCGTCTTTCATGACGTCCTTGAGGCGGCGTCCGCCAATCCCGCTCAAGGCAGCATCAATCGAGCGTCCTCGATCTAATCTGCCCGCTGCGGCCCCAAATCCAGCTCCAATCGCCGCATTGCGCATTCGCTCCTCATAGCTATCAGCGGGCGCAGACCCACCCAAAACACCACCAACACCTGCACCCGTCGCCGTTGGGCTAGAGAGCATTGGCAGACCCGCCTGCTTAGGCGGCTCAATCTGAGGATTGGTCAGGTTCGGATCAGACCACTTGGCATCTTTGCGCCATTTCCGCGGACGATTGCGACCTGTGAGCTGTGGCAGTTCGTCTGGCGTCACAGGCGGAGGCCCACGTCTCGCAGGACGCTGCATCAAGGCTTGCGCAATCTCCGCACGCGTCTGACGCCCAGGGCCAAGCAACTTGCCGAGCTGAGGAATGCCTTTCGTCAACATAGTCGCAACTGGCGGCAGCCCAGAAGCGAACATAGTCGCATCAATCAAGCCGCTCTGCGTGTAGCCACTTGTCATTGTGCGCGGCAGACCAGTCGTCACAACGGCATCGCCGCCCATCTGAGCATTGGCCTTGTTGACCGTGTTTGAGCCCGTATTCGGGTCAATATCCGCCAAGAATTTACGGCTGTTCACAATGTCATCAACCCGTTTGGAGATGTTGTCCCCGGCCTCGCCAAACACCATCGGCAGAGCCCCCGGAATCTCCGGATTAGTGCTCATCATGCCCTCATTCTGAAGATCCGTGAGACGAAGGCCCATAACATCTTGACCTTGCAGGTCTGTGCCACCCGGACGAGCGGTTCGAAGCTGATCCTTTAGCACTTGGCCCGTAGACGTCGCAGCCGCGCTCTGTTGGCGAGAAGGCATCGCCGCAAACTCATCCGCCATGCGCAGGGTTTCAGTCTCGCTGCGTCCGGCTTTGCGAAGCTTCGGTCCAAAGCCCTCCACAGTCTTTTTCTGCCCATTTGGGAGCGTATCGACATGGCCCAGCGTATCCAGAACGCTCGCCTCTTTGGCGTACATGCGGGACAGGTTCTCATAACCCGGCAGCTCGTTCAGCATCTCGCGTAGATAAACAGCCGGTTCTTGATACTTTTCATAGTTGCCAGATGACTTCGCGGCCCGAGCCTCAGAAAGAAGTTTAGACTTCAGCTTATGAGCCGCGCCCCACGGGTCTTGCTGGATGAACGTATCTACGTCTTTCCAGCCACGCTTGCTTGCGGTTTCCGTCAACTCAAACTTGAAGCGAGACGAGTTTAGTTGCTCTCGGAGGCTGTCAGCGAGCGGTGAATTGTTCCCCTGACCTTTGGCCTTGTTAAGGATTTGGTCATAGGTCTCACCAATCTTCGATAGACCTTGTTTAAGAGCCTGTTCCAAGTCATATTGACGTTGTGAGCCCAGATTCTCATTAACCGCCGATCGAAAGTCTTTAACTTGACCCGTCCGCATCTCCTGAATGATACCACTCGTGACAGCCGGATCATCCAAGCCGACACGCAGAAGAAAGAGCCTCAGATTCTCAGATACCTGAGGGCCGGCATCCGCAAACTCACGTTCTATGATCTGCGCAAGCGTCGTGCGGCCGTCCGCGAGAGCTGGAGCAAGATGATGGATGCGCTCGAAACCCCGAGTTACACGGTCGGTGATCTCAGCGGGGGCAAGTCCGGCGTCTTTGAGTCCGTTCCTCAGAGCGTTCTCGATAAAGCGAAACGTCTTAACGGTTCCACTGGTGACCCGCTCAGCGGGGATAACCTCAGCCATAGCAGTCGCCGTCGAATTAGGTGACGGGGCACGGCCCACATTCTGCATAACTTCAGCTTGAACACGGTCTGGCGTGACCATCTTACCGCCTGAACCAATGCCCTTGAGGCCGCGCTCCACAACAGAGCCCGCAACTGGCATCAACGGCGCAATCGGAACAGGCTTAAAGAAGCTTGGAACGTCAACGCCCATCGCCTCGCCCATATCCCCTGCATCGGCCAGCGCAAACTTCTTGGCGGAGTCCGCACGACTTCTCAGCGTCGGATCATCGCCCGTTAGAGCCGCCTCGTTAGAGGCCCCTACAGTCCCGCCATACAGCGCCGCATCCGCAGTAAACAACGCGCCAGAACCCAATAAGCGAGACAGATAAGCTGGAACACGCCCCGCAGACTGCGCGGTGCTATTCAGGCCCGCAATCATAGGCAGTGACTTACCTGCCGCAGACATGCCTTTCCATGCAGCGGCACCGGGCGCCAGATAGCCACCGATTTCGCCAGTCAGGGCAGAAACCGGGTTCGCTTCAATCATGTCACCACGCGCATCGCGATAGCCATCTTTGCGCTCAGAAAACGAGCCGCCCATAGTATCGATACCTAAAGCGGTATCCAGGCCCGCGTTGATGGTATCACCGAGCCCAAACGAGCTTGAGTTGATATACTGCCCCGCAGCCGTGCCTGCGCGCCCTGTCGTGCTTTTAAGCTGAGGGAGATTTTCCACAAACATGCGGTTATTAGCATTCGCACGCTGCGCACTCTTTTCCTCAGAAGTACGGGTTAGATAGTCGGGGAGCGCATCAACAGCCTCACGGATAGAACCGAAGCTTTGCACGCCGCCCTCATCAATGACCTCACCTTGCATCCACTTGGGCTGCTGGTCATCGTCCACAGGAGCGCCCTGCATCCATCTAGGCTGCGTCATGCTGGTTTGCGCCTCCGAACGCCGTCAGGGCCAATGTATTCAGAACCAGGCGGCAATTGATCATAGTCCGCATCACCCGAAATCGACGGAACCTGTCCGCCACCGCGCAAATCCGGAATCGTTCGCGCGCCGTCAAAGCTGTATTGATCCGCTCTTGAACGATAATCTTGAAAAGACCGCCCAAAGCCATCTGACGCGGCTGCGTAGAGATTGTCTGCCTGTAGTCGGAAATCCCGCACTTGGTCAGGGTTCAAGAACTCACCAGCGCGAGCTTTGTTATAGGCGTTTATGATCGCTCCTGGAATGCCGGTTGTGTTTTGCGCAGTCGCAAACTCACCCTCGCGAACCGTGGACCCCGGATCTAGCATCTTCATATATTGGAAAATCAGACCCATTTGCCCCGCAGCGTTTGATGTATCCACCGCCTTAACGCGTTCATAGGCCCGTTGAACTTCTTGGAAGCCCTTGTTTTGGCTCAAAAACTCTTTGCGCAGTGTGCTCTCGCCCTGCACATCTGGCCCTGCCGCAACAGCGGCTTCCGCTTCAGCTTGCTGGCGTTGAATATCTAGCCCCTGTTGTCGCAAGCCATGATCGGCTGCCCATTGGGTGTCTGCAGCGTTCGCCCGATCTGCCCTATGCGCCACGTCCTCTGCGCGATCCGAACGGCCATCAGAGTAGGAACGCTCGCGGAACGCATCATTCACATCATCGCGGCCCCGAGAATAGGCTGTCTGGTCAGCGTAGCGTTCATCAGCAACGCCATCACGTTTGAACCCGTATAGAGCGCTCATCTGCTCCGGGCTAAACCCGGCGAGATCGCCCATGCCGATATTTTCAAGAGTTTTGTTAAACCGCGCCTTGCGTGCCTCTTCCGCTGCCAATGCGTCTTGCTGCGCATACATATCCTGTTGCTGCTGGAAATTGCCTCTATAGCGCGGATCAAGCTCTGTGAGCGCCTTCATGGCCAAGACCGCCTTCCTGCCCCAATCGCCACCACGACGCCTTGGAGGGCCACCAAAGGCGCCACGAGGCCTAACGGGAGCAGACTGAGCGCCCCCTTCAGGAACGATGTTCATCTTAAGGTGTCGTTTTGGAGGTCCGAACAATGCCAATCTCCTACATAAACAAGTTTGCTATGTTGGCCGCAGAATTTACATAATCGAGAGTGCCAGGGCGATAGGTGCTCGTGCTCTCACCATCCTGAATAATCGGGACAGACCCAAGCAGACCCATCTCAGCCTGTAGACGTCGCCAATACTCGTCGTATTCGCGAGCCGCATAGCGATCCTCTACCGAACGCTCACGCTCGCCGAGCCCCATCAGACGGTCAATGTCCTGCTGTTCAAACTCACGCTCTTGGCCAACCAGATCCGCAAGCATGCCTCCGCGCTGAAGACCGAGCGCATCAGCCTGAAACTCATTGCCAACATCTTGGTAAAACCGATCAGCCCCTTGATTCCAGACGTCGAAGCGCGTGCGGGCGGACATGTCAGCGATACTGTCCAGTGTGCTCTCATCTAGAAGCGCTTCGCGGACGCCATGCCTAGAACCGCCATAAGCGCCTTGAGCGAGATTTTCTGACTTTATCCCATTCCGGGTGCGGTCTGCCGCCTCCTGAATGTCTCCTGAGGTCTGAGAAATAAGCTCAGATGCATACGGATTTACATATGTATCAGCGTCAAAATCAGCAAAGGTTCTAGGCGTAAAGTCAATATCGTTGATAGCAGTGCGTGCGCCGTCTAATCCCTCTCCGTAAGAGCCGACGAACTGGTTGATTAAGTCTCCACCCTCTCGTTCATAGCCGCTCAGTTCAGAGGCGCCGAGCGACCCAGTGTAGCCACCGTCGAGAATACCGCGAATACGGCTCTGTTGGCCCTGATATTGCTGCTGGCTCCAAGGGTCGATACTGTTGTTTGTGCTCTGTTTCTTCTTACCAGATGACATCTATGCCTCCTTGATGAGCGCTAAAACTTGTTGGAAACCGTGGGGCTTTAATTGCTTCGCCCAACCCTTTCGGGTGTTCTCAATTGCCAGTCTTTCAATCCCAACTGATTGCATGACCGGCCAGGCCTTCTGAAAACTATCAACCAGCGACTCCATAGAGCCCGCTGCGTGCCATATGCGCTCTGTAGCGACATGTTGGGTAACAGCCGCACTATCTGGCCCCAGCCAAAGCCGTGCGCGTCCTGTGGCCAGTTCGTTCAAGACATCCTGAAGTGTATTTCCTGACGGATTGGATCTGGCGAGCGATGCCTCGATGTACGGGACAGCCATTCGAAGCTGATCGGGCGTTATCATCAATCGCCTCCACAAAAGTAATTTGTTCGATGTTTCACGAGTTGTCGGCAGATGCGCCGGAACTCTGGCCCGTGCTCTTCAATGTCTTCGCCGTGGATCTCCCACGCGGCTAAGTGCGCCATCTCATGCCAATACCAGCCGTTCATGTCTGACAGATCGGCATCGAGATTGATCAGGATGTAACGATGGCCCTCATTGGTCCTAACAGCCCTCGCCACCTCATTTCGCTTCATGTCGTATTCGCCAGTCTGAACGTGCTGGACCCGGACAACCCCGACCTTCTTAATGATGTCTATCTGGGCCTGACTGAGCACAGCCATCAGAACACTAAGGACCGACAGTTTCAGCAATGAAGTTTGCTCTCACAAGCACTTGGAAAATCGCGCCATCGTCATCAGTGACCGTGTCCATAAACAAACCGTCCCTGAACTCGTTTGCAGCCATACCCGTTGCGCTGAATGTGGTTGTCGCAGCGGTCGGGCTGGTCACAGACGCATCCTCGCCCTGTAAAACGGTCCATGAGTGCGTATAGGGCGAAGTGCCACCTGCGGGGGTTACCGTGACGCTAGGTGTTGTCGCTGTGCCTCCAGAGCCGCCAGCATTACCGATCACAAAGGTGGGCGATACTGTCGCTGCCAGAGGCGTTCCGCCGCCTGTGTTCAGCTCAGAGCTTCCGTAGTAGACCTTGCCGTCTGTCGCGAGTGCGAAGATGCCGTTTGTTTTGGTCTCACTATCCTGCGCCACGCTATCAGCACCAAACCACTGCAGGAGATCAGAGCTTGTCCCAAATGGCCCACCGTATCGATACCGATAGCCGCCCGTTTCAGTAATGAACGTGTTATCAGTCGTCTCGAACTCAGTGTCAGAGCCTAGATTGATCGCATCGCCGTCAAGGTTAATCTCCGATGCGCTTAAATTGATGACCGAACCGATCGCCGTTCCATCCTCAAGGCTGAAGAATGTTCCGCCACCGCCGCCGTCTACCGCAATCGCATACCGAGCGCTCAGATTCCCCTCAATATCCGCAACCGCTTCTTTCGTCTCGACCACGCTTGCAGTCGTTGCGCCTGCCGACCAATCCCCAGGCCCTGTCGCGTCGTCTGGGATTGCCTCAAACTGCGCTCGGTACACCCAGAAATCGACACCAGAGACAGAACTGTCCAAGGTTACATGCAGGTCAATGAAGTAATCTGAAACCGTTTCAGAACTAAGGTCGATCACACCCTCAATGACCTGTGTGGCACCCGTGGGTGTATGCCCTGTACCAGAGGCAATCAGTGTGTTCGCGCTGTCCCGCATCCGAACCTGTATCGACGTCACATTTGCCGCCTGACAACGCAGTGAAATCTTGTAAGCGTATCTCGCAGGGGGCGCGACAACATTTGCCGTGGCTGATGCGGATGTCAGCGACACGGACAAGAATGGATCAGTGCCGTCACTCTCAAACTTCTGTGCATCTCGGTTTAAAAACGGATTGCTTACGCCCGTGCCCGCTTTAGCGCCGCGCCGAATGTAGAATGGAAGGTCTTCTGCCTCTCCGAAGAGCTGATATTCTGCCGCTAGCAGGTTCGGTCGCTGGGCTTCGTTGTAGACGCTGGCAGAGAGTGTTGTAACAGACGCCGCTATGGCCGAGTCAGCGCTCGCAAATGCTCCTTCAACGCTGGTGAATTTTGCAGCGAGATCAACCTCGCCATCTCTCGCCGCCGTAATCTCAGTCTCAATCCCCGAAATCGCAGTCCCGTTCACAATAATCGATGCGGCATTGGTATTGATTGAGCCTTGCAGAGTGGCGTCTGCAGCATCCACATAAGCCGTCAGGTTCGTAATCTCTTGGCTCGCACCATCCACCTGCGCCCATGCGACGCTAAACGTGCCTATGGTGCCGTCAGAATAGTCGAGAACACGCAAATAGCCTGAATTGTCTATTCCGAGCCCATACTGTGCAGAACTGTTATCAGCTGTCAGGACAAGCTCAGCGCCGGGATCAAGGATCAAGTCACCGCGCCGATCAAACTTCTGCTCTAAATCCCGCTCAATCGCCTGATAGTTCTGTTCGGCAACGCGCTGATCATATGTATCCGGAGCCTTGGCCCTCGGAAGCTGGAAAACCGCCAGAGGTGCGTTCATCTGAGCCCGCCCGGAACACCTTCAAGGCGATAATCACCGACACGCCAGTCATTTGCCGTGTTCTGCCTAAACTCCATAGCCGCCTGCCGGCCTGTGAAGCGCAGATTAATCGGATTGGCCGCATCGAACGGCCCGTGCGTCACTTCAGAGGCGTTCGGGTAAGGCCGCGTGTAGAAATAAAGCTCCACATCGCCCGCAGCCTTCTCATCCGGAATACAGCGCCGCGTATGCATGACCCGCTCACCATTGCTGATCTCAACCGGGCCAGACCGCGCAAAGGGTGTTCCAGCTCCAGGCATAGCTGTACCAGTTTCGTGTTGATACACTGTGGAGCCATCGACCATCAGGGGATTGGTGAAGCCGTTGCCTCGTCCTATTCCGCAGTGGCGATCAATCGCATGATGCGTCCAGTGTTTCTCGACATAGTTGTACACCGCAACGTGGCTGTTCTCGGTCGCCGCATCTTTCGGGTAGAACCACCACAGTTCGTTAAACTCGCTATTGTGCGCTGCCCTTACCTTCGAAGTGTGAGACTGATTGATCGCCCCAAACACATCGTCATGAATGAAACATGGAATCTCATCGACATAGGCGCCGCCATTGCAGACATAGAAGCTATTCTGACCCATCCAGTATGCCATGTCGTCAACCATCACGACAGAGCCACGAGAGATAGCCCCGCAATCATTCGCAACCGGCGTTACGCCATATACATTCGGCAACCCGACATAGCGCGCAATATGCAGATCTTCGCTTGTCCAGATCAGAACACCAGCCCGAATCTTATGGCCGCATTGAATGCCTGCACGAGCCTGGACGTTCAAATCACCCGCAAGGTCTGCAAATCCCGCTGTCCAGTCCGTGAAATCATCCCGATCACACCACGCAATTTGTCTGGGATTGCCCGCAGACCCGAGCGCCATGATGATCCCTTCATTAGTAACAACGATTGAATCACAGCTCGGCGCATTGGTCAGAGTGGCCGCATTCGCATCGCCTGGGCTCCAGGTGAATATTGTGCCGTGTGCATCATATACACCGACAAGGAGCTGACCCGCATTATCAAGTGTCCATGTTGAAGTTGCGGACTGACTGGTCCAGCCGCTGACTGGCGAAATATTGGTGATTACCCCTCCGGGTGTCACCACATAAAGATTGCTTTCAGTTCCGACTGCCACGCGCCCTGATGCGGTATTGTCCACCCATGTGTGCAGCGCCCTTGGAGTGCCCGTAAGCGAACCCGCCAGCAAGGTCCAACCCCCGATAGGCTGCAAACGGTCCAGATACCACCGCACAAGGTCTGCATCCCAGAACCGCGCTTTGCTCTGATATTCAGTGCCCCGGCGATCGAGACCAGCAGGCAACTTGATCTTGGCGAACATGCCTAGACCGCAACCCCGGTTGATACCGTTGGCGTCAACGCATCCTGATGCAGATGAACATCTTCTTGCTCAATCTGATCTATCGCCATGTCAGCCTTGGCCTTCCACATCGCAACCCGCACATCATTCATGTTGAATGCCTCACCACAGACAAGCGATTGGTAGAGGTAAGCGTCTGGATGCTTGGTCAAAAGCCAATTGGTCGTGTTAGCCGCCAAATCAGGGATAGATTGAAGGTAGCGTAGGCGCACTGTCGTGGTCACACGCGGCCAGAAATGCATTTCACCGCCCAGCACGTCATAATAGCACAAACGGCCACTGGTGATGTCTTCAAAGCGCTCCAGCTCGTCCATTGGCTTAGGAGTGATTTGATAATGCTCGTAAGTCGTCTCTCGAACCGAAATCACCGCCCGAAAATCACTCGGCAGGCTCGCAACGCCATTGGTCACCGTCGTGGAGCCAGAGTCCGCCACAGCTTCCATATCCCGCACCCGTAGTTTGCGATTAAAATAGGCTTCAGCCAGCTCAATCATATCGGGCACGAACGCAGTCGTGTCCGTATCGCCTGTGCGCCAAAGCCATTTCAGGATCGACGCTTGCAGCTCGGTATAGTCGCTCATCGCCATGCTAAACCGTCCAATCCGCTGTTCTGAGGTAGCGCCAGTCCGGGTCGTTCAGCTTCTGCTTCAGTTTGTCCGCATATTGCGGATCAAAAGCGTCCCAGCCTTCCTCGTTCATCCATTTCAGCCAAATCGACATAGGGATACGTGCGGCCCTGCGGCCCCACTTTTCACTCATCCAGCCGTCATTGTGGTTCGCCATAGCCTTGTTCTGCTCAAGAACCGGCTCAACGTCCTCATTGAACGCATAAGACACCGTGCCATCGCCGTTATTCCGGCGATGCCACTGAATCCCTTGCGATGAATTGTAGAATGGCTTGAAGCCAGCCGGTTTATTCGCCGCCACTGGCCTTTGCCTTCTTTGCATCCAACGCCGCACGGGTCGCCTTCTGCTTGGTGTGCATCGCAATCTCTTGCTGCAACCGGGTCGTGGACCAATGCGGCTTGATATAGTCCTCAGACACGCCAAACGCCTCTAACTCACTGACGAGACCGCCGCGAATATCGACAACCTCTTCAACTGTTTCTTCGCTCATGACAAAATCCTTACAAAGCCTCGCTCTTGAAGCTCTTCTGCTGTTTTCAACGGAAGCTCAGCCTCCTCACCGACCGCAAAGCAAAGGTTGCCAATTCCGGCGATGTACTCGCCAGTGCCAACCTTGTCATCGCCCATTGGCAAGATCTCGACTTTGGCTGTCTTGCCGTAGTAATCGCCCTCATCCTTTTGCTTGCGCTTTTCAGCAGCCTTGGCTCGGGCAGCGAGAACACGTTTGAGCTGAGCCTCCAGTTCCGGAACCGTTTTCTTGTGCTGATCTTCCGGCACACCGTAAGCGGTGAGCTTGTTGTGCAGCACTTCCTCAGGTAAGAGCTTTTCAGGCTCATCTTCCTCAGGTTCAGGCTCAGGAGCTGGCGGTTCAGGCTGTTCCGCCTCTACAGGGGCAGTTTCACCCTCAAGCGCCGGCTCTGGCGGTGCGGCTGAAATGTGCGAAGCATCAATGCCCGCTTCTTCCAGCATTTCGCGCAGTTTCGGCACACCCGTGCGAGAATGCGGATCAAGGCCATTTTCCTTGGCCAATGCATATAGCTGTTCTCGTTCGCTCATTTAGTCCTCATGAATTAGGGGAAAGGGGGCACGAAGGCCCCCAATCGGTTAGGTCAGGTCGCGGATCGCCGCGCCTTTGCGTTGGTTCTTACAGACAAGGCCCTTCTCAGCCGTCATCAGGAACCGATCAGAGTCACCGATTTTCGCCAGTGGCTCGGTTTTCACACCGTCATAAGTGCCAACCGCCCAACCAGACGGGTCAATCAGCAATATATCGCGGGTCAGACCATATGGGTGCGGGATGAGCGTGATGTTCCCGAAGTCAGAAACATACACATCGGCCGCGCCAATGATTTTGGTCTGCTTGGCCGCAGACGTGGTCACACGGGTTTCGGCGATACCAGAGAAGGCCGAGAACTCTTGCTTGTGCGTACCAGACATATAGCCCTGAGACATACGAGCACCGTTTGAAAACGCTGTCGCCAGAACCGCTTTCACGAGCGCTTCAGAAGACGCACGTTGCGTGCCGTTCGTGGCTGCCGCCGTGTCACCAGATGAATAACCACCAGAAGAACCACCAGTGCCAAAGCTGTCATGGTCTTCAATCCAAGCCAGAGCACCCGCCGTGCGACGTGGTGTCGAACCTGATTCAGCATTCGAGGCATAGTTACCGATCATGCGGGCCTCGCAGTCACGGCGAAGCTCGATGCCTTTGATCATCTTCTGCTCGTCGAGCGTGTCCTCACGTCCAGCCCGGTCATTGACCTGGTTGGTACGAGAAACAGCGCCGGTTTTGTTGAAGATCTGTGGGCGCATCGCGACGCGGGTCGTGGTGTGAGCCGCTGCGATGGTGGCCTGATCACCTTCAAGCTGAGCGTTGGTCGCGTCTGGCGTGGCCAAGTCCTCAGTTTGGTGCTCGTGATAGGTGCCTTTGATCTTCATTTTGCCGATATTGTTGGAGAATGGTGTCTCCTCAGCAGCAACGCGATAGACGGTATCTTCAAGATCCTCTCGGATGCCGACCGTCGCGGCTTCCAAGTGGGTGTTAGCTTCAGCAGCCATTGTGCTACTTCCTTTGAGTGCGCTTGAGCTTCATCAGCTCCTTGGCCTCCGACATAGAAAGCTCGGATTTGCCCTGGAGCTGCTTCATTCTCTTGCTTGTTGATGAACCCTGCCGAGCCGCTGGTGTCGATTTGACGGCCTTCGGTGCAGGTTTTGGCTTGGGGGTAGCGCTTTGTTTCTTCGGAAGCTCTTTGGCCTTCTGATTGGCTCGGTCGTACATCATGGCCTTGTGAGCCAGGACGAGAGCTTCAGCAGGCATCCACATGAGGGAATCGCGGTCTACGCCGCTCTCGTGCAGATAAGTGAACACCTCTTTCTGACGTGTGATTCCATCTTTTGAATCGGTCAATGCTTTCGCTATTGGACTAGATTCTGACATCTCGGTCAGTTTGGTGTTTCGCTCAGATACAAAGGTTTTGTGCTCGGCCACTTCGGCCTTGCCCTTTGCGTCTCGAGCTTCCGCTAAACGCTTGCGGAGATCATCACCTTTTGCTTTTTCAGCGTTGACGTAAGCTACGTCTTTCGCATCTTTGCAGGCATTGTAAGCGGCCTGCCAATCTACATTATCGTAGTATTGGATCGCCTGCTCAGTCTCCGTGATAAAATCACCTAATCCCTCAAGACGCTGCTCTAATTGCTGGCGTGTTTGAGACAATTCTTGCGATTTCTTCGTGATCAGTGCTTCGCCATCCTTGGCCAGACGCGCGACCATTGCCTGCGCTTCCGGTGCAAGTTTAGTGAACTCGTCACGCTCATTACCCTTCAAGTGCTGAGGCGGTTCAACTGCCGGCGTGGCCGGTGTTTCTTCTTCCGCTTCGGGTTCATCAACCTCATCGCTATCTTCTTCAGACGCTTCTAGGTCTTCTTCCTCGTCCGGGTCAGACTCGGAAATCTCTTCATCCACTGCGACTTCTTCAGCCTCAGCTTCAATTTCTTCAGTTTCAGGCTCTTCCAGGGTGACCTCTTCGGTCTCCGTCTCGGTTTCGGCCTCTTGAGCTTCTACAGCCTGTTCGCGCGCTTCGCGACGGGAATCCACCCAATCGCTAACCGTGTCGAATGTCTGCGTGTCCTCAGTCAGCATATTCTTCTGCCTCTTCTTCGATTAGTGCGGCGTCTAGCTCCGCTTCCATGCGCATGCGAACCTGTTTGAGCGCCTGAACAGCGAGAACGCCTCGATAGGCATCCTCTGCGTTTTCAGCCGCAAATGTCGCTTGCGTGAGATCCGCGTGGAGGCTGTTAAAGGCGTCCTGCGTGATCTCTAATTCTTGCTTTGCCTTGCTGGCGCGTTGGCGGGCGCTCATTCAGCGAGGCTCCCACCCGGCCTAAATCCATTGACCTCATCGCGACCCGCCGTGATTGTCGCCATCCACATCTCAAACTCTTGCTTGTCGCGAGCTAGCTCAGCTTCAAAATCTGCTTTGTCGCGAGCAATTCCGGCTTTGACGTCAGCTTCGTACCTGGCCAGCCGGGCTTTATTGTTAGCCTTCATCATCTCAAGCTGATGATCCATTTGCGCCTCTTGGAATTTCATGCGCATCTTGGCCTGCATTTCCTGCTCTTCCGGACTTGGCCCCTCTTCCTGCATATCAGCCTGTTCACGAGCCTTGGCTGGATCAGTGAAGTAACGCTCTGGCGCCTTGAGCCCAAGACGCTCAGTCAATCGGCTGGCTGAGGCGTAAAGGTTCTCTTCTGTGACCATCGGAATCTTGATCGCGCCGGTCATCTGGCCTTCAATGGCTTGTGCTTGCAGGCCGATAACTTCCTTGATCGCGACAACTTCAGCATCACGGCCACCAGACCCGACACCAACTTCGATCGTCATCCGCTCACGCGCCGCCCAGCTCGAAGGATCTACCGGAACCCACTTCCCGCCGACTTTTTCCTCGCCTGCAACGTCGTCATGGTCCCGAATGTCCCCGTGGACGCCCAAGAACAGGCCCTTAAGCAGCGTTTCGGCCAAAACCCTAGCAATCATGCGGACGCGCCGTTGAGCAGCTGTGAGAAGCGCTATGGCGCCACTAGCAGTCTCATGCATCGTATCTGGATTGAGACCTTGAGCATTGCGCATGATGCCAGAACGTTGCTCACCAACCGTGGAAAAGAACTCTAGCGCATCCGTGATGTTCCAATTGATCCCGCCAGCCGCAATCGGGCGAACCGCTTCACCATTCTTGGATCGAACTGGTAAGCCGGGCTCATTCCGCAGCAAATCAGCAATTGTATTCTTACTCGCAGCCTGTTCTGACACCTCATAGCGCTGATTGAGGGCGAAATAGCCATTATCCAGCAACATCCGCATGAGGCTGGTCTTGATCTTCTGCACTTCCATCAACTTGTCAGCGATCGAGAAGCCATAGAAGCGGTGCGCTCGGCGATATGGTGAGCCCGCAGAATATCCGACACGGTTCTTGCGGTAAGCATCTAGAATCAGGCTCTCTTCACTGTCCGTGACAACGCACCAAAGCTCTGTTTTGCCGTCCTGATCCCCATCAATGCGGATCGTGTGTGTGTGCACCTCAACAATCCGGCGTGTGTCCGTATAGATCCCGTGGCTATCGTCGGTCTCGTCTACCGTGTCCCGAGCGCGAGCCTGTTCATCGTCCTCTGCTTCAGCGCTCGGCGCCAACATCTGCACGATGTCTTCATCATAGCCCTCATCAATGAGCTGGAATGCGCGAGGGAATGAACGCTCAATGCAATATGGCGACGTTGGCAGCGTTACAGTGTCTGATGAAACGCCAAAGTTTTGCGGATCAACGGCCTCAATGACCTCTTTGCCCCTGTTGCGCTTGATCGCAGTGAAGTTGAACAACTCCAGCCCTGACTCATCCGGATCTGCAGGCTCCAGGTCGACGATCTCTGAAGACTCCCTTGCCGCAAGTACTTCCTGAGCCGTCTTGTTCTCGAAGTCTTCGCGTTCTTCCTCGCCATCAACCCAGTGATACTTAACGATCGCTGTCTTGATTTCAGTGGCATCCCGTAAGGCCGTCTCAAGGATCAAGAAGCCGTCATTCTGATCGAAGATCACCTCATTGATGTAATCCGTCTCGGCTTTTGATTGTGTCTCATCTTGTGGACCCTCAGCCTTGAATGTCCCTATGTCCTCGCCGCCCGTAAAGATCTCCAAAAGATCAGGCAGGATGGTCTCAACTGCATCCGCCACATCAGACGCCACAACGCTCGAACGGTTCTTGCGAGCCGGCACGTCCTGCATCTCGCCCTTGATGTACTCAAGAGCCTTTTCGCGCTGCTCTTCAATGTCGCCATTGTCTTCAAAACCAATCGAGTTAAGCCGCTCTGCCTTCAATGCAGATAGCAGCTCTGTCTCGCTGATCTTGAGACCTTCAAAGGGCTCTTTTTTAGAAGTTTCCTCCTCCGCCTTTTCAGGCTCGGACTCATACGTATCCAAAGTCTTCTACCTCTAACTCAAGTGCGGTTCTGTGGGGCGGCGTGTAATCAACAGCCATCAGGCCAAATGCGTCCGCCGTGTGCGATGACCAGTCATGCTCAGGGCCAAGCCCGATGCCGCGCTGCTCATCCATTTTCTCGTGATAGTGTGCGAGCGCTTCCCGGCCCGCTTCTGTCTGGTCTTTGTCAAACGACATGCGGAGGAATAACCGCCTCGCCGCCTCAATCCTTTGTGCCGCAGCGCCTTTGCCTTGGTTTGGGATGACGTCCACATCAAAGTCGAAGCGTGTGTCCGATGCCTCTGACCAGTGGTCCTGGTATCTTAAACCGGTAACGCCTTGGCCTTCTGAGACCCCGTCATGTGGTAGCCGAACAACCACTCGGTTGAAGTCTCGTTCCTCACACCAGCGACGTAGCCAGCGGACGTGATACTTTAAGCTCTGTCCTTGCGCCTCGTAGTGGGCCAAGAGGCGTATTTCGTCGTCAACAAACTGACAGACCCAGATTGCATAAGCATCACTGTTGCGGCCTGACCCTCCAATATCGTGATAGGTGTATATCGGGAGCAACTGGTCTGGTTTGAGCTTTGCGATGCGTCCGTTGCGCTCAGCGAGTGCGAGATGCTCTGCATAGTAAGCTCCCTCAATAACCGTAGCGAAATCGCCTTCCCAGATATGCTCGTACTGTTCAGGGCGGGCCTTCCTGTCTCGTCTGCGTTCGCCATCGAGAACCTCTGGAAACCACGGATTGTCGCGCCAGTTCAGCTCAACGATCTTCATGTCTTCCGTGGCATTCGCTCTGAAGCGCTGGTGTGTTGCCGATCGCTTCGCTTCGGGGTTCCATGTCACCCAAATCTCAGAGTCATGCTCACGAACTGTTGGGACGAGCTTAACCCATGCTGTCTCAACAACCGGTTCAGCCTCATCTACCCAACAGAGGATAATCTTTGCCTTGGATTTCAAGCTGTCCAGGTTGCGGTTGAGACCAGCGAACTTGAAGTCAACGCGGCCCGGCAAATGTGAGCCTGTGCGGATATACTTCTCACCAACCTCATAGTTGCTCGTTAGCCAGGCATCCGATTCAATCGCAGCCTTCACCTCTGCCATAGATGAATCGTCCAGGCTGTTCATGAACTCACGAGCACAAAGCACAATGCCCGTCTGCCCATTCTGTGCGGCTATCAAGCCAATCACTGCAGCCATCTTGGCAAAGCTGCGTGTCTTACCTGATCCGCGGCCACCATATGCGCCGCGGTAGCGAGCCTTGCCTGAAAAAACTGGAATGAGCTTAGGCGGCAGCTCTACGCTATGCGTCTTCGTCATCTTTCGGGAGCGGCATGTCTGGTGCACTCAGTGTAACCTGTTGAACCTTGATAGGCTTAGACTCATCATCATCGTCGCCCGAGTGCTTCATATGCTGCGGATTCTTGTAGCCGTGATTGTTGACCAGATCGAAGATGAGCCCCGCGGTAGGATGCCCCTGACTAACGAGTCTTTTGGTGCGATCCTTCTCAATTCTAAGCCGTGCTCTTTTTATCGTGGCGGAAAACTCAGGCTTTTTCTCATAGTAAGCCAAGGCCTTGCGCTCACTGAAACCGAGCTCAAACGCCAACTCAGCGATCGTCGGAATATCGCTCTCCGCCTCAATCCGATCGAAGTACTGCTCAATCTTGGCTTCCATCAAAGCGGGATCGTCATACAGCGGCGGTCTGCTCACTACCGCACCGCCTTTGCCATCTGCTGGCGATCATAAGACTGGCGGCACAAAGCCATAAGATTCTCAATAGGTGTTTTCGTTACGTGATGCTCTTCGCCGCCAAACCAAATTAAACATGTCTCTCGATTAGGCTCCTCTTGGAACCGAACCATCGAGTCCACACAGTTGAGCCACAAATCCGTGCTGTACGTATCCACGAACCCGTTCCACTCAATCCGCATTGCCTCAGCAATACGCTCGCGGCGGTTCTTTTGGGATGAGGCGACTGTGTTCAAGATGCGCGCCCTACTGAAGCTTCAATATCGCATGAGCCACCTGAGACACCAGAGGCTGTCGCGATGTACACCATGCCGCTTCCAACAGCGTAGAAATGATCGCTGGCTGTATAGACCTCGTCATTGTCTGAGCTGTCCTTCACAGTCGGCGCATTCGAGCCCCCATCGACACGAGCGGTCCAGGTCACTGTAATCGTGCCTGTGATTGTCATGGATGCAGCGAGGTTAGCGCCAAACGGAACGGCGATCTCAAATGTCTCGCTGTTTGCATCAAGCGTTGCTGTTCGGACGGACATGCGCCTCTCCTTCCTCATATTCGTGTGTCATGTTGTTTGGGTGTTGGGGTTAGGTGTCGTCGGACGGAATGAACTCGAGACCGAAAGTCGTCAGGATGTTTGTTGCGTGATCCAGCGGACTTGTCGCAAGCTCATCCGCATCCACACTCAGCAGGTTGAGATCTTCTGCCGCTTCCAAGACCTTACATTCATCGTCAGTGCAGTATGCGTGACCAAGCCAGTGTGTCGGTTCAGTGGTTGTCATGCCAGCCCCGCGAACCATGCGAGAGGCAATGCAGTCAAACGCCTTGTCCGACCCGAATGCCTCAAGAGCGGCTTTGTTGGCATCCGAGACAATGAAAACTGTGCTCACATTACTCATGCTGGTACCATCTCATCGACCCAGGCCTCAATGTCCGCAATGTCACCGGCTGACATGCCCGTCGCATCATACATGATGAACAGAACAATATCGGCATCGAACGGGATCGTGCCGTTCTCTCGGTTGAAGAGATCAAACCCTGTTCCAAAGCCTGTCAGGTCCGCACTATCAAACTCGAACTTCACCCAATCGCTAGTTGCAGCCGCCGCGAGAACATCCGCGCGGGTCGTACCTGTGAAAGCCACATCATCGAACATCATGTTCGGACTTCCGGCGTTTATATGAATTGAGGTCGTGCCACCGCCCGATGCAAACCCAATACATCCGTTCAGACTGGATGAGCTAAATAGTCTGAATGACCCGTCTGAGGTGCGGTAAACCATCAAGCCTGTCATGTCGGATGTGAACCCGCTGAACGTGACCGGCATACTGTCATCGACATTATCGCTATCAAGATAGCCGCCACTCGCGCTCCGATACACGGGGCGCTCGGCAGCTGAGCCAGCCGTCATGAGATGACTGTTCACAAGGCTAGAAACGCGGCCCACCGAATCTCCATTCCCCGGAGCACCGCCCGTACCGTCCGTATTCACCGTCATGGTAGACGTGTCGGTGAAGTCGAAAGCAACCGCATCAGTTGCATTAGCGAGCGCTGCAAGTGCGAGGCTCTTAGCGGAAGCAGACACAGGCGTTGAGTTCACCGTCGCCGAGTATGCTCCCGTGCCCAGCGCATTCACCGCTGCAACGCGGAAATCATAAGCGCTGTCATTTGTGAGGCCGGTAACCGTTGCAGTCGTGGCCGTACCGACACCATCAGAGAATGTTAGCCAAGTCCCTGAACTACTCAGCTTATACTGGACGATATAGTCCGTGATGGCAGAGCCGCCATTGCTCGGGGCCGACCATGAAAGCGCAACCTCGCCATTACCAGCAACCGGCGTAACCGTGCCGACCTGCGCAGGAACGTCATTCGTCGTGGCGGTCGCGGCAGTAGAGAACGCGCCCTGACCCTCATTGTTGACCGCCGCCACCTGAAATTCATACTCCGTCCCGTTGGCGAGGCCTGTCACCGTAGCGCCCGTCGAAGCATTCGTGCCATCTGGGAACGTCAGCCAGCTCCCTGAGCCCGTCTCGCGATACTGCACCACGTAATCAGTGATTGGGCTGCCGCCGTCTCCGGGCGCTAACCATGCAAGAGCCACTTGATTGTTGCCCGCGGTAGGCGTGACGGTCCCAACCTGATCTGGCGTTGCGCACGGGGTAGCGCTGGCTGTCGCAGAGGCTGCGCCCGTACCAACGCTGTTCACCGCAGAAACGCGATAGGTGTACTCCGTACCATTCGTCAGGCCGGTGTGCGTATAGGTGGTATTCGTGCTCACGCCATCAGTGATGGTCGAGAACCCGCCACCAGAGTCCACTTCGATGACGTAGTCCGTGATGACTGCACCATTGACGTTGGCAGGCGCATCCCAAGACAGGCCAACCTGCGTATCGCCATGAGTGGCCACGAGATTAGTTGGCGCGTCCGGAGCGGCTTGTGTTGCGAGCGTGCGAGTCTTGGTCGCCACCTCAACAGACGCTTCCTCATAGCTAAACGTAAGCGTGCCAGCATTGAGCCCCGTGAGATCCTGCGCACCCGCATTGACCGTAGAGCCAGAAACCGTCCCGCTCGCAGTAACAGGCGTACCACCACCGCTAGAACTGATCGTCAGATCCCAGCTTGCACCATCGGTCGCGTTATTGATCGTGACCGAGATGTCATTGTCATCCACCCCCTTGTAATAGGTTGATCCGCCAAAGTCTGGGGCAGAGAGGGAGATAGAGGGGCCGGATATGCCGCCAACGAGATCGGTGAGACCTCGAACGGGCGAACGTGTGTGCGACCTAACCGGCGATCGGGTGAGCGTCATTTAGACGACAGCTCCCAATACCACAGAAAATACAGCAAGCGCGAGACAAGCATGGAAGACTGCCCAGTCCTTGCGGCCTTCGGTCACTTGAACCACTGATGGCCGCGGACGAATTTCCAGAGCAACCAACCAGATCCAAGCAGGGTCGGCCAAGCAACAATGGCTTTCAGGAAGTCAGGAATGATGTTGAAATCAAGCAAGATGTCGATCCAGATCAATCCCGCCACAACGGCGATTAGATCCGCAAGGTTTTCCGCAAAGCGCTTAACGCTCGCATTGGTGAACTCAAACGTCATGGTACTCTCCAGATTTTACAAAAGGGACCGGCAGGACGAAGCAGCCTCAGGACGGGTGGGCTAGACCCAAGGCGTGGGGATGGTGGGACTGTCCTGCCGGAAGAAAAGTTGCGACAAGCGAGTAGCGTGAAGGACCACGAATAGCCCCCGGAGGTGTGCTTGCCGCAAAGTGGGAATAGCTTACAATCTGGGCAACCGCAGGCTTTCAAAGCCCGTTGCCCCTTCTGCCGCGCGTGGTTATCAGCTTTCGCTGCCCGCTGTCGGACGCATTGATGTTCTTATACCGCTTATTCGGAATCCTCGTCAAGCGGAGCAGCCAGATCATAGCCCATCTGATACATGCGCTCAGGTCTGACCACCTGATACTCAACGGCGTTGCGACGCTCATCGTTTCGGATGCGGCACCAATGCTCAGGTGGCATGGCCTGTTGACGGCGCGCCTCATCCATCAGCCGCATTTGCTCCATTTGTTCTCGAGCCATTGTGGCAGTGAGTGTTCGACCTTGCTGGCGACCAAGCAAATTATTGTTGCCGAAGAACCGATTTTGCAAACGCCCATACTCATCCTCGATCACTTGCCGCATATAGTCTGATGGCTCAAATCTGCTCTTCTTCTTTTCAACGTGAACAAGGCCCCTCAGATGCTCTGCCGCCAGCTTGTGTGTGAGAGGAGGTTTTGCGTTCATCTCGCCATAGTGCTGCTTGACGCAAACATCCTCATCGTACTTAACGAACTCAACCGTGCTTTCGCCTTCATCACATTCAAGGTGATAGAAACGAGAACTGCCTTTCTGAAGGTCAGACTGGAAGCTGCCGCCACCCACACAATGTTGCATCCGAGCACCCTCAACCAGTAGCTGGCCAGTGGTCACCAGTGCACGGCAGGTGACCCCCTCTATCTCTATCAGCGCAGGGCTGCCTGCTAAATCGATCTTCACACTGTGCGCAGGTGAGTTTGCCTTCTCCAGAGCTTCCTTGGTTCTCAGCTTGCGCACCCAAAGCTTGTGCTCTTTCAGGATGCGAGCCTTTGACCAACTCCACTGAGGCCCATGCTCGCGGAAGTAGTCTCGAATTTCGTCAAGCTCTCGCTGCTCATGCAGGGCACCGTTCTTGAGTGACCAGATTGCACTATCGACTGGCTCAGAGTCCCAAAGCGTAGAGCCCATCGACACATTGGTGAGCGTTTCGGACCAAAAGCCCTTACTGACTGGCTGTGAAAGGTGTTCGTTTCCAAGCGCCATCAAAAGCGGCAGATCATCAACATCTGTCAGCATTACATCCGCAGTGTCCAGCTTCTTGAGACAAGTCGGAATGCCCAGCTCACGCAGAACGGCATTGAGGCGAAACCCTCCCGCAGCCCAAAGCTTGAGAGACTTGATGACCGGCTTGACCGGATGCACCAGAGCGATGACAGGTGCGGCAGCAACCCAATCATTCACACGTTCATGCAGGCCGGCATACAGCCGCGCATTGTGTTCTATCTTACCTTGAAGGCCCGTCCATGCTTCGCGTCGTGTATAAATCATGCCGCACGCTCCAACAGGTCATAATCAGCCTTCAGCTTAACCCGCCAGCCATCGATTTCAATCTCTGCCTCACGGGCCTTCGGGTCAGCCGAGACAATGCGTCCCTCTAATCCCGTCGCTGCGCCGCCTAAAATCCTCACTAGCTCGCTTGTGCGAAACTTAGGGTCTGGGACCACCTTATCGACCAAAGCACGCGCTGTACTGCCCTTAAAAAGCCGATTTGCCTTGATTGTCTCAATCTCAGAGTCAGGAACACTGGCTAGGGTCCATTCTTTGCCATCAAAGGGGACAAGGAGCGGGCGCACAGAGCGATGCAGATCAGTCAATGCATGGCCTAGTTGCTCAATCTCAAACCCAAGGATCAGGTATGAATGAAACGCTGGCACCTGAACCGGCTTAGGCTTGGTCCCTCGCTTGCCTGTCCGCCATTTGATAACACGAGGCGCAATCACCTCGATTCCATGACGCATGGCCCGGCGCCGAACCTGAGTTTCCTTGGATTGGTCAAAGCGAAATAGAAAGTAGGTCATCCCAAAATCCCCTCTCGAAAAAAGAAGTAAACAGCGAACAGGGTCCACCAGGCAGCAGATGCGAGGATGGCTCCGGACTGGAAGCCGTGGACATAGCGGTCTCTGGGCTTAGTCATCGGCCTGCTCCTCAAATCTAACCTTCGGGGGTGGGCCGCTGCGACCCATGAACCCGTAAGGACGGCGCATCGCATCTTGCAGATCGCTGAACGTTTTGGCCCAATCTTCGTCTCGGTACTCGATGAAAGCCCGTTCGCCATCTATCTCGACCAGCGTGTGACGTTCATGCTTATTGTGTGCGTTGTACGCCTCTCGGATTTCTCTACGTGCATCGTCATCAGCATCCAGAATTGACGACTGCACGGACGACCGGCCCATCCAGAAGCCGCCCGTGACAGACAGGCAGCTACCGGCAATGATCAGGATGATTGCGATTGTGTTGCTCATCGCATCGCCCTCGCAATCACCAGCCCAAACGCAAGCAACGCCCCGGCTATGCAGATCATCAACGCGACAACAGCCACCAGCATTGCGAGTAAGCCGAGAATGTCGCCGAGATACGGACCGCCCGAAATCGTCAAGAGGAAACCGACCACCAGAACTGCCAGCGGTATCCAGTACGCAGCGTAGTGTGCTGCCTTCTCAGGGCCTGTTTTGAACTGATTGCTCCAAGGGTCGTAGATCTTCCCTCGGTGTCTTGTATCGAAAGGGGGGCGGTTCATGAGCAAGGCTCCCAGTCGTAGCCGTTCAGGCAGAGGGCTCCGCGGCGCTCAGGCTTCTCGTCTCGCGAGCCCTTCTGGCGCACGCCCCAAGCTGTGCCTTGGCTCGCTGTGACCCCGAATGCGGGCGGACCTTCGCCGCCCCTGGCGACCCATGATGCCGCCTGCCTTTTGGGGTTCGAATAGCACCAAGCGGTTGCCTTAACTGGCGCACCGGATCCATTTCCGCCTGTCGATGTCGTGTATGAGCAAGGCTGCTCAATCAAATCTTCCAGCTTGGCTTGCGCTAGATCTGCGCACATCTCCGAGCTGGGCAGAAGAATGGCCTCATAGACGTAAGGCTCGCTCCGACGCTCGTATTCGGTTTCGAGAACTAATACCCAATCCAGCATCACGCCACCCTCCTTCCAGGTGCAGCCTCGGCGCGCCAAGACATGCGTTGAAACTTGATAACTCCGGGGTTTGCGGGGTTTTGTTCAAAGACGAACCAAGCAAACGGCATGGCGCTCTGGCCTTGGATTTTGCCTTCCCGGCCATCGCGATGCATCATGGGCAAGCGCTCTCGGCCAAGCCAAACGCGGCTCAGGTTTCCATCAATGATGTCCGAGCGTCCGACTCCCTCGGCGTATGCCCAGCGCAAGAGCATGTAGACGGTTGGGACAAGCTCTAGAGCTTTGCGAACGAACTGGTCAGCGAGTTTGTAGGGTGGATTGGTGACGATCGCTTCGATGTCGCGAGGCTTCTCCCATTCCATCAGGAAGTCGCAGCCCGGCACACCATAGCCATAGTCAACCAAATCAGTTGAAACGACCGAATGACCAGCGGCCTCGAGCACTTCGGAGATTGCCCCTCGTCCGCAAGCTGGTTCCCAAATTGACTTCGGAAGCTTCTCGACACGCAGCAACGCCTCTGTGGCCTGTGCAGGCGTTTCGTAGAGGTCGTCTTTTCGGAATTTCAGCGCATCTCTGACTGCGCCGCCTCGATTCATGCTCATGCAGCGCTCCTTCCAGGTGCAGGTTGTTGGAGAAGGCAAAATCGCTCGGTGTAGACTTGAAGATTGCGCAACCCGATCGACAGGAGTTGTTCAACGTTGACCGGTTCGTAAGCTCTGGGCGGTCGTCGCCAGAAGCCGTCCCTCGCCGCCAAGTTCACAAAGTGTTCTTTTGTCCATAGGGGCTCGTGGTGGTGGATAAGTTTTCCGTCATGCCCGTGAGCACGCCGCAATCCGTGCAAGATGGTCGTGCTGTCTCGCTTGAAGATCTTGCCGAGAACGGTCTGCGAATATCCGCCAGCAACATGCATGTAGGCCATGCAGAACCAGCGCGGTTCCTTGGCGTGCTTGTAACGGGTCGGGGCGTGAATGTCGCGAAGGGTGATCGGGCGATCAAACTCGATACTCGCTCGCTTCAGGGCCTGCTGCATCTTTTCTGCGTAGAATGTCACGCCCCCTGCTCCTTTTCGTTGTCGTTGAACATCACCGTTTCAGTCGCCAACGCGTGGCGGCGAACCTCAGCGGCAAACGTGCCGGGGTCTGGGCGCCACTTCGTGGGCTGTTCAGTGATGCGGATGAAAGCTTCGTAGATCGAAAGAAGGGGTTGCTTGCGAAGGCCGCGAAGCCAGATGAAAGGCGTGATCTCACTTGCACCGCGACGGGCTGGCCATATCTCGAACATCATCGCGATAACGGTCATGATCTCTTCATCCGAACCGAGCTCGCGCCAACTCTTCATGCTCGATGATGACGGCATCTTCTTCCGGAATGCCTCTGTCGTGATCTTCCCTTCGCGAAGCTCTCTGTAGGCTGACAAGAGCTGCGAGCGCTGGGTTATCTGATCCTCCAGAGCCTGCATTGGCAGGACGCTGTTGGACGGCAGGGGCTGGTGCGAGTCTTTGATCGCGATTGCGGATTGCGGCTTCACGGAAATATCTCCACGAGTTGAGGGATTGACCATTGTCGGCAAGCTGAGCTGCGCCGCGCTGGATGGCTGGCAGAATGTCTAGTTCGAGATCACACGGCACGCCGCTGGCTGGGCGCATAAGGTGAATGATGTCAGTCGGGGCAACGAGGTTGGGTTTGCCCGCAAGGGCGTTTTCATCGAGACCAGCGGCTTCCAGGCAGAGACGCCTAACCATCGCGATTTCCGTCTCGCGCGCACCACCATCCGGTAATTCTGTCTTCTGAACTCTTTCGCGAGATGGTAAGCTTGGTTTTTCTTCTTGGCTGTTTTTGTTATATTTTCTTCTGTTTTCGGCCTGTTTATCTCGATATTTTCTCGTTTCTTTCAGGAGATAATCTGCTCTTTTATTCGAGATAACGTCATTGCAGATGGTCAGCTTGCCCTCTTCCACTAGGAAATTCTTGATGCTGTTCCACTTCCTGACGGAGCATCCGAGCTGGCCTGCAATGTATCGTGCGTCATCTGGAAGCTTGCCGTCTCGAGAGAAAATCAGGTCAATGACAATGCCGTAGGCGCCCTTCTGTTCGAGGGTCATCCCAACGGTGCCGTCTAGGAAGTCGCGGGGGAAGCGCTTGTAGTAAGGAAGGGTCATGCGCGCCCCCACTTGTCGAGCGTCTTTGAACCCTTGCTCAGATTGCAGTCGCGGCAGGCTGTTTTGAGATTGCCGTCATGATCACCGCCACCCAGTCGCTTGGGCACCACATGATCGACGTGAAGGGGCTTATCTCGTGCGCCGCAATACTGACACTCATGAAGGTCTCGGCACCAAATTCGAGTTTTATCCGCGTTGGTGATTTTCTTGCGCGGCGGGCCGTACGGTGTTCTGTTCACTCCATCCCAAAACGCGACGCCTGGAGGCACCCAGTCATGTTTACGGTGACAATAGTTCCAGCCTTGCACGCTCATGCCGCACCGTCCTGACGCCGTTCGACGTCCTTCTTGAGTCCAGAAAGGGCCTTCAGTGCGGTCTGGATCTTCCAGGGCGAAAGCAAGCGGAGATTGTCAGAGCGCTTCACAGCCTCTGCTATGTCCATTGCGATAAGGTCTAGTTCGTCTTCTTGGCGGGAGGTCATTTGGGCGCCTCCTGTGGCGGTTCAGGAATGTGCATCCACGCGATGAGACTGCCCTCATCCATCGCTCCGTACTCGTGGCCGATCCACATTTTCGGGCTGTTCGTGAAGCGTCCGCAGTAGCCCCAGTGAGCGATAAATGGCTGATACTTCGGCCCTTCGCTCACAAGGATCAGCGTGCCATCTTTGGGCGCCGTTCTCATGGGTTGCCAGCTCATTTCTTGCCCCGCTGTTTTGCTTGTTCGCGATCACGGGCTTGCTGCTGGACGTAGGCCATTGCATCTGCTGGATTCATGCGCTCTTGCTTGATTAAGCGGCGTCTCCAGGCGTGATCGTCTTTTGTTAAACGTGGAAATTTCATCAGGCCGCTACCTCCTGAATGGCGGTTGGATTGATGTGGTAGATCTGCTGGCGGCAGCCTGTGTCTTCCAAGCGCTCGCCGTGGACGTAGAGCTTGCCTTCATCGACTAGGTCTTTGAGGCGGCCGCATGCGGCTTTCTCGGTTATTCCCGCAATCTTGATGACTTGATTGCGAGTGGCGCCCTGCTCACCCATCCAGGCGACAGCACCGAGCACTTGCAGCTTTTGCGGTCCAGTCTTGCCAACAACAGCGCGAGCCCCTGCCCTGCTTGTGTCGCTACCTTTTTGAAACGGCGCAGAGCTGTCAGGCTCTTCTACCTGTTCGCGCGGGTTAGGAATCGGATTGTCGAAATGTTCTTTGCAAACATGATACTGCTTGCCGCCATAGATGACCGTATGCGTCGCATCTCGTGACGTGAACGAGTAGTGGCACATCTGGCATGAACGATAACCTGTCGGATTTGCCCCCGCCATCGCTACGTCCCCCCGCTCGGCAAAGCTGTGGAATTGTTCCTGAGAACATTTCTCAAAAAAGACCGGTCACGGACGGCTTTTGTTATACCATTTAAAGTTGTGACAACGTTGTCGGTGTAACGATATAGTGTTGCATTTATTACAGTGCTGACTATGGTTAACGTTTCAAATAATAACCATCCAAAGGGACGTTTTCGGAGTGTCGTGGGGGCACAATCTACCGTGAACAAAGCATAAACATTTTGCTTGCATTCCGCGAGCAGGGCTGGCATGAAGGCTGGCCTCTTAACACTCAACAGAATGGTGGGGCCATGCTCAAATTCGATGACTTCAACGTCACTCTCACAACGGACAAGACGTTCGTTCTTCAACTCTTCGCTTATGGGAATGCTTCTGGTTATCCGGCAGAATGTCGGATCAATACAGCTAAGCGAGCGAGAGATGCCCTCAACGCGGCGATTGAAGAATACGAACGGCGTGAACGCGATGGGGAAGCGAACGTTGTCAAATTTAAGAAGCTTGGATGAGCCACTGTATGCGTGTGACGTACTGGGTATATTTGAGCGTGATGGGGAGTCAGTTGTGCGGTTCAGAAGGCCTGGACGCACCCCTTGTGAAGCAAGGATAGACTCTGACCAAGCACCTGCCTTTGCAGCCTCAGTGAAAGAAGCGCAGAACTCAGGGATCGAATATGTCGAGATGGATGCTTCTGGGCTGTATGGGTTTAGGGATGCGGAGTGAGGCATTAGGCGGCCTCAGCTTTCGACCGTCGCCGGGCTAGTTCCTCGCTTCGAATACGGTGAAGGAACTCGAAGTTTACGCCTAACAGCCCCTTCTCTTTTGAGGCTTCAATCACAGCGGGAAAGTGTTCGGGAGCGATGCAGTTTCGCTTGTGCCACTGGCAGGCGCGCTCATATGGCTGCCCTGCTGCCTCGGCAAACTTTGCAATCGTATCCCACTTAGATATGAGGTCTTTGGCATCTTTCATGAGCCAAAACGTACTTCATGTACTTTTACAGGTCAACACAAAATCGTACCCAATGTACTTTCTTGTGTGTGATTAGGGAGTATGAGTTTGCACGAGCGCCTTAGAGAAGCCCGCAAGGCCGCGGGATTTTCGACCGCAAAGGAAGCGGCAGAGGCGTTTGGGTGGAACAAGAACACCGTGACATCGAATGAGAACGGAAATCGGACGTTCTCCCGCGAAGCTGCGGAGAGGTATGCACGGGCGTACCATGTTGATCTTGGTTGGCTGCTCACTGGCAAAGGGTCAATGAAGCCAGACCCATCAACAGATCCAGAGTCAGCAGAAGTGTTTGAGATATATAAGGCGATCCTGAACAAGCGAGAGCGAGAAGCCTGGCTCAATATGGGGCGCGCGCTGAAAGAGGATAAGGGCTAGTCGTTAGTGCCCCAATCGTACTCGTAGATCTCGTTCATCGAGTTGTTATTGAACCCGCTAAACGAGTTTCCATCACTGTCTGTCCCGAAGTACTGCGTTCCCGACGGTGAGGCAAACTGTGTCATGTTCCAGCTGTCACCGTCAGCGCTCTGCCCATAGGTTTGAGTTGTATTCCCATAAGTATAAGACTGCTGACTCCACGAGCTACCAGTCCGCGCATTGTTCCCTTGGAGGAGTGTCGAGTTTCCAAACTTTGAGATTGTGTAGGAGTTTCCACTAGCATCAGTGCAAGTCTTAAAGGAATCACTCCCAAAGCAAGTTGATTGCGCCAATGCGCCCCCAGTTAGTGCCCCGGCGAAAATGAGGCATCCCAGCGTTTTAAGCATCATATTTCTCCTTCTGCGGGAAACATAAAGCAAAAAAACGTACATTTTGTACTTGACCCCAAAAAGTACATGAAGTACGTTGCCCTTATCGAAATCGAGGGCAACTCATGTTCACCACGAAGCTTTATTATACCACAGAGACCGCAGTCCGCGTTCGCGAAGACTACTGGTTTGACTGTGAAGAAAACCGTCAGGATATGCATGACCTTGCATGGTCGTTTAGCGATGGACGGGCACGCTCTAAGCCACTGACGATATTGGTCATGGACCGCGACGGTCTGGGCTGTGTCGGCTTTATCGATCCGCAAGGGAAGTACTCTCCAAAGCTTGCAGAGCTTACTGCGGCTGCTGAGATGGAGGTTGCGGCATGAGCTTTCCCGCTGGTCATAATCTCAACTTGCCTTGGCGGGTCAAGGAAGGTGCTTTGCGGGACATTGTGGACTGCAACGGTGTCCCTGTCTGCTTTGCAAGTTCCACGACTTCTGTACGAGGCTCAAGCCGACAAGAAGCCAGCGATGGCAGCTTCAAATCCGTAGCCGATTATAACACGACAGAGACCGTGGGTCCAATCCGCGCGAACCTGATCGTTGCCGCTGTGAATGCTTTTTACGGAGCAGATCATGACGGTTGATTGGCACAAATTCACCAAGTGGCACTGGAAGACAGAGCTGTACGGCGAGCGCCTAGATTACTGGCCCAGCAAACGCAAATGGCGGTTCAACGGTCAGTACGAAACCGGCGACGTAGAGCGCTTCATTGCTGAATACAAACCACTTCCGGACGATGACGAAGAATATGAAGTCGAGCAGTCGGCATTTTGGTCCTACTGCAAGGTTGATAACAGCGTTCGCGTCTATGTGGTCCACGAAGGCCGCTCGAAAGCCGAAGCGGCAAAGGACGTCCTGAAGGCTCTACGAACCGCAACAGCATCATACGGGAGCGCAGCATGACCCCCGACACTCCCATCAAAGCTATTCCAGTGACGCCTACGCTAGAAGATGAGCGAGAAGCTGAGCGTGAAGCTCAAGCCGCACTCGAGGCCTATCGAGTTGCCTGTGATCGCGTCGCTGACATCAAGTCCCAACGCTACCAAGCAATTCTGGAGGAAATCGTAGGATGAACTTCGAAGACAAAACCCAATGCATGGTCCAGTTCGACGCGCTAATCCGCAAGGATGATCCTCTGAAAGAAGAGGCCATCGCATACGACCGAATTGCGCAGATCGCACTGCGCCAACCCCTCAACAAAATGCCACGCCTTAAGCCCCTGCTTCGTCAGAGGGAAGAGTGGCTGAAGCGGATGGAGAACTAAATGACCCGAGGCTATCAGATCCTGCACTCACTCGAGACTGTCAGAGACTATTCTCGCCTGCTGGCTCGCGAGGTGGCGTCTGCCTCTGTTGAGCGCCCCGATGCAATCGAGCGCAACAAGGCGCACATCGAGCGCGCCATCGAGGAAATCCAAGACCAGATCGCAATCGTTCAATCCAAAATGGAGGCAAGCGTTGCGTGAGCCTACGCCATCTGCCGACCGCTGGAAATGGTGGGAACAGGCTGTTCAGGGAGAAGCCCCTGTATTTGCCGAAGATGCCCCACACAGCGGCTTCTACAAGATGCGCAAGTTTCGATATGTGCTCTGGACCAAAGGCCCTTGGGTGCCTGCCAGAGTGTGGCTTGAACCCGGGGAAGTCGACCCAGCCACAGGCCAATTACTAACCGATGAATTTTACCGAATGGAGATAGACGGATGCCCGGTGAACCCGCTGAAGTTTTGGACTTGGATCGCCAAGAACCCGATCACGCTGGAGGAATGGGAGTTCCTCACGGCAATGAGCCCGCTAACCGCCAAGAGGATACCGCAGGCCGCTTGACGCTTTCGCAGCGTATCGCAGCGATCCGTAAAGAGGCGGCGAATGTCGGCAAAGACGATATTAAAATGAAAACAAAGGCCGGGGCGGAATATACAATCAAGGGGCATACGATCGAGGCTGTCCTAGCGTCCATCCGCCCTCTGTTGGACAAATACCAAGTTCTGATCATGCCCAGCCTAGAAAGCGTGTCCTATAACGGAAACCGCTGCGACGTGATTTACTCATGGGCATGGGAAGCACTGGATAATCCAGAAGACATGCGCATCATTCGCTGGCCGGGAGCTGATACCGACATGGGCGGCAAGGCACTAGCCAAAGCTGGCACTAACTCGCTTAAGGAGATGCTCAAGAAGACCCTTCAAATCACTGATCGCGACGACAACGAAGAAGAGACTAAGAATGTCGATTACCGATCTGACGAAGGCTTGCAGCGTGACGCTGTAGAGCAGGCAAAGGAAGCCGCTCGCAAGAACTTTGAGGCATGGGCGCGGACCTACATTGACGGCATCAAGACTAAAAACACCGAGGCCGATCTTAAGCGGTTCAAGGCAGAGAACGCCAGCCAGCTAAATGACCCGGCACTGCCCGCAGTCACAAAGAAATATATCAATCAAACCTATGATGACCGCCTTGCTGTTCTCAAGGAATTTGAGGCGGAAGAGTCGTGAGCCGCTGGCAGATCACCCTAAGGTCACCTGAGGCCCGTAAGCGCGCCTGTGAGTGGATCATGAAGGCCCCTGATGGCTTTCGTGTCACCTTGCAGGAAACCAAGCGCACTGTGCCCCAGAATGACCGCATGTGGGCCATGCTCGCACAGGTCAGCACGCAGCTTGTCTGGCAGGGAAAACGATACTCGCCAGAAGACTGGAAGGACTATTTCGCACACGCCCTCAACGGTGGCCGTTGGATGCCTGCAGAGGATGGCGGCATGGTCCCTATCGGCATGTCCACATCCAAACTCGGCAAGCAAGAACACTCTCTTCTGACAGAGATCATTGAAGGCTTTGCTGAACGGAACGGCGTTGACCTGATGCGGCAGAATGAACGGAGCGCAGCATGAGAGAAGACGTCCAGCCAATCAAGAGAAGGCCTCTCACGAAACTGGAGTTCGCTCGCTTGGCCGTCGAGCAAAACGGCAAGTGCGCAAACTGCGGGGTAAAGCTCAAGTTTGAACCGCACCAGATCCGCGATGAGCACATTGTCAGCTTATACGGTGGAGGCTCGAACGATCTCGATAATCGCGCTCTGTGGTGTGTCCCCTGCACGAAGGCGAAGGACAAAGCCGACAGCGCCAGACATGCCAAGATCCGGCATCTGCGAGGCGAGACTGGTCAGCAAGCTAACCGCAAGAAAAACGGCTCAACGTTCTGGAAACCACCCGGCTACGTGAGCCCACTGAGCCGCAAATCTAAGTTCTATAAGAAGCGGAGTTTCACATGACAGACACGAATACAGATTTTGCCATCGGAGATCGCTTCTTGGGAAGCATCATGTTCGGAATGACGGACGGATGGCTCACTTGCGACGCCCTCAATCAGTACGAAGACCGCCCTGTCTATGCGTCTGGGCTCGATTCCGAAGGCAATCGAGGCGGCGACTATCTCCACAACTTCACGCTCTTCTGGAAGGCGGGTGAAGGCAAGCCGCGCTGGGCATCCAGCGGAGAGGTCTTTGAAGAATACCGGGAGCCAGTCTCATGATGACCGAAGATGAATTTCAAGCCTTTATGAATACGATCCGTGGTGAGAAGCTTTCGGAAGATCTGCAGGAGTGCTGCCCCTACACGAGCGGCATGATCCTTTATCGAAAGCCGCGAGCAAAGGTGCAGTGCGCTGACGGTTTTGCGGTCAGCATTCAAGCTGGATGGGGCAAATACTCGACTCCTCGGTGCGACAGCTATGATGAGTATTCGTCTTGGGAGCTTGGTTTTCCAACAGATCGTCCGACTGACGCTGTGATGGAGTATTGCGAGAATCCCGAAAAGCCGACTGAGACAGTCTACGGACACGTGCCAACGAAGATCGTGATTGACTTATTGAGTGCACACGGCGGACTCGCGGGGGCTGGCTCATGACCCCACCACGTGACACAGATGAAGAGCTGCGGCGGCTCGCTGAGGCTGCGACGCCGGGGAGTCGGTTTTGGCATGGCTGCTCTCTTTGGGCTTCTGGCGGACAGGCAACATTCAAATACAAAATCCTGCACGAGAGCAGCGCTGAGTGTTCGCTAAGCGACAAGAAATACATGACCGCGGTCACCCCCTCCCGTGTGCTGGGGCTTTTGGATCGCATCAAGGAGCAGCGAGAGGCGTTAGAAGAAATCTACACCATCGCGAACTTTGGCGTTAATCACGCGGATCAGGCGCTTTCAAACGTCTTCGACATTTCAAACGACGCCCTCCGCCGCGCCCGCGAGCTTGTGGATGGGGGAGACAAATGAGCGATTATTCAGAACTCGTATGGCGTGCTCAGCAAACATTCATTCAAGAGGTTTGTTTCGTCCGAGACGCCCTTACCGCGCCGCACGTGCTGTACAAGCCGTCACTCTATCAGGATGGCGACCAGTGGTGCGCTTTATTTGGCGGATGCCTCGCAGATGGCGTTGCTGGCTTTGGCGACACTCCAGAAAAAGCAATGGAAGCGTTCGATAATGCTTGGAGGACGCAAACGGCAAACGCCGCCCTCTTGCGCGCCAAGGACGGAGATGTGGATGCCTAACTATCGGAAACTCGAAGCCAACATCCTGCAAGAAATTGCTGATCGAGGCGGCACAGGTGGTGGTCTACAAGAGCTTTGCGAACAGGCCGTTATGGCTTGGGGTATTGATGCTCAGATCGACATGGCCATCGAAGAATGCGGGGAACTGATTGTCGCGCTTAATCATTACCGCCGCGGACGTGTCAACGAAGAGGCAGTCCTGAGCGAAGTCGCAGACGTCAGCATTCTGGTGGAACAGATGGCGAGCCTGTTTGGTCGCCCAGATTTCAAGAACGCCCGCGCGGCGAAGGTGACCAAGCTGGCGGTTCGCCTTGAACTCAAAGAACAGGATGACGGCTTCCTCAGCAAATTGACGAAACGCGTTGCGGCTTTTCGTGCCGCTCAAAAGGTATTTCCAAGATGACCCACCTCAAAGACACGCTGGAGCGTATCGATGCGGCCTACAAGGCGACCGGTTACGATGGCGAGCAGTTCGATAAGAGCAACATCAGGCGCCCACAGGACTTCAACCTGGACTCGCCAACTGCGACTGAAGAGCTTGAACTTATGCGCCTGCTCGTCAACGCTTGGCCGCGTCTCCGCACCGCCCTTGCAGACTCTGTCACGCCGGGTGGGGATGAGCACACGGCTGCCATGCAAGACCTTTCTTATGCGAACGGTTTTAGGGCTGGCTGGAATGCCGGGGCAGCTTGCCAAAACGGGGGTGACGAAGCCGCAAACAAGCGCCTTGAAAGCGTCATGCGTCGGCACTCTGAAGCGCTTCAATTCTTGAAAGAGGCACGCAATTTAGGCCCTGCCCAGCCCGAAGCCGGGGCGGGGTTGAGGGAGCAACTTCTGTCTGTTCGCGACGAGATCAAAAACAAATTCTTTTTTGGCGTTCACCATGAAAACGCAGAAGCAGCCGCTGACGCCGCTGTTGAACTGTTCAGGGACTTTCTGGAGCGCAATGGTTTCCTCGCCCTCGGAGCCGCAGATGGGTGGAGGGACGACGACCCACCACAGAACGACATTTGGATTCTGATCGATAACGGCGATGATGATTTTCAATATGAAGCGGTAAAATGGGGCGTGTTTCCCTACGATGCAGAGCGGGACATAAGCGCCTGGGGCAACGACCACACCTATTACACCGTTGAACAGATCAAGCGCTGGAAGCTGCTGTTTCCAAGTGAGGATAGAGATGGCTGATAGCCCCGGTCCTAATTCTACCAGTGAACGCGCTGTGAATCTCGTCCGCTCTTTTGTGGACGCAGGTTTCGACGTGCGCGGGCTGGAGATTGACGGGCGCAAGCTGAGAGTCTTGTTTAAGGGTGATGTTCCAGAGGCTAGCAGTGTCGATGATGAACTAGCAGCGCTGGAGCTTAAAGTTGTCGGAGGCTGATATGTGGATCAAGGGGGTACACGCTGTTCCTGCCAAGCTGGCTGACGGAACACGCGTCTATTACTATTACACCAAGCGGGGCAAAGGCGGGAAACGTTTCTGGCCACCGAGTGGCGAGACCTGCACCAAGGATTTCAGGGTAAAGGGCCCCTATCCCAATGGTTTCGTGCAAGCTTATCAGCGCATGATGGACAAAACGCCCGAAGCGGAAGGCGATGTTGCGCAATTCATAGAGGATTACCTCGCCAGCGATGCCCTGCCCAAAAGCAAAGCGCGTCGGGATGAGATTAATTACTATTCCAAGATCATTCGAGAACAATTTGGCAAGACCAGCTCAGGGGCGGTTCAGCATCCACGCTTCCGCAAGATCCTTCGTAAATGGCGACAAGAGCGCTTTGGGCACTCACCGCGTCAGGGAGACCTCGCAGCGGGCGTATTCAGCCTTGTGTTGCAATTTGCGGTCGATGACGGTCTGATAGACGTAAACCGCGCTAAGGGACTCAAAAAGCTGTATCAGGCGCCAGACGACAAGCGCCCTATTCCGGCAGATCATATTGAACGGTTCATGGACGGCGCAAAGCCACACGTTGCAGATGCGTTGAGGCTGGCCCTATTCACCGGTCTGCGTGTCTCAGATCTCGCGACCGTCTCATGGTCACATGATAAAGGCGATCATATCCTCATCCAGACGCAGAAGCGCGATCGATTGGCGCGGATCCCGCTGATCACGGACGCTAGGCGCTTCCTGGATGACCTGAAAGCCCGTCAGACGCGCGAGCACGGCCTACAGCTCACAATGCTGGTCGGACAAAAGGGACGTCCCATGCGCCCCAAAACAATCACCAGAATGATTTCTGAGCGGTTCAAAGAGCTTGAGCTGCCTCACACGGCCCACAGGGCCCGGAATACCTTTGCGACCATGCTCTTGAAAGTAGGCTTCTCACACGAAGAGACAGCGCTGATCATGGGCTGGTCAATGAAGGACGTAGAAGAAATGATCCGCGTTTATGTCGATGTGGATCAGGTTGTATCAGCAGCAATTGCGCGGATGGAGAGGAAAGATGATTGAGATCGAATGGGATGCAGATGGCTATCCGACCGATGAAACAATCGAGCGCCTATCCGAGGGAACAAAGTCGCAGACTGAATGCTGCGAGTTCCTGGCCAGCCTGCCCGATCAGCTGGAACCCTGCACATATGCCTATGTAACAACTTGCACGGTCGAAAGCGATAATTCTTATGAAATCTGCGTCAGCACGGGCGGATGGTCCGGGGTTGAGGCCATCATCGGCGAAATCCGCAAATGGCCGCTCTGCAACTTAATGTACTTCTATGCGTGGCAGCGAGGCGGTCATTTCACATGGCGCATCCCTATTTCTTTTGCCCCGGATTGGAACGGAACAAATACGGAAAGTGTAAAACGGGCTGTTAAATGAGCGTAGGGCTATGACAAAAAGTCTAATGAAATCTGGTCGGAACGGCAGGATTCGAACCTGCGACCCCTTGACCCCCAGTCAAGTGC